>Ga0209295_1000065_pt1 | contig 175130 bp, 171 predicted proteins | sample Porto_5metaG_FD_187428 | JGI IMG/M metagenome (GOLD analysis project Ga0209295, IMG submission 187428) | Marine algal microbial communities from Porto, Portugal - Porto_5 metaG (SPAdes) (version 2) | ecosystem: Host-associated > Algae > Red algae > Unclassified | place: Portugal: Porto...
CCAAGCAGGGGTTCGCGGTCAATGAGGTATCGTTTTACCGCTTTGATTTTATCTTCAATTGTAAATTTAGCCAAAAGAAAAGCACCTCCAAATGTTAGACTGTGTCTAATATTTGGGGTGCACTTCACAATCAGGCTGCTTTTTTCTATCGAGATGAAAAGAGTCCGCTCTCTTCATCATATCGAATCGGTGATGTTTTAAACTCTGCTTTTGTTAATTCTGTTTGCATGGGTTCAGAGATGGGAAGGCTAAACACCCTTGAAGCGCGAATATCAAGATCAAGGGCGGGATGTGAAAAGGAAGACAGTTTACTCACAAGTGGTACATCCAACTCTTTTTTTACAAGAGACAAGTACTGTTGTCCTTTCCTTGTCATTCCAAGTAAACGAATATAGGGCGCTTTTTTCTCTTCAAGCAGCTCGTGCATCGTCTTTTTCTTCACGTTCATTAATAGATGCGTATTCATCCGCTGTAACCTTGTCCACGTATATCGTTTTGTTTTGACAAGTGATAGATACTCCTCGTAGGAAGATGCATGTGTTATGGCTTTTTGCATGCGGTGTTCAATGCCTTCTTCAATTTCATAGATGCCCTCTAGTTCACTCGTATCCATTGTATGAAAAACGTGTTTCAGAAAGCGAAAATAGGCTTCTTGCGTATGTAAAAGACCATATGAAGAATGATAGTCGTGTAATTGCTTTAAAGTAGCGTCGGGGAGGTAGGGCGTGACTTCTTGAAATGAGCTCTGTTCTTTTAATGCTTTTCGGATACTTGTGGCGCTTGCGATTTTTTGGTTGTCAGGCAGTTCTTCATCATGATAATCAGATGCAATTCTTTGAGACGTAAAAGGCTGCATGTGTGGAGCTCTCTCTAAGATGGCTTTAACATAATGAAAGCCTAAAATGTTATTTGGTTTGGACAAATCCAGTAAGTGTTCAGAATGAATGGCCTCTTGAAACGCACTTGCTGCTGCTGCGGGATAACTAAGACCTTCTTTCACCTTTTCTTTTGTTAAAAGATCAATCTCTGCCTTTTTTTCATGCCAAGCGTGTGCTGTGCGCTCAAATGCGTTGATTTCTCCATCCTCACTGCCGAAAAAAAGAGAATGGCATTTTAATGCATCGAGGATGGACACAGCGCCATTGGCGAAGGTTTCTGCCTTTTGTACGGCATATATGTATGGAAGCTCACACACAATGTCTACACCGTTTTGCAGTGCCATTTTTGTACGTGCCCATTTTGAGACGATGGCAGGCTCCCCGCGCTGGAGGAAAGAACCGCTCATAACGGCAATGGCAACATCTGAGGAGGTTTGTTTTTTCGCCTGATTCACATGATAGGCATGCCCATAATGAAATGGATTGTACTCGACAACGACTCCCACTGCTTTCAATAGATGTTCCGCCTTTCTTGCTATGGTTAAATGGTCTGTGCTACAGTAGCATAAGGGAAAAATGAAGACCATTTTTTTCAGTGTAGGCATTCCGAGAACTGATGTCAAACAGCCCTTTGACATCATGAAGGACTGTAAAGAAAAAATATTGACAAATAGCATGATGAAAGCTATAATCATGTTTGTTGCTCTTAGAGGTGATACAATTGAAATGGACAGTTTATCAGTTACATCAAAAAGCTAAAAACAGCTTCGATTTTCATGAGACGGTTGACTTAAATGAACTTACTAGCCTTCATTCAGATATACGTCGTATTTCACCAGTAGAGGTGAAAGGGACTGGAGTGATCGAATCAAAGCAAGTCGCATTTGATTTAACCATCACAGGTGAAATGACATTGCCTTGTTCAAGAACGCTTGTTGATGTAAATTATCCATTTGCGATTTCAACGAAAGAACTATTTGTACTTCATAAGACAGACGACATAGAAGATGAAGACGTTTCTATTGTAGAAGACGACATCATCGACTTAACGCCTTTAGTCAAGGAAGAAATTCTTCTTGAAGTGCCGATGCAAATCTTTTGCGACCAAACGGACGTAAAAGGTGCTGCACCACAAGAAGGGAATGACTGGGCGGTCATTTCGGAAGATGCACATCAAAACCGAATTGATCCGCGTCTGGAAGGCTTGAAGAAGCTCTTAGAAGAAAATAATGAATCTTAACTCTTTAAGGAGGTGGGAATAATGGCTGTACCTTTTAGAAGAACTTCTAAAATGAAAAAAAGATTGCGTCGTACGCATTTCAAACTACAAGTACCTGGTATGGTAGCTTGCCCAGAATGCGGTGAAATGAAAATTTCTCATCGTGTCTGCAAATCTTGCGGAACATACAAAGGCAAAGACGTAAAAAGCAACTAATGCTTGATAAAAAAACGTGAGGGAATCTTCCCTTGCGTTTTTTTATTGATCTATTTTTTAGGTTTCTCTCCTGCAAATAGTCTATCTACTCTAGTAAGCGCATATGATGTGGTATTCAGATTCAGGGGGGATGATGAGTTGACGATTACACGGCAGGACGCATGGACACAAGATGAAGATTTACTTTTAGCAGAAGTTGTCTTAAGGCATATCCGAGATGGAGGTACCCAGCTTTCAGCATTTGAAGAGGTTGGAAAAGCATTGTCAAGAACAGCAGCAGCATGTGGATTCAGGTGGAATTCTTACGTCAGAAAGCAGTATCAGGCAGGCATTGAGCTTGCCAAAAAACAGCGAAAAGAACTGCGTAAAAAAATTGGTATCCATTCTTCGGGTTTACCGCAGCATGCGTTCACCATAGAAGAGAAGGCATCTTCTGATCAGACTGAACTGACGCTTCGAGAAGTAATTCGGTTTCTAGAGCAGCTTGAGAAAGAACCATCTGGTCCAGCTTATTTACGGGAGGAGCTTAAAGATGCACAGCATCAATTAAAATCACTCACCGAAGAAAATGAACAGCTGAAACGTCAATTAAAAATGACAGAAGAAGATTACCGGGCACTTATTGGTATTGTTGAAAGAGTCAAACAGAATATCAGCTTAAAAGATTACGCAAAATAAGAAAACGCCCCTCACAGATGGAAAGAGGGGCGTTTTCTTAATGATTAAAATGATTAAGCGGACTCACCTGTGTTCTTTTGAATATGTGCAGGCTCCCAAATGAGTGGGTTTTCTCCTTTATCGCGTTCCATATCATATTTCACCGCTTCAAAGCCCATTTTATCCCAAAAACCGGCAGATTTGACGCGTGGATTCGTTCGAATTGGAAGGCCAAAAGATTTTGCGAAATCAACAAGTGCTTCGCCGTATCCTTTACGCTGATATCCTGGCAGCACTTCTAGCTTCCACAGCTCTAGATAATCATGATTATGGTCAAAATACGTCGTCGTCGAGCCATCTACTTGATAGAGGCTCATACGTGCCACAAGCTTATCTCCAAAGTAAATCCCATAAAATGGAGAGTTGCTGTCATTTTCAATCATATTACTTTCTAGGTCTTCAAGCATGGAAAGTTCTTGTATGCCATATTCCTTAAATTGTTTAAATTCCTCTAATGTTTTGTAGTTAATCAGAAGACGTTTTACTTGTGTCATGTGATCTTCCCCCTTACACACATAATGTCGACAGTGATGTCATTGAAGGCGTTTTCATCCCATCCGCCTAAAAAAGTTTTTACACTTATTATTATAGTTTTTTAATTAAAAAAATTCAATCATAGCGCGTTATCTGCTTTTTGCATCGTAGCACGAAACTGGTAAAATAGTTGATAACATGAAGTAAACAGAAAAAGGGAAGTGCGGCAATTGAAAATTGGAATCATTGGCGGTGGTGCGATTGGTCTGCTTTGTGCCAGTTATTTATCAGAACATCATGACATCACCGTCTTTACAAGAAGGAAACAGCAGGCAGAAGAAATTCGAGCATTAGGCATTGAACGAATGGTAAGAGGGGAAACCATTGAATCAGCTGTTGGGGCCGATACGGGAGTCAAAGGAATATTTGATTTGCTGATTGTGACAGTGAAGTATCATCATCTGCAAGATGTTCTAGGGGAATTATCGGGACTGCCTCGTCATCGGATCTTATTTTTGCAGAACGGAATGGCCCACCTCGTCGATTTAAAGAACTGGAAAACGGCGCATCAGTTATATATTGGTGTAGTAGAGCATGGTGCAATGAAGGTGTCTGATCGCGCAGTAAACCATACAGGAATTGGTGTCATCAAGTGGGGAGCATTTCTGCATGAGGAAAAAGAACCTATGGGTAGTGAACTGTCAACGTGCGATTTTCAAATGGTTTATACAGATGAATGGAAGAAAGTACTGGAGGAAAAGCTGCTCGTCAATGTGTGTATTAATCCGTTGACGGCTTTATTACATGTGAATAATGGGGAATTGGTATCGAACCCGTCATATGAACATATGATGACATGTGCATTTGAAGAAGCGGTTTCCATTCTAAGGTTGCCTGAGAAAGATCATCTATGGGCTCATGTGAAATCAATTTGCCATCAAACGGCTGCCAATCAATCGTCAATGCTACAAGATATCGTCAAAGGCCGCCAAACTGAAAGAAAAGCAATCATTGGCTACCTTTTAAAAAAAGCTCAAGGTCAAGGGATGACGCCGCCATTCCTCACTTTCTTGAATAGAAGCTTGGAAGTATTGGAAAAAAAGCAAACAAAATCTTTTGAGTGAGCTCATTTACATGCTATACTTTTTTCGGGAAACTAACTATTTATTGAAGAAAGGAAGTTCTAAACATGCAATTGACTGAACTTTCCATCCGAAGTCAGAATTTATTCATACGTGATTATATAGAAGAAAAAAAAGAGATGACTGCTTTTTTTGATTATGATATACATTCTGAGCACACATGGAAAAAGAGATACGACGATCTCATGGAAAGGAGCTTCCCGCGCGAGGCTTTAGCGGATTATATGAGCGCATATCATGCAAAATTTGATTCGGCTGCCATGCGTGAGAATATTGAGAAGATCCGTGATGAACGGAGCGTCATGGTGGTTGGAGGACAGCAGGCAGGCCTCTTAACAGGTCCGCTTTATACCATACATAAAATCATTTCCATTATTCAGTTTGCCAAAGAAAAAGAATCAGAGCTTGGCATTCCTGTTATTCCGGTCTTTTGGGTAGCGGGTGAAGATCACGACGTAGACGAAATTAACTTTGTGTACACGTCTGGCGAAAAAGGCCCAGTCAAACAAAAGCTTCCATTACATCATGTGAAAAAAACAGCTGCGAAAAGAACACCTCTCCACCAAGAGAAAACAGAGAGATGGCTTCGTGATGTATTTTCAACCTATGAGGAATCTGCTTACACAAATGACTTGTTTGATCAGCTTCTTCGATGTTTACGCAAATCAGAAACGTTTACTGATTTCTTTGAGTGGATTGTTTGCGATCTATTTGAAGAAGATGGACTGCTGTTATTGAATTCAGGAGACTTCGGCGTGAAGCCACTTGAACGTACATTATTCAAGCAAATTGTGGAGTCGAGTGATGCGATCGTGGCTCACTTAAATAACACGCAGGCTGCCATGGAACAAGCGGGGTATCAGCCGATTATTGAAGCTGGTGACCATCAAGCCAACTTGTTTTACGAATATGATGATGAGCGTTTCCTCATTGAACAAGAGAATGGCCAATTTTCTATATCTGAAGTGGGGCTTACTTGGACAAAAGATGAGCTTTTGCAGGAAGTCGAGGAGCACCCAGAGCGGTTTAGCAATAATGTGGTGACACGTCCATTGATGCAGGAAACCCTTCTTCCAACGCTTGCTTTTATGGCTGGACACGGTGAAGTGAATTATTGGGGTGAGCTGAAAGGCATCTTCGAGTACTTCGATGTCAAAATGGCACCCGTTCTTCCAAGATTGCACGTCACCATTCTTGAAAGGCATATTGATAAGAAGCTGCCGATAAGAGAATTGTCGGTTGAAGAAGTGCTGACAAAAGGCGTGAAAGAAAAGAAGGATGCGCACTTTCAGCACAGTCTTCCAGACAGCTTCGTTCAATCGGTTCAACATGCCAAACGTGAATTAGCGAATGTTCACGAGGCCATGAGACAAGAAGCGCTAGAGATCGAACCAAGCTTTGAACAGCTATTAGATAAAAATGCCAAATTTATAGAAGACCAGCTTCAATTTGTTTATCAAAAGGTTGCAAAGCGTGTGGAAGAGAAGGAAGGATACATCCTTCGAGATTTTGAACGGATTGAAAATAGTTTAAAACCACTCGAAGCACCACAAGAAAGAATTTGGAATATCATGTACTTTTTAAACAAATATGGTCCAGAATTCTTCAAAACGTTCAAAAATCTGCCATTTTCATTTCAAAACAAGCAACAAATTGTCAAACTTTGAAATAAAGTTTTAATGAACCCTGACTAGTTCAGGGTTTTTTTTTATGTAGAAACAGTGTAAAATAAGTTTTGTGGAGAGAAGTGGTGGATAGTGGAGAGTATAGGTGAGAAAGTGGGGCTCTGATGATCATGTTCATGGGTGAATACCAACATACGATTGATACAAAAGGGCGCATGATCATCCCTGCTAAATTTAGAGACGGTCTCGGAGAACAGTTTGTGCTGACGAGAGGGCTTGATCAATGTTTATTTGGCTACCCTATGAGTGAGTGGAAACTAATCGAAGAGAAACTCAAAGCACTACCGCTAACGAAAAAAGATGCACGTGCGTTTACCCGGTTCTTCTTCTCTGGCGCAGTCGAATGCGATCTGGACAAGCAGGGGCGTATTAACATCGCATCAAACCTACTCCAATATGCAAAACTCGAAAAAGAATGTGTGGTCATCGGCGTTTCAAATCGAATTGAGTTGTGGAGTAAGTCGATCTGGGAACAATATACAGAAGAGCAAGAAGATTCTTTTGCTGAAATTGCTGAAAACATGATTGGATTTGATATATAATAATCCCTTGTGCAGCAAGCTTTCTACACATTCATTTCTATTTGAAAAAGGTGGGACCATATCATCATGTTTCAACATGAGACAGTATTATTAAAAGAAACAGTTGACGGTTTAAACGTCAAAGAAGACGGTACATATGTGGACTGCACGCTAGGCGGCGCAGGTCATAGCTCATATTTACTATCTCAATTATCAGAAAAAGGTACATTAATTGGGTTTGACCAAGACGATGCTGCACTGGATCATGCACGAGAGAAGCTCGCACATGTTAAAGCGAACATTCTTTTCATAAAAAGCAACTTCCGATATTTAAAAGAACGTCTGAATGAACAAGGAATTACAAGCGTAGACGGTGTGATTTTTGATCTTGGGGTTTCATCACCTCAGCTTGACACACCAGAGAGAGGCTTTAGTTATCACCATGATGCACCTCTTGACATGCGAATGGATCAAACCGCTGCTTTGTCGGCAAAACAAGTGGTGAATGAATGGCCATTTGAAGATCTAGTTCGGATTTTCTACAAATATGGGGAAGAAAAGTTCAGCAAGCAAATCGCACGCAAAATTGAAGAAGCCAGAAAAAAAGCGCCAATTGAAACAACAGGAGAGCTTGTCGACATTATTAAAGAAGGAATTCCCGCACCTGCAAGACGAAAAGGCGGACATCCAGCGAAAAGAGTATTTCAAGCGATCCGAATTGCCGTAAATGATGAATTGAAAGTATTTGAAGAAGCACTAGAACAAGCAATAGAGTTACTCAATCCGAAGGGGAGAATTTCTGTCATTACATTTCATTCACTTGAAGATCGGATATGTAAAAGTACATTTAAAGAAATGTCTTCTCTTCCAGAACTTCCGCACGGACTGCCAGTAATTCCAGAAGGACTTGAACCAAAACTGAAGCTGATCACGAGAAAACCAATCGTTGCATCAGAACAAGAGCTGGAATATAACAACCGTGCCCGTTCAGCGAAGCTCCGAATTGCAGAAAAAAAGTAAACGACACCATAGATGATGATAAAAAGGAGGTTTCTTATGAGTAATTTGGCTTACCAAAGAGAAGTAAAGCAACATCAAACCGAGCAACAAGGTCAATCGGTTGTGATTAGAAGAAGAGGTTCTATTACACTTGGTGAAAAAATCTTACTTGTCATGTTTGTCATGGCTCTCATGTGCAGCTCGATCCTCATCATTTCGAAAGCCTTTGCTGTTTATCACGCAAATATCGAAGTGCAGAAACTAGAACAGCAAGTGTCTTTAGAATCGAAAAAGATCACTGAACTGCAAAAGCAAAAAGATTTACTAAGTGAACCAGAGAGAATCATTGAAGCCGCTAAAAAAGCAGGCTTAAGCATGTCGAAAGATGTTAAGAAGGTCGATTAACATGGCGATGCCTAAAAAGAATAAAATGATGAACAGAGGCGCGGCAATTGCGAGTATTTGCTTCGCCCTGTTTTTCTTTATCATCCTTGCACGTTTTATTTATATTCAGATTACGGGAACCGTCGATGGACAAGTGTTAGCTGCAAAAGCCAATGAACAATATCAATCGAAAAAAACACTTGAAGCCAAAAGAGGGTCCATTTTAGACAGAAACGGAAATGTGATTGCAGAAGATACATCTGTGTATAAACTGATTGCGATCATGAGCAAGAAAATGACGGTCGATCCAAAGCATCCGATGCATGTCGTTGACAAAGAAAAGACAGCAAAAGAGCTGTCAAAAGTCATTGATATGAGTGAGAGTGAAATTTTAAAGCGTCTGAATACAAAGGATGCGTTCCAAGTCGAGTTTGGTAAAGCCGGAAAGGATATTAGTTTTTCAACTAAGGAAAAAATTGAAAAGCTAAAACTTCCTGGGATCGCCTTTGAAAAAGATACAAAGAGGTATTATCCAAACGGCATGTTTGCTTCGAACTTAATCGGTTATGCTAGATTAGATGAAGCCACCAAGGACATGTCAGGAGCAATGGGTCTAGAAAAGGCTCTGAATAAATATTTAAAAGAAAAAGATGGCTATGTAACGTATAACAGCGACAGAAGCGGATGGGCACTTCCGAATAGTAAAGAAGACATCGTTGCCCCGAAAGACGGGAAAAACGTCACACTGACCATCGACCAAAAAATTCAAGCATTTCTTGAAGAAAGTATGACGCAGGTCGCTAAAAAATATAAGCCGAAGAAAATCATTGCGACAGTCGTTGATCCGAAAACTGGAAGAGTTCTTGCAATGGGACAGCGGCCAAGCTTTAATTTAAATGAACTCGACATTACGAATTATAACAACGATGTCATTTCTTACGCATTTGAACCAGGTTCAACGATGAAAATTTTTACACTCGCTGCTGCTATCCAAGAAGGAGTGTACCAAGGCAGTGACAAGTATCAGTCTGGTACTTATAAAGTAGGCGGCGGTCTTGTAAGAGACCATAACAACGGAAATGGCTGGGGAAAAATTGATTTTCATGAAGGTGTTCTACGTTCTTCAAACGTAGCTTTTGCGAAATTGGCAAAAGAAAAATTAGGTTTCACACGCTATGAACAATACTTGCAAAAATTCCATTTCTATGACAAAACAGGCATAGACTTGCCGAACGAAGCGTCTAGTAAAATCAATTTCAGATACGAATATGACAAAGCATCGACTGCTTATGGTCAGGCGTCCGCGATTACCCCAATTCAGCAAATTGAAGCGGCGACAGCCATTGCAAACGGTGGAACGATGATGAAGCCATATGTAATCGATCATATTACAGACCCGAACACAAACAAAACAATTTTACAGCACGAACCAACAGTAGCAGGAAAACCAATTTCTTCTGATACAGCGAAGCAAGTCCGTGACATTTTAGGTGAGGTCGTTTCCTCAAAAATTGGCACAGGACAGCCATACCAAATCAAAGGTTTTGATGTCGCTGGGAAAACGGGTACAGGACAAATTGGCGGTGCTGGCGGCTACCTTCAAGGGAGAAACGATTACGTCTTTTCATTTATGGGAATGGCACCAAAAGATGATCCGAAGCTGCTCGTTTATGTGGCTGTCCAACAGCCTCAGCTATCTGAAACACAAACAGGCTCTGCTCCTGTTTCAGAAATCTTTAACCCTGTGATGAAAAATAGTTTGCTTTATTTAAATATCGCACCAACAAAAACAGACGATAAAAAATCTGGCAAACAGAAAATAAAACAAGAAACAATGCCGTCATTCCTAGATTTAGAAGTGAAACAGGCAGAAACAGAAGCAAAAAACAAAAAGTTATCACCTGTTGTTATTGGTGACGGTCTATCCATTAAACGCCAATGGCCAAATGCGGGCTCTGAATTCTCTGAAAGCCAGAAAGTCTTTTTGAAAACAGCAGGGAAAACCATTAAAATGCCTGATATGACAGGCTGGTCCAGAAGGGAAGTTCTTCAATATGCGTCTATTTCAGGTGTGCATATTGAAACAAATGGACAGGGATATGCTGTCAAACAAAGCGTCAAAAGTGGAGCGGAGATTTCAGATAAAGTCGTCACAGTGACCTTCAAAAGTCCAAATTAACTTGAAAACCTAGCAAATCATTTGCTAGGTTTTTTCTTTTGCTTGAGCGATGGACGAGATCGTTCTATAAAAAGACGAGCCTGCATATGATGAAAACAAGCCATATGTAAGGAGTGAACCGGGCGTGCGAGTGTCAAGTGTAACAGTGAGAAAACGATTGCTTTTCGTGCTGCTGTTTGGGGTGATCATTTTTTTCATCATAGATACTAGATTAGGATATGTGCAGTTTATTATGGGCGAGAAGCTGACAAGTTTAGCGAAAGATTCATGGAGCCGTAACCTCCCATTTGAACCAGAACGAGGAGATATTTTGGATCGAAATGGGGTGGAGCTTGCGACGAACAAAAGTGCTCCCTCTATTTTAGTCGTGCCACGGCAGGTGAAAGACCCAGCAGAAACAAGCAAAAAATTAGCAGCAGTGCTGAATATGTCTGAGGAGAAAGCGTACAAGCATGTCACCAAGAAAACGTCTATAGAACGAATTTCCCCAGAGGGGAGAAAAGTATCTCATGAAAAAGCAAAAGAAGTCAGAGAGCTTGATTTAGATGGAGTCTATGTAGCAGAGGACAGCATCAGACATTACCCGTTTGGAAGTTTCTTATCTCATGTATTAGGTTTTGCTGGAATTGATAATCAAGGCTTACTTGGGCTAGAAGCGTACTATGATGATGACCTAAAAGGTGAAAAAGGCTCTGTGAAATTTTATTCTGATGCAAAAGGGCAGAAAATGCCAGATGAAGCAGATGATTATACACCGCCTAAAGATGGGCTTGATATGAAATTAACAGTTGATTCAAAAGTGCAAACCATCATCGAACGAGAACTAGACAATGCTCAGGCAAAATATAACCCAGATGGCATGATTGCCATTGCCATGAATCCGAAAAATGGTGAGGTGCTGGGAATGTCGAGCAGACCTGACTTTGATCCGGCTGACTATCAATCAGTTGATCCAAAAGTATTTAACCGAAACTTACCAGTGTGGAGCACATATGAGCCGGGATCGACGTTTAAAATCATTACACTGGCAGCTGCCCTAGAAGAAAATAAAGTAAATTTAAAACGTGATCATTTTTTTGACAGCGGATCTGTGACAGTGGATGGCGCAAGGCTCAGATGCTGGAAAAAGGGAGGACATGGATCACAGTCGTTTCTAGAAGTGGTACAAAACTCTTGTAACCCAGGTTTCGTCGAGCTAGGCGACCGTCTTGGAAAAGATAAACTATTTTCTTATATTAAAAATTTCGGCTTTGGTCAAAAGACAGGAATCGACCTTCAAGGAGAAGGTAGAGGAATTTTGTTCCCGCTTGATCGTGTTGGTCCTGTAGAACAGGCAACAACAGCCTTTGGTCAAGGTGTATCTGTTACGCCGATTCAACAAGTGGCTGCAGTGGCAGCCGCAGTAAATGGAGGAACGCTTTACACGCCGTATATTGCAAAAGAATGGATCGATCCAATTACAAAAGAGGTAGTTAAAAAGCAATCACCAATTGCCAAGAAGAAAGTCATTTCAGCGGAGACGTCTAAAGAAATCAGGTATGCCCTTGAAAGTGTAGTCGCTCAAGGAACTGGTCGGAATGCATTCGTTGAAGGATATCGGGTGGGCGGAAAAACAGGAACAGCACAGAAAGTAAAAGACGGAAAGTACATGGAAAATAACCACATTGTGTCATTTATCGGGTTTGCACCTGCGGATGATCCAAGCATTGTTGTATATGTAGCAGTAGATAACCCAAAAGGCACGATTCAATTTGGTGGGACAGTAGCCGCACCTATTGTGGGCCATATTATGCGAGACAGTCTGCCTGAAATGGGCGTGAAAAAAAGAAAAGGACAAATTGAAAAGAAGTATCAATGGCTGGACACAAAAACCATTGAGGTACCGAATCTTGTAGGAGGATCTGTTTCTGACCTTGAATCACTCCTGATTAATTTAAAGATTGATGCTTCAGGAACTGGCAGTAAAGTGGTGAAGCAATCGCCTGCTGCCGGCACAAAGGTCAAAGAAGGTTCCACGATCCGATTATACTTAAATGATGAATAATAAAGAATGAACAGAGGGTAGCCGCACTCATTCGGCTGCCTCTTTTTGTTGAAAGTGAAGGGTCGCTTTAAAAAAAGAGCATAAAGTGTGTTTTTTCCAAGAGAAACTTAAGGAATACGCTGGATGTATCCTTTTTTTTACGATAAAATATAGACTGTGTGTTTTTTTCACAAGACATGCACGTGAACGAATTTGAGAGGTTTGATATGAAATGAAATTACAAGAACTCCTTACATACTTTAAAAGTGAAAACAGTGAACTGATAAACGAAAATCCGGAGATTACTTCCATTGAAATGGATTCAAGAGAAGTGAAAAAAGGGAGTCTTTTTGTCTGTATAAAAGGCTATACAGTAGATGGACATGATTACGCTGAAAAAGCTGTGAAAAGCGGGGCTGCAGCGATTGTAGCAGAACACCCACTTCACCTAACAGATGTACCAGTCATTATTGTAAAACACTCTCAAAGAGCACTTGCAAGAATGGCAGATGCTTTTTACGAACAGCCAACTCATAAACTCAATCTAATTGGTATTACAGGAACGAACGGGAAAACGTCCACAACACACATGATTGAGCAAATCATGAGAAAAGCCGATAAAAAAACAGGTTTAATCGGTACGATGTATATGAAGGTAAACGATGAAATTCTCGAAGTGAAAAACACAACACCTGAGAGTGTCACCCTTCAGAAGACCTTTAAGCAGATGCTTGATCAAGATGTAGATACGGCCATTATGGAAGTATCATCACATGCTTTGCATCTTGGGCGTGTTCATGGATGTGATTATGATATTGCCGTCTTTACAAATCTCACCCAAGATCATCTGGACTACCACAACACAATGGAAGAATATAAACATGCAAAAAGCTTGCTCTTTTCCCAGCTCGGAAGTGCCTTTCAGCACGATAAGCCGAAGCATGCCATTTTAAATGCAGATGATGAAGCGTCTAATTATTTTGAAAAAGTCACAGCTGCTGAAATTATGACGTATGGCTTAGAGCAAGAATCAGATGTAATGGCAAAGAACATTCAAATCAAACCAAAGGGAACACAATTTGATTTGATTACCCCAATCGGCACAAAAAACGTGACGGTTGCCCTTATTGGGAAATTCAATGTGTATAACATTCTAGCAGCTGTATCAGTAGGAATTGTATCAGGCTTAACGTTTGAAACGATCGTTAGTGCCATTGAAGAACTTGAGGGAGTCAAAGGAAGATTCGAACTTGTGAATTTTGATCAAGACTTCCCAGTCATCGTTGATTATGCGCACACACCTGACAGTTTAGAAAATGTACTGACTACGTGTAGAGAATTAACAGAAGGTAGAATTTTCTGTGTAGTTGGCTGCGGGGGCGACCGTGATAAAACCAAGCGCCCTCAGATGGCCCAAATCGCTGTGAAATATGCAGATGAGCCTGTTTTCACATCAGATAATCCAAGAAGTGAAGATCCATCAGCCATTTTGAAAGACATGGAAAATGGCGTGCCAAACGCCTATTATCACAGCTTTGTGAACCGGAAACAGGCCATCTTTTTTGCCATTGCTAATGCAAAAAAGGGCGATACAGTCTTAATAGCTGGAAAAGGCCATGAGACGTACCAAATCATTGGTGATCAAGTCTATGACTTTGATGATGCCAAGGTGGCAGCGGACGCTATTTTAGATCTAAACAAATCTTAAAAATGATGAAAAGAGTGTAATGAAATGAAGCATTTTGTACAAAAACAACATACGAAAGACACGAATGAATATCATAATAATGAATGCTATTTTCTAATGGAAAACGGCTTTGGAAATTCGGAAGGAGTAAAGAACAATGCTTGAACAGGTGATATTGTTTACAATCATAATGGGATTTTTAATCAGTGTTCTTTTATCCCCGATTTTTATTCCGTTTTTAAGAAGACTTAAATTTGGTCAAAGTATTAGAGAAGAAGGACCTCAGTCTCACCAAAAGAAATCTGGTACCCCAACAATGGGTGGAATTATGATTATCTTTTCTATTACAATTACAACGATCGTGATGATTAACAAATTCTCTGAGATTAGTCCAGAAATGTTTTTATTGTTATTTGTCACCCTTGGCTACGGATTATTAGGATTTTTAGATGATTATATTAAAGTAGCGATGAAGCGAAATCTTGGCTTAACATCGAAACAAAAACTGATCGGGCAAATTGTGATTGCTGTGATTTTCTATGCAGTGTTCCATTATTATGAGTTTGCAACGACTATTCGCATTCCAGGAACAGATGTCAGCTTTGACTTAGGATGGGCATACTTTATCCTCGTCGTTTTCATGCTTGTCGGTGGTTCTAATGCGGTAAACCTTACGGATGGACTTGATGGTTTATTATCTGGAACAGCTGCTATTGCATTCGGAGCTTTTGCTATATTGGCTTGGAATCAATCTCAGTATGATGTGGCGATCTTTTCGGTAGCAGTAGCAGGCGCTGTCCTTGGGTTCCTTGTCTTTAATGCGCATCCTGCAAAAGTATTTATGGGTGATACGGGATCGCTTGCTTTAGGCGGTGCCATAGTGGCCATTGCCATTTTAACGAAACTTGAGATTTTACTCGTCATTATTGGAGGAGTATTTGTTGTTGAAACGTTATCCGTTATCCTTCAAGTCATCTCCTTTAAAACAACTGGAAAAAGAATCTTTAAGATGAGCCCGCTTCACCATCACTATGAGTTAGTTGGCTGGTCTGAGTGGAGAGTAGTTGTCACCTTCTGGACAGCTGGTTTATTGCTTGCTGTTTTAGGAATTTACATCGAGGTGTGGTTATAATTGAATAGGATGCAAATGTTAAAAGACGAACATGTACTAGTACTAGGGCTTGCAAAAAGCGGATATGCGGCAGCCTCAATTCTTCACGAGCACGGAATAAACGTGACGGTCAATGACCAAAAAGCTTTTGAAGAAAACGAGCCTGCTCAGTTACTTTCTGAAAAGGGGATTGATGTCATTTGTGGCAGTCATCCTCTTCGTATGTTCGACGATAAAGAAATTACGATTTTAATTAAGAACCCTGGAATTCCTTATGAGAATGTGATGGTTCAAGAGGCGCTTCGCCGAAAAATTCCAGTTTGGACTGAAATAGAATTGGCGTATCATTTGACCTCATCTCCTTTTATTGGGATTACCGGATCAAATGGAAAAACGACCACGACCACTTTGATTTATGAAATGTTGAAAAAAGACAGCCAAAAAACATTGGTAGCAGGTAATATCGGAACGGTCGCAAGTGAAGTTGCCGCGCGTGCAGCGGGCGATGAATGGATCGTAACTGAGCTCTCTTCATTTCAGTTAATGGGAACCGTTGAATTCAGACCTAAAATCAGCTTAATTTTAAATATTTTTGACGCACATTTAGACTATCATCACACGCGTGAAGAATACGAAAAAGCAAAACAGAAAGTGTATACACATCAACAAGAAGATGACATAGCTGTGGTTAACCTAGATGATCCATCTGTTGTCAAACTAGCAGAAGAGTCGAAAGCGCAAAAAGTGTTTTTCTCAGTTAAAGAGCCGGTAGCACATGGAGCGTTTATTAAAGATGGTGCCATCTACTATATGAATGAACATGTCATTGACCTCAAGGATGTTGTTCTTCCTGGTGAGCATAACCAAGAAAATATTCTAGCAGCTATTTGTGTTGTAAAAAATGCAGGCTGCTCAAACGAAGCGATTGCGCAAGTTCTTACTACATTTAGTGGAGTGAAGCATCGTTTGCAATTTGTGGAGACGATTCAAAATAGAAAATTTTATAATGACAGTAAAGCGACCAATATACTGGCAACAAGTAAAGCTTTGTCTGCCTTCAAGCAGCCGACCATTTTACTAGCAGGTGGACTGGATCGTGGCAATGAATTTGATGAATTAAAACCTTTTATGAAGAATGTAAAAGGAATGATTACATTTGGTGAGACTGCGCCTAAGTTTGTGAAGCTTGGTGAAGAGCTGGGAATACATCACGTAAAACATGTCGATAATGTTGAACAAGCAGTACCTGCGGCGTTTAGCATATCTGAAGAAGAAGACGTGATTTTATTGTCTCCAGCTTGTGCAAGCTGGGATCAGCATAAAACATTTGAAGAACGTGGAGACATGTTTGTAAACGCCGTGCATATGCTTAAATAAGGGCTTGTCTCTCATATGACTGACAGCCCAAATGAAATTATGCTTGGGGTGTCGGTCTCTTGACGAATAAGAAAACTTCTCCGGATTTTTTGCTTGTTGTCATTACGTTACTTTTATTGACGATTGGTTTAATTATGGTGTACAGCGCAAGTGCTGTGTGGGCATCGTATAAATTTGATGATTCGTTTTATTTTGCAAAAAGACAGCTTTTGTTTGCCGGAATCGGAGTTATCGCAATGTTTTTTATTATGCGGGTCGATTATTGGACGTGGCGGACTTGGTCAAAGATACTGATTGCAGTGTGTTTTCTCCTCCTCGTGCTTGTCTTGATTCCTGGTATCGGTATGGAGAGAAATGGTTCAAGAAGCTGGATTGGTGTCGGTGCGTTTAGTATTCAGCCCTCTGAATTTATGAAGCTTGCGATGATTGCGTTTCTTGCAAAATTCTTATCTGAAAAGCAAAAGAATATCACATCCTTTCGTAAAGGTTTCGCCCCAGCACTAGGCATTGTGTTTTCTGCATTTGCCATCATTATGCTGCAGCCGGACCTAGGTACAGGAACGGTTATGGTTGGAACCTGTATTATTATGATATTTGTTTCAGGTGCGAGAATCGCTCACTTTATCTTTCTCGGTCTTTTAGGGCTTAGCGGATTTGCCGCACTTGTCTTATCAGCACCCTATCGAATAAAACGAATTACATCTTATTTAAATCCTTGGGAGGATCCACTTGGCAGCGGATTTCAAATTATTCAATCCTTATACGCTGTCGGTCCAGGCGGTCTGTTTGGAATGGGGCTAGGTCAGAGTAGACAAAAATTCTTCTATTTGCCTGAGCCTCAAACAGACTTTATCTTTGCTATATTGTCTGAAGAACTTGGATTTATAGGTGGATCACTCATTTTGCTTCTCTTTAGTGTTCTATTGTGGAGAGGCATTAGAATAGCCCTCGGGGCACCAGATTTATATGGAAGTTTCTTGGCAGTGGGTATCATCTCAATGGTTGCCATTCAAGTAATGATTAATATCGCAGTTGTCACTGGTCTCATCCCTGTGACGGGCATCACACTCCCATTCTTAAGTTATGGCGGTTCATCACTGACATTAATGCTGATGGCAATCGGCGTACTTTTGAATGTAAGCAGATATGCTAGATATTAATGTGCTGATAGTTCATGTAACCATATAGACTTTTATTTTGCAAAAGTATGAAAAAATGATTTGAAGAGTGAAAATGGCAGTTTCTGTTTCGAAAACATGATGATTGACTCTTCTTTACAGGTTTTGACGGAGCCCTGTTGTTTAAAACAGGGTTTATACTTTGTTCAGAGCAGAAAAAAATTGAGGGGAAATGGTATAATGCGTATAGTTATTAGTGGAGGCGGAACAGGCGGGCATATTTATCCTGCTCTAGCTTTTATTAAAGAAGTGAAAAGACTGCATCCTGATGTGGAATTTTTATATATTGGCACTGAGAATGGGCTTGAAAAGAAAATTGTAGAAAGAGAAAATATCCCTTTTAAATCAATTGAAATTTCAGGTTTTAAAAGAAAGCTTTCCTTTGATAATGTAAAAACAGTGATGAGGTTTCTAAAGGGCGTCCAAAAAAGTAAATCTTATTTAAAAGAATTTAAGCCGGATGCTGTTATTGGAACAGGTGGTTATGTGTGTGGTCCTGTTGTTTATGCTGCGTCTAAGCTAAAAATCCCGACGATCATTCACGAACAAAATAGCCTGCCAGGCATCACAAATAAGTTTCTGGCACGGTATGTGAATAAAGTAGCCATCTGTTTTGAAGAAGCAAAGGAACACTTTCCTTCAGAAAAGGTTGTTTTTACGGGAAACCCAAGAGCCTCTGAAGTCGTCTCTATTAAAGAGGGAAAATCTCTTAAAGAGTTCGGGCTGGATGAGAAGAAAAAAACGGTTCTCATTTTTGGCGGGAGCAGAGGTGCAGCTCCCATCAATCGAGCAGTGATTGACATGCAAGATGAATTAAAGGCAAAGAACTATCAGCTTTTATATATTACAGGTGAGGTTCATTATGAAAAAGTGCTGAACGAATTAAAAGAAAAAGGTGAAGCACCGAATATGATCACAAAGCCTTTCTTGCATCAAATGCCGGAGTATTTAAAATCAATTGATGTCATTGTTGCAAGAGCGGGAGCCACAACGATTGCTGAAGTGACGGCACTTGGAATTCCGACCATCTTCATTCCAAGTCCATACGTGACCGCAAATCATCAAGAAATTAACGCAAAATCACTTGAAAAACATGATGCTGCGATCGTTTTAAGAGAATCAGAGCTTTCTGGAGATCGCTTGCTTCATGCAATTGATGAAATTGCTGGTAATGACGAGAAACTACATCAAATGAGCCGTTTAACAAAAGAACTTGGAGTACCAGATGCGGCCACACGTTTATATAATGTGTTAAAAGAAATTACGACTTCATGATGAATGATATGAGGTAAGGCGGAGGGTAATATGGAGAACTTGAAGAATGAATTATTAGAAGCGCAAGTTGGTAAAGTACTTGAAAATGAACCGCTTGCAAATCATACGACAATGAAGATAGGCGGACCGGCCGATCTATTAGTCATCCCTAAAGATATCGATGCTGTCAAAACAATTATGGATCAGGTAAAAAAACATGATACTCAATGGACGGTCATTGGGAGAGGATCCAATTTACTTGTCCTTGATAAAGGAATTCGCGGGGTCGTTTTAAAGCTGGGCGCTGGGCTTGATCACTTAACTGTCAATGATGAAGAAATTACAGTTGGTGGAGGCTATTCAGTTGTAAGACTCGCGACGTCTCTTAGTAAGCAGGGGCTGTCAGGATTGGAATTCGCAGCTGGTATTCCAGGATCTATTGGTGGCGCTGTTTATATGAACGCAGGGGCACATGGATCTGACATTAGCAAGATTCTTGTGAAAGCGAGAGTCTTATTTGAAGATGGAACGATCGAGTGGTTAACTAATGAGCAAATGAACTTTAGCTATCGAACTTCTGTGCTTCAAAAGGAACGCCCTGGAATTGTTCTCGAAGCAGTGTTCAAGCTTAAACAGGACGAACGTGAAAAAATCACAAAGAAAATGCAGCAAAATAAAGATTATCGTAAGGAAACACAACCGTATAATAAACCATGCGCCGGCAGTATTTTCCGAAATCCATTACCTGAATATGCAGGACAGCTTGTAGAAAAGGCGAATTTAAAAGGATATCAGATTGGCGGCGCTAGAATTTCTGATATGCACGGAAACTTTATTGTCAATGCTGGTGGGGCGAAGGCTCAAGATGTGCTCGACTTAATTCAGTACATTCAAAAGAAAATCAAAGATGACTACAATGTAGAGATGCATACAGAAGTAGAAATTATTGGTGAAGCAAATTAAAGGCTACTACTTATGAATGATGGTATCACAGGAAAACAAACGGCATTTTTTCATGCCGTTTGTTTTCTAATCAATATGAGATAAAGAATGATCCAAAGGTGCGGACAAGCAGCTTTGAATGAGGTGAAGAGTATATATGCGGCCTGATCATGAAAATGAAAAGATCGTCAATATAGAAGAGCGAATCCCTAAAATTAAAGAACAAAGGAAGCAGAAAGCGAATCGGAGATTAATCTCTTTTATTTTGCTGTTTTTTATCATGGTTTTAATTATTGTCTATTTGCAAACACCAATCAGTAAAATTTCTTCTTTAACCATTACCGGTAATGAACATGTACCAACAAAACAGCTCGTTAAACTTTCGCAAATTAAAGAAGGCGAGACAGAGTTTTGGAATTTAAATAAAGATATAACAGCAGACCATATAAAGCAAAATAAATTGATTAAAAGTGTCAGTATCAAAAAACATTTCCCTAATAAGGTCAGTATTGCTATCAAAGAGTATGCAAATATTGCGTATCTGCAAAAGGGACATTTTTATTATGAGCTTCTTGAAAACGGGACGGCTTTGCCAGATGAAGTAACACCAAGTCACGCAGGACCTATTTTTGTCGATTGGGACAATAAAGAGAAATTGAAGCAAACAGTGAAAGCTCTAAATCAACTGCCGGCTTCTATTCAGGAACTAATCTCAGAAGTATATTACGTACCGACTAGCTCCAATCAGTGGCTCGTTAAATTTTATATGAATGATGGAAACACCGTTATTGCATCAATTAAAACATTCGCAGATAAAATGACGACGTACCCTGCCATTGTCAAAGAGCTTTCGTCCTCTGAGAAAGGTACGATTCATATGGAAGTAGCTACGTATTTTGAAGCTTTTAAATCTAAGAAAAAGGAAGATGAACGTTGAGAGGCAAAACCGTCATATTCTCAATTGTAATGCTTGTTCTTGGATTTCTGATTTCTTTTTCATACCAATATACGAAGCAGCATCGAGCAGATGTCAATCGAACAGAACAATGGAAAAAAGAATATTCTTTGAAAAGTGAGCTAACAAAGCAAGAAAAGGCGAATCAAAAACTTGAAAAAGAACTTTATCGTCTTCAATCAAAAGTCCAAGCAACAGAGTTTGGTTTGAAAAATGAAAAAGAGCAGTATTTTAATGTTTTGGAAGATGTTGAGAAATACAGAATGTTTACAGGAGAAATAGGTGTAAAAGGGAAAGGGGTAAAAGTATCTCTTGAAGATGCATCTTATATCCCGAGTGGACAAAATGTCAATAATTACATTGTGCATGAGAGCCACATTTTCCATGTGATAAACGAACTATTTATATCAGGGGCATCTGCTGTAGCTATAAACGGACAAAGAATCACACACCAATCATACATACATTGTAACGGTCCAGTCGTCACGGTTGATGGTGTTCAACATCCAGCACCATTTGTCATTTCTGCTATTGGAGATCCAGCTGTTTTAATTCCTGCATTAAACATTGCAGGCGGGGTGGTTGATCAGCTGACAAGTGATCATATTTCCATGACGATTGAAAAGAAGGATATTCGTATGAATCCTCTTCTAAGAAACAAAGATTAAATGTGAAAAGGTGAGTGGTGTTGAGGAAAAAGAAGCCATTACTTAGTTTGACAGTCCTGATGGTCATATTTGGCATCATGGTCTCCATCCAGTTTAACTCTCTACAAAAGCCTAAAGTTCGCGATACTCGAGACGTTTGGGAATTAAGAGAGGATTTATCTGCATCTAAAAGTAAGGAACTGGATTTATTGAAAGAAATTGATAAATATGATGAAATGCTAAAAAAGTATGGCAACCAAGAAGATCAATCAAAAGAAGCACAATTAACAAAAACGTTGAAGGATTTGAAAGAAAAGGCTGGTTTTACAGAGGTAACGGGTGAAGGAGTTGAAATAGAAATTACTCAGCTTTTTTCTAAGGAACTTACCGGAGAAGAAGTCAAAAATATACCACCTGATCTTCTAAAAAAATTAATCAACGAAGCCAATATGTTTGGGGCAAAACATATTTCCATTAATGAACACCGGGTGATTAACACCAGTGTTATTCGAGATATTAATGGTACGACGAAAATGGATGGTTACAGCATAGATGGTGATACAGTCACGATTAAGATGGTCAGCGAGCAGGCCGATAAATTATACAGCCGTTTAAATGTATCAGATATTGGTGATTTGTTTGCTCAGGAAAATTTCAGTTTGAGTATTAGACCGCCGAAGAAAAAAATTCATTTAAAAGCATTTGACGGTACAATTCAATTAAATGAATTGAAGCCTCTTGACGATGTAAAGGAGGGAAAATCTTAATGTGGCTTCCTGTACTTGGTTTAATCATAGGAGTTGCGATCGGTTTCTTAACGAATTTTACGATACCGAATGAGTATTCTAACTATCTTTCCCTCGCTGTACTTGCTGCGCTTGATACATTGATTGGTGGAATCAGAGCACATCTGCAAGGGGCATACGATGAACTAGTGTTTGTATCAGGTTTCTTCTTTAATATTATACTCGCAATAAGTTTAGCTTTTCTGGGCGTCCATCTTGGTGTAGACTTGTATTTAGTCGGAATGTTTGCATTCGGTGTTAGATTGTTTCAAAATATCGCCGTTATTCGAAGAATTCTACTAACAAAATGGACAATTTCTAGAGAAAAAAAGAAAAAAAGTGAGTCATAAAAAAGGATATACATATGATGTAACGAATATTTTCAGTAATCCTAATAAAAAATGTTGATTTTTTAAGTTTTGTTACACACTTGTAAAAACACATTCATTGTATTGTTGTTCAGCAAATAATAGAATAGAAAGTATTGATATGTGAGGAGGTGCCATAGAATGAACAACAATGAAATTTACGTCAGCCTTGACATCGGTACATCCAATATAAAAGTCATCGTCGGAGAAATGGCGGATGATTCGCTTAACATTATAGGTGTTGGAAATGTCCCTTCAGAGGGGTTAAAAAAAGGATCGATTGTTGATATAGATGAAACAGTTCATTCTATTAGACAAGCATTTGAACAGGCTGAGAGAATGGTAGGTTTTCCTTTACAAAAGGCGATAGTCGGAATTAACGGAAACCACATTCATATTCAGAATACGAGCGGCGTTGTCGCAGTGTCTAGTGAAAATAAAGAAATACATGCTGAAGATGTGAGACGTGTCTTGGATGCTGCACAGGTAGTATCTATTCCGCAAGAACATCTCGTAGTAGACGTAATTCCGAGACAATTTATCGTCGACGGAAGAGATGAGATCACAGATCCGAAAAAAATGCTAGGTGTACGGCTAGAAGTGGATGGATCGTTAATCACAGGTTCTAAAACGATTCTACATAACTGGCTCCGATGTGTAGAGCGGGCTGGTATTGAAATTATGGATATTTGCTTGCAGCCACTCGCATCGGGTTCAGCAGCGTTATCGAAAGATGAAAAAAATCTAGGGGTAGCTCTTGTCGATATTGGCGGCGGCTCTACTACGATATCCGTATTTGAAAACGGGCATCTCTATTCTACTCACAGTATCCCATTGGGCGGAGAGAACATTACAAAAGATTTGTCTATAGGACTTAGAACTTCCACTGAAGAAGCTGAACGAATCAAAAAGCAATTTGGGCATGCATTCTATGATGAGGCATCGTCTGAGGAGACATTTGAAGTTTCCGTCATCGGTACGGACCAAAAACAGACGTATACACAACTTGAAGCAGCCAATATCATTGAAGCACGATTGGAAGAGATTCTGCTTTTTGTGGCAGAGGAATTACGCAATATGGGTGTCCATGATTTGCCTGGCGGATTCGTTCTAACAGGTGGACAGGCAGCTATACCAGGTATCCTTTCTCTGGCACAAACGGTCTTACAAAACAATGTAAGAATCGCAAGTCCTAATTATATTGGGGTCAGGGAACCTCAATATATGACAGGAGTGGGCCTGATCCATTTTGCTTATCGCAATGCAAAGATTCAGGGCAGACAGGTTGGATTCCAAATGCCGGATGAAGCATTTCATGAAGTAGGCGCGTCCATGGAGCCGGTTTCTTCTACACCACAAGTAAAAGAAGCTCAGCCAAGACCGAAAGTGAAACAAAAAGCGCAACAAGAGACAAATAAAAAACCGGGCAAAATGAAAAAACTATTTAATATGTTCTGGGAATAGAACTAGATTTTCGACGGATTAGGAGGATTCAGCATGTTGGAGTTTGAAACAAATATAGACGGCCTAGCATCAATTAAAGTAATCGGTGTAGGTGGCGGCGGAAATAACGCTGTCAACCGAATGATTGAAAATGACGTACAGGGTGTCGATTTTATTGCAGTGAATACAGATGCACAGGCGTTAAACTTATCAAAAGCAGAAACAAAAATGCAAATCGGTGCTAAGCTGACAAGAGGGCTTGGAGCAGGTGCGAATCCTGAAGTCGGTAAAAAAGCTGCTGAAGAAAGCAAAGAACAAATTGAAGAAGTCCTAAAAGGCGCTGACATGGTCTTTGTGACAGCCGGTATGGGCGGTGGAACTGGTACGGGTGCTGCACCTGTCATTGCGAAAATCGCAAAAGATTCTGGAGCCTTGACAGTTGGAGTTGTGACTCGTCCTTTCACATTTGAAGGAAGAAAGCGTCAGCTTCAAGCAGTTGAAGGGATTGCTTCTATGAAAGAAGCAGTTGATACGTTAATCGTGATTCCAAACGATCGCCTGCTTGAAATTGTCGATAAAAACACGCCAATGCTTGAAGCATTCCGTGCAGCAGATAACGTGTTAAGACAAGGTGTTCAAGGGATCTCAGATCTCATTGCAACACCAGGTTTAATTAACCTTGACTTTGCTGACGTGAAAACGATCATGTCTAACAAAGGTTCAGCTCTTATGGGAATTGGTGTCGCAACAGGCGAAAACCGTGCTGCTGAAGCAGCGAAAAAAGCCATTTCTTCACCACTTCTTGAAACAGCGATTGATGGAGCACAAGGTGTTATCATGAATATTACTGGTGGTACGAACCTTAGTCTTTATGAGGTACAAGAAGCAGCGGATATTGTTGCATCAGCCTCTGATGAAGATGTCAACATGATCTTTGGATCTGTCATTAATGATAACTTGAAGGATGAAATTGTGGTCACAGTCATCGCAACCGGTTTTATTGAGCAAGAGCCGGAAGTGACAAAACCTCAAAGAAATCCATTAGGACAAGGATTAAAGCAAAATCAATCCATTCCACAAAAGCGTGAAGTAAAACGTGAGGAACATCAGCAAACATCATCACAACCAAGACAAAATACACAGTCAAGTGATGATACATTGGATATCCCAACGTTCTTACGTAACCGCAACAAACGATAAGCAGGCACGATTCATCCCCTTCCTTTGGAAGGGGTTTTTTTATGTCTGCATGGTGAGAAGATCCTGCGTCTGATTGATATAAAAGTCTTGTTTCTGCGTGTTATTTGGAACTATTGTATGTGTTTTGGCTTGAGTCTTTTAAGTCAAAAGAATCATTTTTCATTTCCTTTACAAAAAACGACAAAATGTTGAACTTTATTTGACTACATTAATGAGAACACCATGAATCTTGTCATGATCAAAAAGAAGGGGGAGGGGCAGGATACACACTGTTTGACCATTTGAGGAGGAGGGATTTTATTGAAAGTGAAGTTTCGTAAAACCGCCGTCTATCGTTTCATGAGTCTTTTGGTGATTGGTACTTTAACGATGACAAGCTTTGGGATGGTTCAAGCAAAATCGACTTCTACCTCATATCAGGAGGAAGCCGTTTCCTCTAAGACAACAAAAGCCAAGATTTCTTCGAGATTAAAGAAGCAGTTTCAAAAGGAAGATAAGGTGACCTTCTTAGTCAAAATGAAGGAACAAACGAATGTACAAAAAGTAGCAAAAGAAGCTGTATCAAAAGCAAAAAAACAAAAATTAACTGCGGCTAAAACGCAGTACACAAAAAGATCAGCCGTTGTATCTGAGCTGAGAGCAACATCTGATGAAACGCAGCAAGCGCTCCTAGCGTATTTACAAAAGGAAAAAAAGAATAAGCAAGTGAAAGATATTCATTCCTACTATATTGTGAATGGTCTAGCTGTGACGGCAACAAAAGAAGTGATGGAAAAGGTTGCTTCTTTTCCAGAAGTAGCTCAAGTGCTGCCGAATGAAACACGTCAACTTCATCGTCCTGTTGATTTGAAGCATGCTAAGCCAAACAAACAAATCAAAGCAGTAGATGGAGTTGAATGGAATATTGCTCAGGTGCATGCACCAGAAGCGTGGGATTTAGGCTATGACGGGACTGGAACCGTTGTGGCAAGTATTGATACAGGTGTCGAATGGGATCATCCTGCGCTAAAAGAAAAATACCGCGGGTTTGACCCTGCTCGTCCGAACGAACCATCTCATGAACTGAATTGGTATGATGCTACGGCAGGTTCTGAAGTCCCTTATGATGACTTGGAGCACGGGACCCATGTGACAGGCACAATGGTTGGTTCTGAGCCAGATGGAAAGAATCAAATTGGGGTCGCACCGGGAGCAGAATGGATTGCAGTGAAAGCTTTTTCGGAAGATGGCGGTACAGATGCTGATCTGTTAGATGCCGGTGAGTGGGTTTTAGCCCCGAAAGATCAAAACGGAAATCCTCACCCAGAAAAGGCACCTGATGTTGTGAATAATTCGTGGGGCGGTGGGCCAGGTCTTGATGATTGGTATAAAGATGTAGTGAATGCTTGGAGAGCAGCAGACATCTTTCCAGAATTTTCAGCCGGTAATACCGATTTATTCAATCCAGGCGGTGCGGGTTCGATTGCAAATCCTGCTAACTATCAGGAAGCGTTTGCTACAGGCGCAACAGACCAGAACAACAAGTTAGGGTCTTTCTCCCTTCAGGGTCCATCTCCATATGGCGTAATGAAACCAGATATTGCTGCTCCGGGAGTAAACATTCGTTCTTCGATCCCGGGAAAAGGATATGAGGATGGATGGAATGGTACATCGATGGCAGGTCCGCATGTCTCAGCTGTTGTTCTTCTTCTTCGCCAAGTGCAATCAGACCTTTCTGTTGATGAAATTCAGCAAATTCTCATTGAGACAGCGAAACCACTGACAGATCAGCAATTTCCTGAATCCCCTAACAACGGCTATGGGGCAGGGTTAGTTGATGCAAGAGAGGCGATTACGGCTTTAACCAATGGAATCGGTACGATTGAAGGCCAGGTGACAAAAGAGGGAGAAGATACAGAGCCACCTGTTTTTTCACATAAAGGTCCGAATGAAATTTTTACTGCAACGCCAACCCCATTGACCATCACTGCAGAAGATGGGATAGCAGTGGCAAATGTTTCTTTGACTTACCGAGTAGATCAAGGTGAATGGGAGACATTGCAAGCCAACCGCACGGATGGAAATCATTTGAAAGGAAACTATACGGTGCAGCTCCCTGAACTTGAGGGGGAAAACGTGACGTACCGATGGATTGTGAAAGATTTTGGAGAAAATGAAGCGGCATCAGATTCTTATACACTTCCAATTAAAACATCCATCACCACTGGCTACTCACAAGATTTTGAAGCATGGCCAAGTGGATGGTTCAGTGGTGGAACAAAAGATCCGTGGCAGTGGGGAAAACCGTCCACAGGTCCAAAACAAGCATTTAGCGGGGAACATGTCTATGCCACCAATTTAGACAGTCCTTATGAAAATAAAACGGACGCCAATTTGTCTATGCCGCTCATTGCTGTACCAGATTCAGGTTCTTCCTACCTGCAATATCAATACTGGCATGATCTCGAAGCCAATTATGATTATGTGCATGTCTATGTACAGCCAGAGGGTGAAGACGCCGTTCAAGTGACAGCTTATACGGGGAAAACAAATGCGTGGACAGCAGGCGAAGTTGATTTATCTGCTTATAAAGGTCAAAAAGTGAGAGTCCTGTTTCAGATAAGAACAGATGGCAGTGTCACAAAAGATGGCTTTTATTTAGATGATGTGAAAATCACAGATGAGGCTTTGTCTCAACAAGCTAAGAACCAGCTAGGTGTGATCAAAAAAGAAAAATCCAAAAGCCAGAATAAGAAATCAGTTGATCCAAAAAAGGCAAATCCTGCTAAAGTAAAAAATAAACATGTACACATTCAAAAGCAAAACAGTCATGATGCTCCGTCTATTCAAGCACTTCCAATGAAAGCGCAAATCAGTGTTCTAGAAAGCGGAAAATCAACTTCCACCGATGAAGCGACAGGGAAATATCAGCTGTCTCAAGGAGCAGGAGAATGGACAGTGAAAGCGGAAGCTTACGGCTTTGAATCACGGTCCCAAAAAGTCAAAGTGGCATCAAAAGAAACAGCAGAAGCGAATTTCTCCTTACAGCCGCTAGAGAAACGAACGATCTCCGGCACGGTCGTCAATGAAACAACTGGTGAAAAGGTGAAGAATGCAACTGTTTATCTTGTGGAGGACGCAAAAATTGAGCCGGTGAAAACAGATGAATCCGGTGAATTTTCTCTAGAGGCATTAAGCGGTGTCTATACAGTCAAAATTTTTGCAAAGGGGTTTAAAGGCTATACGTTTACAGCGGATGTGACGGAAAAGCCACTTGAAAAGTCAGTGAAACTTGAGCCTTTTATCGGTTTTCCGGGAGAGATTGGCTACGATGATGGAACGGCTGAAAATGCACGGGCTTTCTACGATCCTGGCAATGGCTGGGCTGTAAAGTTTTCATTAGAAAAAGGAAAGAAACAAGCACAAGTGACAGGTGGTCTTTTCCGGTTTTGGACATCAGAATGGCCAACTCCTGGAGGCGATGAATTTGCTGTTGAAGTATATGATGCTTCTGGGAAGGGTGGCGCACCAGGTGAGAAAATCGCAGGACCTTTAAAAGCAAATGCGCTGCGTAATGGTGAATGGACAAAAGTAGATTTAGAAGATCAAGCCATTACAGTGGATGGAGATTTCTATCTTGTTTATATTCAAACGAAAAAGAATACCGAATCGCCGGGACTTGCCACAGATGAAGATGGCCCTAATGCTGAAAGAAGCTGGCAGCTGACGAGCGGTGCTTTTTCTCCTTCTCCGAAAGAAGAGGGGAATTATATGATTCGTGCGCTCGTAAACTATGAAGCAGATGTACCAGAAATCACTTCTCCAAAGGAAGGAACCATTACAAATAAAGGTGAATTGACGATTGAAGGCACAGCCTCTCCGGGTCTCGATGTGGCCATTTATCAGAATGATGAAGAGGTGGCCAACGTCAAATCAGATGAGTCGGGTACTTTCAAAGAAAATGTATCTGTTCCAAGTGGAGAGCATGTCTTCACGGCGGCGACTGTAACGGATAAAGGCTCAACAAAACATTCCAAGCCAGTCAAGGTGATCATCGATCAAACAGCACCGACGTTGACCATTGATACACCGAAAAAAGGCGACAAGTCTAATAGAGAATCACTCACGGTGGAAGGGAAAGTAGCGGATGATTATCTAGATCAAGTCACAGTCAATGGAAAAAAAGCGACCGTAAAGGATGGGGCATATTCTGCAAGGGTGCTGCTTGAGAACGGGAAAAATACAATCAAAGTGACAGCAAAAGATGCAGCTGGAAACAAAACGACTAAAAAGGTCGACATCGATGTTCAATATGATGCACCTGTCATTTCTGAATTAACGCCAAAAGACAATATGAATCTATCATCAGGTGAATCGGTTAAGATTTCATTTAAAAGCAGGGAAAAGCTAGATGCCACCTTTGTTCTTCATATGCCGCTAACAAATGCTAGATCAAAACTTCAAAACACAACCGAACTGCCGATTCGTGAAGTAGCACCGGGAACGTATGAAGGCTACTGGACGGCGACATCTATTGCAAAAGCAAAAGGTGTAGTGATTGAAGTCATTGTCAAAGATGATTATGGAAATGTCACAAGACAGAAGGCAGAAGGAACACTCACCATCAATGAGAAAGAATGACATCGAAAAAGACATGACTCTTCGGAGCGTGTCTTTTTTTGTGCAATGGATAGAGGAGACACTTGTCCAACAAATCATTCGGATGTTCTTTCTGTCTCATACGTCGACAAAAACGATAACAATCCACCAAAAGTTCTCTATCATCCCCTACAAGAATTGACAGACTTCCATCCGATGACTGTTTTATACTGGTACAAACAAGTGCAAGTACTGCTTTTGATTCTTTGTTTCAGATGAAAGGAGCAGAAGGTGGTCATTTATTTAGATGTCATTTGGCTGTTAAACTTTTGTTTTGATCTATTGCTGCTCTTACTCACGGCATTTATTCTCAAACGACAAGTGAAAAAAAGGCGATATATGTTAGGAGCTCTCATTGGATCGAGCATTGTTCTCTTGCTCTTTACGCCATTTGCAATGATTGTGTCGCATCCTTTAGGTAAACTGCTTTTTTCTGTCTTGATCGTGCTTGGAACCTTTGGCTTTCAAAGATTTCGTTCCTTTTTTCAAAACCTGTTTGCTTTTTACTTTGTCACATTTTTGATGGGAGGGGGCATGATCGGGGTTCATTCGTTTTTGCAGACAAATACAGTCAATCAAGATGGACTGCTTATTTCACAAAATGATGGATTTGGTGATCCCATTAGCTGGCTTTTTGTTCTCACTGGCTTTCCGGCCATTTGGCTGTTTTCAAAGAAACGATTAGGAGAGGTTGGTGCGAAAAAAAGACAATATGACGAACAAGTACTTGTGGAGATACACATTCAAGGAGAAACAATCCGCTTAAATGGGCTGGTCGATTCTGGAAATCAGCTGTATGATCCATTGACGAAAACACCTGTCATGATCGTCCAGCTCGATCAGCTCACATCTATTTTCGGAGAGCCATTTATAGAAAAAATGAAACAGTTTCATCCTGTTGAAGTGATGCAAAAGCTTGATGACCATTTTCCGCTGCTTGATCGTTTAAGACTCGTTCCGTATCGTGCAGTCGGTCATGATCACGGGTTTCTACTATGCTTTAAACCAGATACGGTCGTCCTTTATACAAAAACGCATATGATCCAGCCAGCGAAGTGTTTTGTTGGGATGAGTCTAAGTGGATTATCAGCAGATCAGGAATTTCAATCCATCATTCATCCAGAGATGTTAGACGGAAAAATGATACAAGGGGTGTCGTAGTTTTTTTGTGATGTCTTTTATCTTACGAAGTCAACTGGACATTTAGAAGGGAGAAGAAGATGAAAAAATTAAAATTTAAACTCACTTACTACTGGTATAAACTCCTCATGAAGCTAGGGCTAAAGAGTGATGAGATTTATTATATTGGTGGAAGTGAGGCACTGCCTCCGCCGTTATCAAAGGATGAAGAACAAGAATTGCTCGTTAAATTACCAAAAGGTGATCAAACAGCAAGAGCCATTTTGATCGAAAGAAACTTGCGATTGGTCGTTTATATCGCAAGAAAATTTGAAAACACAGGCATTAACATTGAGGATTTGATTAGTATCGGAACGATAGGCCTCATCAAGGCAGTAAATACGTTTAATCCAGAAAAAAAGATCAAACTGGCCACATATGCGTCTAGATGTATTGAAAATGAGATTTTGATGTATTTGCGCCGAAATAATAAAATCCGTTCAGAAGTATCCTTTGATGAACCGCTTAACATCGACTGGGACGGAAATGAATTGCTTTTATCAGATGTACTTGGGACAGATGATGATATTATCACCCGGGATATTGAAGCAAATGTCGATAAAAAATTACTGAAAAAAGCGTTAGAACAATTAAACGATCGTGAAAAACAGATCATGGAACTGAGGTTCGGTTTAGTTGGCGGTGAAGAAAAAACCCAAAAAGATGTTGCCGACATGCTTGGTATTTCTCAGTCCTATATTTCAAGGCTCGAAAAAAGAATTATTAAACGATTGCAAAAAGAATTTAATAAGATGGTCTAAAAAAATTTTTTTGAAAGCTTTATCCCTGCACTGTCAAAGGGATCACCATTTTTTCACATCTTTCTCGTCGTAGACCGTGCATATTTTTCCATCCCACGGAGATACTGAACTTTGTACAACAGCTCCTGTAGGGAGGGAAAAAAGTGTCCAGAAATAAAGTGGAAATCTGCGGAGTCGACACCTCCAAACTGCCTGTTCTGAAAAACGACGAGATGAGAAAATTATTCAGACAGCTGCAAGATGAAGGTGATGATACAGCAAGAGAAAAGCTAGTCAATGGCAATTTGCGGTTGGTTTTAAGTGTGATTCAGCGTTTTAACAACAGAGGCGAGTATGTTGATGATCTCTTCCAAGTAGGCTGTATCGGATTAATGAAATCAATTGATAATTTTGATTTAAGCCACAATGTCAGATTTTCAACTTATGCGGTCCCTATGATCATAGGAGAAATCCGTCGATACTTGCGCGATAACAACCCCATCCGGGTGTCTCGTTCACTAAGAGATATTGCCTATAAGGCGCTTCAAGTCCGTGAGAGACTGATTAGTGAGACAAGCAAGGAACCAACGGCAGAAGACATTGCCAAAGTGTTAGAAGTCCCTCATGAGGAAATTGTTTTTGCCCTAGATGCCATTCAAGATCCTGTTTCTTTGTTTGAGCCGATTTATAATGACGGAGGAGATCCGATTTATGTGATGGATCAAATTAGTGATGAACGGAACAAAGATACACAATGGGTAGAAGAATTGGCCTTAAAAGAGGGAATGCGCAGATTGAATGATCGAGAAAAAATGATTCTTCGCAAACGCTTCTTCCAAGGTAAAACACAAATGGAAGTGGCAGAAGAAATCGGCATTTCTCAAGCACAAGTATCAAGGCTTGAAAAAGCAGCAATCAAACAAATGAATAAAAATATTTTTTAAAGCCGCCGCTAATGTGCGGCTTTTTTCATTCTTTTTAGAGAACCTATCTGTAGTATTGACTCTGTTATTTTTTTCATTTAATCTGTTTTTAACAAATGTTATTTAAAATATCATTTGTGAGGGAATAGAGAAGCGGAAAGAAGGGTTATTATGACATTCCATGATGAAAGAAGGCTGCTCATTAAGGTTGCGCATATGTACTATGAAGAAGGCGCCACTCAATCTAAAATTGCAGAAGCTGTTGGGGTTAGCCGTTCGCTCATATCGAAATATTTGGCAAAAGCACGTGAAGCAGGAATCGTGGAAATCATTATTCATGATGAAGTAAATCAACAATATGGTTCGTTAGAAAGAAAAATAGAGCGAAAATACGGGCTGCGAGAAGTCGTGTGTGTGGAATCTCTCAGTCAAGAAACAACAAAAAGTCGAATAGGAGCTGCGGCTGCGGGCTTTTTATTAAAAGTCATGAAGGATGGACAAGTCATCGGTTTTTCATCAGGGACAACCTTGCATGAAATGGCGAAAGCGCTTACCTCTGTTCAGCATTTTCCGTCTGTAACATTTGTTCCGCTAGTCGGAGGCGTCGGAAATGAAGATGTTGATATTCATGCCAACTATATTATTGGAAGATGCTCAGAAGCACTCAAATCCAAATGTGAGTTTTTACATGTGCCTGTCATGCTTGATACGAAAGAAGCGAAAGATGTACTCATTAGACAGCCGTCGATCAAAAAAGTCATTGAATTAGGAGAATCATCAAATATCGCAGTCGTAGGAATAGGCGGGGTTCCTCAACATTCAACGATGGTGAAATCCTATATGACAAGTGGTGAGGAAGATATCCTGCAAGCGAAAGATGTCGCGGGTGACATTTGTTATAACTTTATTGATCATAAAGGTGAAGTGTATCCGCATCCGTGGAACGACCGGGTGATGGGGATCAGTCCTCTAAAACTGAAAGAGATCCCTCTTGTGATTGGTGTCGCTGGAGGAGAAGAAAAAATTGAAGCGATCAGGGCAGCGTTAGAAGGTGGATTAATTCATGTGTTAATTACAGATGAACAAACCGGAGATGCCCTATTAAAGTAACTACCTAAGCCGATTAGGTAGTTTTTTTGAGTCTTTAGACTCAAAAAGATTGAGAATTTTATCGATTTTATCTTGACACAAAGTTGACACATCATATAAACTAAGTTCATAACAAATGATAAATAAAATAACAAATGTTACAAGAGACAGATTTTTGTTAATTTTTATAACATTTGTTAAAAGTTTCAGATTATTTTTCTAGCAATCTATTGTGAAGCAAGAAAACCTGAAAGGATGATTTAGATGTCAATTTATCAACAATTGTTAGCACGAGAACGCAGCGGAGATCCAATCAAAGTTGGGATTATCGGGGCAGGCCAAATGGGGTTTGGACTCATTTCACAAATTTCTAAAATTCCAGGCATGATTGTTGCAGGTGTTTGTGATATTCATCTTAGTGCAGCTGAGAAAGCAGCGAATTTTTACAAGCAACATGCGAAACCACATCAAATGGTCGTCACAAATGATTACAGAGAAGTGATTCAATCAGATTCTGTGGAAGTCGTTGTGGATGCAACAGGTGTTCCGGAGGTCGGAGCAAACATTTCTTTGGAAGCGCTTAATTCAAAAAAACATCTCGTTCTTTTAAATGTAGAAGTCGATATTACGATCGGCTTGGTCATGCATAAATTATTCACGAATGCAGGACTTGTTTACTCTGGGTCAGCTGGAGATGAACCAGCAGCAACGCTAGAACTATACGAATTTGCAAAAACAATGGGGCTTGAAGTATTGGTTGCTGGGAAAGGTAAGAACAACCCATTCTTCCCAGAAGCAAACCCAGATACGTGTAAAGCTGAAGCAGATAGTAAACATATGAGTGCCCACATGCTAGCAGCATTCCAAGACGGAACAAAAACGATGGCAGAAATGAACCTATTAAGTAATGCAACAGGACTTTTGCCTGATAAAGTCGGCATGCATGGAGTAGAAGCGAATTTAGAAAATGTAGCAGATAAATTAAATCAAAAACAGCAAGGCGGCGTACTGGATAACTTCGGAGTCGTTGAATATGTAAACGGACTGGCACCAGGTGTCTTTGTCATCGTCAAGAGTGATCTTGAGCCAGTAGATGAAGAACTTCGCTACTTAAAAGTTGGAAAAGGTCCTCACTACACACTGTATCGTCCTTTCCACTTAGCAAGTCTTGAAACACCAGTGACGATCGCAAAAGCAGTCTTACAACACGATTCTTCAATCCATCCAATTGGTGTACCAGTATCAGAAACTGTCGCTGTGGCGAAAAGAGATATTAAAGCAGGAGAAACACTTGATGGTATTGGCGGATACTCCGTAAGAGGTGTACTTGAAACACATCAAGACATGAAAGCGAACGGCCACATCCCAATTGGCTTAATCAGCGGAAAAGTGGTAGCGAAAAAAGATATCAAATTGGGGCAATTCCTATCTCATGATGATGTAGAACTTGATGCAAGCACAACGGTCTGGAAGCTGCGTTCATTACAAGATCACTTATTTCAATCATAAGGACGTGAGGCTATGGAAAAATTAGCAATCGTACTTTGTATCATTTTGATTGTGCAGTATGGTTTATCGTTTATTCAAATCAAGTACTACCGCAAGAGCATGGATTCACTGATTGACGACTATAAAGGGAAACAAGGCTATCACTTGTTTTCAGGAATGGAGCGGCGCAAATTTGGTCCTGGAGCCATTGCGCTCATCATTGTCGATGAATCATACATCATTCAAAAGTGTCATGTGCTGGGTGGCGTCTCGATTTTGTCTAAATTTAAGGAACTGCCTTCCTATGAAGGAAAACATGTGGGGGCTGTGCTTGATGAGCATCACATGATGAAACAAACATTGAAAAAGCGCAAAAGGGGACCAGCTGTCATGCAAGCACTCTCCATGGCAGCGGAGCAGGCGCTTGTCTCGATTTCTAAAAAAAATATAACAAATGTGAACTAAGAAAGGGGAGATGAAACATGGAATGGATTCAATGGTTTGGAGAGCACTTTATCGGGATGTTTGAAGCCGGCGGAAAGCAGTTCATGGGTCTTGTGACAGGTATCGTTCCAACGCTTGTTGTGTTACTTACTTTCACTTATGCTGTCATGAAGTTTATTGGAGAAGAGCGAGTGAATAGAGCGATTCAGTTTGCAGCGAAATATACCATTTTGCGCTATACGTTAATGCCGATCTTATCCGTTCTTATTTTGACAAACCCAATGGCTTATACGTTTGGCCGCTTCTTACCTGAAAAACAAAAACCAGCATTCTATGATTCAGCTGTTTCATTTGTTCATCCGGTGACATCGCTGTTCCCGTATGCCAACGCAGGAGAACTGTTTGTCTACTTAGGAATTGCGAACGGGATTAAAGAAGCTGGATACTCTATGTCAGAGCTGGCTGTTCGTTACTTCTTAGTCGGGATCGTTGTCATTTTACTTCGCGGAATCATTACGGAATGGATCACAAAGTACTTAGCAGGAAAAATGAAAGCGAATTCACAATAGGGGAGGGTTAGACATGACAAACCACAAAGTATTTGTTGCAAAAGGTGCTGGCGGATGGGGAAAAGGATTAGAGCTTGAACCAACCGGTAAAAGAAGAAAGGTCGTTTCCATTACAGGAGGAGGCATTCACCCAGTTGCACGTAAAATTGCAGAAATGACAGGGACAGAAGCATGTGATGGCTTTAAAAATTCTATACCAGAAGATGAAATGATGTGTGTTGTCATTGACTGCGGAGGAACAGCGCGAATTGGGCTTTATCCAATGAAACGCATTCCTACTGTCGATGTGCTGGCATCCTCTCCTTCTGGACCGCTTGCAAAACACATTACAGAGGATATCTTCGTATCAGGTGTCACAGAAAAAGATATTTCCTTTGCTGAAGCATCTGATAGTGAAGGGAATGTAGAAGGTCAAGAAAGCAGCGGCCCAATTGACAAAGAGAATTTCAAAGAAACCTATTCAAAACTGAAAGAGGAAAATATCGAGCGTCAAGAAAAAGGGAATTTCCTCATGAGATTCTCAAGAGGAATCGGAAAAGTAACCGGCACATTCTATCAAGCTGGTCGTGATTCTGTTGATATGCTCCTTAAAAACATTATTCCATTCATGGCCTTTGTCAGTATGTTAATTGGAATTATCAATTATACAAAAATCGGTGATCTGATTGCCCATTTCCTTTCACCTTTGGCAGGATCTTTATGGGGGCTCTTACTGCTCGTTGTTGTCTGTACCTTACCGTTCCTATCGCCTGTCTTAGGACCTGGGGCAGTCATCGCACAAGTCATCGGTGTACTGATTGGTAGTCAAATTGCACTAGGAAACATTCCGCCTCAATTTGCTCTTCCAGCACTGTTTGCAATCAACGGTCAAGTAGGGTGTGACTTTATCCCGGTGGGGCTATCACTTGGTGAAGCGAAGCCGGAAACGGTACAATATGGGGTACCAGCTGTTTTGTATAGCCGTCTCATTACAGGCGTTCTATCTGTTGTGATCGCATACGTTGCCAGCTTCGGTATGTATTAAACGTATTAAAGGAGGAATCGAGATACATGGTAACACAATCTGTCGTAAAAGAAATTGGGATCTTAGTCCCGCAGTTTAAAGAAGATAAGCTGATTGTTTTATTTGGACCAGCAGCGCCGCAGGAATTAAGAGATATGTCTGTCATTCATGAGTTTGAACACTTAGAAGAAGAGCCGCTGAAATTAGGCGGAACGATTCAAGTGGGCGACCAAACTTATACCATTACTGCTTTAGGCAATAAAGCAAATGACAACTTTAAGGAACTCGGCCATATTTCGATCTACTTCCAAGAGCCGTTTGATGATGTATTACCGGGAGCTGTCTTTGCATCCCCGCATACGTTTCCTGATATTAAAGAAGGCGTACGAATTGAAATTTCGTAACCATGGAAAAAAGCTGTTCCTTATAGGGAGCAGCTTTTTTGCGTTAGGTTTACTGATTGAAACATTTGCGATATGCTGTAGACGTTATTATTTGTATATTCAGAATTTTTATTCAGGGGGAAAAGATCGTGTCGCTTGACTTGAAGGATGTTTCTTTAAAACGAAATGGAAAATGGCTGCTTCGTTCTATTGACTGGCAGGTGAAAAACCAGGAACACTGGGTGCTTTATGGTTTAAATGGTGCTGGGAAAACGGCTTTATTAAATATGCTTTGCTCATATTATTTTCCAACGTCAGGTGAGATGACGGTGTTAGGCCATGTGTTTGGCAAGGAAGCGCTTGGTGAAAAACTAAGGAAGAAAATTGGTCTCATCTCTGCTGGTCTTGAAAAGAAGCTGCACAGAGATGACAATGCATTTGAAATTGTTTTGAGCGGGGCATTTGCTTCCATCGGACTTTATGAAACACCGACAGATGAGATAAGAGAGAAGGCGATTGATTTATTAAAAACATTTGGCTCGTTTCAATATGCCAATCGCACGTATGAAACCCTGTCGCAAGGAGAGAAACAAAAAGTGCTCATCGCAAGAGCTTTAATGAATGATCCGAAGCTTCTGATCTTAGATGAACCTGTGACGGGTCTTGATTTTTTAGCAAGAGAACAGGTGCTAGAGACGATCTCATTGATTGCATCAAAACCAGATGCGCCCACATTGCTCTATACGACCCACCATGCAGAAGAGATTCTCCCGATTTTTCAGCACACCTTATTATTAAAAGAAGGTACTGTTTTTCATAAAGGGGAGACAAAGCAGATGATGACAAGTGACTTGCTTTCTTCCTTTTTTGAATGTCCAGTCGAAGTCATGTGGCAAAACGGCCGCCCTCACTTAAGTAAATTGTAGATAAGAGAAACTATTGGTCTGCTTCCCTGCTTTTCCATCATACATATTATAGTAGAAAACGAAAGGCGGGGAAGGACAGATGATCAGTATTTCTGAATTCCAAATCAAAGATGTCGTCGATGTGTCCAGCGGAAAAAAATTAGGTACTATTGGAGACATCGATATCAATGTCACGAGCGGTAAAATACAAGCGATTATCATTGGCGGTACAGGTAAAATGATGGGATTTTTCGGAAAAGAAGAGGAAATGATTGTCCCGTGGCGAAATATAGTAAAAATTGGCGAAGATGTGATACTTGTCCGTTTGTCTTCTTAATTTGTGTAAATTCCTCAACTAATAGATCAAATTTTCCTTAAAACAAGCTCTCCATTCTCAGCAATCAATGTCTTTTTCGGGTAAAAAGATTACGTTTTCATATCAATTTGAAAAAAAACCTGTAGAAAGGGCACATTTGAGTGTAATATTTAATGAATCCCACTAACTGTCTTAGCAGGTCTTGTGGTAAAATAGGAGCGATATTAAGAGAGATGAATGAAAGGTGGGAGGCAGCTTTGATAGACAAATATGACCCCTTTCAGCAGAAATCACCTTATGCAATGCTGATTCATGATTGGACGAACATGACATGTTCTGGAAAAGAGATATTGGCCGGTTTTACGACAAAAAATGGCGGCTTTAGTCTTTCTCCATATCAATCAATGAACACTGGACTCCATGTAGGAGATGATGCTTCTAGTGTCCAAATGAATCGTCAAGTCATTGCAGACGCTACTGCTGTGCCGCTCTCTAATTGGGTGTTTGCTGACCAAACACACGAGGATCGCATCATGAAAGTCACGAAGGAACAAAAGGGAAGAGGAAGTCTTCAGTATGATGAAGCACTCTCTAGAACAGATGGTTTATACACCTCTGAACCAAACATCATGCTCGCTCTTTGTTTCGCTGACTGTGTTCCGCTTTATTTTCTAGCTCCGCAATCTGGGCTGATTGGAACGGCTCATGCCGGCTGGAAAGGAACCGTCAAACAAATTGGCGCCAACATGGTTGATGCATGGGTTCGCCAAGAAGGCGCTGATGCCGATCATATACAAGTCGTCATTGGACCATCCATTGGCAGCTGCTGCTACATAGTAGATGATGTTGTCATAGATCAAGTGAAACAGCTTCCTTTTTCAACAGAGGATGTGTATTCCGAGATGTCACAAGGACAATACAAAATTGACTTAAAAACACTAAACAAAAACGTATTACTTCATGCAGGATTAAAAGAAGAAAACATACATGTCAGTTCGATGTGCACAAGTTGCAATGAGCAGCATTTCTTCTCACACCGGCGTGATCAAGGGAAAACAGGACGTATGATGTCTTTTGTCGGGTTTAAGGAGGCATAAGTGCAATTGAATGTACGAGAGAATCTCAGACAAATAAATGAACAAATCAACGAAGCATGTAAAAGAGCAGGTAGACATCCAGACGATGTATCGGTTGTCGCTGTCACAAAGTATGTCTCGATTGAACGAGCATTAGAAGCCAAGGATGCCGGAATTTTGCACTTTGGTGAAAATCGTGACCAAGGGTTACTTGAAAAACAGGCAGCCATAACCGATGAAAACATTAGCTGGCACTTCATCGGCAGTTTACAGACGCGAAAAGTGAAATCTGTCATTCAGACCATTGACTACTTACATTCGCTAGACAGAATGTCTCTTGCGAATGAAATTGAAAAAAGAGCGGATCACACGGTTCGCTGTTTTGTACAGGTGAACACATCACTTGAGGAGTCAAAACACGGCTTACAAAGCGAAGACGTGATTCCATTTGTCAAACAGCTGGCTGATTTCAAACATATTGAAATTGCTGGACTCATGACGATGGCTCCATTTACAGATGATCACACGGTGATACGAAACTGTTTTAAAACATTAAAAAGCCTTCAACAAGAGGTAAAACAACTGAACCAAGTAAATGCACCTTGTCAGCATTTATCGATGGGCATGTCAAACGATTTTGAAATCGCAATTGAAGAAGGTGCGACATTTGTTCGGATTGGCTCTTCACTTGTTGGAAATGAAACAGGAGGTGCGTGACATGAGCATAAAAAATAAGTTTAAAAGCTTCTTCACACTCGATGATGAAGAGTATGAGTACGAATATATTGATGAAGAAAGAGAACCAGCACAAGAAGAAAAAAACACAAAAGATAAAGCTGCATTTCAAGAGCGTCCTCAGACAGGAAAACAAAATGTCGTCAGCTTGCAAAGCGTGCAAAAATCCTCTAAAGTGGTGTTAAGTGAGCCACGTGTTTATGCAGAGGCTCAAGAGATTGCAGATCATATTAAAAATCGGCGTGCAGTCGTCGTCAATTTGCAGCGCATTCAGCACGATCAAGCAAAGCGAATCATCGACTTCTTAAGCGGAACGGTTTATGCAATCGGTGGAGACATTCAGCGTATTGGCTCGAATATATTCCTCTGCACACCTGATAATGTGGATGTATCTGGCACAATATCAGAACTATTGACAGAGGAAGAACCTCAGAGGTGGTAAATCATAGTTATTCTAAATTTCATTTTTAATATTTTGGGTACGGTATTAACGATTTACTCATTCGCGATCATTATTTACATCTTTATGTCATGGGTGCCATCTGCAAGAGAAACAGCGATTGGCCGCTTCTTGACAAACATTTGCGAACCGTATTTAGAACCATTCCGTAAAATTATTCCGCCAATTGGCATGATTGACATCTCGCCGATTGTGGCATTGCTTGTGATTCGTTTCGCATCATCGTATGGACTAACTGGTCTTTATAATATGATTGTACGATTCATGTAAACAGGCTGCCGGGCTTGGCATCTGCCAGGCTCTTTTACATAAAAGGGGAACAAAATGAGCGATATTTATCAACATTTTAGAAAAGACGAACAGCCATTTGTCGACCAAGTATTAGGCTGGAAAAACATCGCACTCGATCAATATCGAATGAAATTAACAGACTTTCTTGATCCGCGTGAGCAGTTCATTACCCAGTCCGTGATTCAGCATTCTGATGAGCTGGGTCTCATGTTTTTTGGCGGGTATGAGGAAGCAGAGCGGAAAAGGGCTTTGATCTATCCTGACTATTTAGCACCGACCATACAGGATTTTGAACTGACTTATTTTCAGGTGAACTATGCGAAAAAGTTTATTTCGATAGAACACCCCAACCTTCTCGGTTCGCTCATTGGGACAGGCCTGAAGCGTCAAAAATTCGGTGATTTGTTGTTTTCAGAGGACAACGTACAATTTATTTGTACAAGCGATGTTGCCGATTTTGTTCGGGCTCAGCTGACGCATGTCGGCAGAGCATCTGTTTCATTAGAGGAAATCAGCAAGGCAGATCTTCAGCCAGTCATCAGCAAAACCGATATCAAAGAAGATACGATTTCTTCACTGCGGCTTGACGCTGTATGTGCTGCTGTCAGCCGTCAGTCTCGGCAAAAAGCACAGCTTTTGGTCAAAAATGGTCTTGTCAAAGTAAACTGGAAAGTCACTGAAGACCCTTCCTTTACAATTGGTGAAGGTGATCAGCTCTCTGTCAGGGGATTTGGCCGCTTTAGCTTAAAAACAATTGATGGGAAGACGAAAAAAGATAAATTCAAAGTAACATTTGAGCTTCTGACATAACGAATTTGAATCTGGAGGTGGCAAGATTGCCATTAACACCTAATGATATTCATAATAAAACGTTCACAAAAAGTTTTCGCGGCTATGACGAAGATGAAGTAAATGAGTTTTTAAGCCAAGTACGTAAAGATTACGAGATCGTACTTCGCAAAAAGAACGAGCTTGAAGACAAAGTCAACGAGCTTGATGAAAGACTAGGCCATTTTGCAACAATTGAAGAAACATTAAACAAATCCATTCTTGTGGCGCAAGAAGCAGCAGAAGACGTGAAGCGTCATTCTGATAAAGAAGCGAAATTGATCATTCGTGAAGCTGAGAAAAATGCAGACCGTATTATCAACGAAGCGTTATCAAAATCAAGAAAGATTGCAATGGAAATCGAAGAGCTCAAGAAACAGTCGAAAGTCTTTAGAACTCGTTTCCAAATGCTCATCGAAGCTCAGCTTGATCTTCTGAAAAATGATGATTGGGATCATTTGCTGGAATATGAAGTTGACGCTGTCTTTGACGAAAAAGAATAAGCGCATCACCTTGACATGACGTGCTCATGTTGCATATAATACCATCATAAATTAACAAGAGATAAACGTTTGAAAGGGACACTCGCAGCGGTTACATGCGTAATAAAGCGAATCAGGGACGGTGGAAGCCTGACATTACGAAACGCTGCAATGAGATCACCCCTTTAGTTCCTTTTCTGAAATGAATGAGTAAGAAAAGGCGTCAGATCACGTTACGATTTTAGAGTGGATAAGCGGCAATTTCAAAGCGCTTGTCTAAAAGGGTGGTACCGCGAGACAAGCCTTCTCGTCCCTTATGGGATGAGAGGGCTTTTTTTATTGTTTTTTAATACGAATTTGCATGTGGAGGAATAGGTATGAACTACAAAGACACCTTATTAATGCCAAAAACAGAATTCCCGATGAGAGGGAACTTGCCGAACAAAGAGCCTGAAATCCAAGAGGAGTGGGCAGAAAAAGACATCTATCAAATGGTTTTAGAGCGGACAAAAGGACGCCCGACCTTTATTTTGCATGATGGACCTCCATATGCGAATGGTGACATTCATATGGGGCACGCACTCAATAAAATCCTCAAAGATTTTATTGTCCGTTTTAAATCAATGAATGGATTCCATGCACCGTACGTACCGGGCTGGGATACACATGGCTTACCGATTGAAACAGCCCTTACGAAAAATAAAAAAGTCAAACGCAAAGAAATGTCGACAGCAGAATTCCGTAAACTATGTGAGGAGTATGCTTGGAAACAAATCGAAGGTCAGCGCAATCAGTTTAAACGTTTGGGCGTAAGAGCAGACTGGGATAATCCATATGTGACATTGAAGCCTGAATACGAAGCGCAGCAAATTCTTGTCTTTGGTGAAATGGCGAAAAGAGGCTATATTTACAAAGGTCTTAAGCCTGTTAACTGGTCTCCTTCAAGTGAATCAGCACTTGCTGAAGCAGAAATTGAATACAAGGACAAACGTTCACCATCGATTTACGTATCATTTAAAGTGAAAGATGGCAAAGGCGTACTTGAAAACGGCGAGCAGTTCATCATCTGGACAACTACACCTTGGACACTTCCTGCAAACCTTGGCATTTGTGTACATCCAAACCTAGAGTACAGTGTGCTTCAAGTGGGTGCTGAGCGATATGTCATCGCATCTGAGCTAGTTGAACAAGTGGCAAAAACACTTGGATTTGAAGAGTACGAAGTTGTGAAAACCTTAAAAGGTAAAGAATTAGATAAGGTCGTTGCAGCACATCCAATTTACGATAGAGATTCTCTTGTGATGCTTGGCGATCACGTCACAACAGATGCAGGAACAGGCTGTGTTCACACAGCGCCAGGTCACGGGGAAGATGACTTTATCGTAAGTATGAAGTACGGTCTTGATGTGTTATGTCCAGTAGATGAAAAAGGTGTGATGACAGAAGAAGCACCTGGTTTTGAAGGACTATTCTACGAGGATGCCAATAAAGCCATCACAGAACAGCTTGAAGCAAAAGGCGCATTGAAAAAGCTCGACTTTATCACGCACTCTTATCCGCATGACTGGAGAACGAAAAAACCAACAATTTATCGTGCAACTGCTCAGTGGTTTGCTTCCATTAAAGATTTTAGAGAAGCACTATTAGATAATATTAAAGAAACGAAATGGGTTCCGGCTTGGGGCGAAACGCGCCTGTTCAATATGGTGCGTGACAGAGGTGACTGGTGCATTTCAAGACAGCGTGTATGGGGCGTTCCAATTCCAGTCTTCTATGCTGAAAATGGTGAGCCAATCATCACAGATGAAACGATTCAGCACGTCTCTCAATTATTTAGAGAACATGGCTCGAATATTTGGTTTGAAAAAGAAGCAAAAGAATTGTTGCCTGAAGGCTTTACACATCCAGGCAGCCCGAACGGTGAATTTACAAAAGAGCAAGATATCATGGATGTATGGTTTGATTCTGGTTCTTCTCACCAAGCGGTATTAGAAGAACGAGATGACCTGGTTCGTCCGGCAGACCTTTACCTTGAAGGTTCTGATCAATATCGCGGCTGGTTTAACTCATCTTTATCTACAGCAGTTGCAGTCACTGGAAAAGCGCCATATAAAGGTGTTCTCAGCCATGGCTTTACGCTTGATAAAGAAGGACGCAAGATGAGTAAATCATTAGGCAATACGATTGATCCGACGAAAGTAGCGAAGCAGCTTGGTGCGGAGATTCTTAGACTTTGGGTATCTTCTGTCAACTATCAAGCCGATCATCCAGTGTCTGACGACATTTTAAAACAAGTCGCAGAAGTTTATCGTAAAATCCGTAACACGTTCCGCTTCTTGCATGGTAACCTGTTTGACTTTGATCCAGCAGTCAATGCAGTACCAGTCGAAGAGCTTCGCGAAGTGGATCAATATATCTTAATCAAATTAAACAAATTGATTGATAAAGTGAAAAAAGCTTATGATGATTACGAATTTGCGGTTGTCTATCATGCCATCCACAACTTCTGTACGATTGAGCTTAGCTCTTTCTATCTCGATTTTGCAAAAGATGTGGTATACATTGAGCATGCGGATCATCCAGACCGCCGCAGCATGCAAACGGTTTTCTATGAAACATTAATGGCGTTAGTGAAGTTGACAGCACCAATTCTTCCGCATACAGCAGATGAACTATGGAGCCACTTAAGCTTTGTTGAAGAGCCAAGTGTTCAGTTAACAGATATGCCAGAAGGTGTAGCTGTTCCTCAAGCAGAAGCGACAGAAGTGAAGTTTGACCGCTTTATGGAAGTACGTGACGATGTGCTAAAAGCGCTGGAAATTGCGCGTAATGAGAAAGTCATCGGACGTTCACTTGAAGCAAGTGTGACCCTTTATGCAACAGAGGAAGTGAAAAACCTTCTTGCATCCATTAAAGAAGATGTGAAGCAGCTCTTTATCATTTCTGAGTTAACAGTAGAAGATGAGAAGCATGCAGACGCATCAGCGCCTGAATACACATCAGGACGTATTGTTGTTCAAAAAGCAGAAGGCGAACTGTGCGAACGCTCCCGCATTATTTCAAAAGATGTTGGCGCAAATCCAAAATACCCAACATTGTCGCTCAAAAATGCTGAAATCGTGGAGAAATATTACCAGAATTAACAGCGTGATATCACCAACTAGCGCCCCGCATATAGCGGGGCGTTTTTGATATAGAGAAAATGACAGCGTTTAGAACGAAAGGAAAAATCTTATGGCTTTAAAGTGAACAGGCGGGGCAACAATATGATTATCACGACAGGGCAGGAGTTGAAACAGCGACATGAATGGCGATCTAGAGACGATTTACATGGAACTCCTTCAAATGAGAGAAGAACTGCAATCGAAACTGTTTGAATATGCATCATTGCGTTCACCCGCTGAACATGTCACGTTCGATCAAGCTAAAACGACCACGCTTCTTTATCACATCAAAGAAGAACTGCAAGATGTTTCGCTCGCGATTGCAAAAATTGAACAAGGAACTTATGGCATATGTGAGGCGACAGGGCATACAATGCCCATTGAACAAATGAGTATTCTTCCGACAGCTCGTACGACTGACGACTTTTTATATCATAAGCAATACGAGAAAAAAGCATTCACCCCTTATCCTTATGAATCAAACGATTCTCATTTTGAAGCCTTCCACATGTAGGGAGGTTTTTGTCTGTCAACTAAAGTTTCTTTACTCCATCCTGTTTTCTTGATAAAATGCATAAAGACCAAAGTATGAAGATGGAGGAACGTGTGTGTTCTATTACATAATCGCATTCGTGATAATTTGTTTAGATCAATTAACAAAATGGCTCATTGTCAAACACATGATGCTCGGTGATTCTATTCCTGTGATTGATGGCTTCTTTTACATCACATCCCACCGAAATTCAGGAGCCGCATGGGGGATTCTCCAAGGACAAATGTGGTTTTTCTATGTGATCACACTCGTTGTTATTGCAGGAATTGTTTATTATTTGCAAAAACATGGACAAAAGGACAAGCTACTTGGCGTAGCGCTTGCCTTAATGCTTGGCGGAGCGATTGGAAACTTTATTGACCGTATTTTCCGTCAAGAAGTGGTTGATTTTGCTCATTTCGTATTTGGGGATTATCATTATCCAATCTTTAATATCGCAGATTCCTCTCTATGTGTGGGGGTCATTCTGCTCTTTATTCAAATGCTGTTAGATGGAAAGAAAAATAAGGAGTCAACTACATGAATCAAGTAAACATTGCCGTTTCAGAAGAACAAACGAGTGAACGGCTTGATAAATTTTTAAGCACAACTGAACCAGAATGGTCAAGAACCCAAGTCCAGCAGTGGGTGAAAGATGGGCTCATCGAAGTAAATGGAAAACAAGTGAAGGCCAATTATAAAGTACAAGCTGGAGATCAAATCAAAGTAGAGATTCCAGATCCAGAAGCACTAGATGTAGAAGCGGAATCAATGGATCTTGATATTTATTATGAGGATGAAGATGTACTAGTGGTCAATAAACCAAGAGGAATGGTCGTTCATCCAGCACCAGGACATGTGACAGGTACTCTTGTCAATGGCCTCATGGCTCATTGCAATGATTTGTCAGGCATTAATGGTGTGATGAGACCAGGAATTGTCCACCGGATTGATAAAGATACGTCAGGGCTTTTAATGGTCGCAAAAAATGATATGGCGCATGAATCACTCGTCAATCAGCTGGTGGCAAAAACGGTCACTAGAAAATACACAGCCGTTGTTCATGGCATCATTCAGCATGATACTGGAACGATTGATGCACCAATTGGTCGAGACAAAAAAGATCGCCAAAGCATGACGGTCACAAAAGAAAATGCAAAGCAGGCGGTCACTCATTTTGATGTGATGGAGCGCTTTAAAGACTTTACCGTTGTAGAATGCCGCCTTGAAACAGGAAGAACCCACCAAATTCGTGTTCATATGAAATACATTGGCTATCCGCTTGCAGGAGATCCAAAATATGGCCCGAGAAAAACCGTTGATTTCAATGGACAACTGCTGCATGCAGGCGTGTTAGGATTTGATCACCCTAGAACAGGAGAATATATGGAGTTTACAGCTCCAATTCCAGCTGATATGCGGGGCTTTATCGATTCATTAAGAAATAACGATTGACAGGCCGTTCTTTTTTTGAAATAATAAACGAAGAAATTGAGATTCTTTAAAACAGTCCAGAGAGGCTGAGAAGGATAACGGATCAATTTGTGCACGAGTATGCACAAATGAGCGCGCCCCTCTCTGCCCTTTGCAGAAGGGGCTTTTTATTTGTCAAAAAGAGGTGTAAAAGATGGAACAAAAAGCAGTTATTCTTGATGAACAAGCGATAAGACGAGCGCTTACCCGTATTGCACATGAAATGATTGAGCGCAACAAAGGGATGAAGGATGTCATCCTGGCCGGGATCAAGACAAGAGGTATTCATCTTGCAAAGCGCCTTGCAGAGCGCATCGAGCAAATAGAAGGAAACCCCGTGACTGTGGGTGAACTGGATATTACGCTATACCGTGATGACCTGACAAAAAAGACAGAGAATCAAGACCCGCTTGTCAAGGGTGCAGACATTCCAGCTGACATTAATGACAAAACACTCATTGTCGTGGATGATGTTCTGTTCACAGGCAGAACGGTGAGAGCAGCTATGGATGCGCTTGTGGATGTAGGAAGACCATCTTCCATTCAGCTGGCTGTTCTAGTCGACCGGGGACACCGGGAGCTGCCGATTCGAGCGGATTATATCGGAAAAAACATCCCGACATCAAAAGCAGAGACAGTCATGGTTCAGCTCAATGAAGTAGATCAAAACGACCTTGTCGCTATATATGAAAAATAACCTTTTTAAATGCATTCCAGAGAGTTTGCAAAGAGGGCAATAACAGAGACACCGAGCACACGACTAAAGTGACGTGTACGGTTTTTCTAGGCCTCTTTGCGCATACTCGCAAAGAGGCTTTTTTAATGAAAAAGGACACATCTAGGAGGAAAATCATGAGTCAGCAAAAAGCCAATTTAGGCATTCGAGATATCCCAAAACCGTTCACATGGCTGTCACTCAGCCTGCAGCACTTGTTTGCCATGTTTGGTGCAACCATTCTTGTACCAAAGATCATTGATATGAGCCCAGCCGTTGCGCTCATCTCAAGCGGGGTTGGAACCATTGTGTACTTAATCATCACAAGAGGACAGATTCCGGCGTATCTTGGATCGTCCTTTGCCTTTATCGCCCCTATCTTGAATGTAAAAGCCACCGGCGGCCCTGGAGCCGCAATGGTAGGTGCCTTTATGGCGGGTGTGGCATATGCACTCATCGCATTATTTATCAAATGGCTCGGCACAGGCTGGCTAATGAAGCTTCTGCCGCCTGTCGTTGTGGGACCCGTCATTATGGTCATCGGACTCGGACTCGCTGGAACAGCTGTTAACATGGCGATGTACGTGGATCCAAATGCAAAGGAGCTTGTTTACAGCCTGAAGCATTTAATGGTTGCAGGCTTCACGCTCGCTGTCACCATTATTAGTATGATCTTCCTAAGAGGATTCCTTAGCTTGATTCCAGTCTTAATCGGCATTATCAGCGGCTACCTTTTTGCTTTAACACAAGGCATTGTGAACTTCCAGCCGGTCATTGACGCAAAATGGTTTGCTGTACCAGACTTTGTTGTGCCATTTGTCGACTATACACCTGCTGTGACCTTAAGCATTCTCACAGTGATGGTGCCGGTTGCCTTTGTGACCATGTCTGAGCACATCGGCCATCAAGTCGTGTTAAGCAAAGTTGTTGGACAAGATTTTATTAAAAAGCCAGGTCTTCATCGCTCCATTTTAGGAGACAGTGCGGCGACAATCTTCGCTTCACTCATCGGCGGACCTCCAACAACGACTTATGGAGAGAACATTGGCGTCCTTGCGATCACAAGAGTGTTCAGTATCTTCGTCATCGGCGGAGCAGCGGTGTTTGCGATCTGCTTCGGCTTTGTTGGGAAAATTTCAGCATTAATCAGTACAGTACCGTCCGCGGTTATGGGGGGCGTTTCGTTCCTGCTCTTTGGAATCATAGCCTCAAGCGGACTGCGAATCCTGATTGATCATAAAGTGAATTTTGAAGAAAAGCGCAATCTCATTATCGCATCAGTCATCTTAGTCATTGGAATTGGCGGGGCATTCATTGAGGTGAAACAAATCAATCTGACGCTGTCAGGAATGGCACTCGCTGCCATTACTGGCGTCCTGTTAAACATGATTCTGCCGCATCAGAAGGCAGAAGATGATGAGTCAAATGAATCGAATACCGAAAACCTTTTAAAAGAAGTCCAGTGAGGCTGACAAGGGTTCTAAACGGAGCAGAACGTGCGAAAGCACCCCTGCTTCTTTTGGAGAACCCTAAGCTGCCGAGGCTTAGGGTTTTTTTGAACCTGAAAGTGATGAAAAACTAGAGGGGGCAGAAAAAATGAATGATTTATCGACAATGAGCAGCTTGTCAAAGGAAGAAATTTTACAGCTGATTGAAGAAGCATGTGCGTTGAAAAAAGGGAAAAAGGAACATGGTTTAGCAGGTGAATTTGTAGCGAACCTCTTCTTTGAACCAAGTACAAGAACGCGTTTTAGCTTTGAGGTGGCAGAGAAGAAACTTGGAATGAATGTGCTGAACCTAGACGCAGCAAGTACCTCTGTTCAAAAGGGAGAGACCCTTTACGATACAGTGAAAACACTTGAATCCATCGGAGTCAAGGCATGTGTCATCAGAGACAGTACAGACGAATATTACAAAGAGCTGATTGGGAAGGTCGGGATTCCAATCATTAATGCGGGAGATGGCTGCGGTCAGCATCCTACCCAATCATTGCTGGATTTGATGACGATTTATGAAGAGTTTGGCGGTTTTGAAGGATTAACGATCTCGATTCATGGTGATATCAAACATAGCAGGGTGGCAAGGTCCAATGCTGAAGTCCTCGCAAGACTAGGAGCGACAGTGCTCTTTTCAGGACCAGCATCCTTCCAAGATGAACAAAACCCTCATGGAACGTATGTCGAAGTGAACGAAGCCATGAAGCGGTCTGACGTGGTGATGCTGCTGAGAATTCAGCATGAAAGACACTCAGAAAAGATGGGCAACGAGGGTTACTTATCGACTTATGGATTAACAGTAGACAGGGCAAGCAAAATGAAAGAAAGAGCGATTATTATGCATCCAGCACCAGTAAATAGAGGTGTTGAAATAGATGATTCATTAGTAGAGTCAAAACAGTCAAGGATTTTCAAACAAATGGAAAATGGTGTGTATATCCGAATGGCTGTGTTAAAAAGAGCTTTTCAAAATAGCAGACTACATCAAAAAGGGAGAGATTCTGTCTATGTCATATCTCATTAAAAACGGTTTTATCTTAACAAGCACAGGGGAAAGAGTGCAGCAGGATATTAGGGTAGAAGGAAAAGTGATTCAAGCAATGGGTCACTTAGAAAGAGAAGACGGAGAAGAAGTCATTGATGCAGCAGGGCTATTTGTATCACCAGGTTTGATTGATCTGCATGTGCATTTAAGAGAGCCAGGCGGCGAGAAAAAAGAAACCATTGAAACAGGTTCTAAGGCAGCAGCAAGAGGCGGGTATACGACCATTGCAGCGATGCCGAATACAAGACCAGTTCCAGATACAAAAGAACAAATGGAATGGCTGATGAATCGAATCAAAGAGACCTCCTCTGTAAGAGTACTGCCATACGCTTCCATCACGACGAGACAAATTGGCGAAGAGATGACAGACTTTGCAGCGTTAAAAGAAGCGGGCGCATTTGCCTTTACGGATGACGGTGTTGGTATTCAAACCGCAGGCATGATGTACGAAGCAATGAAAAAGGCAGCAAGCCTTGATCAAGCCATAGTGGCGCACTGTGAAGATAACTCACTCATTTATGGAGGATGCGTTCATGAAGGAGACTTTTCAAAAGCAAATGGGTTAAACGGAATACCGTCCATTTGTGAATCGGTGCATATTGCAAGAGATGTCCTCTTAGCAGAAGCAGCGAATTGTCATTATCATGTATGTCATATCAGTACAAAGGAATCCGTCCGAGTGGTACGCGATGCAAAAAAAGCAGGCATTCGTGTGACGGCTGAAGTATCGCCACATCACCTTCTCTTGTGTGATGAAGACATTCCAGGTCTTGACACAAACTATAAAATGAATCCGCCGCTCAGAGGAGCAGAAGATCGCGAGGCACTGATCGAGGGACTTTTAGATGGCACGATTGATTTTATTGCCACAGACCATGCACCGCATACAGAAGAAGAAAAGAACGAAACGATGCAGAGGGCACCATTTGGGATTGTCGGACTTGAAACAGCGTTCCCGCTTCTGTACACACGTTTTGTGAAAACAGGGGAATGGACATTAAAAGAACTTGTTGATTATATGACCATCAAACCAGCAGAAGCCTTTGCTCTTCCATACGGAAAGCTGGAAGAAGGTCAAATCGCTGATATCACACTGATTGATTTAAACAAAGAAATGGCAATTGACAAAAAAAGCTTCTTATCTAAAGGACAAAATACACCGTTTGACAAATTGACTGTATCAGGATGGCCGGTCATGACACTTGCATCTGGGAAAGTCGTTTATGAAGAGGGGAGACTAGTAAAATGAAGAGACGCTTAGTGCTAGAAAACGGAACAGTATTCGAAGGAACAGGTTTTGGCAGCTTAGAACCGTCAGTCGGAGAAGTCGTCTTTAACACAGGGATGACAGGCTATCAAGAAATTTTGTCTGACCCGTCGTACTGCGGACAAATTGTCACACTCACTTACCCGCTGATCGGCAACTACGGCATTAACCGTGATGATTTTGAATCGATCACACCGTTTGTGAAAGGGTTGATCGTGAAAGAGCTTTGTGAAAAGCCTTCAAACTGGCGCTCTTCATACTCACTTGATGAGTATTTAAAAATGAAAAATATCCCGGGTCTTAGCGGCATTGATACACGCAAGCTCACGCGTATGATTCGAAGTGCAGGTACATTAAGAGGAGCTTTTGCAGGACCGGATGAACAAGTAGAAGACGTTGTGAGCCGCCTTCAAACAATGCAGTTACCAACAGATCAAGTAAGCCAAGTATCTGTGAAAAATGCGTATCCAAGCCCAGGAAGAGGCAAAAGAATTGTGCTTGTCGATTTCGGCATGAAGCATGGCATTTTGCGCGAACTCAATAAGCGAGATTGTGATGTCATTGTGGTGCCATACAATATCACAGCAGATGAAGTATTACAGTTAAAACCAGATGGCATCATGCTTTCAAACGGACCTGGGGATCCAGTCGATGTGCCAGAAGCGGTTGAAATGATTCAGCAGCTGATTGGAAAGGTTCCACTCTTTGGTATCTGCCTAGGACACCAGTTATTCGCGCTTGCGTGCGGCGCAAGTACAGAAAAAATGAAATTTGGGCATAGAGGATCCAATCATCCAGTCAAAGAACTAGCAACTGGCAAGGTAACCTTGACGTCTCAAAACCATGGCTACACGGTTAGCGCCATTAATGAAGACGTGCTTGAAGTCACACATATTGCGCTAAATGATAATACGATTGAAGGATTAAAACATAAAGAAGCACCAGCATTCACTGTCCAGTATCACCCAGAAGCATCACCGGGTCCAGAAGATGCGAACTACTTATTTGACGAGTTCATGGACATGATTCATACAACTGAGAAAGAAGGGGAAGAAGTATGCCAAAACGCGTAGATATCAAAAAGATTTTAGTGATCGGTTCAGGTCCAATCATCATCGGTCAGGCAGCGGAGTTTGACTATGCAGGCACACAGGCTTGCTTAGCGCTAAAAGAAGAGGGCTATGAAGTCGTTCTTGTGAACTCTAACCCTGCGACGATCATGACGGATACAGAAATGGCTGATAAGGTATACATCGAACCACTGACACCAGAATTTTTAACACGAATCATTCGAAAAGAACGTCCTGATGCGATTTTGCCGACACTTGGCGGACAAACTGGATTGAACCTTGCTGTTGAATTATCAGATCTTGGTGTACTCGCTGAATGCGGTGTTGAAGTACTAGGCACCAAGCTGTCAGCTATTCAAAAAGCAGAGGACAGAGATTTATTCCGTAATCTAATGAATGAATTAAATGAACCTGTACCAGAAAGTGAAATCATCCATAACCTTGAAGAAGCGATGGCATTCACAGATCAAATCGGTTTCCCGGTCATTGTTAGACCAGCCTATACACTAGGCGGAACAGGCGGCGGAATTTGTACAAATGAGCAAGAATTAAAAGAAATCGTCGAGAATGGACTGAAGTTAAGTCCGGTGACACAATGTTTGCTTGAAAAAAGTATCGCAGGCTTTAAAGAAATTGAATATGAGGTCATGCGTGACAGCGGAGATCATGCCATTGTGGTTTGTAACATGGAAAACTTTGATCCTGTCGGCATTCACACAGGTGACAGTATCGTTGTGGCACCAAGTCAAACGCTAAGTGATCGTGAATATCAGCTGCTTCGTAATGTGTCACTCAAGTTGATTCGTGCACTTGGCATTGAAGGCGGATGTAACGTACAGCTGGCGATTGATCCAGACAGCTTCCAATACTATATTATCGAAGTAAACCCGCGCGTGAGCCGTTCTTCTGCTCTTGCGTCTAAAGCAACTGGATATCCAATTGCAAAACTTGCAGCGAAAATCGCAGTCGGCCTAACACTTGATGAAATGATGAACCCAGTCACAGGTAAAACATATGCAGCGTTCGAGCCAGCACTTGACTATATTGTTTCAAAAATCCCGCGCTGGCCGTTCGATAAATTTGAATCTGCCAACAGACGACTTGGAACACAAATGAAAGCAACGGGTGAAGTCATGGCGATTGGCCGCACATTAGAAGAGTCTCTTTTAAAGGCTGTGCGTTCACTTGAAGCGGATGTGCATCACATTGAATTAAAAGACGAAGCGGACATTACAAACGAAGTGCTTGAAAAGCGGATTATCAAAGCAGGAGATGAGCGTCTGTTTTATATCGCTGAGGCGCTAAGAAGAGGCTATACCGTCGAACAGATTCATGAATTCTCGAAAATTGATTATTTCTTCCTTCATAAACTGGAAGGCATCATCGCATTTGAAAAGACACTAAAAGAAAACAAAGGCAATGTAGACGTTTTAAAAGAAGCGAAAGAAAAAGGTTTCTCAGATATTTATATTAGCCGCGAATGGAATATGAATGAGGCAGATGTCTATAACCTAAGAACAGAAGCAGGCATCGTTCCTGTGTATAAGATGGTGGACACATGTGCGGCAGAATTTGAATCAGAAACACCGTATTTCTACAGCACATATGAAGATGAAAATGAATCCGAACGAACAGATAAGAAAAGTGTCATCGTGCTAGGCTCAGGTCCAATCAGAATCGGACAAGGGGTTGAATTTGATTATGCGACCGTGCATTCAGTGTGGGCAATCAAACAAGCAGGCTATGAAGCCATTATTATTAACAACAACCCTGAAACTGTCTCAACAGACTTTAGTATTTCAGATAAGCTCTACTTTGAACCACTCACTGTAGAAGATGTGATGCACATCATCGACCTTGAACAACCAGAAGGTGTCGTTGTTCAGTTTGGCGGACAAACAGCGATTAACTTAGCAGATGAATTATCAAATAGAGGGGTTAAGATTCTTGGAACTTCGCTTGAAGACCTTGACCGTGCGGAAAACCGTGACAAGTTTGAACAAACATTAGAAACACTCGGCGTACCGCAGCCAAATGGTAAGACAGCGACGTCTGTACCAGAGGCAGTAGCGATTGCGAATCAAATCGGTTACCCCGTGCTTGTCCGTCCTTCCTATGTATTAGGCGGCCGTGCAATGGAAATTGTGTATCAAGAAGCTGAGCTCCTTCACTACATGGAGAATGCGGTGAAAGTCAATCCGCAGCACCCAGTACTCATTGACAAGTATTTGACAGGAAAAGAAATTGAAGTAGATGCTGTGTCTGACGGAGAAACGGTTGTCATACCAGGCATTATGGAACACATTGAAAGAGCCGGCGTTCACTCTGGAGACTCCATTGCGGTCTACCCGCCGCAAACTTTGTCTGAGGACATCAAAGCGAAAATCGCAGAATACACGATTAAACTCGCAAAAGGCCTTAACATCATTGGGCTTTTGAACATTCAATTTGTTCTATCAAAAGGTGAAGTGTATGTACTTGAAGTGAATCCGCGTTCAAGCCGGACTGTCCCATTCTTAAGTAAAATTACAGGCATTCCAATGGCGAACTTAGCTACAAAGGTTATTTTAGGAGAAAAACTGAAAAACTATGGCTACCAAGAAGGGCTTCATGTTGAGCAAGAAGGCGTATATGTTAAAGTTCCAGTCTTCTCTTTTGCAAAACTAAGAAGAGTAGATATTACACTAGGGCCTGAAATGAAATCAACAGGTGAAGTCATGGGGAAAGATGTCACAATCGAAAAAGCCCTCTACAAAGGATTGATTGCATCAGGCATTCAAATTCCAAAAGACGGAACGGTTCTCCTGACAGTGGCTGATAAAGATAAAGAAGAAGGACTTGAGATTGCAAGAAGATTCCATTCCATCGGCTATCATATTTTAGCAACAGAAGGAACAGCGAATTACTTAAAACAAGCTTCCATTCCATCAAGTGTTGTCGGCAAAATAGGAGAAGAAGGAAAGAATCTGCTGGATGTCATTCGAAATGGTGAAGCCCAATTTGTCATCAACACCTTAACAAAAGGAAAACAGCCAGCAAGAGACGGCTTTAGAATTAGACGTGAATCTGTTGAAAATGGTGTCGCTTGCTTAACGTCACTAGATACAGCGGAAGCGATTTTAAGAGTGCTAGAGAGCATGACATTTAGAGCAGATGAAATGCCAGAAGTGAAAACGAATGCTGAGGTGACAGTAACGATATGAAAAAAGCATACTTGACGGTCGTCTCGAACCGAGAGATCGCTGATCATATTTACGAAATGACATTAAAGGGTGATCTTGTTAAATCCTTTCAAACAGCTGGACAGTTTCTTCATATAAAGGTCAGTGAATCCATGACACCGCTGCTGAGAAGACCGATCAGTATTGCCAACATTCATGCCGAAAAGCAAGAAGCAACCATCATTTACCGCGCAGAGGGAGAGGGCACAAAGCTCCTTTCCCAAAAGCGGGCGGGAGAGTCAGTCGATGTGTTAGGACCGCTTGGAAACGGCTATGACCCTTCAGTCGTTCAGGCTGGACAGACCGCATTATTAGTCGGTGGAGGAATCGGTGTGCCTCCGCTATATGAACTGTCTAAGCGGTTAACGAAAAAAGGTGTCATCGTAAAACATGTTCTCGGTTTTCAATCGAAAAAGGATGTATTTTATGAGGAGAAGTTTCAAGCACTCGGAGATACGTTTATCGCAACCGTAGATGGGACATATGGTTCGAAAGGTTTCGTGACAAATGTCATTGAAGAGAATGAGCTGAACTTTGATGTCTTGCTTTCCTGTGGACCGACACCTATGTTAAAAGCACTAAAAGACTCTTATCCCGATAAGCCTGTCTATATTTCAATGGAAGAACGAATGGGCTGCGGAATCGGTGCATGCTTTGCTTGTGTCTGTCATACCGATCAGCACGAGAAACCGTACGTTAAAGTTTGTCTGGATGGACCTGTTTTTAAAGCGGAGGAGGTGGCGCTATCATGCTAAACATCGAATTACCCGGCTTATCTTTAAAAAATCCAATCATTCCTGCATCAGGCTGTTTTGGATTTGGAAAAGAATTCGCATCATTATATGACCTTTCCTTGCTGGGCGGCATCATGATTAAAGCCACGACCCTTGAACCGAGATTTGGCAACCCGACACCGAGGGTAGCTGAGACAGGAGCCGGTATGCTGAATGCGATTGGTCTCCAAAATCCAGGTCTAAAAGGCGTGCTTGAACATGAATTACCTTGGCTTGAGCAGTTCGATACCCCTATTATTGCCAATGTTGCTGGATCACAAGTTGATGATTATGTTGAAGTAGCAAAGCAAATTAGTCAAGCAAGCAATGTTCACGCCCTTGAACTGAATATCTCGTGTCCGAATGTGAAAACAGGCGGAATTGCCTTTGGGACCGATCCAGAAATGGCGGCTACATTGACAAAAGCTGTTAAGGAAGTTTCCTCCGTTCCTGTTTATGTGAAACTGTCACCTAATGTAGCCAATATCGTTGAGATTGCTAAAGCGATTGAATCGGCTGGAGCGGATGGACTCACCATGATCAATACCTTGATTGGGATGCGTTTAGATTTAAAAACAGGCAAACCCATTCTTGCTAATAAAACAGGCGGATTATCAGGTCCTGCTGTAAAACCTGTTGCCATCCGAATGGTGCATGAGGTCAGTCAGGCCGTTTCTATTCCGATTATTGGGATGGGCGGGGTGCAAAGCGCTGAAGATGTACTTGAATTTTTACTAGCTGGCGCAAGTGCGGTAGCTGTTGGGACAGCCAATTTTGTGAACCCATTTATTTGCCCGGAAATCATTGATGAACTACCGAATGTGTTAGCGGCTTATGGGTATTCATCTGTAGAGGAATGCATCGGAAGGAGCTGGAAACATGAAGCACTTGCCCATCATCGCGCTTGATTTTCCATCAGGACAGGAGGCGCACGCCTTTATAGATCGTTTTGAAGGCACTCCATTATTCGTAAAGGTCGGCATGGAGCTGTTTTACCAAGAAGGTCCTGCCATTATTGACACACTGAAAGAAAAAAATTGCCGTATTTTCCTTGATCTAAAGCTTCATGACATTCCAACAACTGTGCAAAAAGCGATGAGCAGGCTTGCTGCACTTGGTGTTGATTTGGTGAATGTGCATGCAGCCGGCGGGAAAAGAATGATGCAGGCGGCCGTAGAGGGGCTTGAAAGCGGAACCCCTGCCGGGCAAAATCGCCCAGGCATTATTGCAGTGACCCAGCTGACAAGCACGTCAGAAGATATGATGAAAAAGGAATTACTAATTAACCGCCCATTGCAAGAGGCTGTGCTTCATTATGGACAATTGGCATATGAAAGTGGACTTGATGGTGTGGTGTGCTCTGTTCATGAATCAAAACAGCTTCATGAACAAATCTCTCCTTCCTTTCTCACTGTGACACCAGGAATTCGCTTACCAAATGATCAAACGGATGACCAAAAGCGTGTGGCGACACCTACCTTTGCCAAAGAGCAGGGTGTTTCACAGATTGTTGTGGGAAGATCGATCACAAAAGCCACAAACCCAGTGGAAGCTTATCAACAAATTTTGAAAGAGTGGGAGTGACTGCCGGATGAAAACGAAAATCGCGAAGCATTTATTACAAATCAAAGCTGTCTCTTTAAAACCAGACGAACCATTTACATGGGCGAGCGGTATCAAATCACCGATTTACTGTGACAATCGCCTCACCTTGTCTTATCCTGAGGTCAGAGGGGACATTGCGGAAGGTTTAAAAGACTTGATTCTCACTCATTTTGAAGGAGCGGAAGTTGTCGCAGGTACAGCTACAGCTGGCATTCCTCATGCGGCATTAGCAGCTGATCGTCTGAATGTACCGATGTGTTATGTAAGAAGTAAACCAAAAGCACACGGAAAAGGAAATCAAATTGAAGGAGCCGTATCACCTGGACAAAAGGTGGTTGTCGTAGAAGACCTTATCTCAACGGGAGGCAGCGTTCTTGAAGTTGTGGCTGCGCTAGAAGAAGAAGGCTGTGACGTACTCGGAGTTGTTGCAATCTTCACTTATGGACTGCCAAAAGCAGTTGCGGCTTTTCAAGAGAAAAACATTCCCTATGTCACGCTGACAGACTATGACACACTGACAGAAGTGGCACTTGAGCTAAAAGCAATTGAGCCTTCTGCTATGAATAAACTAAAACGCTGGAGACAGGATCCTTCGTCTGAATCTTGGATGGAAGAAACGGTCTAAAAAGCTTGTCTGTTTTAAAAAAACTGTGCTGCACTGCACAGTTTTTTATTTGGTTAAAAATAGTAAAATAGACTCAAATTTAAATAAAAACTAATCCTATCAATAAAGTCGGGTTGACTTTTGTTTGAATTGTGTTAATATTTAATACAAATTAAAACTCTTATCCAGAGAGGTGGAGGGACTGGCCCGATGAAGCCCGGCAACCTGCGATTTGCAAGGTGCTACTTCCTGCAAAATGATTCTATTTTGAAAGATAAGGAAATCGTGAGCTTCCTCATCTTTCTTTCGGACTGAAAGAAAGTTTTTTTATTTTAACGGTGAGGAGGAAGAGGAGATGGAACTGAAACAAAACCAGGATGAGGACTTAGTGAAGCATATGCAAGAGCTGATTGGGGATATGAAATTCGGTTCAATTACGTTGATCGTTCAGGACGGTCAAGTGATTCAAGTGGAAAAAAATGAAAAAATCAGATTAAAGTAGTGCGGAGAATAGCAATAGAAGCAGTACTCCGGAAGGGGAGAAACAATGTTAACTTATGAAAATTGGCAAGAGCCGTCCATTACATTTCAAGAGGACGATTTGTATAAAGGGGCCCTATCTGTGCTGAAATGGGCGTACGGCCACTATGGTGATCAGCTCGTTTATGCATGCAGTTTTGGCATTGAAGGCATTGTCCTGATCGATCTTATTGCGAAAGTAAAAAAAGATGCAAGAATTGTCTTTTTAGATACAGGTCTGCATTTCAAGGAAACATACGACACCATTGATGCAGTTAAGGAAAGATATCCTGGGTTAGACATCGTGCTGAAAACACCTGAGCTGACGGTGGAAGAGCAGAATGAGCAGCATGGTGATAAATTATGGGAAACGAATCCTCAAAGCTGCTGTCATATGAGAAAGGTCATTCCATTGCAAGAGGCACTATCTGGCTATCCGGCATGGCTGTCTGGTTTAAGAAGAGAGCAGTCGCCTAAACGAGCAGGTACGAACTTCTTAAATAAGGATGAAAAATTCCAATCAGTCAAAGTATGTCCGCTCATCCACTGGACGTGGAAGGACATATGGAGATATGCGTCTAGAGAGGATCTTACTTATAATCCGCTGCATGACCAAGGGTATCCAAGCATCGGGTGTGCACCTTGTACACAGCCGGCATTTACTGCTGATGATTTGCGTTCTGGAAGATGGTCAGGGACAGCAAAGACTGAGTGCGGATTACATGAGTAAGGGAGCATAATGTATGGAAATCGCCGCAATTTTATTTAGCTTATTCTTTGCTTTAAATATTGGCGCAAGCGGAGCAGCCGCTTCGATGGGCATCGCATATGGTTCAGGTGCGATCAAAAAGCCAATATACGCGCTCAGCGTTTGTGCAGTTGGAATATTAGCAGGTTCAGTGATTGGCGGCGGTGAGGTCGTCAAAACGATCAGCTCCGGGATTATGCCTGAATCTGTCATCACACTTGAAATTGTGTGTATCATCATTGGCTCGGCCGCATTATCACTTTTCATAGCGAATCTCTTGGCCATTCCTTTATCCACAAGTGAGGTCACAGTAGGAGCTGTGGTCGGTGTGGCAGCCGCATATAAAGTGCTGTATGTGAAATCGATCTTAGTCATTGTCTCTTTTTGGGTGATTATTCCGATTGTTGCCTTTGTTTTTACCTTTGCTGTTGTCAAAATCATCAGATTGTTCCCTAAACGGACGTTATCCAAAAAAGGTACATTGATCTTATCTGTTGTTTTGATTATTAGTGGGTTTTTAGAAGCATTTTCAGCCGGCATGAACAATGTCGCCAATGCGGTCGGCCCGCTTGTCGCATCAGGTGTTTTATCAGTCGGGCAAGGAACCCTTTACGGCGGAATCTTTGTGGCCATTGGGGCACTGCTTCTAGGAAGAAGGGTACTAGAAACAAACGGAAAGAAAATTACACGCTATCAAACGGGTGAAGGCATTCTATTATCGAGCACCGGTGCAGGACTTGTCATCGTCAGCTCTATATTCGGACTCCCTGTTCCCCTTACTCAAATTACCTCCTCGTCCATTATTGGGCTTGGTATGGCAAAGGGTGGACCGAACATTTTTCATAAACATGTTGTGAAAAAAATGCTGAAGGTATGGGTTGTGTCACCTTTCTTATCACTTAGTCTATCTTATTTGTTGGTAAGCCTTTTCTTAAAAGGAGACTATTACTCTATCTTTATCATGATGAGTGTACTGCTTGCTTCACTAGGTGCACTGAGTCTTATGAAGGCAGTTAAAAATGAGAGCAGCTCGATTCATGAACAGGGCGGCGGGATTTAAATATAAATCCGACTATTAACATCTAATAAATATGAACATTGAGAGGAAGATGAACAAATGAGTTTAACACCACATGGTGGCGTATTAATTAATCGAGTAAATGAAGAATTTGATCTAAGCACAGCTGCGAAAGAAATTGAGCTGGATGCCATCTCTTTTGCAGACCTTGAACTCATCGCAATTGGCGGGTATAGTCCAATTGAAGGGTTTTTAACGAAAGCTGATTATGAAGCAGTTGTCAGCAGTATGCGACTAGCAAGTGGTGTCGTTTGGTCTCTTCCGATTACTTTGCCTGTCACAAAGGAAAAAGCAGCGGAGATCAATCAAGGTGACATTGTTCGTCTATCGTATAATGGAACAGTATACGGAGTCATTGAGGTGGAAGATCAATACACACCTGATAAGGAAAAAGAAGCAGTGAATGTGTATAAAACAGATGACCGCAATCACCCAGGCGTGAAAAAATTATTTGAACGCGGTGATACGTATATTGGTGGTAAAATTACACTGACGAAACGCAGTGAAAAACCTTTCCCGCAATTTACGTATGAGCCAGAAGAAACAAGAAAACATTTTAAAGAAAACGGCTGGAAAACCATTGTTGGTTTCCAAACGAGAAACCCAGTCCATCGTGCGCATGAATACATTCAAAAGACAGCACTGGAAACAGTGGATGGTCTATTTCTAAATCCACTTGTTGGTGAAACAAAATCTGATGATATTCCAGCAGATGTAAGAATGAAAAGCTATCAAGTGTTACTGAACGGTTATTACCCGAAAGACCGCGTCTTTTTAGGTGTTTTTCCTGCTGCCATGCGTTATGCTGGACCAAAAGAAGCGATTTTTCATGCGCTTGTGCGTAAAAATTATGGCTGTACACATTTTATTGTCGGCAGAGATCATGCGGGTGTTGGTGATTATTACGGCACATACGAAGCGCAGGAGCTATTTGAACAATTTACAAGCGAAGAAATTGGGATCACACCATTAAAATTTGAGCACAGCTTTTACTGCAATACATGTGAAGCCATGGCAACACCAAAAACATGCCCACATGATAAAAGCGAACATGTCATTCTCTCAGGTACAAAGGTCAGAACGATGCTGAGAAATGGTGAATTACCACCGAGCACGTTCAGCCGAAAAGAAGTCATTGAAACATTAATCGAAGGATTAAAAACGACGGTATCTTAAAGGAGGGTATGACATGAGCAACGAACATATCGTGTGGCATGATTCATCTATTACTAAAAAAGAATATCAACAGAAAAACAACCATACAAGCGGGATCATTTGGCTGACAGGTCTAAGCGGTTCAGGTAAATCGACGATCGCCAACGCAGCGGCTCGAGAGCTGTTTGAACAGGGGTACCAAGTGACAGTCCTTGATGGCGATAACGTACGCCATGGACTCAATAAAGACTTAGGCTTTTCAGATGACGACAGAAAAGAGAACATTCGGCGCATCGGTGAAGTGGCGAAATTATTTGTTGAGCAAGGAACGATTGTCATTACTGCTTTTATTTCACCATTTCAAGAAGACCGCCAAATCGTAAGACAGTTAGTCGAAGACGGAGAATTTCACGAAGTGTTTGTGAAATGTGATCTGAACGTGTGTGAAGAGCGTGATCCAAAGGGATTATATAAAAAAGCAAGAAACGGCGAAATTCCATTTTTCACGGGAATCGATTCACCATACGAAGAGCCAGCTGCGCCTGAGCTCGTCCTAGATACAGGTGAATTATCACGCGAGGAGTCAAAACAGCGCCTTGTTGATTATGTAAAGGATAAAACGAAATAATCGCCTGATGGCAGGGGGAGAAAGCAAGATGGGGAAAGTATACATTGTTGGTGCCGGACCGGGTGACCCAGACTTAATTACGCTAAAGGCCCATAAGGCAATACAGCAGGCAGATGTCATTTTATATGATCGTCTTGTCAATCAAGAGATTCTTGCCCATGCCAAACCGGAGGCGGAGTTGATCTATTGCGGCAAACTGCCGAATCATCATACGATGAGACAGGAAGCGATTAACGAAGCACTTGTTGCTCATGCGAAGGAAGGGAACATAGTCGTTCGTCTAAAAGGCGGTGATCCCTTTGTATTTGGCCGTGGCGGTGAAGAAATCGAATGCTTAGCTGAGCATGGTATTCCGTATGAAGTTGTCCCGGGGATTACTTCTGGCATTGCAGCGGCTGCTTATGCAGGCATTCCAGTCACGCACCGAGAATTCAGCTCAAATGTTGCGTTTGTGACAGGGCATTATCAAAAGGATGAACATTTTGAAGAAAAGTGGGAAGCGCTGGCGACGGGGATTGATACCCTTGTCATTTACATGGGCGTCAAAAACGTGGAAAGAGTCCAGCGGCTGCTTTTGAAAAATGGGCGGAATCCTGAAACCCCAGCTGCGTTTATTCACTGGGGAACGACCACAAGGCAAAAGACGACTTGCTGCACGGTGGCGACACTATCTGAAACGGTTGAAAAAGAAGGGATAGAGCACCCAAGTTTAATCGTGGTAGGAGATGTCGTTCACTTTCATCAAAAGTTGAACTGGTTTGAACCAGCACTGATTGAGAAATGAGAACAAAGGTGAAAAGACACGTGTAGACATCGTGTCTTTTCGTCTGAATAAAACTAAGGTCGCAAGGAGGAGTCAAATGAAACAAGCTGTCCTTTATGTTGGGCATGGAAGCAGGGTAAAAGAAGCACAGGATAAAGCCATTTCTTTTATGAAAAGCTGTATGCCGTTAGTCGAAGCAGATATCCAAGAAATTTGTTTTTTAGAGTTGACAGACCCTTCAATCGAAGAAGGGTTTGAGACTTGTGTACAAAAAGGAGCAACCCACATTGCGATCGTCCCGCTCCTCCTTTTAACTGCCATGCATGCCAAATCAGATATTCCAGATGAGATTGTGAAAGTGCAAAAACGTTTCCCACAAGTGAAGGTGACATATGGAAGACCTATAGGCGTGAACCAAGAAGTCACGAAAGCGGTTATCGCAAGGATTGAAGAAGCTGGATACAAGGGAGAGCGTGCAAAAATTCTCTTAATTGGCCGTGGAAGCTCTGATCCAGATGTAAAGCGGGATGTGTTTGGCATTGCAGATGATGTCCGAAGCATGTTGCCTTGTGCAGAGGTTTTTCCGTGTTTTATTACAGCGTGTGAACCGAATTATCGTGACGTCTTAGCACAGTTAACAGTAGATAATGATACGCCTGTCTATCTCGTACCTTATCTTTTATTTACCGGCATTTTAATGAAAGAGATTGAGAGTGAAGCGAATCAGGCGAGAGAGCGGCTGAGAGATGTCCGTGTCTGCCGATATATTGGGTTTCATCCCCATGTAAAAGCAGCTTATATTGAACGTGTGCAGGAAACCATCTTAAACAAAGAGGATGCGTTTCGTTTTCAAGGAGAAAGCCATGCTTCCAGTTCATCTTGATCTAACCAATAAACACGTGCTAATTGCCGGTGGTGGAAGGATTGCGGCTAGAAGGACGAGTGCGCTATGCATGGAGCCATGCAGCATAACCATTGTGAGCCCTGACATTTGTGATGAAATGGCGAATCTCATTGAGACATATCAGCTGACTTGGAAGAAAAAGAAAGTGGATGCGGAAGATGTAAAGGATGCATTTTTAATTGTCGCCGCTACAGATGATCCTTCAGTAAACGAGTGGATGACGCAATCAGCGCTTCCTCATCAGCTCGTCAACTGTGTGAGCCAGTCAGAGCTAGGCAATGTGATTGTGCCAAAGGTTGTAAGGGCAGGAAAAGTGACAATCTCCATATCTACGAGTGGTGCAAGCCCAGCCCGCACTAAACAGCTGGCTGCGGCCATTGAGACCTTGCTTGAACAAGAGGATGTAGATGCACTGGATGAGCTCTATATAGAAAGAAAAAAAAGACAAAGAAAAAGCCGATAAAATCTCATCTAAAGATTTAATCGGCTCTTTTTTATTTTCTCAGCTTTAGGACAACATCCTCATCAGGCGTCACAAATAATGTTTGCTGTTGATCATATGTGACAAAGCCCGGTTTTGCTCCGTTTGGTTTTTTCACATGCCGGATTTTCGTATAATCGACAGGGACGGAGCTTGATTCTTTTGCCTTCGAGAAGTAGGCAGCAATTTGTGCCGCTTCAAGCAAGGTTTGTTCATCAGGCGCTTTGTGACGAATGACAACATGTGATCCAGGAATATCCTTTGTGTGCAGCCAAATGTCATCACGAGCTGCCGCCTTTGTGGTCAAATATTCGTTTTGCTTGTTGTTTTTTCCAACGAGAATCGGAACACCTTGAGAAGATTCATATGCTTCAAGCTGAATGGCCGATGGTTTTTTCTTTTTGGCGTTGCGTTTTTGTTTGGGACGCAAATATTTTCCTTCCACCAGTTCTTCTCTTATTTCCTCTAAATCTTTTGGTGAGGCAGAGGACAGCTGCTGGATCAGCTCGTCAAAATAAACAATTTCTTCATGTGTTCGCTTGATTTGTTCATTTACGGCCTCTACTGCATTTTTTGCCTTTTGGTATTTTGTAAAATACGCTTGTGCATTTTCAGAAGGGGTTTTGTTTGTTTTGAGCGGGATCGTGATCTCTCCGCCTTCTTCATCATAATAATTGATAACAGTCGCTTCTTTATCCCCTTTTTTAATCGCATATATATTGGCAGTAAGCAATTCACCATAAAGCTGGTACTTGTGCGCATTTTGAGATTCTTCAAGCGTTCTTGTTAGTTTTTTCAGCTTGTTTTCATTTTTCTTTTTTTCATTCGCAACAAAACGTTCAAGATCAGCCGCCTGCTGTTTGACTCTATCTCTTTCAGCTTTTCCGAAATAAAAGCGGTCAAGTAGCTCACTAAGAGAATCAAACGTCTTCATGTCACCATCGACGTGCTGAAGTTCTAATAAATAAAAATACTCTTTCCCATCTTTTCTCGTGAGCTGAGGGGTAAAAGAATGCGCCTGAATGAGCTGAAACATCTCGAGCAATGTACTTGGAATCGTTTCCTGATTGGCAAGACCGGCCCTGTGGACGGCTTCCTTAGCAAACAGCGGAGAAACCCCAGAGAATGTATCGACAATTTGATTGGCGATTTTCCCTTCTTGAAAACGTAAATGCTTTAAAATATCTTCCTTCGTCACGTCAAAAGGATTCAGCTTTTGCTGTGCCGGCGGCAGAAGATATTGATGTCCGGGCAGCACCGTTCGATAGCTGTTCACAGATGGAGAAAGATGTTTCAGTCCGTCAATGATCTGCTCCGTTTCGTCCTCCACGAGAATTAAGTTGCTGTGCCTGCCCATAATTTCAATATACAGCTTACGGGTTTGTTCATCGCCAATTTCATTTCGGCTTCGCACGTGCAGCACGATCACCCGATCTAACCCAATTTGTTCAAAACGTTCAATGAACCCACCCTCAAGATGTTTTCTGAGAAGCATACAAAACATTGGCGGTTCGCTCGGATTATCATCATGGTGCTCAGTGAGCTGTACCCTTGCATAGCTCGGGTGAGCGGATAAAAGAAGTTTATGATTCTTCCCCTTTGACCGGATATGAAAAATCAGCTCATGCTTGTATGGCTGATGTATTTTCGAAATTCTTCCGCCAGTTAATGTTTCTTGCAATTCATTTGTCATACCGTATGTAAAAATGCCGTCAAATGACATGTTGGATACACCCTCTTCTTTCACACAAATCTACTGAAAGAACCTTACGTTTTCTCGTTCTTTAGGCAGTCTTATTATTATAGCATGATTTAGGACGAGTCTGAATAAACTGGCTTATAGAACACTGCATAAGAGAGAGAACAAAAGAGGAGTGGACGAGGTCAAATGAATTGGCATGAACTGAACCAAACCGATTTATTAAAAACAATGAATACATCGATAGGTGACGGACTGTCAGACAAAGATGTGCAAAAGCGGCTTGAAAAGCATGGGCCAAATGAATTACAGGAAGGGAAAAAGGTGTCGGCGTTCGTTATTTTTTTAGCGCAATTTAAAGACTTTATGGTGTTAATCCTGCTTGCGGCAACGATTATTTCTGCTTTTTTAGGTGAATACATTGATGCTGTGGCGATTGTGGCGATTGTGCTGATAAATGGTGTGCTTGGCTTTTATCAGGAACGCCGTGCGGAAAAGTCCCTCCAAGCACTAAAGGAATTATCAACGCCGCATGTCTATGCAAGGAGAAACAATGAATGGGTCAAGATCCCGTCAAAGCACCTCGTGCCGGGAGATATTGTGAAGTTTTCAAGCGGGGACCGAATTGGGGCAGATATCAGATTACTAGAAACAAAGAGTTTGGAAATCGAAGAATCTGCCCTCACTGGAGAGTCCATCCCAGCGGTCAAACATGCGAGTCCGCTCTCGCGAGATCATGTCTCACTTGGAGATTTGACGAACATGGCCTTTATGGGGACGCTTGTCACGAGGGGAAGCGGTGTAGGGGTTGTCATTGGTACAGGGATGAATACGGCGATGGGACAAATTGCTGGTATGCTGGATTCAGCAGGTAATATGGAAACACCGCTGCAAAGACGCCTTGAGCAGCTGGGGAAAATTTTAATTGTTGCTGCATTATTTTTAACTGTTCTTGTGGTTGTTCTTGGTGTGGTGCAAGGTCATGATTTGTATCATATGTTCTTAGCGGGTGTATCTCTCGCTGTTGCTGCGATTCCAGAAGGACTGCCGGCGATCGTCACTGTCGCACTTTCCCTAGGTGTACAGCGGATGATTAAACAAAAATCCATTGTCAGAAAGCTGCCGGCTGTGGAAACACTCGGCTGCGCCTCGATTATTTGCTCAGATAAAACAGGCACAATGACACAAAATAAAATGACAGTGACACATGTATGGGCAGAGGGGAAAACATGGAATATTTCTGGCACTGGGTACGAGCCCTCAGGTGATTTTACCTTAAACGGAGAACTTGTCCATGTAGACAAACATCCAAGCCTGCAAAAGGTGCTATTATACGGAGCACTTTGTAATACATCGACCATCGTTGAAAAAGACGGAGAGATGAGACTTGATGGTGATCCGACAGAAGGAGCACTTCTAACCGCTGCGCGTAAAGCGGGTTTTACTGAGCAATTCATCGAAGCGGGATTTCGTGTGGTGGAGGAATTCCCTTTTGACTCTGAAAGAAAAATGATGTCAGTCGTCGTGGAAACGAATCAGAAGGAGCGGTATGTCATTGCCAAAGGGGCGCCAGATGTGCTGATGAACCGTTCAAGTCATATGATGCACGGCGGACGCACCGCCTCATTTTCAAAGGCCCACCGGCAAGAAACAGAAGCTGCCATTCAAGGTTTAGCAAGACAAGCGCTTAGAACCATTGCGATTGCATATAAAAAAGTAAGCCTGACAGAAAAAATCACCTCTGTTCAGGAGGCAGAAACTGGCCTCACATTTATCGGGCTAGAGGGCATGATTGATCCACCTCGTCCTGAAGTGAGACGAGCGATTAAAGAATGCCGGGATGCTGGCATTAAAACAGTGATGATTACAGGCGATCACGTAGAAACGGCTAAAGCGATCGCTAAAGATTTAAGTCTCTTACCGAAGCAAGGAAAGGTGCTTGATGGAAAAGCTCTGGATCAGCTAAGCGACAAAGAGCTGGAGCAAACAGCAGAAGATGTGTACGTCTTTGCCCGTGTATCACCTGAGCATAAACTAAGAATTGTGAAGGCCTATCAAAAAAATGGCCATATTGTCGCGATGACAGGTGATGGGGTGAATGATGCGCCAGCGATTAAACAGGCGGATATCGGCATATCCATGGGGATTACCGGAACAGACGTTGCCAAAGAAGCTTCTTCTCTTATTTTGCTTGATGACAACTTTGCGACCATTAAATCCGCTATTAAAGAGGGCCGGAATATTTATGAAAACATTCGCAAATTTGTCCGCTATTTGCTGGCATCGAATGTGGGAGAGATTTTGGTCATGCTGTTTGCGATGCTTCTTGCGCTTCCATTGCCTCTCGTTCCAATTCAAATTTTGTGGGTAAACCTTGTCACAGACGGCTTGCCGGCTATGGCACTTGGAATGGATAAACCAGAAGGCGATGTCATGAAGAGAAAGCCGCGGAACATGAAAGAGGGGATTTTTGCAAGAGGGCTTGGTTGGAAGGTCATATCAAGAGGGTTTCTGATCGGGATTGCCACTTTGTTAGCCTTTATGTTTGTGTATCACCGTGATCCGAACAATCTTCAATATGCGCAGACGGTTGCATTCAGCACACTCGTTTTGGCGCAGCTCATTCATGTGTTTGACTGCCGCAGTGAACGGTCTATTTTTGAACGCAATCCATTTGGGAATATGTACTTGATCGGCGCTGTTGTGTCTTCCCTGCTGCTGATGCTTGTGGTCATTTATTATCCGCCGCTTCAGCCAATTTTCAAAACGGTGGCGGTCGCACCAGTCGATTGGCTTCTGATCATCGGTATGTCTGCATTGCCAACTTTTTTACTGGCAGGATCACTTTTGACAAGAAAAAAATAATTGGTTATGGTATAATTTTGAGGTAATAGTGTCTGCTATTACCTTTTTCATTTTATTAATATGAAAGAATTGGGTGTTTTCACATGATACGCAGTATGACGGGATTCGGCCAAGCGAGTAAAACGGATGGTGAACTGACAGTGTCAGTTGAGCTAAAATCGGTCAATCACCGTTTTAAAGAGGTTCATGCCCGTTTGCCGAGGCCGCTTTTATATTTCGAAGATACATTAAAAAAAATCATTCTTCGTCACGTGCAGCGCGGTCGAATTGAGCTGTTTGTTACGATTGAAGGCGGTAAACTTGCAAGCCGGTCTTTACAGATTGACTGGCCGCTGCTTGATGAATATATGAAAGCCGCAAAAGACCTTGAGGACCGCTATCATATTTCAGGTATTCAGCATGCACATGACTTACTGAAGCTGGAACAGGCTGTTCAGGTGGAAGAGTCAGTCAGCCGGAATGAGCAGCTGGAGCATTTGCTGATTGACACTTGTGAAGAAGCTGTCAAGGAGCTTTGCTTTATGAGAGAGCAGGAGGGAACATCACTTCAAAAAGACTGTGAACTCAGGCTGTCTGAACTCGAGGCATTTACAGAAGAAATCAAAGTGTTTGCACCAGAGGTTGTGAGTCAGTACAAAGAACGATTGAATCAAAGATTGCAAGAATGGATCGGAGAGGCGCTTGAAGAGAGCAGGCTGACCACAGAAGCGGCCATCTTTGCTGATCGCTGTGACATTACAGAAGAGATTACGAGGCTGAAAAGTCATTTTCAGCAGTTCCAGCAAATTTTGACGCAAGGCGGCGCTGCCGGACGAAAGCTTGACTTTCTTGTACAGGAGCTCAACCGTGAAGTAAACACGATTGGATCAAAAGCAAACCATCACCATTTAACAAAGCTGGTGGTTGAAATGAAAAGCGCTATTGAAAAAATAAAAGAACAAGTGCAAAATATAGAATAGTCATTGTGTATGCTGTTTACAGTGCGTCTCTTTCGGCGAGACTAGAGACGTTTATATTACAGGGGGACGAAAGAAGATGACCATAAAGTTGATCAATATCGGATTTGGAAACATCATTTCAGCGAATCGGATGATTTCGATCGTCAGTCCGGAATCAGCACCGATTAAACGAATGATACAAGACGCAAGAGATCGAGGCATGCTCATAGATGCTACATACGGAAGAAGAACCCGTGCTGTTGTCATTATGGACAGTGACCATGTCATCTTATCTGCCGTTCAGCCTGAGACTGTCGCGCAAAGACTTTCTGTAAAAGAAGAAATCATAGATGAAGGGCAGGGGTAATACGCCATTATGAAAGAAAGAGGACTTTTAATCGTTCTCTCTGGACCTTCGGGAGTTGGAAAAGGAACGGTCAGACAAGCCATTTTCTCCCAGGAAGATACGAAATTTGAATACTCTATTTCTGTGACAACCCGCAAACCGCGTGAAGGTGAAAGAAATGGTGTTGATTATTTCTTTAAAACCAGGGAAGAATTTGAACATATGATTGAAAACAAAAAGCTGTTAGAATGGGCAGAATATGTCGGGAATTACTACGGCACGCCTGTTGACTATGTAGAACAAACATTGAGCGAAGGAAAAGATGTTTTCCTTGAAATCGAAGTGCAAGGTGCACTTCAAGTAAGAGAAGCATTCCCGGAAGGTCTCTTTATTTTCCTTGCACCGCCAAGTCTTTCAGAACTTCAAAACCGCATTATTACACGCGGGACAGAATCTGAGGATCTCATCCGTAACCGAATGGCTGCTGCAAAAGAAGAAATTGAAATGATGGATGCTTATGACTATGTCGTTGAAAACGACGATGTCGAGCTTGCATGTGAAAGAATTAAAGCGATCGTCCTTGCAGAGCACCTGCGAAGAGACAGAGTCGCACCAAGATATAAAAAAATGCTGGGGGTAGAATAAACCATGTTAGATCCTTCAATTGACTCATTGATGAACAAACTTGACTCAAAATATACACTTGTCACAGTGTCTGCACGCCGTGCACGTGAAATGCAAATCCATCAAGATCAACAAATCGAAAACACAAAATCCTACAAATTTGTAGGGAAAGCTCTTGAAGAAATCGATGCTGGTCTTTTGACATTTGAAAAAGAAGAGCAAGAATAACATCGCTTCTGCTATGCAGATACGATACGTTCAAAAAAGTCAAAACTATGATTGGTTTTGACTTTTTTGAATTGTAGACGAATTTGTGAAAAAGGCCGTTAAGGGGGACAAACAAATGTTACAGTCAAAAAATATTTTGCTCGGCGTCAGCGGAGGAATCGCCGTATATAAAGCAGCTGCACTCACTAGTAAACTCGTACAGGCAGGCGCAAACGTAAGAGTGATTATGACAGAATCTGCCCGTGAGTTTGTGTCTCCGCTCACCTTTCAAGCCCTATCTCGGCATGAGGTGTATGTGGATACATTTAAAGAAAATAATCCAAAAGTCATAGCGCATATTGATGTAGCTGACTGGGCCGATCTCATTCTTGTTGCCCCTGCAACAGCACATACCATTGGTAAAATGGCCGCAGGACTTGCTGATGATATGCTCACAACGACCTTGCTTGCTTCAACAGCTCCTGTATGGGTTGCACCGGCTATGAATGTGCACATGTATGACCATCCAGCTGTCAAGCGGAACATCCGCACTTTATATGAAGACGGCTACCGGTTTATAGAGCCAAGTGAAGGCTATTTAGCATGCGGCTACATTGGAAAAGGACGCTTAGAGGAGCCTGAAAAAATTGTTGAACACATCCGTGCGTTTTTTGATGAGCCAACCAGCTTGCCGCTTTCAGGCAAAAAAGTCGTGGTCACAGCTGGTCCTACACGAGAAGTGATCGACCCTGTTCGTTTCCTTTCAAATCGATCTTCTGGGAAAATGGGCTATGCCATTGCAGAAGCTGCCCAGCAAATGGGCGCTGATGTCACGCTCATTTCAGGACCTGTTTCGTTAACTGAACCTAAGCATGTGAATGTGGTGCAAGTGGAATCGGCTGAGGAGATGTATCAAGCAGCATTAGATGTATACGAGTCAGCAGATATAGTGATTAAATCAGCAGCCGTTGCCGATTATACGCCTGTCACGACGTATTCTCATAAAATGAAAAAACAAGACGGTGAACTAGCGGTTGAATTTAAGCGGACGAAAGATATTTTAAAAGAGCTTGGGAAAAGAAAAGAACATCAGGTCCTAGTCGGCTTTGCAGCTGAAACGCAAGATGTAGAATACTATGCGAAAAAGAAAATCGAATCTAAGCATTTAGATATGATTGTCGCGAACAATGTTGCAGCAGAGGGCGCGGGCTTTGGCACAGATACGAATGTCGCAGCATTGATCAAAGCAGACGGAACAAAAAAAGAGCTGCCAATGATGAGCAAAAAAGACCTTGCCTTTGAAATCTTACAGGAGGCAAAGCAGCTGCTGCCAAAAGAGCGTGATCGAGCATGATTGCTGAAGTGATCGTCGATGTCACAACGAAAGCCATTGACAGGCCATTTGACTATCGTGTGCCAGACCGCTTTAAAGGCCTTGTCAAGGCTGGTATGAGGGTAGTGGTTCCTTTTGGCCCAAGGAAGATTCAAGGGTTTGTGACAAAAATCAAAGAAGAAACAGACGTACAGTCAGGAAACATCAAGGACATTGTCGATTTATTTGATTTATCTCCTGTTCTGACAGATGAGCTATTGGAGCTTTCCCACTGGCTGACGGAAAAAACATTGTCCTATCATATTACGGCGCTTCAATCGATGCTTCCGGCAGCGATGAAAGCCAAATATGAAAAAGAAATTCAGGTGTTATCTGCTGAGGAACTTCCGCAGTCATTGAAAGAGCTTTTCGGTCAGCAAGAGAGCATCCTTTACGCTGACATTCCGCCTGAACAGCTGAAGCCTATTCAAAAGCATGTCCAAAAAGGTCATCTAGAAGTCAGATATCACGTCTCACAAAAATCCGGAAAGAAAAAGGTACGGACACTTCAGGTAGCAGTTACGAAAGAAAAACTTGAAGAAAAACAGAAGCAGTTAAAGAAAAATGCGGTGAAACAGAAGGCGCTGCTTACCTTTTTATTTCAAGCGAATGAAACGACGTTTTTAGCAAAAGATTTGCAGCAGCAAACAGGTGCTAGTTCTCAAACGATAAAAGCCTTGATTCAAGAAGGTCTGTTAACAGAAAGCTATGAAGAGATTTATCGAGATCCTTATCGAGACAGAAAGTTTACACCATCTACTCCTCTTGATCTCACAACAGAGCAAGCAGAAGCGGTAAAACCCATTCATCAAGCAGTGAGCGATGAAAAACATGAAACGTTTTTACTGCACGGGGTCACAGGAAGCGGTAAAACCGAAATTTATTTACAGACGATTGATCATGTCCTCCAAAAGGGAAAAGAAGCGATCGTCCTAGTTCCTGAAATTTCATTAACGCCTCAAATGGTCCAGCGTTTTAAAGAGCGCTTCGGCTCCAATGTGGCTGTCCTTCATAGCGGCTTATCGACTGGGGAAAAATACGATGAATGGCGGAAAATCCACCGCAAGGAAGTCAAGCTTGTCGTTGGCGCAAGATCGGCTGTTTTTGCCCCGTTTGAAAATCTAGGAATGATCATTATAGATGAAGAACACGAATCGTCATATAAACAAGAAGAAATGCCTCGGTATCATGCGAAAGATGTGGCCATTGAACGAGCAGGGCGGCACCAATGTCCGGTTGTATTAGGCAGTGCAACGCCTTCACTTGAGTCATATGCGCGTGCGAAAAAGGGTGTGTATACACTGCTGACGCTCAAACGGCGCGTCAATCAGCAGCAGCTGCCGCACGTTTCTTTAATTGATATGAGAGAAGAATTAAGAAACGGCAACCGCTCCATGTTCTCAGAAGAATTAATGCTCAGGTTAAAAGAAGTACTTGAAAGGAAAGAGCAGGCGGTTTTATTTCTCAATAAAAGAGGTTATTCATCCTTTGTGATGTGCCGGGATTGCGGATATGTGGAACAATGTCCTCATTGTGAGATCTCTCTCACTTATCACCGCTTTCAAAAACGGCTGAAGTGCCATTACTGCGGTCACGAAGCTCCTGTACCTGCAGAATGTCCAGAATGCCATAGTGAGCATATTCGCTATTTTGGTACAGGCACGCAGCGTGTGGAAGAAGAGCTGACGAAGGTATTGCCAGAAGCAAGGGTCATCCGAATGGATGTAGATACAACCTCTCGGAAAGGTGCGCACGAAAAGCTTCTCACGTCCTTTGGTAATAAAGAAGCAGACATTCTGCTTGGGACGCAAATGATTGCAAAAGGATTAGACTTCCCAGATGTTACACTTGTCGGTGTCCTTAGTGCGGATACGTCTCTTCACATCCCTGATTTTCGTTCAAGTGAAAAAACGTTTCAGCTTCTTACACAAGTAAGCGGACGTGCGGGACGTCATGAAAAAGCGGGGTCAGTCATTATTCAATCATATACACCTTCGCATTATAGTATTGATTTAACCAAACAGCATGATTATGAAGCCTTTTATGAGCAGGAGATGTTGCACCGTCGTCATCAGTCCTATCCGCCATTTTATTTTTTGGCGATGGTGACTGTATCACATGAAGAAGTGACAAAGGCAGCGCATGTCACAGACAAAATTGTTCAGTTCCTGAAAATGAATTGTGCACCGAATACAAGAATTCTCGGTCCTGCTGCTTCTCCGATCGCTAAGATCAAAGATAGATATCGATATCAATGCGTGATAAAATACAAAAGGGAAAATGAACTGGCAAGTTTATTACGAAAAATACAAGATCATTATCAAAAAGAAATGGAACAAAAACAGTTGATGATATCAATCGATATGAATCCATATATGATGATGTAAAACGGAGGTCTTTTCGTGGCAATCAAACCGATAGTCTTACATCCTGCAGACGTGCTTGAACAACAAACAGAGCTTGTTGATACATTCGATAAAAAACTGAAAAAACTGCTGGATGATATGTATGATACAATGCTTGAACTAGATGGAGTCGGCCTAGCCGCACCACAAATCGGCATCTCAAAAAGAATCGCCGTGGTCGATATCGGAGAAGATTCTGGGAGGATTGACTTAGTAAATCCTGAGATTCTTGATGTGGAAGGGAGCCAGACAGACATTGAAGGCTGCCTGAGCTTTCCATCTTTGTACGGAACGGTTGAAAGACCAAATTATGTGAAGGTGAAAGCCTTTGATAAGAAAGGCAAACCATTTACAATAGAAGCAGAAGGATTTTTAGCAAGAGCTTTATTGCATGAAATTGATCACTTAGACGGCGTATTATTCACGTCGAAGATCATTCAAACGTATACAGAAAAAGAACTTGCGGAAATGGAAGGGTGAAGAAAATGGCACGTATCGTATTTATGGGAACCCCTGATTTCTCAGTACCTGTGCTGCAAACACTTATAACAGAAGGATACGAAGTTGTCGGGGTCGTCACACAGCCAGATCGCCCGAAAGGCAGAAAACGAGTACTCACGCCGCCTCCTGTGAAAGTGGAAGCCTTAAAACACGGCATTCCAGTTTTACAGCCTGAAAAGGTACGTCTTGATGAAGAAATTGATAAAGTGCTTGCGTTAAAGCCAGATTTGATCGTAACAGCAGCATTCGGACAAATTTTGCCAAAAAGATTACTTGATGAACCTGAATTTGGCTGTATCAACGTTCATGCCTCACTGCTGCCAGAACTAAGAGGCGGTGCACCGATCCATTATGCGATCCTGCAAGGCAAAAAGAAAACAGGCGTGACGATCATGTATATGGTAGAAAAGCTTGATGCAGGTGACATGATTAGCAAAGTAGAAGTAGAAATTGATGAATTAGACAACGTCGGAACACTGCACGATAAATTAAGTGTGGCTGGTGCGGCCTTATTAAAAGACACAGTTCCAAATGTGTTAAGCAGGTCTATCTCGCCAATTCCGCAAAATGAAGAGGCAGCAACGTATGCACCAAATATTAAGCGGGAGCAGGAAAGGTTAGACTGGACCAAGCCAGGAGAAGAGCTTTACAACCAAGTTCGCGGCTTAAATCCATGGCCAGTTGCCTATACTGAATGGAACGGTGCTAACTTAAAAGTATGGGAAGCGAAAAAAGTTCCGCTTCAAGCACCAGAAGAACCTGGGAAAGTGATTGAGCTTCAAAAAGAAGGACCAGTCGTTGGAACAGGAAATCAGCAAGGCCTTTTATTAACGAGTGTACAGCCCGCTGGAAAGAAAAAAATGAGCGGTGAAGACTTCTTAAGAGGCGCAAATATCGAAATTGGACAGAAATTAGGGCTAATCAATGAAGAAAAGTAATGTGAGAGAAGTAGCACTAGACGCTTTGATCAAACTCGAACAAAATCAAGCCTACAGTAACTTGCTTTTGCAGTCAGTGATGAAAGAGAAAGAACTCTCCGATCAAGACAAACCGCTATTAACAGAACTTGTATACGGTACACTGCAAAACAAGCTGGCACTTGATTATATGCTCACACCCTTTGTGAAAAAACCGCAAAAAGTGGCTCCTTGGGTGATGCAGCTTTTGCGGATGTCTCTTTATCAGATGGTTTATCTTGAAAAAATTCCAGATCGTGCAGCCATCCATGAAGCAGTGGAACTCACGAAAAAGCGCGGACATAAAGGTATTTCTTCACTAGTCAACGGCGTTCTTCGTTCTGTGCAAAGAGAAGGCGTGCCATCATTTGATGCGATCAAAGATCCGGTCAAGCGGCTATCGGTTGAGACAAGCCATCCATTGTGGCTCGTACAAGAATGGGTGGAGGCGTACGGTTTTGAAGCAGCAGAAAGCATGTGCCGTATTCATTTAGTCCCGCCAAAGCAGACATTGCGTGTCAATCAAATGAAAAAAAACCGCACTGCACTGCAGCAAGAACTCATGGATGCAGGAATTGAGACAGAGCTCGGCGACCTATCTGAGGATGCACTCAAGCTCATGAAAGGATCTATCGTATCCACTCCTTTCTTTCAAGAGGGCTTTGTCACGATCCAAGATGAAAGCTCCATGCTTGTCGCAAGAGCGCTGGACCCTAAGCCGGGAGAAATGGTGCTTGATGCCTGTGCCGCCCCTGGTGGTAAATCAACACATATTGCAGAGCGAATGAACGATGAGGGGAACATTGTGTCTCTTGATTTACATGAGCACAAAGTAAAACTGATCAAACAGGCGGCAAAGCGTCTGAACTTAACGCATATTGAGGCAAAAGCGCTTGATGCAAGAAAAGCATCCGACCATTATGATGATGCTTCGTTTGACCGTATTCTTATTGATGCACCATGTTCAGGTTTTGGCGTCATCAGACGAAAACCAGATATGAAATATACAAAGTCCTCGGAAGACTCAGCAAGACTTGCGACAATTCAGCAATCGATCTTGCATGAAACAGCCCAGCTGCTAAAGCCAGGCGGAACCCTTGTATACAGTACATGTACAATGGATCCAACAGAAAATCAACAAGTGATTCATGCGTTTTTACAAGAACACCAAGACTTCGAACCCGATCTATCTCTTAATGAACGGCTGCCTGAGCAGGTTGCTCCGTTTGTTCAAAACGGAAGTGTACAAATACTTCCTCATTATTTCGGAACAGATGGTTTCTTTATTTGCAGCATGAGAAAGAAGGGATAAAAAATGACAGAACAAAAACAAAAAGTAAGAAAAGAACTGAAAACAGACATGCCGTCGATCTACTCATTTGAACTAAATGAAATCAAAGACTGGTTAAAGGAACAAGGCGAAAAGCCTTTCCGTGCAACACAAATTTTCGAGTGGCTTTATGAAAAACGCGTCACATCCTTTGATGAAATGTCTAACCTTTCAAAGGAATTAAGAGAAAAATTAAAAGATCAATTCGCCATCACGACTTTAAAAACAGTGATCAAACAAACATCTCAAGATGGAACGATCAAGTTCTTATTTGAATTACACGATGGCTATACCATTGAAACCGTGCTAATGCGCCACGAATACGGCAACTCTGTCTGCGTCACAACACAGGTTGGCTGCCGGATTGGCTGTACATTCTGTGCATCTACACTTGGTGGATTGAAACGTAACCTTGAGGCGGGAGAAATTGTGGCCCAAGTATTGAAAGTACAACAGGCGCTTGATGAAACAGATGAACGCGTCAGCTCAGTTGTCATCATGGGAATTGGCGAACCGTTTGATAACTTTGATGAAATGCTTGCATTCCTTAAAATCATTAACCATGACAACGGCTTAAATATTGGAGCACGTCATATTACGGTTTCGACGAGCGGGATCATTCCAAAGATTTATCAATTTGCGGATGAGCAAATGCAAATCAACTTTGCTGTCTCCCTGCACGCACCAAATACTGAAATTCGAAGCCGCCTCATGCCAATCAATAAGGCATACAAGCTACCAAAATTAATGGAAGCTATCGAATACTACATTCAAAAAACAGGCAGACGCGTGAGCTTTGAATACGGTCTGTTTGGCGGAGTCAATGATCAAGTTCATCACGCAGAAGAACTTGCTGATTTATTAAAAGGAATCAAATGCCATGTAAACCTCATCCCAGTGAACTATGTACCAGAAAGAGATTACGTGAGAACACCAAGAGAACAAATCTTCCTATTTGAAAAAACGCTGAAAGAACGAGGCGTAAACGTAACGATTAGACGAGAGCAAGGCCATGATATTGATGCTGCTTGCGGTCAGCTAAGAGCGAAGGAGCGTCAGGAAGAGACGAGGTGACGAATGTTGATAAGGGCAGCCTTTCAAACCGATACAGGAAAAGTCCGTCAGCATAATGAAGATGATGCAGGTATTTTTGAAGCAAAAGAAGACACACTTCTAGCTGTTGTAGCAGATGGAATGGGAGGTCATCTTGCTGGTGATGTAGCCAGCAAGATGGCAGTTTCTTCTTTAAAAGAATACTGGCAAGAAACATCTTCAATTCCAAATAAACCAGCCGATCAAGAAAATTGGTTAATCTCAAAAATTAGCGACATTAATGACCAAGTATACGAACATGCGAAAAACAATGAGGAATGCCAAGGAATGGGGACGACCATCGTTTGTGCGCTCGTTCATTTGCAAACGGTCACAATTGCCCATATTGGTGACAGCCGCTGCTATTTGCTAAGAGAAGGCGCACTGACCCAATTAACAGATGATCACTCACTAGTGAATGAGTTAGTGAAAACAGGAGAGATTTCAAAAGCGGATGCAGAATATCATCCAAGAAAAAATGTGCTGACCAAAGCGTTAGGAACGGATAAACACGTTCAAATTGATGCACGAACTTTTGAAGTGGATCCAGGAGATCAAATTTTACTTTGCTCAGACGGATTATCGAATAAAGTAGAAGAAGAACATTTGATTCAGATTTTATCGCAAACAACCGCACCAGATGAAAAAGTAACAGAGTTAGTTCAAACAGCGAATGACAACGGCGGTGAAGATAACATTACAGCAGTACTGTTAGAAATCTCCTCCCAAACAGAGGAGGGTGACAGCAAGTGTTGATCGGAAAAAGGATCAGCGGCCGTTATCAAATTCTTCGCGCCATAGGCGGAGGCGGAATGGCCAACGTTTATTTGGCGGAGGATATGATTTTAGATCGCGAAGTGGCGATTAAAATTTTACGGTTTGACTTTGCAAGCGATGATGATTTTATTAGACGGTTCCGGAGAGAAGCGCAATCAGCAGCCAGCTTAGATCATCCGAATATTGTCAGTATCTACGATGTAGGAGAAGAAGATGACATTTATTATATTGTCATGGAATATGTCGAAGGGATGACGCTGAAGGAATACATACACGCCAATGGACCGCTTCATCCAAAAGAAGCCGTTCGCATTATGGAGCAAGTCGTTGCGGCGATGGAAGAAGCCCATGCGAAACAGCTCGTCCATCGAGACATTAAGCCTCACAATATATTAATAGACAACTTGGGGAATATCAAAGTCACTGATTTTGGCATTGCCATGGCACTTAGCTCAGCGACCATTACCCATACGAATTCTGTTCTTGGCTCCGTGCATTATTTGTCCCCAGAGCAAGCGCGCGGCGGTCTTGCAACGAAAAAGTCAGACATTTATTCACTTGGTATTGTTCTTTATGAGCTGATTTCAGGACGCATGCCATTTGAAGGAGAATCCGCTGTCAGTGTCGCACTGAAGCATTTGCAATCAGAGCCGCCATCTGTGAGAAGGTGGAATCCTTCTGTTCCGCAAAGCGTGGAGAACATCATCTTAAAGGCGATGGCCAAAGATCCATTCTATCGATACGAAGATGCATCTGAAATGCAAAAAGACTTAAAAACGGCTTTTGACCCTGCAAGACTAAAAGAAAAGCGCTTTGTCATTGAAGAAGATCATGAAGCAACAAAAGCCATTCCTATTATAAAAGATCATCAAGTCGATCAAGACAATGAAAAAACAGCCGTCCACCCGGTTCAAAAACCAAAGAAAAAAGAGAAACAAAAGCCGAAGAAAAAGCGGAAAAAATGGCCGTGGATTATAGCGTCGATCTTATTTGTTCTGACGGCTGCGACCATTTTAGCGATCACGGTCTTCCCAGGATTACTCTTTCCAAAGGATGTAGAGGTGACCGATGTTTCTGGCATGACGGTTGAAAAAGCGGAAGACACCTTGAAGAAAGCCGGATTTACCGTCGCTTCTGAACCCATTGATATTGCCGACGAGAAGATTGAAAAAGGGCTGGTTGTCAAAACAGACCCTAAAATCGGAACAAAGGTAAAAGAAGGGACAGAAATTCAGCTTTATCAAAGTACAGGTAAAGAAAAAACCGAATTACCTGATGTAACAGGTGAAAAGGTCGAGAAAGCAAAAGAACTATTAGAGAAAAAAGGGTTTAAACAGGTTGTTGTAGAGGAAGTGAATGATAATGACACAGAATCAGGCATTGTCATGGAACAGAAACCTTCCGCAAATACAGAACTTGTCGCAGCAGATGAAGAAGTCACATTGACCGTCAGTATAGGCCCTGCCGATATTACCTTACGGGATTTAACGACGTATAGTAAACAGGCCGCATCAAATTATCTAGAGGATAATGGACTAAAGTTAGATGAAAAAGAAGCATATTCTGACGATGTGCCAAAAGGTGAGGTCATGAAGCAGGAACCGGGAGCGGGGACAGCTGTTAAACCTGGTGATACGGTTAAAATTACGTTCTCTCTTGGCCCAAAAGAGAAACCGGCTAAAACGGTGACTGAAAAGATTGCGATCCCGTATGAACCAGAAACAGAAGGACAAGAAATGAATGTTCAAATATCTATTGATGACGCAGAACATAGCATTTCTGATTTATATGAAACCTTTAAAATCACTGCGCCCACTGAGCGAACGATTAAATTTAAGATAGAACCTGGTCAAAAAGGATACTATCAGGTGACAGTGGATGATAAAGTAGTGAGCTCCAAAACGATTGAATACCCTGATGATGAATAAAGGAGGGACTTTATGCCTGAGGGCAAAATTATTAAAGCATTAAGCGGATTTTATTATGTGCTGGATGAGTCTCTAGAAAGTGGCAAAGTAATTCAGTGTAGAGCAAGAGGGATTTTTCGTAAAAACAAAATAACCCCGCTTGTTGGAGATTATGTCGTCTATCAAGCAGATAACGATAAGGAAGGCTATTTGCTGGAAGTAAAAGAGCGGACCAATGAGCTGATTCGCCCGCCTATTAGCAACGTTGATCAAGCGGTGCTCGTTTTCTCAGCAGCAGAGCCGACCTTTAGTACATCGCTGTTAGACAGATTCCTAGTGCTTGTTGAAGAGAGCCAGATTGAACCGATTATCTGCATCACAAAAATGGACTTGTTGAAAACAGAGCAAGAGCGAGAAACGATTCAAGCCTATGCAGAAGACTATCGCCAAATTGGATACGACGTTCATTTAACATCGACAATCGAAGGGGATGGAATTGAAAAACTGACCCCGCATTTCCATCACAAAATTACTGTATTTGCAGGTCAATCAGGTGTAGGGAAGTCTTCTCTCTTAAATGCGATGAGTCCTGATTTAGCACTGAAAACAAATGATATTTCCTCCCATCTTGGCAGGGGGAAACATACAACAAGACATGTGGAACTCATTCGAACGGCTGAAGGGCTCATTGCCGATACACCAGGATTTAGCTCGCTTGAATTTACAGGTATCGAAGCGGAAGATTTAGGGCTCTATTTCTTAGAAATCAGAGAGAAGAGTGCAGAATGTAAATTCAGGGGCTGTTTGCACGTAAAAGAGCCTGGATGTGCGGTAAAAGAGGCAGTAGAACACGATCGCATCAGAGAGTATCGCTATCAGCATTATTTAGAGTTTTTAACTGAAATTAAAGACAGAAAGCCGAGGTACTAAATCATGGTTTATATTGCCCCATCCATTTTATCAGCCGATTTTGCCAATCTGGAGAAAGATATCCGTGATGTGGAAAAAGGTGGAGCGGATTATATTCATATTGATGTGATGGACGGTCATTTTGTACCGAATATGACATTTGGACCAAATGTAGTGGAGGCGATCAGGCCGCATACAAAGCTGCCGCTCGATGTTCACTTAATGATTGAGCAGCCAGACCAGTATATCCCTGCATTTGCAAAAGCGGGCGCTGATATTATTTCTGTTCATGTTGAAGCGTGTCCACACTTACATCGCACAATTCAGCATATAAAAGAACAAGGTGTCAAAGCAGGGGTTGTTTTAAACCCGCACACACCCGTTTCTCAAATCGCGCATGTATTAGAGGATGTTGACCTCGTCTTATTCATGACGGTGAACCCTGGTTTTGGCGGACAGGCGTTTATTCCCTCTGTTCTCTCAAAGGTAAAAGAAGTAAAGACACTTAGTGAACAAAAAGGCTTAACTGATTTACTCATTGAAATAGATGGCGGTGTCAATGTAGAGACAGCAAAGAGCTGCAAAGAAGCAGGCGCTAATCTACTTGTTGCCGGCTCAGCGGTATATGGGAAAGATGACCGCGCGGCGGCCATTCAGGCCATTCGAGAAGCATAAGAAAAAGAACCAAAGTCATTGTGATCTTTGGTTCTTTTTCAATGGAGAGGAGCGTAATCATGCACATACATATCGTAGCCGGCGGTCCTTTTGCGTACATCCCGCCGCTTGATCATGAAGCATCTGAGGAGGACATTCTCTGGGTCGGCGTAGATCGGGGAACCCTTTTCTTACTAGAGCACGGCATTGTACCTGATAGAGCATTTGGTGATTTTGATAGTGTGACAGAAGAAGAGCTTCATGAACTGAAAAAGAAATTGCCTGCACTCAATCTATTTCAGGCAGAGAAAGATGAAACGGATTTAGAACTTGCGCTGAACTGGTCTTTGCGTCAGAATCCAGCACATATTCAAATTTACGGCATCACAGGCGGAAGAGCAGATCATTTTCTTGGGAATATCCATCTCCTTTACAAAGGCATTCAGCATAAACAGAGCATGACCCTTGTAGATAAACAAAATATCATTCAAATGTTTGGACCTGGTACATACGAAATCAAACAAGACCCCGATAAAAAATATGTGTCGTTTTTGCCCTTCGGTACATCGGTTGAAAAGCTGACATTAAAAGGTTTCAAATATCCTCTGAAAAATTGTCATATTGAGCCTGGTTCCACACTATGTATTAGTAACGAACTCATCCACTCAAATGGTACTTTTTCTTTTCATGAAGGCATATTAATAATGGTAAGAAGCAAAGATTGACCAACCTATCAATGTGGATGGCTGATTAAGCTCAATTGTGCTGCAAGCGGTACTTTTAGGAGGGGGACAAAATGAAATTTTATACAATCAAACTGCCTAGATTTCTTGGCGGCATTGTCCGTGCGATGCTTGGTTCATTTAAGAAAGATTAATGAGTAATCTCCTTTATTTCCACATAAAAACGCCTGCTACAATGAATTGTAGCAGGCGTTTACTCTTGCTTATACACGCTCAACTTTACCAGATTTCAAAGCTCGAGCTGATACATATACTCTTTTAGGCTTACCGTCCACTAGAATACGAACTTTTTGAAGGTTCGCGCCCCATGTACGTTTTGTAGAGTTCATTGCGTGAGAACGATTGTTCCCAGCTTTTGTTTTTCTGCCTGTGATAACGCATTTACGTGCCATTTGTTTCCCTCCTAACTGCGAAAACATCATCATATTCTTCATATACGTACTTAGAGATGCCTCAAGATACTTTAATAATTTACCACAGCTTCAAGGGGTTTGCAAGGATTGTTTACTCCTCTTTCAAGAAAAATACCTTGACATCTTGATAAAAAATCAAGGCTATAGTATAAGTAGGATTGGGTCGGATTGAATGATTTCTTTTAAAAAGAAGGGTCTTATAGTAAAATAGTGATAACTCAGGGCAATTTCTCAAAAAGGGGGAACCAATGTGTCCATTGAACTTAGAACGAAATACGGACAAATTGATATATCAAATGAAGTCATTGCAATGGTGGCAGGAGGCGCTGCGATCGATTGCTATGGTATTGTTGGCATGGCGTCCAAAAATCAAATAAAGGACGGCTTGACGGATATTCTCCGCAAAGAGAACTTCAGCCGGGGTGTTCTTGTGCGTCAAAAAGAAGATCGCATTCATATTGATATGTACATCATCGTCAGCTACGGTACAAAAATATCAGAAGTCGCACATAATGTTCAAACGAAAGTCAAATATACGATTCATCACACGATTGGACTTTCAGTTGACTCAGTCAACATTTATGTACAAGGAGTAAAAGTTACGAACCCGTAGTAAGGAGGAAATATATTGTCTATTAGAAATCTGGGTGGCCGCTCATTTGCAAAAATGATTCTTGCAGGTGCTCACCATCTTTCTCAAAACGCACAAATTGTTGATGCGTTAAATGTTTTTCCAGTGCCAGACGGAGACACGGGGACAAATATGAATTTGTCAATGACTTCAGGGGCAAAAGCAGTTGAAGAAACAAATACCGATCACATTGGTAAGGTCGGGGTGGCTCTGTCGAAAGGGCTGTTAATGGGGGCAAGAGGAAACTCAGGTGTGATCCTGTCTCAGCTCTTCAGAGGTTTCAGCAAAAATATAGAACAAAAAGAAACAATTGACGCAAAAGAATTTGCGCTTGCCTTGCAGGCCGGTGTTGATACAGCATATAAAGCCGTCATGAAACCGATTGAAGGAACCATCTTAACGGTTGCAAAAGACGCAGCAAAGAAAGCGGTTGCTGTTTCAGCAACAGAAGACCAAATCGATCGTGTGCTTGAATTAACGATTGAGGAAGCAAGAGCATCACTAGACCGCACACCAGATCTCCTTCCTGTTTTAAAAGAAGTCGGCGTTGTAGATAGCGGCGGTAAAGGACTTCTTTGTGTATATGAAGGTTTCCTTGCTTCATTAAGAGGAGAAGAGCTTCCTCCTAAAACGGCCTCTTTGCCAACATTAAAAGAATTAGTGAGTGCAGAGCATCATAAAAGTGCACAAAGCCATATGAACACAGAAGATATTGAATTTGGCTATTGTACAGAATTTATGGTGAAATTCGAAGAAGACAAACAGTCCTTTGACGAAAATGCCTTCAGAAAAGAATTAAGCGAATTCGGAGATTCACTTCTTGTGGTATCTGATGATACGCTTGCAAAAGTTCATATTCATGCAGAGCAGCCAGGAGATGTCTTATCATATGCACAACGCTACGGCAGCTTGATTAATATGAAAATTGAAAACATGAGAGAGCAGCATAGCTCGATCGTCAATGAAGAAAAAGATCACTCGCCTGCTGTACCAAAAGCAACAGCTGCTGAAAAACAGCGTTTTGGAGTAGTGAGTGTCGCAATGGGAGAAGGGATTGCTGACTTGTTTAAAAGTATCGGAGCATCCGTCGTCATTGAAGGCGGACAGACAATGAATCCGAGCACAGAAGACATTGTCAAAGCAATTGATAGCATTCATGCCGAAACCGTCTTTATCTTACCTAATAATTCTAATATTGTCATGGCAGCTAAACAGGCGGCAACTGTCTCAAGTCGTGAGGTCGTTGTTATTCCGACAAAGACCGTTCCTCAAGGAATGTCGGCACTTCTTTCTCTAAATGAAACAGCTTCAAATGAAGACAATGAAGCAGCGATGTTAGAAGCGATTGATCATGTGAAAAGCGGCCAAATTACTTTTGCAGTGAGAGATACTCAAATTGATGGGATCGACATTGCCAAAGGCGATTATATGGGCCTATACAATGGAAAAATCACCTTAACAGCTAAAAATCAATTAGATGCAGCAAAAGAGCTTTTGACCCAAATGGTGACAGAAGATGATGAGATTGTCACAATCATCAAAGGGGAAGATGCATCATCTGATGAGATGGAAGCTTTAGAAGCATATATTGAAGAAACATTTGAAGATGTAGAAGTTGAAGTCCACGATGGAAAACAGCCGCTTTATTCATATATTTTGGCTGTTGAATAAAGAAAGAAGGGCACATGAAGCCCTTCTTCTTCTTTTGCATTTTTTTACTATGTGTTCATTCGTCAAATGAGTTGCGGGAATCGAATGAATCCATTAGTCTAAAGGGAGTAACAAACCAATCTGTGATTGGTGATGAGAGGGGAAGACCTATGAAATTTAGAAGTGTGTTTGATATTATTGGACCCGTCATGATTGGTCCATCAAGTTCGCACACGGCGGGTGCGGCTCGTATTGGAAGAGTGGCTCGCAGCTTGTTCGGAAGAGAACCGAAACGAATTACTGTATCGTTTTATGGCTCTTTTAAAGATACGTATAAAGGACACGGGACAGATGTAGCCATTATCGGCGGTGTTCTTGACTTTGATACATTTGATGAACGAATTAAAACAGCGATCGATATTGCAAAAAGCAAAGAAATCGACATTGAGTTTAAAGAAGAAGATGCGGTGCCAGCGCATCCAAATACAGCAAAAGTAGAAATTTCAGATGCGAATGGAAGCCTTGAATTAATCGGGATTTCCATTGGCGGAGGTAAAATTGAAATCACAGAATTAAATGGCTTTGAACTGAGACTCTCAGGGAATCACCCGGCCATTCTTGTGGTTCATAACGACCGTTACGGGACGATTGCAGCAGTTGCCAATGTGTTAGCGAAATTCGCCATCAACATTGGTCATATGGAAGTGGCACGTAAAGAGGTCGGGCAAGAAGCACTCATGACGATTGAAGTGGATCAGAATATTGATCCAGCGGTTTTAACAGAGCTTGAGACGCTGCCAAACATTATTCAAGTCACACAAATTGCAGAGTAACAACAAGGAGGTTATGTATGATGTTTAAAAACGTCAAAGAACTCGTGCAGCTAACAGAAGAACGGAATACCTCCATTTCAGAAATTATGATTACTCAAGAAATGGAAGTGACAGGGAAGTCACGTGAAGACATTTTCTCGCAGATGTACCGCAACCTAGAAGTGATGGAACAGGCCGTTGAAAACGGACTGAAAGGTGTGAAATCATTATCTGGTTTAACAGGCGGGGATGCGGTGAAACTTCAAGCATATATCGCATCAGGCAAAACATTGTCTGGTCATACCATTTTAGATGCTGTCAGTAAGGCAGTGGCAACAAATGAAGTGAACGCAGCAATGGGAACGATCTGTGCAACGCCTACAGCTGGCTCAGCAGGTGTTGTGCCAGGAACGCTCTTTGCGGTGAAAGAAACATTAAAGCCAACAAAGGAACAAATGGTCAGATTCCTATTTACATCTGGTGCATTTGGTTTTGTTGTCGCCAATAACGCAAGTATCTCTGGTGCAGCAGGCGGCTGTCAGGCAGAAGTAGGATCTGCATCAGGTATGGCAGCAGCAGCCATTGTAGAAATGGCAGGCGGTACGCCGCAGCAATCCGCTGAAGCCATGGCCATCACCCTAAAAAATATGCTAGGTCTTGTTTGCGATCCAGTCGCAGGACTTGTGGAAGTGCCATGTGTGAAACGAAACGCAATGGGCGCTTCTAATGCGATGATTGCAGCAGATATGGCACTTGCCGGCATTACAAGCCGCATCCCTTGTGATGAAGTCATTGATGCGATGTACAAAATTGGTCAAACGATGCCAACCGCTCTTCGCGAGACTGCACAAGGCGGACTTGCTGCAACACCGACAGCAAGGGAGCTTGAAAAGAAGATTTTCGGAGGTGTGACCTCATCTCGTGATACAGAAATTGCAAGATAAGATCTCTGCCTTGAAAGGGATTGGAGAAGAAACAGAAAAAACACTAAATGAACTTGGGATCTACACAGTAGCCGATTTACTCGGCTACTTCCCTTATCGATATGACGACTATGAGCTTCGTAACTTAGAAGAAGTCAGGCATGACGAACGTGTCACAGTTGAAGGAAAAGTGCACAGTGAGCCCGTTCTCACCTATTATGGAAAAAAACGAAGCAGGCTGACATTCAGGCTGCTTGTCGGTCGTTTTTTGATTACAGCCATATGCTTCAATCGCCCTTATTTAAAACGAAGTCTTGTTTTAGGCGATACGGTATCCGTCACAGGGAAGTGGGATAAAAACCGGCAATCCATGATGGTTCAGGAATTTAAAAAAGGAACACACGAACAAGATGGCAGTATAGAACCTGTTTATTCAGTCAAAGAAAATGTAACCGTGAAGATGATGAGACGATTTGTAAAACAAGCGTTGTCACTCTATGTAGACCATGCAGAAGATCCACTGCCAAAGCAGCTTGTAGCTGCTTATAAACTCATGTCTTATCAAGAAGCACTAAAAACCATTCATCTCCCTGAAACGAGAGACTCGCTCAAGCAAGCAAGACGACGCTTCGTGTACGAGGAATTTCTCATCTTCCAGCTGAAAATGCAGGCGATCAGAAAAAAAGAACGAGAAAAAACATCAGGCATCCAGCATCCGTTCTCAAAAGAGGCGGTCTTTGAGTTTGTTCATAGCCTGCCGTTCCCGCTGACAAAAGCACAATCAAGAGTGCTGGATGAAATTATGTCAGATATGGCATCCCCGTACCGGATGAACCGGCTTCTTCAAGGGGATGTTGGATCGGGGAAAACAGCTGTAGCGGCAATTGCCCTTTATGCCGCTCATTTATCCGGCTTTCAAGGTGCGCTGATGGTGCCAACTGAAATTTTGGCTGAACAGCATGCCGATTCACTGTATCAGCTATTTGAAAAATGGGGGCTAAATATTGCTCTTTTGACGAGTTCAGTGAAAGGAAAGCGCCGCAGAGAATTGCTTGAACGTCTGAAAGAGGGAGATATTGATATTTTAGTCGGCACGCATGCCCTTATCCAGGACGAAGTGGAATTTCAGCAGCTTGGTCTTGTTATTACAGATGAACAGCACAGGTTCGGCGTGGAACAGCGGAAAAAACTGCGAAGCAAAGGACAGGACCCAGATGTTTTGTTTATGACCGCAACGCCGATTCCAAGAACGCTTGCCATCACAGTATTTGGAGAAATGGACGTCTCTGTCATTGATGAGCTGCCAGCTGGCCGAAAGCAGATTGAAACGTATTGGGTGAAGCATGACATGCTTGAGCGGATTCTTGCTTTTGTTGATAAAGAGCTGAGAAAAGGCAGACAAGCGTATATTATTTGTCCACTTATAGAAGAATCAGACAAACTGGATGTCCAAAATGCGATTGATGTTCACAGCATGCTGACAGAGGCGTATCGCGGAAAATGGTCGATCGGCTTAATGCACGGGAAACTTGCAAGTGATGAAAAAGATCAAGTGATGAGAGATTTCACTTCCAATGAAGTGCAAATCCTTGTGTCAACGACAGTTGTTGAAGTTGGAGTCAACGTGCCAAATGCGACCATCATGGTCATTTATGATGCGGACCGTTTTGGACTGTCACAGCTTCATCAGTTAAGAGGCCGGGTCGGACGCGGAGAGCATCAATCTTTTTGTATTTTAATGGCGGACCCTAAATCAGAGACCGGTAAAGAGCGCATGCGGATCATGTCTGAAACAACGGATGGCTTTGAACTGTCTGAAAAGGACTTAGAACTAAGAGGCCCTGGCGACTTCTTTGGCAAAAAACAAAGCGGAATGCCTGAATTTAAAGTGGCAGATATGGTTCATGACTATAGAGCGCTTGAAACCGCTAGAAAAGATGCGGCAGAGCTCGTGCAGTCTGAAGCCTTTTGGACAGACCCTGAATACAAAGAACTTAGGCAAACACTCGTAGACAGCGGTGTGCTTGGCGGAGATAAATTGAGCTGATCAAGTGCTGGAGGAATTTTCTTGTCTTTTTGAAACAAGGATTGATTTATCATCTATGAGATTATATACTACTATTAGTACCTAGTCATAAATGTACGGATGGTGTCTGCATATGAAACTAAATAAAAAAGAACGACAAAGGCTTCTCCAGCAAACGATCAGCTCGACTCCGTTCATTACTGATGAAGAATTGGCAAGTAAGTTCGGTGTAAGCATTCAAACAGTTCGTCTTGACCGTTTGGAGCTGTCGATCCCTGAATTACGCGAACGAATTAAACACGTGGCCGAAAAGACATTAGAGGATGAAGTGAAGTCTCTTCCGCTGGATGAAGTCATTGGAGAAATGATTGATGTAGAGCTTGATGATCAAGCGATTTCCATTTTTGAAGTAAGAAAAGAGCATGTATTCAGCCGTAACCAAATTGCCAGGGGACATCATCTTTTTGCCCAGGCAAATTCGCTGGCAGTAGCCGTCATCGACGATGAACTGGCTTTGACAGCAAAAGCAAATATTAAGTTTACAAGGCAGGTCAAACAAGGCGAAAGAGTTGTCTCAAAAGCCAAAGTTGCCTCACATGATAAAGAAAAAGGCAGAACCGTAGTTGAAGTAAACAGCTATGTAGGTGAGGAAGTTGTCTTCTCAGGCGATTTCGTCATGTATCGCTCAAAACAAAAGTAAAAGGTGGCACATAACATGAGAATTGCAGTCGATGCAATGGGGGGAGATCATGCCCCTAAAGCCATTATTGACGGTGTGCAAAAAAGCTTAGAAGCATTTTCAGATATCGAGATTACACTAGTCGGCGATGAAAGCAAGATCAAATCATACATAACAAATCATGAACGCATCACGATCTTAGATGCAAAAGAAGTCATTGAACCAACGGATGAACCAGTGCGTGCAGTGAGACGTAAAAAGGATTCTTCTATGGTGAAAATGGCGCAGGAAGTTTCAGAAGGAAGAGCAGATGCCTGTATTTCAGCTGGAAATACTGGGGCACTCATGACAGCAGGCCTGTTTATCGTAGGCAGAATTGATGGCATTGACAGACCAGCACTTGCTCCGACGTTGCCAACACTTGATGGCAGCGGGTTCTTATTGTTGGATGTCGGCGCAAACGTTGATGCAAAGCCAGAGCATCTTGTGCAATATGCCATGATGGGATCTATTTACGCAGAGCATGTCTTCCCGAAGAGCAATCCACGCGTTGGACTTTTAAATGTCGGGACAGAAGATAAAAAAGGCAACGATTTAACGAAAAAAACCTTTGAATTATTAAAAGCATCAGATTTGAATTTCGTAGGAAATGTAGAATCGCGTGACTTATTAGAGGGTGTAGCTGATGTCGTTGTCACAGATGGTTTCACTGGGAATATCGCCCTTAAAACGATCGAAGGCACAGCCCTTTCTGTTTTTAAAATGCTGAAAGAAACCTTAACATCCAGCTTCACAGCTAAAATAGCAGCAGGTATGATGAAGCCAAAATTAATGCAGATGAAATCTAAAATGGATTACTCCGAATATGGTGGTGCCGCATTATTTGGTTTAAAAGCACCCGTTATTAAAGCGCATGGTTCCTCTGATGAAAATGCGATTTTTCATGCCATTCGTCAGGCGCGCGACATCGTTAAAAAAGACGTTTCAGCTATCATTCATCAAGAAGTTCAAAAAGAAGACACGAATGAGTCGTAATGGAGGTAGAGCAGCATGAGTAAAATTGCTTTTTTATTCCCAGGCCAAGGCTCTCAAAAAATTGGCATGGGAAAAGATTTATTTGACCAAGAAGCAGCATCTAAAGCTGTGTTTGAAGAAGCAGATCAGACCCTTGGTTTTGATTTATCTTCAATGATTTTTGAAGGAGATGCAGAAGAACTGACGCTGACATATAATGCACAGCCAGCTCTTTTAACGACAAGCATCGCGATCTTAAAGAAATTTGAAGAGAGCGGAATCAAAGCAGATTATGCAGCAGGGCACAGCCTGGGTGAATATACGGCCCTTGTTGCAGCGGGAGCTCTTTCGTTTAAAGATGCCGTTTTCGCAGTGAGAAAGCGCGGCGAATTAATGAATGAAGCCGTTCCAGCAGGAGAAGGCGCAATGGCGGCGATTCTTGGCTTAGACCAAGCAGCGCTTGTAGAAGTGACAAAAGAAGTGACAGAAAGCGGTCATCTTGTAGAACTTGCGAACTTAAACTGTCCGGGCCAAATCGTCATCTCTGGTACAGCAAAAGGTGTGGAACTTGCATCAGAGAAAGCGAAAGAAAAGGGCGCAAAACGTGCAATTCCACTTGAAGTGAGTGGACCTTTCCATTCTGCATTAATGAAACCAGCAGCTGAAAAATTCACAGATGTATTATCTAAATTAGACATTTCTGATGCCGCGACGCCAGTGATTTCAAACGTAACAGCAGACATCGTGACATCACGTAATGAAATTGAAACGAAGCTGATTGAACAATTGTATTCTCCTGTTCGATTTGAAGAAAGTGTAGAACGCTTGATTGACTTAGGCGTGACAACATTTATTGAAATTGGTCCTGGTAAAGTGCTCTCAGGTCTTGTGAAAAAAGTCAGTCGCCGCCTGACGACCATTTCCGTATCAGATCAAGAAACAATTGAAGCAGCCATTCAAACACTCAAGGGGGATTCTTGATGCTTACAAATAAAACAGCCGTTGTCACAGGTGCATCTCGCGGTATTGGCCGTTCGATTGCGATCGATTTGGCGAAAAAAGGTGCCAATGTTGTGGTGAACTATTCAGGCAACGAAGCAAAAGCAAATGAAGTCGTCGATGAGATCAAAGCACTTGGCCAGCAGGCTTTTGCTGTCAAAGCGGATGTGTCAAATGCAGAAGAAGTACAGGCATTAATGAAACAAGCCGTTGATACATTTGGTTCAATCGACATTCTTGTGAATAATGCTGGAATTACAAAGGACAACTTGCTCATGAGAATGAAAGAAAATGAATGGGATGATGTCATTAACATAAACTTAAAAGGTGTCTTCAACTGTACAAAAGCTGTGACACGTCAAATGATGAAACAGCGCAGCGGAAGAATCATCAATGTAGCATCTGTTGTCGGCGTTTGCGGAAACCCTGGACAAGCAAACTACGTTGCAGCAAAAGCTGGTGTGATCGGTTTAACGAAAACAACAGCGAAAGAGTTGGCAAGCCGTCATATTACAGTCAATGCCGTAGCACCAGGCTTTATTTCTACTGATATGACTGACAAGCTTGATGAGAATGTTCAAACAGAAATGCTAAAGCAAATCCCGCTCGCACGCTTTGGTGCGCCTGAAGATATAAGCAACGTTGTTGTCTTTTTAGCTTCAGAAGGAGCAGGTTATATTACAGGCCAAACCATCCAAGTGGATGGCGGAATGGTTATGTCCTAAGAAATATCAAAATTTCGTTACGTTTTCTCTAGTTTTTTAAAAACGAATCAACTATAATACTTTGAGGGGAGGTGAAAGGCAATGGCAGACGTATTAGAGCGTGTATCAAAAATTATTGTAGACCGCCTTGGCGTTGATGAGGCTGACGTGAAAATGGAAGCTTCATTTAAAGAAGATTTAGGCGCTGATTCCCTTGATGTAGTTGAGCTAGTTATGGAACTTGAAGATGAGTTCGATATGGAAATTTCTGACGAAGATGCTGAAAAAATTGCAACAGTCGGTGACGCTGTGAACTACATAAATAGCCAGCAATAAGCGTAACAAAGTCCCGTCTATTTTCATGGCGGGACTTTGAAAATTTATGTTAGTTTCAACATATTCAGCTGATCAATTGTCAGCCTTTTTCAGATGCTAAGGAGCACGGTTTCCTTGCATGTAGAAAGAGAGACTCCATATAATCAGTATCCTTAAAGGCGATGACGCCTACCTGGAGGTTGCTATGCCAAAACATTATAAAGACAAACAGAAACAGAGCAAAAAACTAGAGCAATTCAGAGAATTTCAGCAGCGCATTTCTGTACACTTTAAAAATGAAAAACTACTCTATCAAGCCTTTACACATTCCTCTTATGTGAACGAGCATCGGAAAAAACCTTATGAGGATAATGAAAGACTTGAATTTTTAGGGGACGCTGTTTTAGAATTGACGATCTCACAGTTCTTATTTGCAAAGTATCCAGCCATGAGCGAGGGAGATTTAACAAAATTGAGAGCGGCGATCGTATGTGAGCCATCACTTGTGTCATTAGCACATGAGCTGTCCTTCGGAGACCTTGTTCTTTTAGGAAAAGGGGAAGAAATGACAGGCGGCAGAAAGCGTCCGGCACTCTTAGCAGACGTATTTGAGGCGTTTATCGGAGCGCTTTATTTAGATCAAGGACTTGAGCCTGTTGAACGATTCCTAGAAGCCTATGTGTACCCGAAAATTAATGACGGGGCATTCTCACATGTTATGGACTTTAAAAGCCAGCTTCAAGAATTTGTTCAGCGAGATGGAAAAGGTGTACTTGAATACCGAATCCTGCATGAAAAAGGCCCAGCACATAACCGGGAATTTGAAGCCAATGTATCCCTTAGGGGAGAAGTGCTCGGAATTGGAAATGGCCGTTCAAAAAAAGAAGCGGAACAGCATGCTGCACAGGAAGCACTTGCTAAATTACAGAAACATCATATGAACCAATAAAATCCCCCTCGTGATTCAGGGGGATTTCACTCTGTTTTCCATCATCTTTTTTCAGTTCATATGGTAAGATAATAGTACTTTAAATACATAAGGAGGATCACTCTCATGTTCCTCAAACGTTTAGACGTGATAGGATTCAAATCTTTCGCACAGCGGGTGACTGTAGACTTTGTCAAAGGGGTTACAGCTGTTGTTGGACCAAACGGAAGCGGCAAAAGTAATATTACTGATGCGATCCGCTGGGTACTTGGAGAGCAATCAGCAAAAAGCCTCCGCGGAGGAAAAATGGAAGACATCATTTTTGCAGGAAGTGACTCAAGAAAACGAGTCAACTTAGCAGAAGTGACATTAACGCTCGATAACGAAGATCACTTTTTGCCGATCGATTTTCACGAAGTCAGTGTGACAAGAAGAGTCTATCGTTCTGGAGAAAGTGAATTTCTCATTAACAATCAGTCTGTCCGCTTAAAGGATATTATTGATCTTTTCATGGATTCAGGTCTTGGAAAAGAAGCTTTTTCGATCATCAGTCAAGGTAAGGTAGAAGAGATTCTATCGAGTAAAGCTGAAGAAAGACGCAGCATCTTTGAAGAAGCAGCTGGTGTCCTGAAATATAAAACAAGAAAGAAAAAAGCCGAGAATAAACTGTTTGAAACGCAGGACAACTTAAACCGGGTAGAAGATATTCTGCATGAACTAGAAGATCAAGTAGAACCACTAAGAATGCAGGCATCTATTGCAAAAGACTATTTGCAAAAGAAAGAAGAACTTGAAAATGTAGAAATTGCTCTCACCGTCCATGATATTGAAGCACTGCACAAAAAATGGACAACACTTGGTGAAGCTGTCGAGCGGTTCAAACAAGATGAAATGAAGCAGTCCACAGACATTCAAGCGAAGGAAGCCAAAATCGAAGAATCGAGAGACCGTATTCAGGCACTTGACGATTCGATTCATGACCTTCAAGAAGTCCTCCTTTTCACAAGTGAAGAACTAGAAAAGCTTGAAGGGAAAAAAGAAGTTCTAAAAGAACGGAAAAAAAATGCGGCCGCTAACCAAGGTCAGCTAGAAGATACGCTCGTGCGTTTAACCGAAAAACAGGCGTTGTTAAGGGAAAAGATTGAACAGCAGAAAGTCACACGTGACAGCCTGCAAACAGAAGTGCAGCAGCTAAAAGATGAAGTGAAAACAAAACAGCATCAGCTGTCTCTTCATAGTGAAGATGTGGAAGGGCAAATTGAACAGCTGAAAAGCGATTATTTTGACTTATTAAACGAGCAAGCTTCTATCCGAAACGAACGTACATTACTAGAAGAACAGCAGCGCCAAGCAGCCTTGCAGCTAGAGCGGTTAACGCAAAATAATCAGAAACATATCGAAGAACGGGTATCTGTGAAGGAAAAGAAAACAGAAGCCGAGAAGCAACTTTCAGAACGAGAAGAAGACATTTTGGCTCAGGTGAAACGCTTTAGAGAAGCGGAACAAAAGCTAGAGCAGATGAAACGTCAATACGAGAAAAAAGAAACGGCACTTTACCAAGCCTATCAATATGTACAGCAGGCAAAATCTAAAAAAGAAATGCTTGAATCCATGCAGGAAGACTTCTCAGGATTTTTCCAAGGAGTGAAAGAGGTTTTAAAGGCAAAGGACCGGTTAGGCGGTATTCACGGGGCGATTGCAGAGCTGATTCAAACAGAGCAGCAACATGAAACAGCGATTGAAATTGCACTTGGCGCAGCCACGCAGCATGTCGTTACTGAAAATGAAGCGGCTGCCAGACAGGCCATTGGATACTTAAAGCAGCATTCCTTTGGGCGTGCGACCTTCCTGCCGATGAACGTCATCAAAGAACGAACCATTCAGTTCAGAGATATTCAAACAGCTGAGCAGCATGACGCATTTATCGGCGTAGCGAGTCAGCTCGTTTCCTTTGATGAAAAGTATGAAAAAGTCATTCGGAATTTGCTTGGAACAGTCCTAATCGTGAAAGACTTAAAAGGTGCCAACGAGCTAGCGAAAATGCTTGGACATCGTTATCGTATCGTGACCCTTGATGGGGACGTCGTGAACCCAGGCGGTTCAATGACTGGGGGAGGCGTAAAGAAAAAGAACAATTCCCTCCTGTCCAGAAACCGAGAGATTGAAACATTAACAAAGCAGCTCGTTGAAATGGAAGAAAAAACAACGATCCTTGAAAAAGAAACAAAAGAAACGAAGCAATCGATTGCCGAAAGCGAAGTCCAATTAAATGAATTGCGTCAGCGCGGCGAAATGCTTCGAGAAAAGCAGCAAGAGTTAAAAGGGACATTATATGAACTGCAAGTAGCTGAAAAAAATATTAACGCTCATCTAGAGCTCTATGATCAAGAAAAAGCAGAGTTGCAGCAGCGCTCTAGCGAACTTGCGAGCAAGGATAAAGAGCAGGCAGCCCTTGAAACATCTATAGGTGAGAAACTGACCTCTCTTGACGAAGAGATCAACACGTTAACAAAACGGAAGCAGACCCAAAGCTCAACGAAAGAAACCATTTCTTCCGAATTAACAGAGCTGAAAATCTTGCTTGCCAAAAAAGAGCAGTCTTTAGCAAATGAACAAGAAAAACTGTCGAGCTTAACGGCTGAATTAGAAGAGGCTGAAAAGACGCTGACGGAAACAAAAGAAGATTTGTCCCTCTTAACAAGTGAAATGTCATCCAGCTCAAGCGGCGCCGAACAACTGGAAGAAGCGGCAAAAGAGAAACTGGAACATAAAAACAAAACGACAGCGCTTATCTCAGAGCGACGCAAACAGCGCCTGGCTCTTTCTGAAACATTAGAATTCGCTGAACGAGAACTGAAAGAGCAAAAACGCCTGTATAAACAGCTCACGACAAGCTTAAAAGATGAAGAAATCAAGCTTGGCCGCATGGAAGTTGAACTTGATAACCTCATCGCCTATTTAAACGAAGAGTATGCCCTTTCGTTTGAAGGAGCAAAAGAAATGTATCATCTGACGCTATCGCCGGATGAAGCAAGAAAACGCGTGAAATTGATCAAACTAGCCATTGAAGAGCTTGGAACAGTCAACTTAGGCAGCATTGACGAGTATGAACGTGTGAATGAACGTTTTCTCTTCTTAACTGAACAGCGCAATGATCTGACAGAAGCGAAAAATACGTTATTCCAAGTCATTGAAGAAATGGATCAGGAGATGACGAAACGTTTCTCTGAGACATTCTCTCAAATCCGCGGGCATTTTGAATCTGTTTTCCAAGCATTATTTGGCGGAGGAAGAGCAGACCTTAAGTTGACAGATCCAAACGATTTACTAAACTCAGGTGTCGATATTGTGGCGCAGCCGCCGGGGAAAAAGCTGCAAAATCTAAGCCTGCTTTCAGGCGGAGAAAGAGCATTAACAGCCATCGCTTTATTATTCTCGATCTTAAAAGTGAGACCAGTTCCATTCTGTGTGCTAGATGAGGTAGAAGCGGCACTTGATGAAGCGAATGTGTTCCGCTTTGCCCAGTATTTAAAGAAATACAGCCAAGAAACACAGTTCATTGTGATTACACACCGAAAAGGAACCATGGAAGAAGCAGATGTTCTGTACGGTGTCACGATGCAGGAGTCAGGTGTCTCAAAACTGGTATCTGTCAAACTAGAGGAAACGAAAGAGCTTGTCCAGTAATTAAAGGAGGTTTTTGAACCCATGAGCTTTTTTAAGAAATTAAAAGAAAAATTTACGCAGCAAACCGATTCAGTATCAGAAAAGTTTAAAGATGGACTTGAAAAAACGAGAAATTCGTTTCAGGGAAAAGTAAATGAACTCATTTCTCGCTATCGTAAAGTGGATGAAGACTTTTTTGAAGAACTAGAAGAAGTGTTAATCGGTGCGGATGTTGGTTTCACGACTGTGATGGAACTGATTGATGAGCTGAAAAAAGAAGTGAAATTAAGAAACATTCAAGACCCAAGTGAAGTACAAGCAGTCATCTCTGAAAAACTCGTGGAGATTTACAATAGCGGTGAGGAACAAATTTCTGAACTGAACATTGAAGACGGCCGTTTAAATATTATTTTATTTGTAGGCGTGAACGGTGTCGGCAAAACCACAACCATTGGTAAGCTGGCAAACAAGCTAAAAAATGAAGGGAAATCCGTCATTTTAGCAGCAGGTGATACGTTCCGTGCGGGGGCGATTGAGCAGCTTGAAGTATGGGGCGAGCGCTCTGGTGTTCCTGTCGTTAAACAAACAGCAGGCTCTGACCCGGCAGCGGTCATCTATGATGCCGTTCAATCAGCTAAAGCCAAAAAAGCAGATGTCTTGATCTGTGATACAGCAGGCAGACTGCAAAACAAAGTCAACTTGATGAAAGAGCTAGAGAAGGTCAAGAGAGTCATTGAGCGCGAAGTGCCCGATGCACCGCACGAAGTACTGCTTGCCCTTGATGCGACAACAGGTCAAAATGCGATGGCGCAAGCGAAGGAATTTTCTAAAGCGACAAACGTGACAGGTATCGCTTTAACAAAGCTTGACGGTACTGCAAAAGGCGGGATTGTTCTTGCCATTCGCAATGAGCTCAACATCCCTGTAAAACTTGTCGGATTAGGTGAAAAAGTAGACGATCTGCAAGAGTTCGATGCTGAATCGTATGTGTACGGATTATTCTCAGACATGATTGATCAAGAAGACTAATCAAAAAGCCGGCAAAACTGCCGGCTTTTTGATTTAAATATCGCCGCAGGAAGTGACAAGATAAAAACTTGACACATAGATTAGAACCGTGTAAACTTAGTTGTTGTAAAGGGAATGAACTTAACAAAGGGGAGAGAGCCCATGACGCTTGAAAAGACAACGAGAATGAACTACTTGTTTGATTTCTATCAATCGTTGTTGACCGCAAAACAAAAGAGCTACATGTCGCTTTACTACCTAGACGATTTTTCCCTCGGTGAAATTGCGGATGAATATGAAGTATCAAGACAGGCTGTTTATGATAATATTAAACGGACTGAAGCGATGCTTGAACAATATGAAGAAAAGCTGCTCTTGTTTAAGAAATTTAAAGATCGTAAAGAACTTCTCAAAAAAATGAGAGAGCTCGTAGCAGATTCCGCTCAGATGGAAGAAGCAGAAGCTTTAATTGAATCGCTTGAGAAATTAGATTAGGAGGCGGCACAGTATGGCATTTGAAGGATTAGCCGACCGACTGCAGCAGACGATTTCAAAAATCCGCGGCAAAGGAAAAGTGTCAGAGCAAGATGTAAAAGAAATGATGCGCGAGGTACGCCTTGCCCTTCTTGAAGCTGACGTCAATTTTAAAGTAGTCAAAGACTTTGTGAAAAAAGTAAGCGAGCGGGCAGTTGGACAAGAGGTCATGCAAAGTCTTACCCCAGGACAACAGGTCATTAAAGTTGTAAAAGAAGAACTCACTGAATTAATGGGCGGGGAAGAGAGTAAAATCGCTGTAGCGAAAAAATCTCCAACTGTCATTATGATGGTTGGTCTTCAAGGGGCAGGTAAAACGACCACAACTGGAAAGCTTGCCAACTTACTTCGCAAAAAACATAATCGCAAGCCGATGATGGTGGCCGCTGATATTTACAGACCAGCAGCGATCCAGCAGCTTCAAACGCTTGGAAAACAGCTTGATATGCCCGTATTCTCATTAGGTGATCAAGTTAGTCCTGTCGAAATTGCCAAACAGGCAATTGAAAAAGCGAAAGAAGAACATCATGATTATGTCATTTTAGATACAGCAGGACGTCTTCATATTGATGAAGACTTAATGGATGAACTTCAGAAAGTAAAAGAAGTCGCAAATCCAGAAGAGATTTTCCTCGTTGTTGACTCGATGACTGGTCAAGATGCTGTCAATGTCGCAAAAAGCTTTAATGAACAGCTTGGTTTAACAGGTGTCGTTCTGACAAAACTAGACGGTGATACGCGAGGCGGGGCAGCATTGTCAATTCGTGCAGTCACAAATACGCCGATTAAATTCGCCGCACTAGGTGAAAAGCTTGATGCAATTGAACCATTCCATCCAGAGCGGATGGCATCGAGAATTCTTGGCATGGGAGATGTGCTCACGCTTATTGAAAAAGCACAAGCAAACGTTGACCAAGATAAAGCGAAAGAGCTTGAACAAAAAATGCGGACAATGAGCTTCACGCTCGATGATTTCCTCGAGCAGCTTGGGCAGGTTCGTAACATGGGGCCACTTGATGAACTGATCCAAATGATGCCGGGAGCCGGTAAAATGAAAGGGCTCAAAAACGTCCAAGTAGACGAAAAGCAGCTCAATCACATCGAAGCGATCATTAAATCAATGACGACCGAAGAAAAAGAACAGCCAGAGGTCATCAATGCAAGCCGAAGAAAACGGATTGCAAAAGGAAGCGGAACATCTGTACAGGAAGTCAATCGCCTTTTAAAACAATTTGACGAAATGAAAAAGATGATGAAGCAAATGACCAACATGTCCAAAGGAAAGAAAAAAGGCGGCTTTAAATTACCATTTATGTAATTGGTTATACATGATAAAACCGTTGTTAAGAAAAAACACTTTACAAACCCTTTTATCATTGTTAATATACTATCTTGTTGAAATATTTTCGGAGGTGCTAGTAAAATGGCAGTAAAAATTCGTTTAAAACGTATGGGAGCAAAAAAATCTCCTTTCTATCGTATTGTTGTAGCCGATTCTCGTTCACCACGTGACGGTCGTTTCATCGAAACAGTTGGAACTTACAACCCAGTGGTATCACCAGCTGAGGTGAAAATCAACGAAGAATTAGCGCTTAAATGGCTTCAAAATGGTGCGAAACCATCTGATACAGTTCGTAACCTTTTCTCAAGCCAAGGAATTCTTGAAAAATTTCATAATGCGAAAAACAGCAAATAATGAATGAGCTGTCCTTGGAAGAATTGATTGTGTCCATCGTCGAGCCACTTGTTGATTTCCCTGAAGATATTCACGTATCTTCATTAGAAAAAGATGAGCAAGTGATTTACACACTGTCTGTCAATGCTGAAGATACCGGAAAGGTGATCGGAAAGCAGGGACGTACAGCAAAAGCGATACGAACAGTCATGTTTGCAGCAAGTGCAGAGTCTTCTAAGAAAGTTCAACTTGAGATTGCTGACTAAAAAGGGAGAGGGCTTAGGACCTCCCCTTTTTTTACACGTTTAAATCTATTTTTCGTTATAATGTAGAGGACAAATGCCTTCGGATAGGGGGACAAAAAGGAAGATGCAGATCATTCAACATGTCACCGTCATGCAAGTATTAACTGAAAGCAGTAAGGACAAACTGTTAACGACTTTTTTGGAGAAAAAAGAAAGACTAGAACGTGAGTGCAATCAACTATATTTTCAACTCAAAAAGCATGAAAAAGAACCGCATCAGCAAGAAGCCATCCCTCAATTTCAAAAAGCCATTGAAAAAAGACAAGAGAAAATGAGGCAAATTGATTTTCAAGTCGAGCAGCTGCATATCTTGCCTCTTGGCAGTGAAATGAAAGAAACAGAAGTGGATGCGCTGATTGAAGTAAAAATAGGTGATAATTGGGATGACAAAATGCAAGACAATGTCATCGTCGTGAAAGACGGCACCATTGTGGAAATACGTCAGGGGTGATTGAGAACATGGAGCTAGAATGGTTGAATGTCGGAAAGATCGTCAATACACATGGAGTGCGCGGAGAAGTACGTGTTGTGTCAAAGACTGATTTCCCAGAAGAACGCTACAAAAAAGGCAGCGTCCTTTATATTTTCAAACAAAATCAAAAAGAACCGCTAAAAGTGACTGTCGCATCACATAGACAGCACAAACAATTTGATTTACTGACATTTGAAGAAGTCGGCTCGTTAAATGAAGCTGAGCAATTAAAAGAGTCGATTTTAAAAGTAGAAAAAGAACATCTTGGTTCATTAGATGAAGGGGAATTCTATTTCCACGAAATCATCGGCTGTGAAGTATATGATGAAGAGGACAAACTGATTGGTCAAATCAAAGAAGTTTTAACGCCAGGGGCAAATGATGTATGGGTGGTTGGAAGAAAAGGCAAAAAAGATGCCCTCATCCCTTATATTCCATCTGTCGTCAAAACAGTTGATATTTCATCCAAGAAAGTACACATTGAAGTGATGGAAGGACTCATTGACGAATGAAAATTGACTTTTTAACACTGTTTCCTGAAATGTTTGAAGGAGTGCTTCACTCATCGATCTTAAAAAAAGCTCAGGAAAAAGATGCGGTCTCATTTGATGTCGTGAATTTTAGGGAGTATTCCGATCATAAACATAAAACAGTGGATGACTATCCGTATGGCGGCGGTGCTGGCATGGTTCTGAAAGCACAGCCTGTATTTGATGCGGTAGAAGATTTAACGAAAAAAGCAAACAAGAAGCCCCGCATTATTCTTGTCTGTCCTCAAGGAGAAAGATATACACAAAAGAAAGCAGAAGAGCTTGCAAAAGAAGAGCATCTTATGTTCATTTGCGGCCACTATGAAGGCTACGATGAGCGCATCAGGGAGCATCTTGTCACAGATGAAATCTCAATCGGAGATTTCGTTCTCACAGGCGGAGAGCTGCCGGCGATGATGATTGCAGACAGTGTGGTCAGGCTTTTGCCTCATGTGCTTGGAAAAGAAGCGTCTCATATCGAAGATTCATTTAGTACAGGTCTGCTTGAGCATCCGCACTATACAAGACCAGCTGATTATAAAGGATTGAAAGTACCAGATGTGCTTCTCTCTGGAAATCATGCCAAAATTGAAGAGTGGCGGCGTAAAGAATCGTTGAAGCGAACCTATACAAGACGGCCAGATTTGATCGATTCTTGCAAAACGTTAACGGATGAAGAAAAAAGATGGCTTTGGCAGCTTCATAATGACTAGATTGTATTGCACAAGGTATACAGGTGTGGTATGATACTACTTGTGACTTGGACGGCTTGCCGATTCAAGTTTGAAAACGATGTTCCGCTGCAATGAAGAAAGAGGACATGAGCATCTGTTGGAAGGAGTTGAAAACGATGCAACAATTGATTGAAGAAATCACAAAAGAACAATTACGCACTGATCTTCCTGCGTTCCGTCCTGGTGACACTTTACGTGTACACGTGAAAGTTGTCGAGGGTACTCGTGAGCGTATCCAGATCTTTGAAGGTGTTGTAATTAAGCGTCGTGGTGGTGGAATCAGCGAAACTTTCACAGTTCGTAAGATCTCTTACGGTGTAGGCGTTGAGCGTACATTCCCTGTACACACACCAAAAATCGCTAAGATCGAAGTTGTACGTCACGGTAAGGTACGTCGTGCGAAACTTTACTACCTACGTGAACTTCGCGGTAAAGCGGCTCGTATCAAAGAAATCAGACGATAATGATATCAAAGGAAAGAGCTTGTTACCTGTAACAGGCTCTTTTTTTGTACAATGTATAGAGACAACCGTTAGAAGAGAGAAGGTGCACATATGACAATTCAATGGTTTCCAGGCCATATGGCAAAAGCAAGACGGGAAGTCACAGAAAAATTAAAGCTCATCGACATCGTATTTGAATTAACCGATGCAAGAATTCCGATGTCCTCTAGAAACCCAATGATTGAAGAAATCCTCCAAAACAAACCGAAAATTATGCTTTTGAACAAAGCAGATAAAGCAGATCCTCGTATGACAAAAGAGTGGCAGGCACACTTTGAAGCGCAAGGTGTACGGTCACTTGCCATTAATTCTGTCGATGGACAAGGGTTAAATCAAATCATTACGACATCAAAAGAAATCTTAAAAGAAAAGTTCGATCGAATGAAAGCAAAAGGTGTTAAGCCGCGTGCCATTCGAGCTTTGATTATCGGAATTCCCAATGTCGGCAAATCAACGCTGATCAATCGGTTGGCAAAGAAAAATATTGCGAAAACAGGAGATCGACCTGGTATTACGACGTCACAGCAATGGGTGAAGGTCGGAAAAGAACTTGAACTGCTCGATACCCCCGGAATTCTCTGGCCGAAATTTGAAGATGAACAAGTAGGTCTTAGGCTGGCCGTCACTGGAGCGATTAAAGACTCTATCATCAACTTGCAGGATGTCGCAGTGTATGCGCTCCGCTTTTTAGAAGAGCACTATCCAGAGCGGTTAAAAAAACGCTATGATTTAGCAGAAATACCTGAAGATACAGTTGAGCTGTTTGATGCCATTGGCACAAAACGCGGCTGTCTGATGAGTGGAGGATTCATTAATTACGACAAAACGACCGAAATCATTATTCGGGATATTCGAACGGAAAAATTTGGTCCCCTCACTTTTGAGAAGCCTGAAAGCTAAAAGACACGCAGCTCATGCGGGTCTTTATTTTTTGCGAAAAACTGCCGATATAAAGAAGGAGGCTGCGGAAAAGCCAATGTACACGGTCAAACAAATAAAAGAATTAATAGAACAACATGCTGACGACGAGTCATACATTCGTGAACTATTGAAAGACGATACAAGAAAAAGTGTCCAGAAACTGATGGACAAATGGAACAAAGAGAGAGAAAAGCAGCAAGAACTACGTGCAGCATGGAAGCAAATGCTGCAATTTGAAACCAATGCAAGAGCGCAAGGATACACTTGTATTGCAGGCATAGATGAAGCAGGAAGAGGACCACTGGCTGGCCCAGTTGTTGCGGCAGCTGTGATATTAAAAGAAGATACCGTCCTACTAGGTTTAAATGATTCAAAACAGCTATCTGAGAAAAAAAGAATGACCTATTATGATCTCATTCAAAAGGAAGCACTCGACATCGGCATCGGCATTGTTGATGCGGCAACGATTGACGAAATGAATATATACGAAGCATCAAGACTGGCGATGGTGAAGGCTGTAAAGCAGCTCACTCACACACCTGATTATCTACTCATAGATGCGATGACGCTCCCGCTTCCTACTCAACAGGAGAATATCATCAAAGGAGATGCTAAAAGCGCATCCATCGCAGCTGGTGCATGTATTGCCAAAGTGACAAGGGACCAAATGATGGAAGAGTATGGACGCCAGTACCCTGAGTATCAATTTGAAAAACATAAAGGGTATGGAACGAAAGAGCACCTGGCTGCCATTCAAACACATGGCGCCACACCTATCCACCGGTTATCATTTGCACCAGTGAAATCTGTTATTTCATAAATATTTTGACACAAGGAGGCTGCCTGTGATGACAAGAGTTGAAGATATACATACTGCACTGAATAGTCGGCTGAATACAGCAGAATCTGTTCCGCTTAACACGGAAGGAAAGGAAAATATTCACCGGCTCATTCTCGGCAAAGTACTGAAAATGCTTGGGGATGATACAGCACTTGTTCAAATAGGTTCGACCAAAATCAAAGCGCAGCTAGCGGCTCAGCTAAAAGCCGATTCTTTCTACTGGTTCCAATTAGAACAAGAAGGTGGAGGCAGTCTGAGTAAATTAAGACCTGTTCAGCAATTTGACCAAGATCCTAAAACATTAAAGGATGCCGCAGCTAAACTACTAGAAGGTCTGTCGCTTAAAAATGGACTTGAACAAATGTTAACAGCTACAGCCTTTTTAAAAGAAAAACCGGTCATCAACGAAGCAGAGTTAAAAACGGCAGTAAAATGGATTGAACAACTTCAAGGCGCGGATATCAAAAAAGGCCTGCAAGCACTTCTTTTTGCTTTAAAGAAAGATTTGCCGATTCAACAAGGAGTACTCCAATCAATATTAGCGATGAAATCCCCCTCTGCACTTCATCAGGATGTGACAGCACTGCTAGATCGATTAACACAGCTTCCGAAGCAATCAGAAGCCACACAGGCTCTTACACAGGCCGTTCGTACGGTTGTAAATGCTGAGACAACTGTTCATGCAGAAAAGCTCTTATCGGTGCTTCTAGGAGCAAAAGAAGGTCAAACGAAGCAAGGAGAAAGCTTGCAGCAGGTGCAGCCTCATGTCAATCCGGCTCAGCAAACAAAGCAGAGCCAGCCCGCCGCTATACAAAGGCGACAGGTGGATACAGTGAATCAGAACAGCGTGCAGCAATTATTAAGTCCAAAACAGCTCCCGCTTCAGCAAATAGAACGCATTCTGACAAGCATCACAAAGCAAGGCACAGACGGACAGCAGCAGCTTGATGTAAAACAACTCACATCACTGGTTCAATCAGTCCAGCAGGCAGGACCACAGGCTGACGCAAAGGCAGCCGTGCTTCAAAAAGAATTTCCATTTCTTTCGAAAACAGAGGCGAACGCATTGGTAAAGGTCATTCAGCAGACTGAACCAGCATTAAGCAATAAAACCGATGTACTCGATTTACTGATGACGATGAAAAAAGCGATAGGTGTACGAGATGAAATTGGGATGCTGAAATTACTGGAAAAGGGCAGCCAAGATGTCAAAAGCCAAGAGCTTCACCAATTAAAGATGGTTTTAAATGATGCAAGGCAAGCTGATGTTCCGGAACCCGTAAAAAAAGAAGTGGATCAATTATTCCATAGATTAAATGGGCAGTTACTAGTGCATCAGGAAAACCAAACAGTTAGTCAAATGATGGTTTCTTACCCGCTTTTCTCAAAACATAGTGTTCAAGATTTAACCTTTATTCTAAAAGGGCATAAGAAAAAAGATGGCTCTATTGATATTTCTCAGTGCCGTTTAATGTTTTATTTAAACATGGAGAACTTAGAAGAAACGTTAATAGACTGTACGATTCAGCAAAAAGTGATGTCAATTACAGTCGAGACGGCTCACGAACTTCAAGGGACCATTAATCCAATGATTCCAGCTGTTCGAGAGAATTTAAATGCCCTAGGGTATAGTTTAACGGGGATTACAGCGAAAAAGAGAGAAGAGCCAATTGATCCGTCTGACTTTCTAGATGAACACTTTCATAAAATCAGCGAGAAAGGGCTGGACTTACGAGTATGAAAGATTCAAAACCGCTTAGAAGAGCGGTCGCTCTACACTATGATGAAGAAAAACAAAAGGCGCCAAAAGTCGTTGCAACAGGCAGCGGCTATGTGGCTGATCATATTATTGAAGAAGCTCAAAAAGCTGGCGTCCCTATCCAAGAAGACCGTAATTTAGTAGAACTGATGCGCCACTTAACGCTCGATGAGGAAATCCCAGAAGCGTTATACGATACTGTAGCAGAAATATTTTCATTTATCTATCGGTTGGATCAAAAAATGAAAAAATAAGGTAAAATAAGTGTTTTGACTGAAAAATTTATATTTTTAATAAAATAAAAGTTTGAATGTTTAGAAGGATTTTACGATTTTACATAGAACCCTAGACATTCTCTTTTTTATTCTTTAAAATGAAAGCGCAGTCTATTTTATAATTTTTGTTTCTACATATGTTGGGAGGATGGGAAATGAATATCCATGAGTACCAAGGAAAAGAAATCCTAAGAAAATATGGGGTTTCAGTTCCAAATGGTAAAGTAGCATTTACACCTGATGAAGCAGTGAAAGCATCAGAAGAGCTAGGAAGCTCTGTATATGTCGTAAAAGCACAGATTCATGCAGGCGGCCGTGGTAAAGCAGGTGGGGTAAAAATTGCAAAAACAAAAGATGAAGTGAAAGGGTTTGCAGAGGAATTGCTCGGCAAGACACTTGTCACACATCAAACTGGGCCTGAAGGGCGCGAAATAAAACGCTTACTTATTGAAGAAGGCTGCGATATTCAAAAAGAGTACTATGTAGGACTCGTTTTGGATAGAGCGACATCAAGAATTGTTTTGATGGCTTCTGAAGAAGGCGGTACTGAAATTGAAGAAGTAGCAGAAAAAACGCCAGAAAAAATCGTGAAAGTGGTCATCGACCCAGCGATTGGTCTTCAAGCCTATCAGGCGAGAGAAGTTGCGTTTAAAATTAATATTCCAACAAAATTAGTTGGTCAAGCTGTTAAGTTTATGACAAGCCTTTACAATGCGTTTATTGAAAAGGATTGTTCAATTGCCGAGATTAATCCTCTTGTTGTAACAGGTGATGGAAAAGTCATGGCACTTGATGCAAAATTAAACTTTGATAGCAATGCCTTATATAGACAAAAAGATATATTAGAATACCGTGACCTTGATGAAGAAGATCCAAAAGAGATTGAAGCATCTAAATATGACCTAAGCTACATTTCTCTAGATGGGAATATTGGCTGTATGGTGAATGGAGCAGGCCTTGCGATGTCTACAATGGATATCATCAAGCATTACGGCGGGGACCCTGCAAACTTCCTTGATGTTGGCGGCGGTGCAACTGCTGAAAAAGTAACGGAAGCATTTAAAATCATCTTATCTGATCAAAATGTCAAAGGGATTTTCGTGAACATTTTTGGCGGCATCATGAAATGTGATGTCATCGCAGAAGGTGTTGTTGAAGCGACGAAACAAGTCGGCTTAACATTACCACTCGTTGTACGTCTTGAAGGAACAAACGTTGAATTAGGGAAGAAAATCCTGAGTGATTCAGGCTTAAATATCACTTCTGCTGAGTCTATGGCTGACGGGGCAGAAAAGATCGTATCTTTAGTCAAGTAGAGCAGAAAGGCAGGGAACCTAAATGAGTGTATTTATTAATAAAAATACGAGAGTAATTGTTCAGGGGATTACCGGTTCAACCGCATTATTCCATACAAAACAAATGATTGAGTATGGAACAAATATCGTTGGCGGTGTCACACCTGGAAAAGGTGGAACTGAAGTAGAGGGAGTTCCTGTATTTAATACTGTATCTGAAGCAGTACAGACAACTGGAGCAAATGCTTCTGTTATCTATGTACCAGCACCATTTGCAGCAGACGCCATTTTAGAGGCTGTTGATGCAGAAGTGGATCTAGTGATTTGTATCACAGAACACATTCCAGTTCTGGATATGGTTAAAGTGAAACGCTATATGGAAGGTAAGAAGACAAGACTTGTTGGACCGAACTGTCCTGGCGTGATTACACCTGAAGAATGTAAAATTGGTATCATGCCTGGCTACATTCATAAAAAAGGTCATGTTGGTGTTGTGTCTCGTTCTGGAACGCTTACATATGAAGCGGTACATCAGCTTTCAGAGGCTGGTGTTGGTCAATCAACAGCTGTAGGAATTGGCGGAGACCCTGTCAATGGCACGAACTTTATTGATGTATTAAAAGCCTTCAATGAAGATCCTGAAACGCATGCTGTGATCATGATTGGTGAAATCGGTGGTACTGCTGAAGAAGAAGCAGCTGAATGGGTAAAAGCAAATATGACCAAGCCGGTTGTTGGCTTTATTGGCGGTAAAACAGCGCCTCCAGGAAAACGTATGGGACATGCTGGTGCCATTATTTCTGGTGGTAAAGGAACTGCTGATGAAAAAGTAAAAACAATGCGTGAATGTGGAATTGAAGTGGCAGAGACACCATCTGTCATGGGAGAAACCTTAATTAAAGTGTTAAAAGAGAAGAATCTCTTCGAAGCTTGTAAAACGCATTAATGACACAAGAAGACTTGTTCTTTGACAAGTCTTCTTCTTTCTATCTTAAACTGGAGGAATGGTATGTACAACGTGTCCGAAAGAATGATTTTTCATCGCTTAAAAGGCCTCATCTCACCCTCTTTGTTAACAAAATGGTGGAAAGTCGATCCTGAGCTATATATAAATGAAGAAACACATCATTTCAAACAGGATCGATCATTACAAAAGATCGACTTTACCCGCTTACAACAAGCTGAAGAAAATGAATTCCCCATTTTTCAACACATCGTTCAAGCCTATTTAAAGCAAAATATTCACATGATTCCCATCACATCACCTTTATATCCCAGCTCACTAAAACACATTTATGATCCTCCCCCAGTATTATTCCTAAAAGGAAACGTTACCTATTTAAATGAAGAAAAAAGTTTAGGTGTAGTAGGTACACGAGTGCCATCCTCTTATGGAGAAGCGTGCGTGAAGAAACTTGTTGGAGAACTTGTAGAGGAAGATTGGATGATTGTGAGTGGTTTAGCAAAAGGAATTGATGGACTTGCACACAAAGAGTGCATAAGAAAAAAAGGAAAAACGATTGGTGTTGTAGCTGGCGGCTTTCAACATGTATATCCAAAAGAACATGTGCAAATGGCTCAATATATGGGAGAACATCATTTACTGTTGTCAGAGCATCCGCCTTATATCAAACCAGAAAAATGGCATTTTCCAATGAGAAACCGATTAATTAGTGCCCTGACAAGAGGAACCATCGTGGTCCAGTGCAAAGAAAAGAGCGGTTCGCTTATTACAGCCTACCAGGCATTAGAGCAAGGAAAAGAAGTGTTTGCTGTTGCAGGATCGATCTTTGATTCTAATTCTATAGGTCCAGCTAGACTGATTCAGCAAGGTGCCAAGCTTGTTCATTCAACGAAGGATATTTTAGAGGAATTCTCCTTGAGTGGTGTTCAATATACTGAACTCCCATAAAAATATCGTTTGACAAAAGACATCGGAATATTTAATAATAGTGAGGATTTAAGTTTACACTTTGTTTTTCGTGTTTATAATGATGTTCATCATAAAGAATTTTTAACGATTGCCTGTTAGATAGGTGCAATTAACATAAATATAAATTTGTGAAATGGATAAAGAGAGAACACCTCTTAAGGGGGATTTTGAGTATGGCTGATTATTTAGTCATCGTTGAGTCGCCAGCAAAGGCGAAAACGATTGAGCGTTATTTAGGAAAAAAGTATAAAGTAAAGGCTTCAATGGGGCACGTAAGGGATTTACCGAAAAGTCAGCTTGGTGTTGACACTGAGCATGACTTCGAACCGAGATATATTACGATTCGAGGAAAAGGTCCAGTCTTAAAAGAATTAAAAACAGCAGCGAAAAAAGCAAAAAAAGTATATCTCGCAGCTGACCCCGACAGAGAGGGAGAAGCGATTGCTTGGCATTTAGCCCACAGCCTTGACCTTGACCTCTCTTCAGATTGCCGCGTTGTCTTTAACGAGATTACAAAAGATGCAATTAAAGATTCCTTTAAACATCCACGTATGATCGATATGGACTTGGTTGATGCACAGCAGGCAAGACGAATCTTAGATCGTCTCGTTGGATATAAAATCAGCCCAATTTTATGGAAGAAAGTCAAAAAGGGCTTAAGCGCCGGTCGTGTTCAATCAGTTGCACTCCGCCTGATTATTGACCGCGAGAATGAAATTAATGAATTCAAACCAGAAGAATACTGGACAATTGATGGCACCTTCCTAAAAGGGAAAGAAAGCTTTGAAGCGAGTTTCTTTGGCGTAAATGGCAAAAAACATCCGCTAAAAACAAAAGAAGATGTAAAAGAAATCCTTTCGAAATTAAAAGGAAGCAAGTTTTCTGTTGAAAAAGTGACGAAAAAAGAACGTAAACGCAACCCAGCTGTTCCGTTTACAACATCTACCTTACAACAAGAGGCAGCGAGAAAACTAAACTTCCGTGCGAAGAAAACGATGATGATTGCACAGCAATTATATGAAGGAATTGATCTTGGTAAAGAAGGTACAGTAGGTCTCATTACATATATGAGAACGGACTCAACACGTATTTCCAATACGGCAATTGAAGAAGTATCTGCTTTCATTGATCAAACGTATGGCAAGAATTTCTTGAATACAACAAAACGTACTGCCAAAAAGAATGAAAATGCACAGGATGCTCACGAAGCCATCCGTCCGACTTCTACGCTAAGAAAACCAGCAGATGTCAAACACGTGCTAAGCAGAGATCAGCTTCGTCTTTATAAATTGATTTGGGAACGTTTTGTGGCAAGCCAAATGGCACCAGCTGTTCTTGATACAATGAGTGTGGATCTTGAAAATAACGGGCTTACTTTCCGTGCAAATGGAAGTAAGGTGAAATTCCCTGGATTTATGAAAGTATATGTTGAAGGGAAGGACGACCAGTTAGAAGAAAAGGACAAAATGCTTCCTGATCTGAAAGAGGGAGATACCGTTCTTTCAAAAGATATTGAACCAGAGCAGCACTTTACGCAGCCGCCTCCACGCTACACTGAGGCTAGACTTGTCAAAACCCTTGAAGAGCTAGGTATCGGCCGCCCATCGACGTATGCACCAACATTAGATACCATTCAAAAGCGCGGCTACGTGGCACTTGATAACAAACGGTTTATTCCAACAGAGCTTGGAGAGATTGTGCTCAACTTAATTATTGAATTCTTCCCTGAAATCATTAACGTAGAATTTACTGCGAAAATGGAAAAAGAACTTGATAGCGTTGAAGAAGGTACGATTGAATGGGTACGTATTATCGACAGTTTCTATCAAGATTTTGCAAAACGGGTAGAAAAAGCAGAAGCAGAGATGCAGGAAGTTGAGATCGAGCCTGAATACGCCGGAGTTGATTGCGAAGAGTGTGGTCATCCAATGGTGTACAAAATGGGGAGATACGGTAAGTTCATGGCATGCTCTAATTTCCCTGACTGCCGTAACACAAAACCAATTGTCAAAGATATTGGTGTCAAATGCCCGACTTGTCACGAAGGAAATATCGTTGAACGGAAATCTAAGAAGCGCCGCATTTTTTACGGTTGCGATCGTTTTCCAGAGTGTGAATTCGTCTCTTGGGACAAACCAATTGAAAGAAAGTGTCCAAAATGCGAAAATATGCTTGTAGAGAAAAAGCTGAAAAAAGGCATTCAAGTTCAATGTGTGAACTGTGATTATAAAGAGGAACAACAAAAATAGCGGTGAGCAGCCTTGTTCACCTGCTTTTTTATGTCATCAAATAGAACTTACGAAATAGGAGAGTTGTACAATGAGTCAATTTGTAAATGTGATCGGAGCAGGTTTAGCAGGAAGTGAAGCGGCATGGCAAATTGCCAAGCGCGGAATTAAAGTTCATCTGTATGAAATGAGACCTGTCAAACAAACACCAGCTCACCACACTGATAAATTTGCGGAGCTCGTATGCAGTAACTCATTGCGTGCGAACGCTTTAACAAACGCAGTAGGTGTACTAAAGGAAGAAATGCGTCATTTAGGCTCAGCAATCATCGCAGCAGCAGATGAAAGCTCGGTTCCTGCTGGTGGAGCGCTTGCAGTAGATCGTCATGAATTTGCAGCTAACGTCACAGACCGCGTGAAAAATCACCCGAATGTGACGGTCTTTCAAGAAGAAGTGCAAAGCATTCCAGAAGGTCCGACGATTATCGCAACGGGTCCTCTAACATCAGAAGCACTTTCAAAAGAATTAAAATCCTTAACAGGTGAAGAGTATTTATATTTCTACGATGCAGCAGCGCCGATCCTCGAGAAAGACAGCATCGATATGGATAAAGTATACTTGAAATCACGTTATGATAAAGGGGAAGCGGCTTATTTAAACTGTCCGATGACAGAAGAAGAATTCGATCGTTTTTATGAGGCGCTCATTTCTGCTGAAACTGTGCCGTTAAAAGAATTCGAAAAAGAAATCTTCTTCGAAGGCTGTATGCCCATTGAAGTCATGGCCAAAAGAGGGAAAAAAACCATGTTGTTTGGCCCGATGAAACCAGTTGGACTTGAAGATCCAAAAACAGGAAAAAGACCTTACGCTGTTGTTCAATTAAGACAGGATGATGCAGCAGGTACTTTATATAATATTGTTGGGTTCCAAACACATCTAAAATGGGGCGATCAAAAGGAAGTATTCCGTTTGATCCCAGGTCTTGAAGAGGCAGAGATTGTTCGCTATGGTGTGATGCACCGTAATACATTTATTAACTCGCCAAGCCTTCTAAAACCGACGTATCAATTTAAAAATAGAGACGACTTATTCTTTGCCGGACAAATGACTGGTGTTGAAGGATATGTTGAGTCCGCGGCTTCAGGACTAGTGGCTGGAATCAACGCAGCTCGTTTTGTTAAAGGAGAAGAGCTTGTGACACTTCCAGAAGAAACAGCGATTGGCAGTATGGCTTACTACATCACATCAACAAACAAGAAAAGCTTCCAGCCGATGAATGCAAACTTTGGCTTGCTGAAAGATCTTGGCGTTCGAATTAAAAACAAACAAGAGCGCTATGCAGAGTACGCTAAACGCGCAATCGAAACTATTCAAACTATTTCGAAATCTCTGTAGTAAAACATTGCACGGGAAGCAAGATATGTGATACCATTTAAAAGCCTTAAAGAGGTGTAAAAATGACAGATAAACAGCGTCTTGTCCACTTATTCATTGAATATTTGCAGATTGAAAAGAACTATTCAGCTTTAACGATCTCGGGTTATACTGAGGCGATTGAAGAGTTTGTCAGATTTATGAACATTCAAGGAATAGACGGTTTTGAAGAGGTATCCTATCAAGATACGAGAATTTATTTAACAGAAGCTTATGAAAAAGGCCTTACAAGAAGAACGATTAGTAAGAAAGTCTCTGCACTTCGCAGCTTTTATAAATTTTTATTAAGAGAACAGCTTGTGAAAGAAAATCCTTTTTTACTCGTTAGCTTACCAAAGCAGGATAAGCGAATTCCTTCATTTTTGTATGAAGAGGAACTAAAAGAGCTATTTACAGTTTCTGATGTAAATACACCGCTTGGTCAAAGAAATCAAGCCATATTAGAACTTCTTTATGCAACAGGTATGAGGGTCAGTGAGTTATGTTCATTAAAAGAATCTGATCTTGATTTATCGATGGATACAGTGCTTGTTCATGGGAAAGGCAGCAAACAACGGTATGTACCTTTCGGCTCTTATGCACATGAAGCGCTCTCCACATATTTAGAGGATGGAAGGCAGAAGCTGAAAGTGAAGGGAAAGGATCGTGCTGATTCACATGTGTTTTTGAATCAGCGCGGAGCTCCTCTTACAGACAGAGGCGTTCGATTCATTCTAACTGAATTAATGAAAAAGGCGTCTGGCACATTACATATCCATCCTCACATGTTAAGGCACACCTTTGCTACGCATCTTTTAAACGAGGGAGCGGATTTAAGAAGTGTTCAAGAACTTCTCGGTCACTCAAATTTATCATCAACACAGGTGTACACACATGTATCAAAAGATTCTTTAAGAAAAACGTACATGTCTCATCACCCAAGGGCTTTTAAACGATCCTAAAAGGAGGTTTTTTCATGTCATCATTTCATGCAACCACAATCTTTGCCGTTCAACATAAAGGAAAAAGTGCGATGGCTGGAGACGGTCAAGTCACTTTTGGGCAGGCTGTCGTCATGAAACACACAGCAAAAAAAGTGCGCCGTCTTTTCGGAGGCAAAGTACTCGCAGGTTTTGCTGGTTCAGTTGCAGATGCATTTACACTCTTTGAGAAGTTTGAAACGAAGCTTGAAGAATACGGTGGTAACCTAAAACGAGCAGCTGTAGAACTGGCGAAAGAATGGCGAAGTGACAAGATGCTCAGACAGCTTGAGGCCATGCTGATCGTCATGAATAAAGAAAGCATCCTGCTCGTATCTGGAACAGGAGAGGTCATCGAGCCAGACGATGGCATTTTGGCTATCGGGTCAGGCGGTAACTACGCGCTTAGCGCCGGGAGAGCACTCAAAAAACATGCAGGTGACCATCTCTCAGCTCGAGAGATTGCAAAGGCGGCTCTTGAAACGGCCGGAGAAATCTGTGTCTACACGAACGATCAAATCACTTTAGAAGAGCTTGAATAGAAAGGACATGAGACGTATGGAGAAAAAGCCGTTCACCCCAAGAGAGATAGTTGAAAAGCTCGATCAGTATATTATTGGTCAGCTTGATGCGAAAAAAGCAGTGGCGGTGGCTTTAAGAAACCGTTACAGAAGAAGTCTTTTACATGATAAGCTAAAGGATGAAGTCGTTCCTAAAAACATCTTAATGATTGGTCCGACAGGTGTGGGGAAAACAGAAATTGCCCGCAGAATTGCAAGGATTTCTGGTGCACCTTTCATTAAAGTGGAAGCGACGAAGTTTACTGAAGTTGGATATGTCGGACGTGACGTAGAATCAATGGTCAGAGATTTAGTGGAAACAGCAATCAGACTAGTCAAAGAAGAAAAAATGAAGGATGTTCAAGAAGAAGCGGAAAAACAAGCAAACAAACGGCTTGTTCATCTACTTGTTCCTGGAAAGAAAAAAAGTCAGTCTGTGAAAAACCCTTTTGAGATGCTGTTTGGTGGTTCTGATGCTGATGAAAGTGATCGAGATCACTCAAGTGAAGAAGTAGAGCTTGAGTCGACGAGAAAACGCATTGCGCACCAGCTGGCGATGGGTGAACTTGAAGACCATTACGTCACGATTGAAGTCGAAGAGCAGCAGCCTTCCATGTTTGATATGCTTCAAGGCTCGGGTATGGAGCAAATGGGTATGAACATGCAGGATGCGCTTAGCAATCTCATGCCTAAAAAGAAAAAACGCAGAAAGCTGACCGTCAGAGAAGCGAGAAAAGCGTTAACTGCTGAGGAAGCTTCAAAACTGATTGATATGGATGAAGTCGGTCAGGAAGCCGTGCAAAAAGCAGAGCAGCAAGGAATAATCTTTATCGATGAGATTGATAAAATTGCCAAAAGCGGTGGTGCATCGTCTGCAGATGTTTCTCGTGAAGGGGTTCAACGTGATATTTTACCGATTGTAGAAGGTTCCACTGTGATGACGAAGTATGGGGCTGTGAAAACAGATCATGTTCTATTTGTAGCAGCAGGCGCTTTTCATATGGCGAAACCCTCGGATTTGATTCCAGAGCTTCAAGGGCGCTTCCCAATCCGTGTAGAATTAGATAAATTAAGTATAGAAGACTTTGTGAAAATCTTAACGGAACCAGATAACGCGTTATTAAAGCAATATAAGGCTTTACTTGAAACAGAAGGTATATCTCTTGAATTTTCTGACGATGCTATTCATAAGATTGCCGAAGTGGCTTATCACGTCAATCAGGAGACGGATAACATCGGTGCAAGAAGGCTTCACACCATACTTGAGAAGCTGCTAGAAGAGCTCTCATTTGAGGCGCCTGATATTACAATGGAAACAGTGACCATTACCCCTCAGTATGTAGAAGAGAAGCTAGGAAAGATTGCAAATAATAAAGACTTAAGTCAATTTATACTTTAACAAATGAATAAAGTAATCTAGGAGGATCATTATTATGGCGTTACTACAAAAAACAAGGATTATTAACTCGATGCTGCAAGATGCAGCGGGGAAGCCGGTTAATTTTAAAGAAATGGCAGAAACATTGAGAGATGTCATTGATTCAAACATTTTCGTATTAAGCAGAAGAGGGAAGCTTCTTGGCTACTCCATTAACCAGCAGATTGAAAATGCACGTATGAAAAAAATGCTGGAAGATCGTCAGTTCCCTGAAGAATATACAAAAAGCTTATTCAATGTCCCTGAAACATCTTCAAACCTTGACATCAACAGTGAGTACACAGCTTTCCCGATTGAGAACCGTGATTTATTCCAATCAGGTTTGACAACGATTGTACCAATCATCGGAGGCGGAGACCGCTTAGGGACGTTAATCCTTTCTCGTTTGCAAGATACATTCACAGATGATGATTTAATTCTTGCTGAATACGGCGCAACAGTTGTTGGAATGGAGATTCTTCGCGAGAAAGCGGAAGAAATTGAAGAAGAAGCAAGAAGTAAAGCGGTTGTTCAAATGGCAATCAGCTCTCTTTCATATAGTGAGCTTGAAGCGATTGAGCATATCTTTGAAGAACTTGATGGAAACGAAGGGCTGCTTGTGGCAAGTAAGATTGCTGACCGTGTAGGAATCACTCGTTCAGTGATCGTAAACGCACTTCGTAAATTAGAAAGTGCAGGCGTTATTGAATCTCGTTCCCTTGGAATGAAGGGAACATACATCAAAGTATTAAACAACAAATTTTTAATTGAACTTGAAAATTTAAAATCTCACTAATCAAAAAAACCCTTTTCGGCCGAAATAAATGCTGAAAAGGGTTTTTTTGTATAAAAAATGAGGATTTGTCCGAAAAATGACACTCTTTTTTCCAAGAAACCCCTTACAATTCTGTAGTGCTTTGAATCTAGGTCTTTATACCTATTCGTAAAATAGATATATATTACGAGTTTTTTTTACAATTACATCATAGACTTTAATCCTATTATTTCTTACAATGAACATATGGTTTTACAAATCTCGACATGATTAAATGGAATGAAATACATATGATTGGAGGTATATGGTTTTGGATATATTTTCTGGAACGATAAGTAACCTTGAGAATGCCTTGGGCAGAGCGAACGTTAAGCAAAAAGTCATAAGCAATAATATCGCGAATATAGACACACCGAACTACAAGTCTAAAAAAGTTGCATTCCACGACATGCTAAATGATGCGTCAATCAAATTAGACGCTAAAAAAACATACCAAGGTCACATTGATTTCTCTAAAACAGGGTCTAATTATTCAGTTGTTTCGAGTAACCGTACTTCTTATCAAGAAAACGGAAATAATGTCGATATTGATCAAGAGATGAGTGAACTCGCTAAAAACCAAATTCAGTATAATGCGTTGGTTGAAAGAATGAGCGGAAAGTTCAATTCTCTTAAAACAGTTTTGACAGGAGGTAAGTGATGTCGATTTTTTCAGGCGTGAACGCTTCGGCCTCAGCATTAACAGCACAGAGGCTCAGAATGGACGTTGTATCCTCTAACCTTGCGAATATGGATACAACAAGAGCTAAACAGGTTGATGGCAAGTGGGAGCCTTATAGACGCAAGCTCGTCACATTACAGCCGTCAGGTGAATCATTTTCATCTATATTGAACTCAAGCATGAATTCGAGCGGCAAATTAGGAAACGGCGTCAAAGTAACAAAAATTACTGAAGACGAAACTCCATTCAACCTTCAATATGATCCTACAAATCCCGATGCCAATGAAAATGGATATGTTCAAACACCAAACGTTGATCCATTAAAGGAAATGGTTGATCTCATCAGCAGCTCAAGATCATATGAAGCAAACGTGACTGCGCTGAATGCGAATAAAAGCATGCTGATGAAAGCTTTAGAAATAGGAAAGTAAGGTGAAAAGAATTGGTTAACGCAATATCTCCTTTCCAGCTTCAAACCGCTCAGCAAGCAAGCGAATTGACGAATGCATCGTCTGTGCAGGCGGCTGCACCTAAAAGTCAAACGAATTTCTCTGATGTGCTGAAGAATTCCATTGAGGCATTAAATCAATCACAGCTGAAATCAGACCAGTATACGAATGCTCTCGCACAAGGGAAAGATGTCAATCTCGATGAAGTCATGATTGCTTCACAAAAAGCGAGTGTGACACTCACAGCTGCAACCGAGTTTCGGAATAAAGCAGTCGAAGCGTACCAAGAGATTATGAGAATGCAGATGTAGGAGGTGCTGGTGGACAAAAAATAGACTGAATGGAATGACCGGGGGTTAAGATGAATCGTACTTTAATGCAATTAAGAACAAAAACAGTTGAGTTTTGGCGAAATCGATCAAAATTACAAAAAATACTCATGATTGGCGGCGTAGCTGCCCTAGCAATCATTATTACGGTTGTTAGCATCTTTGCTTCTTCTGAAAAAATGGTTCCGTTGTTTAGAGATTTGTCTGAGGCAGAAGCAGGACAAATCAAACAGGAACTGGATGGCAAAAACGTTAAATCGGAACTTGCAAATAACGGAACGACGATTTTAGTTCCAGAAAAGCAAGCAGACACTTTAAAAGTAACACTTGCATCAGAAGGACTTCCTAAAACGGGGAATATTGATTACTCCTTCTTTGCGAACAATTCCGGCTTCGGTTTAACAGATAATGAATTTGATGTTCTGAAAGTAGACGCAACTCAGACAGAACTATCCAATCTGATCAACACGATTGATGGGATTAAAGATTCAAAGGTTATGATTAACCTGCCAAAAGATTCCGTTTTTGTTGGAGAAGAGCAAAGTAATGCATCAGCATCAATTGTGCTGCAAGTTCAACCAGGCTACACGCTTACTCAGCAACAAGTAAAAGGCCTTTATCATCTTATTTCAAAAAGTGTGCCTAATTTAAAAACAGAAAACATTGTCATTATGGACCAAGATTCCAACTACTATGACTTAAACAGCAGCTCAGATTCCTATGCAAGTGGAATGGATGCACAGCAGCAGAAAAAAGAGGAGATTGAAAAGAATCTTCAACGAAAAATTCAACAGCTGCTTGGAACAATGATGGGTCAAGAGAAAGTTGCCGTATCGGTCACTACAGACATTGATTTTACTGAAGAAAAAAGAAAAGAAGATCTTGTCGAACCAGTTGATCAAGAAAACATGCAAGGAATTGCTGTCAGCGCTGAAAAGATTGCTGAAACTTATTCAGGCAATGGTGCAGCAGCTGGAGGCACCGCTGGAACAGGTGACGATGATGTCACAAATTATCAAGGTGCCGATGGAACGAACGGAAGCGGAGATTACGAAAAGAGCGAAGATCGTATCAATTATGAAGTCAACCGCATTCATAAAGATATCAAAGAAAGTCCTTATAAAATCAGAGACGTTGGCATTCAGGCACTGGTTGAACCGCCTACTGCAAACGATCCGAATTCATTAACTGCTGAAAGGCAGGATGATATCAAAAAAATTCTTTCAACCATCATCAGTACATCGATTGATAAAGAATACACAAACGGTCAAGCGCTCACTCAAGCTGACTTAGATAACAAAATCGTTTTATCTGTATCAAAATTAGACGGTAAACAGCAAACGGCAGCAGAAAACCCTTCAAACAATATTCCAATTTGGGTTTATATTGTTGGCGGTGTGCTACTACTCGCCATTATCGCTCTCATCATTCTTCTCGTACGTAAGCGAAGAAAAGAAGAGGAAGAAGAGTTTGAGTTTGATGAACGTACACCAATTCATGTTCCTGATATCGATACTGAGCCAGAAACAGAAGAAATGGTGAGAAAAAATCAGCTTGAAAAAATGGCAAAAGATAAACCAGAAGACTTTGCTAAATTGCTACGCAGCTGGCTGTCCGAGGATTAGGAGGAATACACATGTCGAGAAAAGATCCAAATCGACTAACAGGCAGACAAAAAGCAGCAATCCTAATGATTTCCTTAGGGCTAGACGTGTCAGCATCTGTATACAAACATCTGTCTGAAGACGAAATAGAAAAATTAACATTAGAAATTTCAAATGTACGAAGTGTAGATACTGCTAAAAAAGATGAAGTCATCGAAGAGTTTCACAGCATTGCCATCGCGCAGGACTACATATCACAAGGCGGCCTTATGTACGCAAGACAAGTGCTTGAAAAAGCGCTTGGTGAGGACAAAGCGGACAGTATCTTAAATCGCTTAACATCCTCACTTCAAGTGAAACCATTTGATTTTGCTAGAAAGGCTGACCCAGAGCAAATTTTAAACTTTATCCAGCACGAGCATCCACAAACCATTGCGCTCATTCTTTCCTACTTAGATCCAGTACAGGCTGGACAGATTTTATCTGAGTTAGGCGAGGAAGTACAAACTGAGGTTGCAAGAAGAATTGCTTTAATGGATCGCACATCTCCAGAGATCATCAATGAGGTGGAACGTATTCTTGAACAAAAGCTTTCTTCAACCTTTACGCAAGATTATACCCAAACGGGCGGAGTCGAAGCGGTAGTCGAAGTACTGAATGGTGTAGACCGTGCAACGGAGAAAACCATTTTAGATACACTGGAAATTCAAGATCCTGAGCTTGCTGATGAAATTAAGAAACGTATGTTTGTCTTTGAAGACATTGTTACTCTTGATAGCAGAGCCATTCAGCGCGTGATTCGAGATGTTGAAAATGACGATTTACTACTTGCACTCAAAGTGGCAAGCGAAGAAGTCAAAGAAATTGTCTTCCGCAACATGTCGCAACGTATGGTCGAAACGTTCAAAGAAGAAATGGAGTTTATGGGACCTGTCCGGCTTAGAGATGTCGAGGAAGCACAGACTCGTATTGTCAGCATCGTAAGACGACTTGAAGAGGCTGGAGAAATCGTCATAGCTCGAGGTGGAGGAGACGATATCATTGTCTAGGATTATCAAACATGAAACATCTGTTATTCCTGAACAAGGCCGTCAAACCATTCCCTTGCAGCAAGTGGAATTCAAAAGAGAACATCACGAAGAAGAGCTTGTCAACGAGACAGAAGCATCTCAGCTTGTATTAAGTGATGCACAAGATGAAGCAAGCCGTATTTTAGAACAAGCAAATCGTGAGCTGGAACAAACAATGGTTGAAATCAATCAGCGGCGAGCTGATTTTGAAGCAGAAAGAGTACAGCTCATTGAAGAAGCGAAACAAACAGGATATCAAGATGGTTTTCAAAAGGGCGAAGCAGATGCGAATTTACAGTATCAATCGATTCTTGATCAAGCGAATGACATTGTCAGCCTTGCAAAGCAGGACTATGAAGCAAAAATCGAAAGCTCTGCTGAAGAAATTGTCGAACTTGCCTTTGAGCTCGCTAAACGAGTATGGGATGCAGCTGAGGACACAAAAGAACAATTTTTAACGCTAGTGAAGCAGGTCATTTCAGAAGTGAAGGAATATGACGATATTTCCATCTATGTCGACCCTGCACATTACGAACATGTGATGGAATATAAAGACGAATTAAATAGAATCCTTCAAAAGAATACACATCTTGCCATTTACTCGGATGAAAAAGCACCAAAAGGTACTTGTTACGTCGAAACAAGCTTTGGAAAAGTGGAAGCGAGTGTTGATACCCAAATGAATCAGTTAAAAGAAAAGTTATTAGAAGTCATTGATTCAGGTGATCACAAATGAACATAGATGTGCTAAAAGAAACGATTGAAACCGCCGATCCTTATAAACGTTTTGGTAAAGTCAATCGAGTTGTTGGACTGATGATCGAGTCCAAGGGGCCAGAAAGCTCAATCGGTGATGTATGTCTTATTCACAAAAAAGGGAGTAAGAATCATCCGATCAAAGCAGAAGTCGTTGGCTTTAAAGATGAAAACATTCTACTCATGCCCTACGTAGAAGCCTCTAACATCTCACCAGGCAGTCTTGTTGAAGCAACAGGTGAGTCGTTAAAGGTCAAAGTAGGAACTGGTTTAATCGGTCAGGTTGTTGATGCCTTCGGTGATCCACTGGACGGCAGCATGCTTCCTAAAGGACTTGCACCTGTCTCAACAGAACAATCTCCTCCAAACCCGATGGACAGACCGCCTATTCGTGAAAAAATGGGCGTTGGTGTCAGAGTGATTGACAGCTTGCTCACAGTCGGCACTGGTCAAAGAATTGGCATATTCGCGGGAAGCGGTGTTGGTAAAAGTACCTTGATGGGGATGATTGCCAAGCAGACAGAAGCGGATCTCAATGTCATTGCACTTGTTGGAGAGCGTGGACGTGAAGTTCGCGAGTTTATCGAAAAAGATTTAGGAGCTGAAGGACTGAAGCGTTCGATTGTTGTTGTCGCAACTTCAGATCAGCCCGCATTGACAAGATTAAAAGCAGCCTATACTGCAACAGCTATTGCCGAATATTTCAGAGACAGAGGCAAAAATGTCATGTTTATGATGGATTCTGTCACAAGGGTCGCCATGGCACAGCGCGAAATAGGACTTGCAACCGGTGAACCGCCAACAACAAAAGGATATACGCCTTCAGTGTTCGCTATACTGCCAAAATTGCTAGAACGAACTGGTACAAATCAACTTGGTTCCATCACAGCGTTTTACACAGTGCTTGTTGATGGTGACGATATGAATGAGCCAATCGCTGATACAGTGCGGGGGATTTTAGATGGCCACATAGTACTTGATCGTGCACTGGCCAACAAAGGACAGTTTCCAGCTGTCAATATTCTGAAAAGTATCAGTCGTGTCATGAGTAATATCGCAAGTCATGATCACAAGGAAGCGGCTAACCGGTTCCGCCAGCTTTTATCCACATATCAAAACGCTGAAGACCTCATTAACATTGGAGCATATAAAAAAGGCTCCTCTAAAGATATTGATGAGGCCATGCAAGCTTACCCACAACTGATTTCATTTTTGAAGCAGGACGTTGAAGAGGCTGTGTCGATTGAAGACAGCGTGAGGATATTGCTCAGTTTGATGAATAGAGAGGATTGACAAAAACAGTGAGATATCAATACAAATTTCAAAAGCTCTTAGAATTGAAAGAAAGTGAAAAAGACAAATCACTCGCAGCGTATCAACAATCCGTTTCGGCATTTGAGCAAGCCGCTGAAAAACTCTATGAAAATATGAGTAAAAAAGAGCTAATGGAAAAGAGCAAAGAAGAAAAGCTGAGAAGTGGGATGAGTGTTCAAGAAATGCGTCATTATCAGCAATTTGTGACGAACTTAGATAACACGATTCATCATTATCAGCAGCTTGTGATCATGAAACGCCATCAAATGAATGAAAAACAATCTGATTTAACTGAAAAAAATATTGAGTTTAAAAAGTTTGAAAAAATGAAAGAAAAGCAATTTGAAAAGTTCTCCCTTGAACATAAGGCAATTGAAATGAAAGAAATGGATGATATCTCTATCAGCCAATTCATGTTTCAAGGACATTAGGAGTCGAGATGAATGCCTAAGAAGGAAAAAACAAAGGAATCAAGCGGCGGCGGTAAATTTCAATGGATCTTGTTTATTGTCATTATCCCATTGGTTGTGCTTGTGATTGTAACGGGCACAATCCTTTATATGGCAGGTTATGATCTAAAGAAACCGCTCCAAAACATTCCGGGGATTAGCAGCTTGGTTGGATCAGATGACACATCAAAAACGTCATCTTCAAATAACGATCAACGTGATACAGAGTTGAAAGCGTTGAAAAAGACGATTAAAGAACAAGAGAATGAACTTGAAATTGCTCAAAAAGACTTGAAGACAAGTGATGAAGAGATTAAACGATTGAATCAAAAAATCAATTCACTTGAAAAAACATCTGATAAAGAGAACACGTCAGCAAGTGACAGTTCATCAAACAGTACATCATCAAGTAATAACGGATCAGGATCTTCAACTGATTCGTCAGCATCTTCTAATCAGCAATCAAAAGGAAAGGTCGCCAGCATTTATGAAAGCATGGATGCAGGGAAATCTGCCAAAATTCTATCAGAGCTAAGTGATAAAGAAGCTTTGAAGATCCTTGAAGAGCTGAGTAAAAATAAGCTGACGGACATATTAGCAAAACTGACACCTCAGAAGGCAGCAACGTTCACGAAGGAGCTTGCCAAAAAAGAAGAAAGTGAAAATGGAGGTGGACAATAAGTGAAGCTATTGGACATTGGAGCCTTACAGCAATCTTCCCAAGGTCTCTCGGGACTAAAGGGAGAGGGGGCAGTATCTGCTCGCGGCCTGTTTAAACAATTGTTAAATGGCGCAGGTATTCAAAGTGGTCCAGCTATTTCTCAGCCAGCGGAAACTACTCTATCCATGAATGATGCGATGCAAATCATTGAAAAATGGATGCAATCACCTGAAGAAGGAATAGATGGAGATCTTCTTGCGGCACTTCAGGCGCTGCAAGGGCAAAAGCTTGAGGGGGCTGACTTAAAGTCACTTGAAGAGCTATTTCAAAAGATGGAATCGGTTATCTATGGCGATCAGGATGAGAAGCCAGTTGCTGAACATAGTGAACAGCTCATACAAGTCCACTTTTTCTTATATCAAATACTGAATCAGCAGCCGGTTAACTTTGATGCAAAACTTGTACAGGATATTCAAGCAAAAGGTGAAGATTTCATCAAGTTTCTAACGAAAAACGGAGCAGATGAAAAGCTCATTCAACAAGTAAAAGAGCAGTTCTTCTCGCAAGGATCGGCACCTAAGCTGAATAATATGTCGCAAAGCGAGCTGAAACACTTTAATCAGTTAATCGATCATATGATGGCGAATGCGAAAGGGTCAGATAAAGAGTGGAAAATTTCCTTAGGAGAGTTAAAAGAAATGGTTGCTCCAAGGCAAGAATCTTCCTTCTCATCTCCAGCAAAAGGTGCTGCCTCACTTGAATGGCTTATGAAAAAAGAAGTCACCAAAGGTCAAGGCACTACGGCACCTGCTTCTGAAAAAACAATCACCCATACGCTGCTTCCAGGGCATAAACAGTTCTTCCAACTGCAATCAGCTGCTCCTGTGCAGCAGACGCAAACAACTGACGAAAAGCCAGGCACGGTTGATCAGCAGATTTTAAATACGTGGAAACAAATGAAGTTCACACCATTTGGCAATTCAAGCGGACGGTTTACCGTACGATTAAATCCAGAAAATCTAGGGTTTATTACCATCCAGCTAACGAAACAAAACGGGATGTATGCGAGTAAAATTACAGCTTCAACGCAAGCAGCAAAAGAGCTGCTTGAGCATCATCTGCCGCAGCTCAAGCAGGCGCTACCGAATATGTCGGTTCAAGTTGACCGTTTCCATATACCGCTTCAGTCAAATGAGCAGCCGTCTTTTGGACAATTTAATGAGGAAGGCAAGCAGCAGCCATCAAAGGGACAAAGTTTCCAGCAGCCTGAAGAACAGGAAGCTGAATTCCAAGATGTACTAGATGCGCTTGTTGGATCAGAAGAAGAAGAGGAGGAGATCTAATGGCAACTGTTGATGCGACGAATAGAACAGCCGCTCAAGCGGACACTTCTTCAAACGCAGCAAAGAAAACAGATACACTTGGCCGAGATCAGTTCTTGAAAATCTTGCTTACGCAGCTTCAAAACCAAGATCCGACAAACCCGATTGATGACCGTGAGTTTGTCACACAGCTTGCAACATTTTCTTCTTTAGAACAGCAAATGAATATGAACGAATCTATCACTCAAATGAATCAGATCATGTCTACATTTGTTGCACACCAAGATCCATTTACGACATATGTAGGCTGGATTGGTAAAGAAGTAGCGGGCAAACAAGATGATAAAGACATATCTGGCACTGTGAAGTCTGTGAAAAACATAAACAATGAATACTTCCTATATTTAGAAGATGGAACGAAAATCAGCCCATGGGATGTTACAACTGTTGGAGAAAAATCGTAAGCAAATCGAGGAGGAAAATAAATGTTACGCTCACTTTACTCAGGAATTAGCGGAATGAAAAACTTCCAAACAAAATTAGATGTTGTAGCCAATAACGTGGCCAACGTCAATACACATGGATACAAAAAAAGCCGTATCACTTTTAAAGATATGGTCAGTCAAACCATTGCAAGTTCTGGTGGACCGACGAATAACTCTGGTTCAATCAACTCAAAACAAGTTGGATTAGGATCAGCTTTATCTTCTATTGATAAAATCATGACATCAGGTTCTTCTCAAAATACAGACGAACCATATGATTTCTATATTAATGGAGATGGATTTTTCCGTATTGAAAAGCAAGGTGAAATCCTTTTTACAAGAACAGGGAACTTCAAACCTGATTCAAATGGGGATTTGGTAACATCTGATGGAAACTATCTTCTTGGTATGGATGGGCAAAGAATCAACATTCCACGAGACAATGTGTCAAGTGTTAGTGTTGGGCCAGATGGGACCGTTTCTGTTGTTGAGAACAACGTTTCTCGTACTGTTGGACAAGTATCACTTGTGTCTTTCAGTAATGCAGGAGGACTAGATAAAGTTGGGGATAACTTATATCGCCAAACACTCAGTTCCGGTGCACCAAGTAATGCCATGGCTCCTGGAACTCAAGGAACAGGTGAACTTCAAACAGGTAAACTTGAAATGTCAAACGTTGATTTAACAGACGAGTTTACAGAAATGATTATCGCACAGCGTGGATTCCAATCGAATGCAAAGACGATCACAACATCTGATGAAATTCTGCAAGAACTTGTGAATCTGAAACGATAGGAGGTAGGGGGAGCGGTTTATCGCTTCTCTGCTTAATATGATTGAAGTGACAAGATTAAATGGCAAAGGATTTATGCTCAACGCTCTCCATATCGAGCAGATCGAAAGCTTTCCAGACACGACCATTACACTCGCCAATGGAAAGAAATTCGTTGTGAAAGAAGATGAAGAGCAGCTTCAGGAGAAAATCATTTCTTTCTATAGAAAAATCCAAGTCATTTCATTGAATCAAGGAATAGAGGAGTTTGAATGAAGAAGAAATTAGTCGTAGTAATGCTAATCATGATTATTGCTATCGTCGGAATTGGAGCAGGTATTGTCTTTCTGGTGAATGGGTCAGACGAAGCAAAAGCAGAAAAAGAGCCAACAGCAGATGAAGTCGTAAAAGCTTCTGTTGAAATTCCTGAGATTGTGACCAATTTAAAATCTGAAGGAAATGCGGTTAAACTTGTACTAAATATTGAAACTGATTCAGAAAAAGCCAAAGAAGAGCTTGAAAAAAGAAGCTTCCAAGTGAAAGATGCCGTGATTGACATTTTATCAGACACGAATGCAGATGAACTTGATGGCAAAAAAGGCAGAGAACATTTTAAAACACAGGTCAAAAACAAAGTGAATAACTATTTGCAAGATGGCAAGGTGAAAGAAGTTTATATAACCTCCTTTAATCTGCAATAGAGGCGATTAATTGACACGATGGAGGTGAAGAAATGTCAGGAGAAGTGCTTTCCCAGAATGAGATCGACGCATTATTATCCGCCATATCAACAGGCGAAATGGATGCAGAAGAGCTGAAAAAAGAAGAAACGACGAAAAAAGTGAAAGTGTACGACTTTAAACGTGCACTGCGCTTTTCAAAAGACCAGATTCGAAGTTTAACAAGAATTCATGATAACTTCGCTAGACTGCTTACCACACACTTTTCAGCGCAGCTAAGATCATATATTCAAATTTCTGTCAGCTCGGTTGACCAAGTGCCATATGAAGAATTTATTCGTTCGATTCCTAATATGACATTATTAAACTTATTTTACGTCAGCCCGCTTGAAGGAAGAATCATGCTTGAAGTGAACCCAACGATTGGCTATGCCATGATGGATAGGCTGATGGGTGGGATTGGCATTAGTCATAATAAGACAGAATCACTGACAGAAATCGAAACAAAGATTATCTCAAACATGTTTGAGGGAGCTTTGGAAAACTACAGAGAAGCGTGGCAGTCCATAACCGACATCGAGCCAGAAATGGCAGATTTCGAGGTAAATCCCCAGTTTGTTCAAATGGTGTCACCAAATGAAACAGTTGTCGTCATTTCTCTTAATACACAAATTGGTGAGGTAAGCGGGGTTATTAACCTCTGTATTCCTCACGTAGTATTAGAGCCTATTATTCCGAAGCTGTCTGTACACTACTGGATGCAATCTGAACGAAATGAACCGAAACAAGAAGAAACAAAGGCCATTGAAAAACGGATTATGACGGCGAAAATACCGGTAGTCGCAGAGCTTGGACAATCGGAAATGACGGTGGAAGAGTTTTTGAATTTGGAAATTGGTGATTGTATTGCCTTGGACAAACCAGTAAATGCGCCTCTTACTGTTATGGTCGGAAATAAACCGAAATTCTTGGGACAGGCCGGCCGCGTGAATCGGAAACAGGCGATTCAAATTCTAGATCACGACATAAGAGGTGAAGAAGATGGAGAATAACGGAAGTAAATTATCACAAGATGAAATCGATGCGCTCCTTAAAGGAGGCAGCAATGACGATATAGAGCCTGATACACTCCTTTCTGCAATGGAACAAGATGCCATTGGGGAAATCGGAAATATATCATTTGGAAGCTCTGCAACAGCACTTTCAACCCTATTAAGTCAAAAAGTGGAGATTACAACTCCAACTGTCACAGTGATTCAAAAAAGCAAGCTGAATGAGGAATTTCCTCATCCGTATGTCGCGATTGAAGTGAATTATACGGAAGGCTTCAGCGCTAGTAACCTGCTTGTCATCCAGCAAACCGATGCGGCAGTCATTGCGGATTTAATGATGGGCGGAGATGGAACAAATGCTGACCCGTCGTTAAGTGAAATTCACTTAAGTGCAGTACAAGAAGCGATGAACCAAATGATGGGTTCAGCAGCGACGTCCATGTCAACAGTCTTTAATAAAAAGATTGATATTTCTCCGCCTCGCGTTGAGTTGCTTGATGTGAAAGAAGGAGAAGGCACAGACCGCATTCCAGCTGAAGAGATGCTTGTCAAAGTGTCCTTTAGATTAACAATAGGTGAACTCATAGATTCAAATATTATGCAGCTTTACCCTATTACGTTTGCGAAAGATTTGATTGCAGAATTAACAGACCCAGCGGAAGAAGAGCCGGTTCAAGAAGCACCTCAGAGTGCACCTGAACCACAGCAGGCTGTTCAGCAAGCACAATCTGCTCCTATACAGCAATCGGCACCGCCGAAAAGACAGGCGAAGCCAAAGCCGGCAGAACCTGTCAATGTGGCGCCAGTTGAATTTGAGGCATTTAGTGAGCCTCAGCATACAACAAGTCAGCTCGGTAATCTTGATATGCTGATGGATATTCCACTTTCCATTACAGTGGAGCTTGGAAGAACGCAGCGCAGTGTGAAAGAAGTACTTGAACTTTCCGCTGGAAGTATCATTGAACTGGACAAACTTGCAGGTGAGCCAGTCGACATTCTGGTCAACAAACGAATCGTCGCCAAAGGAGAAGTTGTTGTCATTGATGAGAACTTTGGTGTACGTGTGACTGACATTTTAAGTCAGTCTGAAAGACTTTCTAATTTAAAATAAACAAACATATAGGGAGAGAATAAGTAAATGGCTACTAAGGTATTAATCGTAGATGATGCAGCATTCATGAGAATGATGATTAAGGATATTCTTGTAAAAAACGGATTTGATGTAGTAGGAGAAGCAGAAAACGGCGCACAAGCTGTTGAAAAATTTAAAGAAACATCTCCTGATCTAGTCACAATGGATATCACAATGCCAGAAATGGACGGGATCACAGCATTAAAAGAAATTAAACAAATCGATGCTTCTGCAAAAATCATTATGTGCTCAGCGATGGGACAACAATCAATGGTTATTGATGCCATTCAAGCAGGTGCAAAAGACTTTATCGTGAAGCCATTCCAGGCAGACCGTGTACTTGAAGCAATTAATAAAACGTTAGGCTAAAAAAGGGTGTAAGACTTGTTGAAAAAACGTTTGATATGTATAGCAATGATCAGTTTTATGCTTTTCTTGACAGCGCAGCCTGCCTCACTGTTTGCTGAAACAAAAGATCCTGAAAATGGCACAGTGAATGACTGGCTCAAAGATGAGAAAGAAAGCAAAAAGGATACAGAAAAGAAAACCACTGACAATCAAACGAATCCGGCAGAAGAAGTTCCCTCTTCTTCTGTCTCCATTATGGATTTTGTCAAAATGATTGGTGCCTTACTTTTTGTCATCCTGCTCATTTACGGATTGGTGAGATTTGTTGGAAAGCAAAACCGCTTACTCAAGCCATTTCGCTATGTTGAAAATATTGGCGGAACGACGGTTGGTCAAAATCGTTCAGTTCAGCTGATCAAAGTGGGCAAACGAGTATTAGTTGTCGGCGTAGCAGACTCAATCCAGCTGCTAAAAGAAATCGATGATGAACAAGAATGCGAAGCGATTGTGAAACAATACGAAGAAGCGATGGAAAGTAAGACTGACTTACCGAAAATGATGCAAAAATTAACATCGCAAGTGAAGAAACACGATCAGCCGACCACTTCTTCTTTTTCAGCCAATTTAAAGGCGCAGCTAGCCGAATTGAAAAAGACCCAATCAGAAGTCAGAAAGAAAGGCCCGAAACAAAATGAATGAGTTTATCGATTTATTTAATTCCAGTGGCGCAGGGAATATTAGCACATCTGTCCGTCTTCTTTTATTGTTAACTGTATTTTCAGTTGCACCAGGCATTCTTATTTTAATGACCTGTTTTACACGGATTGTGATTGTTCTTTCGTTCGTCAGAACATCACTTGCAACCAACTCAATGCCGCCAAACCAAGTGCTTGTAGGACTTGCTTTGTTTCTCACATTTTTTATTATGGCACCCACGTTCTCAGAGATTAATAAAGAGGCACTCACGCCGCTTTTAAATGATGATATTACGTTAAATCAGGCCTATGAAAAAGCCGAAGTGCCAATTAAAGAGTTTATGAGTAAACATACGAGACAGAAAGATTTGGCTTTATTTCTTAGTTACGCAAAAATGGATACCCCTGAATCGATTAAAGATATTCCCTTAACGGCGATGGTACCAGCGTTTGCAATTTCAGAATTAAAGACGGCATTTCAAATTGGTTTCATGATCTTTATTCCATTTTTAATTATTGACATGGTGGTCGCAAGTGTCCTGATGTCGATGGGGATGATGATGCTTCCGCCGGTTATGATATCGCTCCCTTTCAAAATATTGTTATTTGTATTAGTTGATGGATGGTATTTGATTGTTAAATCTTTGCTGCAAAGCTTTTAGAGTAGGTGCTTAAAACATGAGTTCAGAATTTGTCATTACGATGGCTGAAAGATCAGTGTATGTTGTATTACTTGTCAGCGGGCCGCTTCTAGCGCTCGCACTAATCGTGGGACTAATTGTCAGTGTGTTTCAGGCGACAACCCAAATCCAAGAACAGACGCTTGCGTTCATTCCAAAAATTGTTGCAGTGCTCATTGGACTTGTTGTGTTTGGTCCGTGGATGCTTTCAACAATTGTGTCATTTACAACAGAGCTGTTCTCGAATTTAGATCGATTTGCAGGTTAATCAGAGATGTCAATCATAGAATTATTTCCTGCCTTTCTTCTCGTTTTCATTCGGATCACCGCTTTTTTCGTGACAGTGCCGCTATTAGCGCATCGAACGATACCAGCAGTTCACAGAGTTGGTTTTTCACTGTTTTTGGCTGTCATTAGTTTTAGCACAATTAAAGAACCGCCAGCACTCGATATCGACGGTCTTTACATGATGCTTGCCGTGAAAGAAGCAATGGTCGGACTTCTGCTTGGACTGATTGCATATATCATGGTGTCCGCAGTTCAAATTGCCGGCTCATTCATCGATTTTCAAATGGGTTTTGCGATTGCCAATATTATTGATCCACAAACAGGGGCGCAAACGCCGCTGATGGGGCAGTTTTTTTATACGGTGACCTTGCTGCTGATGCTGGCAACAAATGCTCATCACTTGCTGCTTGATGGAATCTATTACAGCTTTCAATATATTCAAGTTGATCAGTATGCGCTGAACTTCGGTAGTGAATCCTTTGCTTACTTTATTGCAAAGAGCTTCAACCAAATGTTCATCATAGCCTTTCAAATCTCAGCACCTGTTGTGGCTAGTTTGTTTTTAGTCGATTTGGCATTAGGAATTGTGGCACGTACAGTTCCGCAAATGAACGTATTTGTCGTTGGACTTCCCATTAAAATGGGCGTGAGTTTTATTATGATCATCATTTGTATGGGTGTCATCTTCGGGGTCGTCCAAAATACATTTGAAACGATTGTGCTCACCATGAGGAATTTCTTAGCATTGGTCGGTGGTTCGTCATGACGACAAGACTTAGACTCGACTTGCAATTTTTCGCAGGTGAAAAAACAGAAAAAGCAACACCGAAAAAAAGACGGGATTCACGTAAAAAAGGGCAGGTTGCCAAAAGTACCGACGTCAATACAGCCATCTCATTTCTACTAATCTTTTTATCATTCTTTTTTATTGGGCCTTTTATGAAAGAGCGTATTATTGCGCTCATTGAACGTTTTTATTCAACAACGATGCTAATGAAGGTTAGCACATCTAATATTCATCAACTATTTGTGGAATTGCTTCAGGAAACAGGACTCCTCCTCATGCCAATCCTTGGTGTTGGTATGCTGGCAGGGATCATTAGTAACTATTTGCAGGTTGGCTTTCTCTTTTCGACAGAAGTAATCAAACCGAAATTAGAAAAACTCGATCCAATCAAAGGGTTTAAACGAATATACAGTATTCGAGCCCTCGTAGAGCTATTAAAATCCATTTTGAAAATTGGTTTAATTGGTTTTGCGACATTTATTGCACTTTGGATGCACTTTGACGATATCCTGAGGCTTCCTTTATTAACAGCAGAGGAAACTCTTCATTTCGTGGCAAATATGACCTTGATTATGGGTCTATATGCAGCAGGTGCTCTCATGATCTTAGCAGGGCTTGATTACATGTATCAGAAATTTGATTATGAAAAAAACTTACGGATGTCTAAACAAGACATCAAAGATGAGTATAAAAAATCAGAGGGTGACCCGCTCATAAAATCAAAAATTAAACAGCGGCAAAGGGAAATGGCCATGAGACGGATGATGCAGGAAGTCCCAAAAGCGGACGTCATCATTACAAACCCGACCCACTACGCAATTGCCTTGAAATATGACGAAGAAAAGATGGACGCGCCCTATGTTGTAGCAAAGGGAACAGATATTTTGGCTTTGAAAATTAGAACAATTGCGAAAGAACATGATGTCATGACTGTAGAGAACCGGCCACTCGCCCGCGCCCTCTATGATCAAGTGGATATCGACCAAGCGGTGCCGGAAGAGTATTTTAAGGCGATCGCAGAAATTTTGGCTTACGTATATAAAACGAAACAAAAGATTTTATGAATTTTTGGTTTTAAAAGGAGAGAACAGGCATGTCAGCAAGAGATTTATCTGTTTTATTCAGTGTTATTTTAATCGTGGCGATGCTGGTCATACCGTTTCCGCCCATCCTATTAAGTATTTTAATCATTATTAATATTTCTCTTGCGCTTATCGTGCTTCTCACCACAATGAACATGCAAGAACCACTGCAATTTTCCATTTTTCCATCTTTGCTTTTGCTCTTAACACTGTTTCGTTTAGGGCTTAACATCTCTACAACCCGTTCTATTTTATCAACTGGAGATGCTGGTAAGGTTGTAGAAACGTTTGGATCATTTGTTGTTGGGGGCAATATACTCGTTGGTCTGGTTGTCTTCCTTATTCTGATCATCATTCAGTTTATTGTCATCACCAAAGGGGCAGAGCGTGTATCAGAGGTTGCGGCCAGATTTACACTCGATGCGATGCCAGGTAAACAGATGAGTATTGACGCAGATTTGAATGCAGGAATGCTGACAGAAAGTGAAGCTAGAAACCGCCGTGAAAAAGTAGCAAGAGAAGCAGACTTTTATGGTGCAATGGATGGTGCAAGTAAGTTCGTTAAAGGGGATGCCATCGCAGGTATTATTATCGTCATTATCAATATTATTTTTGGCATCATTATTGGGATGATTCAGCAAGGAATGTCAATTCAAGAATCAGCTTCCCACTTTACTCTTTTAACAGTGGGGGATGGAATTGTGTCGCAGATCCCTGCACTTCTTATTTCAACAGCGACAGGGATTGTTGTCACGAGAGCGGCTTCTAACGGAAACCTTGGTTCAGACATTACGGGTCAGCTCTTTGCCTTCCCTGCCATGCTTTATGTCACAGCAGGTACGATCTTCCTGCTTGGATTGTTTACGCCAATTGGCGTACTTTTGACAGGGCCGATCGCAGGTTTACTTGCACTCGGTGCGTACATGATGTCGAAAAACAAACAGGATCAAGAAGAGATTGAAGAAGTACTGGAAGAACAGGCAGAGGTAGAAGAGATGAAAAGTCCAGAAAGCGTCATTCATCTCCTGCAAATGGATGCCATTGAATTTGAATTTGGCTACGGGTTGATTCCGCTTGCAGATGCCAATCAAGGCGGAGACTTGCTAGACCGAATTGTCATGATCAGAAGGCAGCTTGCTCTTGAACTAGGTCTTGTCATTCCAGTTGTCCGTATTCGAGACAACATTGCGCTGAACCCGAATGAATACAGGCTCAAAATAAAAGGGAACGAAGTGGCAAAAGGAGAGCTGCTGCTCGATCATTACTTAGCAATGTCTCCAACGCCTGATGATGATCCGATTGAAGGAATTGAAACAATCGAACCATCCTTTGGTCTGCCGGCAAAATGGATATCAGAAGCAGAAAAAGATCAGGCTGAAATGCTTGGGTATACAGTGGTCGATCCAGCATCTGTTGTGTCTACCCACATCACAGAGAAGATTAGACAAAACACCCATGAACTGCTTGGACGCCAAGAAACGAAGCAATTAATCGATCATCTGAAAGAAAGTTATCCAGTTCTAGTAGATGAGGTAACACCGAATCCACTAGCAGTCGGAGATATCCAAAAAGTACTTGCAAAGCTTCTGAAAGAAAAGGTCTCCATTCGAAACCTTGTGACCATTTTTGAGACCCTTGCAGACTACGGAAAATTAACGACTGATACAGACTTGCTAACAGAGTATGTTAGACAGGCACTTGCAAGACAGATTACTGCACAGTATGCAAGAGAAAATGAATCACTGAAAGTCGTGACATGCTCAGGCCGAGTCGAAAAGGTGATTGCAGACAGCGTGCAGCAAACAGAGCATGGGAACTACTTATCGTTAGATCCAGAATCCTCTGAAAGTGTGATTCAATCAGTGGCGAGAGAAATTGAACAGCTTTCGCTTCGTCAGGAAACGCCGGTTCTATTATGCTCACCTCCTATAAGAATGTACGTCAAACAGTTGTTAGAAAGATATTTCCCAGATTTACCGGTACTATCTTATAACGAACTAGAAGCAAATGTGGAAGTACAGAGCATCGGAGTGGTGGATATCTAATGAAAATGAAAAAAATCACAGCGAATTCTATGCAGGAGGCAACGATCCAAATCAGGCAGCAGCTTGGGAAGGATGCCGTCATATTAAATTCGAAAACCGTTGTCAAACGAAAGCTGTTCGGTTTAAAGAAACAGCAAATGGTCGAAGTGATTGCAGTGCTGGATCAAGATTTTGAAGAAAGAGCCGGCAAAGGATTACAACCAGCAGCTGCGCCTATCCCGGTGTTACCGAAAAAGGAGCAGACTCAACACCTTACACAAGAGCTGCCGGCTGCTGCTCAAGCAGTCAAAGCAGCGCCTTCTTATTCTCAGCCTATAGAATATGCAAGAAACGAACGCCATGCCGGGATCTTGCCGGATTCTCTCATGAAAATGGATCAAAAACTAAAGGATCAAGGTCTTGATGATGAGATTCGAGATGAGTGCTTAAAGGGTCTTTTAACAAAAGGTGCTGTGAAAGAAGAGCAGATTGAAAAAGAACTTGAAAAACTACTCACAGGGATGTTGCCGGCACACACTTCTGATGAGCCGATGATTCGTTCGAAATACATTGTGCTGTTTGGTTCAACTGGTGCTGGTAAAACGACAACGATTGCAAAGCTGGCTGCGACAACGGCTATTCAGCAGCAAAAGAAAATTGCTTTTATCACAACAGATACGTACCGGATTGCAGCGATTGAACAACTAAAAACATATGCTGAACTGCTGAATGCACCTCTTGAGGTTTGTTATTCAAGAGAGGACTTTGTGAAAGCACAGCAGACCTTTAAAGACTATGATCATATTTTCATCGATACAGCAGGCCGTAACTTTAAAGAAGAGGCGTACATCAAAGAGCTGACAGATATCATTCCATTTGATGAAAGCATTCAAAGTTTTCTCGTCATGAGTGCGACATCGAAATATCAAGATATGAAAGCCATGGTCAAACGTTTTGAACACGTTCCAATCGATCAATTTATTTTTACAAAAGTTGATGAAACAGACACGATGGGAACGATCTTTCAAATCATTGCAGAATCTCAAATCGGGCTCGGGTTTTTAACAAATGGTCAAAATGTACCTGAGGATATTCTTGAGAGTTCCCCCCTTGATTTGACAAGGATGGTCTTACAATGATGAAGCCTGACCAAGCCGAAGGTTTAAGAAAGCTTGTTCAGCAGAATCAACTGATTGTACCGAACTCTCTTCATGCGAATGGACAGGCGAAAACCATTGCTGTCATGAGCGGTAAAGGCGGAGTAGGTAAATCAAATTTGACGCTGAATATGGCACTGTCTATCGCAAGTACGGGCAAGCAAGTGCTCATCATCGACCTCGACTTTGGCATGGGGAATATTGATATTTTACTAGGGAAAACATCGACCAGCTCTATATTAGACGTGCTTGTTAGAAGAAAATCCTTCCAAGCGGCTATGACAAAAGGAACGGACAATCTGTATTACATTTCTGGCGGAAGCGGGCTTGAACAGCTGTTTTCTTTAGACAAAGATCAATGGTCGTTCTTTTTAGAAGAGATGGAGAAAATATTGAATGACTTTGATTGTATATTCTTTGATATGGGTGCAGGCTTGTCAAAAGATCAACTCCCCTTTGTCTTATCGGCAGGAGAGGTGGTCGTTGTGACAACGCCAGAACCAACATCCATCATGGATGCCTACAGCGCAATTAAGCACTTAGCCATTCATCAGTTTGAACAGTCTGTTCAAATCATCGTCAACCGGTGTAAAACCCCGTCAGAAGGATCTGAAACGTACCGGAAATTAGCAGGAGTGGTGACATCCTTTCTACACCGAAAGCTTGTGTTTGCTGGGGCGGTGCCTGATGATCCTGCTGTTCCTAAAGCAGTCACTGAACAAATGCCATTTTATATGAAGCAGCCTCATTCAAGGCTAAGTAAAACCATTAAAATGCTGGCTGAAACACTGTATCATCAGCAGATAAGAGAGGCACGGAGAGAGCAGCATACGTTTATAGATAAGTTGTCCTCTTTTTTTAAAAGGAGGAAGGTGGACTCATGATTAGAGTGCTTGTAGTAGATGACTCGGCCTTTATGCGAAAACTCATCAGTGATTTTCTAAGTGCCGAGCAAGAAATTGAAGTCGTCGGAACGGCGCGAAATGGGGAAGATGCCTTAAAGCGGATTAAGGAATTGAATCCAGATGTTGTCACACTTGATGTGGAAATGCCTGTTCTAAATGGAACAGAAGCATTAAAACAAATTCTGGCTGAACACGACCTTGCTGTAATTATGGTGTCAAGCCAGACGAAGCAAGGGAAGGAATTAACCATCCATTGCTTAGAACTCGGTGCTTTTGACTTTGTGACAAAGCCTTCAGGAAGTATTTCGCTCGATTTACACAAAGTAAGAGGTCAAATTGTAGAGCGGGTACTTGCGGCAGGCCTGTCTAGAAAACGTACTGAGAAACAAGTTTCTCCTAAGCCGTTCATGAAGCCGCCAAGTCCAATTCCAGCGGCCGCTCCCCGTCTGCAAGAAGTAAGAAGCGGCTCATCACTCCGAAAGATTATTTCAATCGGAACTTCTACGGGAGGGCCTAGGGCGCTTCAACGAGTCGTCACGAAGCTGCCAAAAGACATAGAGGCGCCGATTTTGATTGTGCAGCATATGCCGGCAGGATTTACGGCATCGCTGGCTACTAGATTAGATCATTTATCACAAATTACAATCAAAGAAGCTCAAGATGGAGACATCGCTAAAAATGGAGTGGCTTACATAGCTCCTGGTGGATTGAATATGTCACTTCATGAACAAGGGGCAGCTTTAGTGATCAGGCTGTCCCCAGAAGACACTGACAGCCGTCACAAACCTTCTGTTAACTATTTATTTGAATCCATCAGCAACATAAAAGGTTACGAGAAAATCGCTGTCATTATGACAGGAATGGGTAGTGACGGCACAGAAGGTGTCAAAAAAATGGTCGCAAGCGGTCATACAAAAGTCATTGCAGAAAAAGAAGAATCATGTGTTGTTTTCGGAATGCCTAAATCAGTCATTAAAGCAGGCCTTGCACATGAAACAAGGCATGTGGATGACATCGCACATGCAATTATAAGCTCCATGAAAAAAGAGAGGGCGTGAACACGTTGGATGTAAACCAATACTTAGATATCTTTTTAGATGAAAGCAGAGAACACTTACAAACTTGTAATGAAAAACTTCTTGAATTAGAAAAGAACCCAACAGACTTGCAGCTAGTGAATGATATATTCAGAGCCGCTCATACACTGAAAGGCATGAGTGCAACGATGGGCTTTGATGATATGGCTCAATTAACACATCATTTAGAAAATATGTTTGATGCCATCAGAAACGAACAAATGATTGTCACTCCTGAATCAATGGATACGATGTTTGAAGCGCTCGATCACCTTGAAGCAATGGTTCAATCGATTGCAGAGGGCGGGGATGGAAAACGTGATGTCACAGAGATTAGTAAAAAACTAGATGTGACAGGAAGCCATGCAGAAACAGCATCTGCCGTTGAGACTGCTGAAGCATCATCAGCTGCAAGCGACCTAGATTATAACGAATTTGAACGAACAGTTCTTGATGAAGCGAGAGAACAAGGCTTTAAATGTTATGAGCTGAACGTGACATTAAGTGACGCATGCTTATTAAAAGCCGTTCGTGTCTATATGATTTTTGAAAGACTGAACGAAGCAGGAGAAGTTGTCAAAACGGTTCCGAATGCAGAACTTTTAGAATCAGAAGATTTTGAATCTGAATTCAGCATTTCTTACTTATCGAAACAGCCGATGGAAGAAGTGAAAAAAATCGTGATAGCGATCTCAGAGGTTGAACAAGTGGAGATTTCTGAAGTCTCTGCCTTTGAAGAAGCGGCTCCGGCTGAAACAAAAGCAGAGAAACCTGAGCAGAAAAATGAAGAAGCCGCAGCTCCTGCTGCTAAAGCGCCAGCAAACGATGCGCCAAAAGCAAATGGCAATAACGGTGCAGCTGCCGGCGGAACGAAAACGATCCGTGTCAACATCGATCGTCTAGATTCACTTATGAACCTGTTTGAAGAGCTTGTCATTGATAGAGGACGTTTAGAACAGATTGCTAAAGAACTTGAAAACAACGAACTCACGGATACAGTGGAAAGAATGTCCCGTATTTCTGGAGACCTGCAATCGATCATCTTGAACATGAGAATGGTGCCTGTAGAAACGGTGTTTAACAGATTCCCACGTATGATTCGTCAATTGACGAAAGAGCTCAATAAGAAAATTGAACTGATCATTGAAGGTGCTGAGACAGAGCTTGATCGAACAGTGATCGATGAAATTGGCGATCCGCTCTTACACTTACTTAGAAACAGTCTCGATCACGGGATTGAATCACCAGAAGAACGTGTGAAAAAAGGCAAACCAGAAAAAGGAACTGTTCTTTTAAAAGCATATCATAGCGGAAACCATGTCTTCATTGAAGTCGAAGATGATGGCGGCGGGATTAACCGTAAAAAGGTCCTTGAAAAAGCATTAGAGCGCGGGGTTATTACAGAAAGAGAAGCGGAAACACTTGAAGATCACCAAATTGATTCATTGATCTTTGCAGCAGGGTTCTCTACAGCTGATACGATTTCTGATATCTCGGGCCGAGGTGTAGGTCTTGACGTTGTGAAAAACAAGCTGGAATCATTAGGTGGTTCTGTGAGTATTAACTCAACAGAAGGTCAAGGCTCACTGTTCTCAATTCAGCTTCCACTCACATTATCGATCATTTCCGTACTTCTTGTGAAACTAGAGGAAGAAACATTTGCTATTCCGATTTCTTCTATTATAGAAACGGCTGTCATTAAGAAGAGTGACATCCTTCAAACGCATGATCGTGAAGTCATTGATTTCCGTGGATTTATCGTACCGGTTGTGTACTTGAAGAAACAGTTCAACGTACCAAATGCGAATGATTTAGAAGAAGAACTGCACATTATTGTTGTCCGTAAAGGAGACAAGCTAACAGCATTTGTGGTCGATTCGTTTATCGGTCAGCAAGAGGTTGTATTGAAATCACTTGGAGATTACCTACCAAACGTATTTGCGATATCAGGCGCAACAATCTTAGGTGACGGTCAGGTTGCACTCATCGTTGACTGTAATGCACTGATTAAGTAAAAAACAATAGAGGAGCGGTCTGAAATGAGTACAGATATCAAAACTGGCGAAAAGATGATTGTGTTTATCGTAAACAAAAAAGAATACGCCATTTCAGTATCAGAAGTAAAGTCCATTGAAAAATGGCAGCAGCCGACAAGAGTTCCTGGCGTTGCCCCTTATATATGCGGTGTCATTAATCTACGTGGTGTCGTGACACCTGTCATTGACCTTAGAGTGAGACTTGGATCAACTGACAACGAGATTACAGACGAAACAAGAATGATTATTGTACAAGTTGGTGACATTGAAGTCGGCTGGATTGTTGATGAAGCAAATGATGTCATTACTGTCCATCAGGAAGAGGTAGAATCTTCTACTGATTCAGCTGAAAAAGAAGGACTGTCATGGGTGACAGGAATTATTAAGCATGATCAGCGTCTATTCAATATCATTCATGCTGGTGCGGTCCTCGACAAGAGCGTGCAAGATGCACCTGTTCATTAAGGGGGATGTGAGATGAGCATTTTCAATGAAATTAAAGATGAACAGCTAGATATATTAAGTGAGGTTGGGAATATCGGAGCAGGCCATGCAGCGTCTGCTCTTGCCAGCCTATTGAATCGCAAAATTGATATGGCTGTTCCTTTTGTCAAAGTTCTCTCGTTTGAAGATTTAATGGATTTCTTTGGTGGAGCAGACCTTCCAGTTGCCAGTATCTTTTTGCGAATGGAGGGTGATCTTACCGGTTCAATCTTTTTCATTATGCCGTTTGAACAAGCTGAACAATTTGTAAGAGAGCTTGTTCAGGACCCAGCATTTGATATTGATACGATTCATGAACACATGCTAGGAACATCAGCGCTTCATGAGCTAGGAAATATTTTAGCAGGCTCTTATTTATCAGCACTTGCCGATTTAACAAAACTGCAGCTTCATCCAAGTGTTCCAGATGTCACGCTCGACATGTTCGGGGCTGTCATTAGTGAAGGATTAATGCAGTTTAGCCCTCTCGGCGATCAGGCGATTGTGATTGATACATCGATTTTCGATGATCAAAATCAGCAAGAGCTGAAAGGAAATATGTTTCTATTACCAGACTTTGAATCGTTTGAAAAACTGTTCAAAGCATTAGGTAACCTATAATGAACGTGCAGATTCCGGCAGTTGTAAAGGTTGGTATAGCGGATGTTCAGCTTGTGAAAACACCGGACCGTATTCGGACATCCGGTCTCGGTTCTTGCGTAGGACTTGTCCTTTTTGACCAAGAAAAAAAACTGGCAGGACTTGTCCATGTCATGCTTCCAGACTCCTCTCTTTCAAAAGGAGCGGTAGAGAACTTGGCTAAGTATGCAGATACAGGTGTCAAGCATACAATTGATCTGCTCTTAAAAGAAGGAGCGCGCAAACATGCGCTAAAAGCGAAGCTTGCTGGCGGCGCAGAAATGTTTAAATTTAAGTCAACCAATGATCTGATGAGAATTGGACCTAGAAATGTTTCAGCTGTGAAAGAACATCTGTCTCTTCATCATATCCCGATTATTAGTGAGGACACGGGCGGAAACAATGGACGCACGATTGAATTCGATCCGCTTACAACAGAACTTGAGATCCGCACTGTGAAACAAGGCATTATGAAGATATAACTAAGGAAGTATAGGGGGAGAAAGATGCAATCCTTAAATTACGAAGATCAGGCGCTATGGGCTAGATGGAAAGAGTGGAAGGACCCAGCTGCTGGAGATGATCTTATGCGCCGCTATATGCCGCTCGTCACATATCATGTTGGAAGAATTTCCATCGGTCTCCCGAAGTCAGTGCACAAAGAAGACTTGATCAGTCTAGGGATGCTCGGTTTATATGATGCCCTTGAAAAATTTGACCCCGGAAGAGATCTGAAGTTTGATACATATGCATCCTTCAGAATTCGCGGGGCCATCATCGACGGTCTTCGTAAAGAGGACTGGCTGCCTCGTACATCAAGAGAAAAAACAAAAAAAGTAGAAGCGGCAATTGAAAAGCTTGAACAGCGATATTTACGAAATGTGACACCAACAGAGGTTGCTGAAGAACTCGGCATGAGTGAACAAGATGTGGTCACAACGATGAATGAAGGGTTCTTTGCGAATTTGCTCTCGATTGATGAGAAGCTGCATGATCAAGAAGACGGAGAAAACGTTCAAGTCATGATTCGCGACGAAAAGACTGTGACACCTGAAGAGAAAATGCTGAAAGATGAATTAATTGAACAGCTTGCCGAAAAAATGACAGAGCTTTCGGAAAAAGAAAAGCTTGTGATTAGTCTTTTCTATAAAGAGGAATTGACGTTAACGGAAATTGGTCAAGTGCTTAATTTATCGACCTCCCGCATTTCGCAAATTCATTCAAAGGCATTGTTCAAGCTTAAGCATCTGCTTGATAAAGCCATTCAATCTTAAAGAGTTAGTGAGTGAAAAAATATGCTATGGCTGATTAGCTTTATGCTTCATGCTGCACTTATTTATTTTGTGATCATTTTATACACGAGAATGAATTCGCTGAAGGCAACAGAACAAAAGCAGCGAGAGCTTTTAGAAGAAACGGAAAATACCCTGGCTGCATTTTTGATGGAAGTCAAAGAAGAGAATGAAAAACTATCAAAAGCTGCAGCCACTTCCCCTGATTTTTCTGCTGAAGAGCTGAAATCGGATCTTCAGACACCAAAGCAGCCACAACCACCAATTGAATCCCAGCAATCGGTAGAAAGTGAAGATCCAGTTCCAGAGCACCTGTCGACTCTCCTTAGCGAAGTTGAGGTGCAGGAAGAGAAGGTAAACGAACCCGTTTCAAGTCTCGAAACAGAAGTTTCTGCGCCTTCTGAAAGTGAAATAGAAGAAACATTTGAGGATCAAGTAAAGGCCTTATATGATCAAGGGCTATCATTAGAAGAAATAGCGAAAGAATTAAAAACGGGCAAGACAGAAATCGAGCTTTTATTAAAATTTAGCGGAAAGCTGTAAAGGATTCTTGATTGTCAGTCCATCATGTGTTATATTATTTCTTGGTGTTAAATACACACGCTTAATGATTCGTATGAAGGTGCTGCCGTGGCGCAGTTTTATGTGAACATGACTTAAGCGGAGGAAAAAAAACCATTATATTAGGAGGCAACAACATGTCAGTTATTTCTATGAAACAATTGCTAGAAGCTGGTGTTCACTTCGGTCACCAAACACGCCGTTGGAACCCAAAAATGAAGCGTTACATCTTTACAGAGCGTAACGGTATCTACATCATCGATCTTCAAAAAACGGTGAAAAAAGTAGAGGAAGCTTACAACTTCACGAAAAATCTTGCTGCTGACGGAGGAAAAATCCTTTTCGTTGGTACGAAAAAGCAAGCACAAGATTCAGTGAAAGAAGAAGCAATCCGTTCTGGTATGTTCTATGTAAACCAACGCTGGCTTGGTGGAACGTTAACAAACTTTGAAACAATCCAAAAACGTATCAAACGTTTAAAAGATATCGAAAAAATGCAAGAAAACGGTACGTTCGAAGTTCTTCCTAAGAAAGAAGTCGTTCAACTGAAAAAAGAATTAGAACGTCTTGAAAAATTCCTAGGCGGAATCAAAGACATGAAGGGTCTTCCAGATGCACTTTTCATTATCGACCCTCGTAAAGAGCGTATTGCAGTTGCAGAAGCTCGTAAATTGAATATCCCAATTATCGGTATCGTTGACACAAACTGTGATCCAGACGAAATTGATGTTGTGATCCCTGCAAACGATGATGCAATCCGTGCTGTAAAACTTCTAACTGCTAAAATGGCAGATGCGATTCTTGAGTCTAAACAAGGCGAAGAAGAAGCTGTTGTAGAAGAAACGACAGAAACTGAAACAACAACTGCGTAACCTATTCAAAAGGTGATAAGAGGGAACTGCCTTTTATCACCTTTTTTTCACCTAGTAATCCGTGTTTTAACATAGAAGGAGGAAATGTAAAATGGCAATTACTGCTCAATTAGTAAAAGAACTGCGTCAAAAAACTGGTGCAGGTATGATGGACTGTAAAAAAGCGTTAACAGAAACTGATGGTGACATCGATAAAGCAATCGATCTTCTAAGAGAAAAAGGGATCGCAAAAGCTGCGAAAAAAGCAGACCGTATTGCGGCAGAAGGATTAACTCTTATTAAAACTGACGGCAATACTGGCGTTATCCTAGAAGTGAACTCTGAGACTGATTTCGTTGCGAAAAACGAAGGATTCCAAAATCTTCTTAACGAACTTGCTGATCATTTACTTGCTGCGAAACCTGCAACAATTGAAGAAGCACATGCTTCTAAAATGGAAAATGGTTCAACAGTTGAAGAACATATTACTTCTGCAATTGCGAAAATCGGAGAAAAAATTACGCTGCGCCGTTTCTCAGTCATCACAAAAGAAGATAACGCTGCATTCGGTTCTTACTTACACATGGGCGGACGCATCGGTGTATTAGCGGTTCTTAACGGAACAACTGATGAAGAGCTTGCGAGAGACATCGCAATGCACGTTGCTGCTGTAAACCCTAAATACATTTCTCGTGACCAAGTGTCTGAAGAAGAAGCAAACCGTGAGCGTGAAGTATTAACACAACAAGCGCTTCAAGAAGGAAAGCCTGAAAATATCGTTGCTAAAATGGTAGAAGGCCGTCTAAACAAATTCTTCGAAGAAATTTGCTTACTTGACCAAGCATTCGTTAAAAACCCAGATGAAAAAGTGAAACAAGTTGTAGGTGCGAAAAACGCAACTGTTCAAACTTATGTTCGCTATGAAGTGGGCGAAGGTATCGAAAAACGTCAAGACAACTTTGCTGAAGAAGTCATGAGCCAAGTGAAAAAATAATGTTTGAAAAGCTCTCTGGGGCTTTTTTAGGGAGCACAAGCACTGTGTTCCCTATTTTTTAGAGGATATTGATTTACAAAAGACGGTTTCTTACGCATAATAAGAGACGGTATAGTTTACACTTGGAGGTTATCATGAGCAAACCGAAATATAATCGCATTGTACTGAAGCTAAGTGGAGAAGCACTAGCTGGTGATGCTGGAAATGGAATTAACCCAACTGTCATTCAATCAATTGCAAAGCAAGTAAAAGAAATTGCAGAACTTGATGTTGAAGTTGCAGTCGTTGTAGGCGGAGGAAACCTTTGGCGTGGTAAGACAGGCAGTGACTTAGGAATGGACCGGGCAACAGCAGACTATATGGGAATGCTTGCAACAGTGATGAATTCATTGGCATTACAAGACAGCCTAGAAACGCTTGGCATTCAGTCTAGAGTACAAACCTCTATCGAAATGAGACAGGTTGCAGAGCCATACATAAGAAGAAAAGCGATCCGTCACCTTGAGAAGAAACGTGTCGTGATTTTTGCTGCAGGTACTGGTAACCCTTATTTCTCTACTGATACAACAGCAGCACTTCGTGCAGCTGAAATTGAAGCAGATGTCATTTTAATGGCGAAAAACAATGTAGACGGTGTCTACAGTGCTGATCCTCGTACAGATGCGGATGCAGTAAAATATGATAAGCTTTCATATCTTGATGTACTAAAAGAAGGGCTTGCTGTAATGGATTCTACTGCGTCCTCATTATGTATGGACAATGACATTCCATTAATCGTCTTCTCTATTATGGAAGAAGGAAATATTAAACGTGCCGTCAATGGCGAATCAATCGGAACGATCGTGAGGGGGAAATAACGTGTCAAAAGAAGTGTTGAACCAAACAAAAGAAAAAATGGAAAAAGCCGTTCAAGCATACGGACGTGAACTAGCAACTGTCCGTGCGGGCAGAGCTAATGCTTCCCTTTTAGACAAAGTAACAGTGGATTACTATGGTGCGCAAACACCACTAAACCAAATTGCATCAATTACAGTGCCAGAAGCACGTATGCTGATTATCACACCTTACGATAAAACAGCGATCGGTGATATCGAAAAGGCGATCCAAAAGTCTGATCTTGGTATCACACCAACAAGTGACGGAAACGTGATCCGTATTGCGATCCCAGCACTAACAGAAGAAAGACGTAAAGAACTTGTAAAAGTTGTGAGAAAATACTCAGAAGAAGCAAAAGTAGCTGTTCGTAACGTTCGTCGTGATGCAAACGATGAATTGAAAAAGCTAGAGAAAAATGGGGAGATCACTGAAGATGAATTAAGATCATCTACAGAGGATGTTCAAAAATTGACAGATGAATATGTCGCTAAAATTGATGAAGTGACAAAAGATAAAGAAAAAGAAATCATGGAAGTTTAAGAAAAAACTATGTACAATAGATAATAGTGAAAAGACCCTCTTCATGTTTACAGGGGGTTTTTTTGTTAATACTGTTGAGGACTATATTATTAGCGGGAACGCAACCTTTTTGGGTGATGGAGGAATCTCATGCTCAATATACTCAAAAATTGGAAGAATCAGCAAACAGCAGCTTCCAACTTAGAAAGCCTGACAAAAGAAGACATATTAAATGGAGAAATTCCTGAACATATCGCCATTATCATGGATGGGAATGGAAGATGGGCGAAAAAACGTGCGCTTCCACGGGTAGCAGGACATCATGAAGGAATGAAAGTTGTCAAGCGCATGACCAAGCTTGCAAATGAGCTGAATGTCAAAGTGCTGACTTTGTATGCTTTCTCTACAGAAAATTGGAAACGTCCAAAACTAGAAGTAGACTTTTTAATGAAGCTTCCTGAAGAGTTTCTAAACATCTATCTGCCTGAACTCATCGAGGAAAATGTCCGTGTACGTTTAACAGGTGATCCAGACGGCCTCCCGCAGCATACGAAAAAAGCGGTAGAGAACGCAGTGAAGAGTACGGCGAATAATGACGGACTCATTTTAAATTTTGCGCTCAATTATGGAGGACGGACAGAAATTATTTCTGCATGCAGACAAATTTCTGAAAAAGTCAAAGAAGGCAAGCTTCGAGCAGAAGACATCACAGAAGAGATGTTTTCAGCTTATTTAATGACAGAATCTCTTCAAGATCCGGATTTGCTTATTCGTACGAGTGGAGAAATTAGATTAAGCAACTTTATGCTTTGGCAAATTGCATACAGCGAGTTTGTCTTTACGGATGTGCTTTGGCCTGACTTTTCTGATGAGCATCTCATAGGCGCTATCGGAGAGTACCAGCGCCGCGGCCGGAGGTTCGGTGGAATTTAGAGGGTGGTGCAGATGAAACAAAGAATTTTGACGGGTGTTCTGGCAGCTGCAGTGTTTTTACTTGCAGTGATTTATGGACAAATGCCGTTTACCCTGCTGATTTATTTAATGGGAAGTGTCGCTCTCTTTGAGCTTCTTAGAATGAAAAAGATTTCGATTTTCAGCTTTCCTGGCATTGTCAGCTTAATATTGCTTTGGCTTTTAATGGGCGGAGAAAATAGCTTCTTCCCGAACGTAGACGCATCAAAAATGCAGATTGCTTTATTTGCAGTCTTAATCCTTTTAACTTATACAGTTCTGAGCAAAAACTCTTTCACATTCGATGAGGTTGCTTTTGTTATATTAGCCACATTATATATTGGCGTTAGTTTCTATTATTTTATTCAAATTAGAGGCTTGTATGGCATGAGTGCGATCTTCTTCGCAGCGGTGATTATTTGGTCCACTGACTCAGGTGCCTATTTTATTGGGAAATCTATGGGGAAACGAAAGCTTTGGCCAGAGATCAGCCCAAACAAAACAGTAGAAGGATTTATCGGCGGAATCGTCACAGCGGTCGTGCTGTCACTTGTGTTCCAGGCGGTTACAGGATTTTTGCCATCATATCTGCTTGTTATGTTTATTACTCTTTTGCTCAGTATTTTTGGACAGCTTGGCGACCTTGTGGAATCTGCTTTAAAGCGTCATTACCATGTGAAGGATTCAGGGACAATCCTCCCAGGTCATGGCGGAATTTTGGACAGGTTTGACAGCTTTTTATTCGTTCTGCCGTTTTTATATTTATTGCTGGCCACGTTTGCTAGCTAACCTCATAGAAACTAATTGAACGAGAGAAGGAGTGGCAATTTGAAATATATTTCGCTATTAGGCGCAACAGGATCAATTGGAGAACAAACATTAGATGTGATCAGGCAGCATCCAGACAAATTCAAGTTGAAAGCGATGACGTTTGGCAGAAATATAGACAAGGCCATCCCTATCATTGAACAATTTCAGCCTGAATTTGTTGGATGTGTAGACGAAGCGACCTATCGCACGTTAAAAGGTCATTCATTTCAATACGATGTCAAAATGGCTGCGGGTGATGAAGCAAACATCGAAGCAGCGACCTATGATGCAGTGGATGTTGTGGTCAATGCACTGGTAGGAAGTGTCGGACTTGTACCGACATTAAAAGCCATTGAACAAAAAAAGACGATCGCACTTGCAAATAAGGAAACACTTGTGACAGCTGGTCATATAGTAAAAGAGTACGCCAAAAAGTATGACGTGCCTTTACTTCCTGTCGATAGTGAACACTCCGCTATTTTTCAATCCCTGCAAGGTGAACAAGCTAAAAACATTGAACGCTTAATCGTCACAGCTTCAGGCGGCAGTTTCCGAGATAAAAAACGCACGGAGCTTGAAGGTGTAACGGTAGAAGAAGCGCTAAATCATCCGAACTGGTCCATGGGCGCAAAAATCACGATCGATTCAGCGACCATGATGAATAAGGGGCTTGAGGTGATTGAGGCGCATTGGCTGTTTGATATCCCATACGATCAAATTGATGTGCTGTTACATAAAGAGAGCATCATCCATTCCATGGTGGAATTCCATGACAAAAGTGTCATGGCTCAGTTAGGTACACCTGACATGAGGGTTCCGATTCAATACGCGCTCACTTATCCTGATAGAGCGCCATTAAAAGAAGCGAAATCATTAAACCTTTGGGAGATTGGACAATTAAATTTCCAAAAAGCGGATTTTGACAGGTATCGCTGCTTACATTTTGCTTATGAATCAGGTAAAATAGGAGGGACAATGCCTACTGTGCTTAATGCAGCCAATGAAATAGCTGTTGATGCATTTTTAAAAGGCAAAGTAACGTTCCTGCAAATTGAAGAATTGATTGAAAAGGCACTGAACAGACATCATGTGATTTCAACGCCTAGTTTGCAAGATATCCATGAAGTGGACAAAGATACACGAGACTTTGTTCAATCAATCCTCGCATAAGGTGGTATGTTCGTGAATACAGTGATTGCGTTTATTATTATTTTTGGAACGCTCGTTTTTTTCCACGAGCTTGGCCATTTAATTATGGCGCAGCGCGCAGGCATTTTATGCCGCGAGTTCGCAATTGGTTTTGGACCGAAGATTTTCTCCTTTAAACGAAAAGAAACCGTCTATACCATCAGACTTCTGCCAATCGGCGGATTTGTTAAAATGGCTGGAGAAGACCCTGAAGTCATTGAAATTAAACCGGGTCATACAGTGGGGCTCTTATTCAATGAGCAAAATGAAGTAGAAAAAATCATTTTAAATGATAAAGAAAAATATCCTGATGCACTTGTCATTGAAGTTGAACAAATTGATTTAGATCATGCGATGAGAATTTCAGGATATGAGGCTGGAAATGAAGACATTCTGACTGGCTACAATGTAAGCCAAACAAGCTTCTATATTGCAGATGGTGAAGAAATTCAAATTGCGCCATACAACCGTCAGTTTGGTTCAAAAACAGTATGGCAGCGTATTAAAGCCATTGCAGCTGGACCGATTATGAACTTTATCCTGGCATATGTGATTCTAGTGGCTTTAGGATTTATTCAAGGTGTAACCGTGGATGATCCTGTACTTGGTAAGCTGACAAAAGACGGCCGGGCAGCGCAAGCCGGGCTTATGCAGGGAGATCATATCGTTTCAATTAACGGGGATAAAATGAATTCTTGGACAGACGTTGTTCAAACGGTTCAAAAGAACCCAGATAAAAAAATGAATGTCGTCATTGACCGAGATGGCAAAGAAAGCACCATTCAAGTTGTACCGGAAGCTGTGAAGGCCGAAGGAAAAACCATTGGCCGTTTTGGCTCTTACCCGCCAACAGAAAATGGCTTTCTCAAAGTCATCTCATCTTCAGGAACGACAGTGATATCAACAGCAGGTCTCATCTTAACAAACTTGCAAAAGATTGTCACAGGACAATTTTCATTAGATATGCTTGCAGGTCCTGTTGGAATATATGATATGACAGGAGAAGTAGCGAAACAAGGTGTGTTAACATTAATGCAGTTTGCTGCGTTTCTTAGTATCAACTTAGGGATCGTGAATTTATTACCGATTCCTGCATTAGACGGAGGAAGATTACTTTTCCTATTCGTTGAAGCCATTCGCGGCAAACCAATTAATCGTGAGAAAGAGGCACTTGTTGTCTTCATTGGTGTTGCGTTCCTCATGCTATTAATGCTAGTAGTGACATGGAATGACATCCAGCGATTATTTTTATAAAAACCAATGTCTCTTGTTTCTCATTCTGGGAAACAAGAGTTTTTGTGAGAAGTCCTATTTCTTAAATGAGGTGTAACGACATGAGACAATCCTTGACTTTCATTCCAACTCTTCGAGAGGTGCCGGCAGATGCTGAGGCAAAAAGTCATCAGCTATTAGTAAGAGCTGGATTTATTAGACAAAACACGAGCGGTATTTATCATTACCTGCCGTTAGCACATAAAGTGATTCAGCACATTCAAGCCATTGTTCGCAAGGAAATGGAAAAGGCGGGAGCAGCTGAGCTGTTAATGCCAGTGCTGCAGCAAGCAGAAATGTGGCAAGAGTCAGGAAGATGGTATACATACGGTCCAGAACTCATGCGTATGAAAGATCGTCACGGCCGCGAGTTTGCACTTGGCCCAACACACGAAGAAGTGATCACATCACTCGTACGCAGTGAAGTCAAATCGTATAAAAAGCTTCCTTTGACACTGTATCAAATCCAATCTAAATTCCGTGATGAACAAAGACCTCGCTTTGGGTTATTGCGCGGACGTGAATTTATTATGAAGGACGCCTATTCATTCCACTCTTCACCAGAGAGCCTTGATGACACATACAACAAAATGTTTACAGCTTACTCGAATGTCTTTTCAAAAGTAGGTCTTAACTTTAGACCCGTCATTGCCGATTCTGGGGCAATGGGAGGAAAAGATACACATGAGTTTATGGCACTGTCAGAAGTAGGAGAAGATACAATCGCATACTCTGACACATCTTCCTACGCCGCGAACATTGAAATGGCTGAGGCTGTGTATCACGGAGAAGAAGCAAACCCTGCGGACTACAAAGAACTCGAGAAAGTACACACGCCGCAGGTGAAGACGATACAAGATGTTGCGTCATTCTTAGAAGTGGCTCCTTCTACATGTATCAAATCTGTCTTGTTTAAAGCAGACGATGGGTATGTACTTGTCCTGACAAGAGGCGATCATGAAGTAAATGATGTGAAAGTGAAAAACTTAGTTGGAGCACAGCTTGTAGAGCTTGCTTCACGTGAGGAAGTACTAGACGTGATCGGAACAGAACCAGGATTTGTTGGACCAGTGAAGCTTGAAGCGGAAGTAACGATTTATGCAGACCACGCTGTCAAAGGAATGACAAATGCAGTTGCAGGTGCAAATGAATCGGATTATCACTATGTCAATGTTAATCCTGCTCGTGATCTGTCAGTGAAGGAATATACAGATCTTCGCTTGATTCAAGAGGGAGACGTTTCTCCAGATGGTGAAGGCACAATCCAGTTCGCAAAAGGAATTGAAGTAGGACAAGTCTTTAAGCTAGGTACACGTTATTCAGAGGCAATGGATGCAACATACCTCGATGAAAATGGACGTGCGCAGCCAATGATCATGGGCTGCTATGGCATCGGAATTTCTAGAACCCTTTCTGCGATTGTTGAACAACATCATGATGACAAGGGGATTATTTGGCCAGAAACAGTTGCGCCATATGATCTTCATCTACTTGCCTTAAATATGAAAAACGATGTACAAAAGGAACTGGCTGAGACGCTGTATGAGCGTTTACAGGAAGAGGGCTATGAAGTCCTTTTCGATGACCGCCAAGAGCGTGCAGGCGTCAAATTTGCCGACAGTGACTTAATTGGACTGCCAATTCGCATTAGCTGCGGGAAACGTTCAGAAGAAGGTATTGTCGAAGTGAAATTTAGAAAATCAGGTGAATCACACGAAGTATCTGTTGATGAACTGATTTCATTTATACGCCAAGCATAAAAAACGAACAAAAAAATGAAGGTACCTCCTGCAAAAAAGAGGTACCTTTCTGATTTGCAAAAGGAGGGTCCTGTCTTGGATGAACAATTACCGATTACCCGGCGGCAATTTCATATATTACTCAATCAGATTCAAATGACAGATGATGACCTCAGCCGTTACTTTGAAGAAGGCGAGATCGTCAAATTGACGGTGCATAAGGCGGCAAAAACGTGGCATTTTCTTTTTAAATTTAAGGCACTTTTGCCTTACAAAGTATATGCAATGTTTTTAAGCAGGCTGACAAATGCATTTTCTCATATCGCACAAGTCACTTGTACGATTGAAGTCAATGATCCGCACATATCTGAAGAGCTCGTTCAATCGTATTGGTCACATTGTGTGGAAGAGCTTCAAGGAATTTCTCCCCCAATCATCAGCTTGCTTCAACAGCAAAAACCAGCGCTGTCTGGACATAAGATCATCATCAAAACAAAAAGCGAAACTGAGGCTCTGGCCATCAAGAAGAAATATAGCCCAATGCTTCAGGCTGCATTTAAACAAGTCGGTTTTCCAGAACTTCAATTTGATACAGAAATTTTTGTATCAGATCAAGAGATTCAGAAGTTCAGAGAACAAAAACTTGCTGAAGATCAAGAAAGAGCCATGCAAGCCCTTGTTGAGATGGAGAAGAAGGAAAGTGAGGATCAAGAGGAAGCCCCTTCTGGCCCTCTGATGATTGGCTATCAAATCAAAGACAATGAAGAAATACGTACGCTTGATAGTATTATGGACGAAGAAAGACGAATCACCGTCCAAGGATACGTGTTTGATGCGGAAACGCGCGAACTAAAAAGCGGTAGAACCCTTTGTATCTTTAAAATTACCGATTATACGAATAGTATTTTGATCAAAATGTTTGCGAGAGAAAAAGAAGATGCCCAGCTCATGAAATCCTTGAAAAAAGGGATGTGGGTCAAAGCAAGAGGAAGCATTCAAAACGATACGTTTGTGAGAGATCTTGTCATGATCGCAAATGACGTCAATGAAATGAAACCTCAGCTGAAAGAAGATACTGCACCAGAGGGAGAAAAGCGTGTTGAGCTTCATTTGCATTCGCCAATGAGCCAGATGGATGCTGTCACTGGCATCGGTAGACTTGTTGAACAAGCAAAAAAATGGGGGCATGAGGCCATTGCCCTGACAGATCACGCCGTTGTACAATCCTTTCCAGATGCGTATGCAGCAAGTAAAAAGCATGGCATCAAAATGATGTACGGGGTGGAAATCAATTTAGTCGATGACGGGGTGCCGATTGCGTATAATCCAGAGCACCGCTTGTTAGAAGATGCGACGTTTGTCGTATTTGATGTTGAGACAACGGGACTCTCTGCTGTGTATGATACGATCATTGAGCTTGCAGCTGTGAAAATCAAAGGCGGGGAAATCATTGACCGCTTTGAGGCATTTGCAAACCCTCATCATCCGTTATCAGCAACAACCATTGAACTAACCGGTATCACGGATGACATGGTGAGAGATGCACCAGATGTGGTCGATGTTGTTCGGGATTTCAAAGAGTGGATTGGACAAGATATCCTTGTTGCTCACAATGCGAGCTTTGATATGGGCTTTTTAAATGCAGCATATAAGCGTCTGCTAAAAACAGATAAAGCATCAAACCCTGTCATTGATACACTAGAACTCGGCCGATTCCTTTATCCTGAATTTAAAAATCACCGGCTGAACACGCTGTGTAAAAAGTTCGATATTGAACTCACGCAGCATCACCGGGCGATTTATGATGCAGAAGCAACTGGTTACCTCATGCTGAAGATGCTAAAAGATGCGGCTGAAAAAGAGATTGCTTACCACGATCAATTAAATGAAAACATGGGGCAGTCCAATGCGTATCAGCGCTCACGTCCTTACCATGCAACCGTGATTGCACAAAATGAGACGGGTCTAAAGAATTTATTTAAGCTTGTTTCACTTTCTCATATTCATTATTTCTACCGCGTGCCGCGTATCCCTCGCTCACAGCTTGAGAAATATCGAGAAGGTTTAATTGTTGGGTCTGCTTGTGATAAGGGTGAAGTGTTTGAAGGGATGATGCAGAAGTCACCTGATGAGGTAGAAGACATTGCCGCATTTTACGACTATTTAGAAGTTCATCCGCCAGAAGTGTATCAGCATTTACTCCAGCTGGAGCTTGTTCGGGATGAACGTGCATTAAAAGAGATCATCACAAACATTGTGAAACTTGGTGAAAAACTGAATAAACCAGTCGTGGCGACTGGAAATGTGCACTACCTGCATCCAGAAGACAAAATTTATCGCAAAATCTTAATTTCATCACAAGGCGGGGCGAATCCGCTGAATCGTCATGAACTGCCAAAAGTTCATTTTAGAACAACTGATGAAATGCTAGAAGCATTCTCTTTCCTTGGAGACGAGAAGGCGAAAGAGATTGTCGTGACGAATACGCAAAAAGTATCTGAGATGATCGAAAGTATTAAACCAATCAAAGACGATCTTTATACACCAAAAATCGAAGGTGCAGATGAAGAAATTCGGGAAATGAGTTATAACATGGCTCGTAGCATCTACGGTGACGATTTACCGAAAATTGTAGAAGACCGGATTGAGAAAGAATTAAAGAGTATTATTGGTCACGGTTTCGCTGTTATTTATTTAATTTCTCATAAGCTTGTTAAGAAATCACTTGATGATGGATATCTAGTTGGTTCAAGGGGATCAGTTGGTTCATCTCTCGTTGCGACATTAACAGAGATTACAGAAGTAAACCCGCTTGCGCCGCACTATGTATGTCCAAGTTGTAAGCACTCTGAGTTCTTTAATGACGGATCGGTTGGCTCAGGATTTGACCTTCCTGATAAAGACTGTCCTGAATGCGGGACGCCGTATAAAAAAGACGGACACGATATTCCGTTTGAAACGTTCTTAGGTTTTAAAGGAGATAAAGTGCCTGATATCGACTTGAACTTCTCAGGAGAATATCAGCCGATTGCCCATAACTATACGAAAGAGTTGTTTGGTGAAGAGTATGTATACCGCGCAGGTACAATCGGTACCGTTGCAGAAAAAACGGCATATGGTTATGTGAAAGGCTACGCAGGAGATCATAACCTTCATATGAGAGGTGCTGAAATTGACCGGCTCGTACAGGGCTGTACGGGCGTCAAACGGACAACAGGCCAACATCCAGGCGGTATTATCGTCGTGCCGGATTATATGGACATTTACGATTTCTCACCAATACAATATCCAGCAGATGCGACAGGTTCTGATTGGAAAACGACGCATTTTGATTTCCATTCAATCCATGATAACTTGCTGAAACTAGATATTCTTGGACACGATGATCCAACGGTCATTCGGATGCTTCAGGACTTGAGCGGAATTGATCCAAAAACGATTCCGACAGATGATCCTGAGGTCATGAAAATCTTCCAAGGAACGGAACCTCTCGGTGTCACAGAAGAACAAATTGGATGTAAAACGGGAACACTTGGGATCCCAGAGTTTGGCACAAGGTTTGTTCGTCAGATGCTTGAGGATACAAAACCGACCACCTTCTCGGAGCTTGTTCAGATCTCTGGTCTATCTCACGGTACAGATGTATGGCTCGGCAACGCCCAAGAGCTGATTCATAATAAAACGTGTGAACTAAGCGAAGTGATTGGCTGTCGTGATGATATTATGGTCTATCTGATTTATCAAGGTTTAGAGCCGTCACTTGCCTTTAAAATCATGGAATCTGTTCGTAAAGGGAAGGGACTTCCTCCTGAATGGGAAGAAGAAATGAAGAATAATAACGTACCGAACTGGTACATTGATTCTTGTAAAAAGATTAAATACATGTTCCCTAAAGCCCACGCGGCTGCTTATGTATTAATGGCCGTTCGGATTGCTTATTTCAAGGTGCACCATGCACTTCTGTACTATGCGGCTTATTTTACCGTTCGTGCTGATGATTTTGATATCGAAACGATGACAAAAGGATCGAATGCGATTCGAGCGGTCATGGACGATATTAACTCAAAAGGTCTTGATGCATCACCGAAAGAGAAGAACCTATTAACTGTACTAGAGCTTGCACTTGAAATGTGTGAAAGAGGCTATCACTTTAAAAAAGTAGACCTATACCGGTCAAGTGCCACTGAGTTTATCATTGATGGAGACGGGCTAATCCCGCCATTCAACTCCATCCCTGGACTCGGAACAAACGTTGCGTTAAATATTGTACGCGCACGCCAAGATGGTGAATTCCTTTCAAAAGAAGATTTACAAAAACGAGGAAAAGTGTCTAAGACCATCCTTGAGTATTTGGATCGTCAAGGTTGCTTAGAAGCACTTCCTGATCAAAACCAGCTTTCTTTGTTCTAATGTGAAAAATGAGGAGCGCCCTTAAAGAGCGTTCTTTTTTGTATATACAATAATATTATTATGTTAACTAAATATTTTAACTGGAATTATTTTCTTGTTGGTTCATATATCTTGATTTAACGTCGTGTTTTGAGAGAAGAGATGTATGTCATTCTTTCTACCCAAATAGAGCAAAAAAGAGAATTTAGCCGTCTGAAATGTTCTCATACGACATATGATCATTTTGGGTACAGTCACATGAAGAATCAGGAGAAAACCCTCGGTGAGCGTCAAGCTGATGGCTGTTTACTATGCACATTTTTGAAACACGCTTGATTCTTTTCAACACTGTACAAAACACGAACGGAATGACAAGGAGGTGGTCATTTCTTGTTCAATGTTTCACGTTTAAGAAAAAAGAAGGGGTGAGAAGTAGGTACATGTCAGATTACAACTATGTAGAGGTGCTCCAAAAATCCATTTTGTTTTACGAAGCCCAGCGTTCCGGAAAGCTTCCGGAAAGCAATCGTCTTAACTGGCGAGGGGATTCTGGACTAGAGGATGGGAAAGATGTTGGTCATGATTTAACAGGCGGCTGGTACGATGCTGGTGATCATGTGAAGTTCGGACTTCCGATGGCTTACTCTGCAGCCGTGCTTGCATGGACAGTCTATGAGTACCGAGAAGCTTACGAAGAGGCAGAGCTGCTTGATGATATGTTAGATCAAATCAAGTGGGCAACCGATTATTTTTTGAAAGCCCATACAGGTCCAAATGAATTTTGGGCACAAGTAGGCGATGGGAATGCGGATCATGGCTGGTGGGGTCCAGCAGAAGTGATGCCGATGAACCGGCCAGCATTTAAAATTGATGAACATTGTCCAGGAACAGAAGTAGCCGCCCAAACCGCAGCCGCTTTAGCAGCGGGTTCAATTATTTTTAAAGAAACTGATGCGCCTTATGCAGCAAAGCTTCTCACCCATGCAAAGCAGCTTTATGCATTTGCTGACCAATATCGCGGTGAGTATACAGATTGTGTCACCAATGCGCAGCCATTTTATAACTCTTGGAGCGGCTATATTGATGAGCTCATTTGGGGTGGAATATGGCTGTACTTGGCGACAAATGACCAGACCTATTTAAACAAAGCACTAAAAGCAGTAGAAGAATGGCCGAAGGATTGGGACTATACGTTTACGATGTCGTGGGACAATACCTTTTTTGCTTCGCAAATTTTACTTGCGAGAATCACAAAGGAGAAAAGGTTTATCGAATCGACGGAGCGTAATCTCGATTACTGGTCGACGGGTTTTGTTCAAAATGGAAAAGTAGAAAGAATCACTTATACGCCTGGCGGACTAGCGTGGTTAGATCAATGGGGTTCACTTCGTTATACAGCAAATGCTGCATTTTTAGCGTTTGTGTACGCAGATTGGGTCTCTGATCAAGAAAAAAAGAATCGATACCAAACGTTTGCGATCAGGCAAACACACTATATGTTAGGGGATAATCCGCAAAATAGAAGCTATGTCGTTGGGTTTGGCAAAAATCCGCCGATGCATCCACACCATCGAACTGCACATGGCTCATGGTCTAATCAGCTGACAACTCCTTCTTCTCATCGACACACGCTTTATGGAGCGCTTGTTGGGGGGCCTAATGCACAGGATCAGTATACCGATGACATCTCTGACTATGTATCAAACGAGGTAGCAACAGACTATAATGCCGCCTTTACTGGAAATGTAGCCAAAATGGTACAGCTGTTTGGTCAGGGGCAGTCAAAACTGCCGAATTTTCCGCCTAAAGAAAAAGTGGAAGATGAGTTTTTTGTAGAGGCAGCTGTCATGAGTAACGATACAACATCTACTCAGATCAAAGCCATTCTATACAATCGATCAGGCTGGCCGGCAAGAAGTAGTCAATCACTTTCTTTTAGATATTATGTCAATCTGAGCGAGATATTTGCGAAGGGATTCACTGATAAAGATATTCAAGTGATAGCTGTCTACAATGAAGGCGCTTCCTTATCTCCGTTAACGGTGTATGACGCATCATCCCATATCTATTTTACAGAAATCGATTTTACTGGCGTAGCTATTTTTCCAGGAGGCGAATCGCTTCATAAGAAGGAAATACAGTTCCGGTTATCTGCGCCAAATGGTGCGAATATATGGGATGCCTCAAATGATTATTCCTTTCAAGGATTAACATCCAATATGCAGAAAACAGCGAGAATTCCTGTTTTTGATCAAGGTGATTTAGTATTTGGTACGCTTCCGAATAAATAAATATAAAGGGTGAGGACATGACAAATAAAGAACGGTTTTTAACGCTTTATCATCAAATGAAAAACGATGCGAATGGATATTTTTCAAAAGAAGGCATTCCGTATCATTCCGTTGAGACACTCATTTGTGAGGCGCCTGATTACGGGCATATGACCACTTCAGAAGCTTACAGCTATTGGTTATGGCTTGAAGCATTGTATGGTCACTACACAGGCGATTGGAGCAAACTAGAAGCGGCTTGGGATAATATGGAGAAGTTTATCATTCCAGTAAACGAAGATGGACATGACGAACAGCCGCATATGAGTTCTTACAATCCATCTAGCCCAGCCACATACGCTTCAGAGAAACCATATCCAGATCAATATCCGAGCCAGTTGACGGGTGCTCGCCCTGCTGGTCAAGATCCGATTGATCATGAACTGAGGTCAACTTACGGAACGAATGAAACGTATTTAATGCACTGGCTACTTGATGTAGACAACTGGTATGAATATGGGAATTTGCTCAACCCATCACATACAGCCGCATATGTAAACACATTCCAGCGGGGTCCGCAAGAATCCGTATGGGAGGCCATCCCTCATCCATCACAAGATGATAAAACGGCCGGAAAGCCCAATGAAGGTTTCATGAGCTTGTTCACAAAAGAAAATCAAGCGCCCGCCGCCCAGTGGCGCTATACAAATGCGACGGATGCTGATGCGCGTGCAATACAGGCGATGTATTGGGCAAAGGAACTTGGCTATAATGGGTCAGTCTATCTTGATAAAGCGAAAAAGATGGGTGATTTCCTTCGTTACGGAATGTACGATAAATATTTTCAAACAATTGGAAGCGGCAAGCAAGGTAATCCGTATCCTGGAAATGGAAAAAGTGCATGTCATCACTTAATGGCATGGTATACCTCTTGGGGCGGGGGACTTGGAGAATATGCGAATTGGTCATGGCGTATCGGAGCGAGCCATTGTCATCAAGGGTATCAAAACCCAGTCGCTGCCTATGCTTTATCCTCAGATAAGGGAGGCTTAAAGCCATCGTCACCGACTGGTGCAAGTGATTGGGAAAAGACGTTAAAGAGACAGCTTGAATTTTACGTCTGGCTTCAATCAAAAGAGGGAGCGATTGCAGGAGGTGCTACCAACAGCTGGAATGGAGACTATAGCGCTTATCCAGCAGGAAGAAGCACATTTTATGATATGGCTTATGAAGATGCGCCTGTTTACCATGATCCTCCGTCCAATAACTGGTTTGGAATGCAAGCATGGCCGATTGAGCGTGTAGCAGAGCTTTATTATATCTTTGCAAAAGATGGCGACAAAACATCTGAAAATTTCCAAATGGCCAAATCTGTCATCACAAAATGGGTCAACTATTCACTAGATTACGTTTTTATTGGCACTCGTCCTGTGTCGGATCAAGATGGATATTTTTTAGATGGTCAGGGTCAAAGAATTCTAGGGGGGACAAATGTTGCTGTTGCTACGACGAGTGCACCGGGAGAGTTTTGGATTCCTGGGAATATAGAATGGAGCGGTCAGCCTGACACTTGGAGCGGGTTCCAATCTGCAACAGGTAATCCAAATTTAACGGCAGTTACAAAAGATCCTACTCAAGATACTGGTGTACTGGGCAGTCTAATCAAAGCACTCACATTCTTTGCTGCTGCAACACAGAAAGAGACAGGAAACTACACAGCACTTGGCATAAGAGCAAAAGAGACAGCGGCACAACTCCTTGAGGTTGCTTGGAATTACAATGATGGTGTAGGGATTGTGACAGAGGAAGACAGAGAAGACTACCACCGTTTCTTTAAAAAAGAAGTGTACTTCCCAAATGGCTGGAACGGAACATTTGGTCAAGGAAATCAGATCCCTGGTTCCAGCACCATTCCTTCTGACCCGCAGCGAGGAGGTAACGGAGTGTATACGAGCTTTGCAGATCTTCGTCCGAAAATCAAGCAAGACCCAGCCTGGTCAGCACTGGAGAGTAAATATCAATCATCTTTTAATGAAGCAACAGGCAAATGGGAAAACGGAGCGCCAAGTTTCACCTACCACCGTTTCTGGTCGCAAGTTGATATGGCTACGGCTTATGCAGAATACCATCGTCTCATAAACGAATAGAACGTAGTACAGCTGCCGGCTTTTTTAGTCGGCGGTCTCCTCATGAGATAAATGAAGTGAAAGCAAAGGTGATGTCATCATGGTTAATAAGAAAGAATTTATGAATCATTCATCGAATGGCGGATCACAGGAACAAGAAAATCAAAGCTGGAGAAAAGAAGCAAATAATCGAATCTTACAACATAGACAAAGAGAGCTTGTCATAAACGTCATCAATAAGGAACAAAAGCCAGTTGCCGGAATAGAGGTAGAAATAAAACAAATCAGACATGAATTTGCATTTGGTTCAGCAATGAATGACCAAGTACTATTCAATCAAACGTATGCTGATTTTTTTGTTCAACATTTTAATTGGGCTGTGTTTGAAAATGAGGCAAAATGGTATGCAAATGAGCCTGAACGAGGGAAAATAACATACGAAAAAGCAGATGCCATGCTGAATTTTGCCAATAGACACCAAATTCCAGTGAGGGGGCACGCCTTATTTTGGGAGGTAGAGGATGCCAATCCAAACTGGCTGAAATCATTACCGAATCATGAAGTATATGAAGCCATGAAAAGGCGGCTTGAGCATGCAGGCAATCATTTCAAAGGGAAATTCCGTCATTGGGATGTAAACAACGAAATGATGCATGGTTCATTTTTTAAAGACCGGTTTGGGAAACAGATTTGGAAATGGATGTATGAAGAAACGAAAAAAATTGATCCTCAAGCCTTGTTGTTTGTCAATGATTATAATGTAATCTCATACGGCGAACATCACGCATATAAAGCACATATCAATGAACTTCGTCAGCTGGGGGCACCAGTTGAGGCTATTGGAGTTCAAGGTCACTTTGAAGATCGAGTGGATCCAGTCGTTGTAAAACAAAGACTAGATGTGCTTGCTGAGCTTGGTCTACCGATATGGGTGACAGAGTATGACTCTGTTCATCCGGATGCCAATAGACGAGCGGATAACTTAGAAGCTTTATATCGGGTTGCCTTTAGTCATCCAGCCGTAAAAGGTGTGCTGATGTGGGGATTTTGGGCGGGTGCTCATTGGAGAGGTGAGCACGCAGCCATCGTGAATCATGATTGGTCGTTAAATGAAGCGGGAAGGCGTTATGAAAAGCTTCTACAGGAGTGGACGACACAAAGAGTGGAAAAAACAGATGCGAATGGCCAAGTGACATGTCCAGCGTTTCACGGGACGTATGAGGTTCGAATTGGTGAAGAAAGTAAAATGTTGCAGCAGCAGACGATTGAACTTGATTCAACTAAACAAACACCGCTTCAACTAGATATCATCGTACCAGTAGAATAAGAGATTGTGAGGAGGAGAATGGAATGAAAAAATGGGTTCAACGAGTGGCTTGTTTTATGCTGCTGATCACTTTATGGGCGGGTTGGTTCACTCTGACCGTAAAGGCCTCCTCCTATGTGCAAACATCTGGTACACATTTTGTATTGAACAACCACCCATTTTACTTTGCTGGCACAAATAATTATTATTTCCATTACAAATCAAAAAAGATGGTAGATGCTGTTTTTGACGATATGAAGGCAATGGATTTAAAGGTTATTCGTATTTGGGGATTTCACGATGGTACCCCTCAAGAAAACTCAGTCTTACAATCTCGTCCAGGTGTTTATGAAGAATCCGGTTTTCAAAAACTAGACTATGCGATTTATAAAGCAGGGCAGGAAGAAATCAAGCTGGTCATCCCACTCGTGAACAATTGGGATGACTTTGGCGGGATGAATCAATATGTGAAGTGGTTTCAGGCAGGATCACATGATCACTTTTATACAGATTCTCGGATTAAAACAGCTTACAAAAACTATGTGCGCTATGTATTAGAGAGAACCAATACGTACTCAGGTGTTCAATATAAAGATGATCCTGCTATCATGACATGGGAGCTCGCCAATGAGCCGCGAGCTCAGTCAGACCCTTCTGGAGATATACTAGTAAACTGGGCAGATGAAATGAGTGCATGGATCAAATCAATTGACTCGAATCACCTTGTTGCAGTAGGAGACGAAGGGTTCTTTCGCATGACAGGTCATGACGATTGGTTTTACAATGGGGGAGAAGGTGTTGATTGGGATCGTTTGACTGCTCTCCCTCATATTGATTATGGAACCTATCATTTATACCCGGATCACTGGAATCAGTCTGCTGCATGGGGAGTGAAATGGATTAAAGATCATATCACCCGAGGAAACGCAATTGGCAAACCTGTTGTATTAGAAGAGTTTGGCTATCAAAATCAAGCAGCCCGTCCTGATGTATATGATAGCTGGCTGAAGACAATTGAACAGCTCGGAGGCGCAGGTAGCCAATTTTGGATTTTAACAAGCATTCAAGACGATGATTCCCTCTACCCGGATTATGACGGTTTTCGAGTTTTAAAGGAGAGCCGGGAGGCAGAAATTATTCGTGAACACGCCAAAAGAATGAATGAAAAGAACTGATGAAGAATGCCTGTTTATAAGGAACTTCATTTGCATAAAAAAATTGGATATGGTATAGTTTTTATGGAAATGCTAACGATTACCGAGACAAGAGTGGGGAAACCCGCTCTTTTGTATTGAACAGGCAATTTTTGTCTCGACATTATTCATCCGTTTTCTGCTCCCCCTGCTCACAATAAAGCAGGGTTTTTATGCAGAATGATTGATAAGAGCGTTTATCGAAAGCACAAGGAGGAAGAGAATGAGCAAAAAAGTAGTGGATATCGTAAGCGACATGGTGCAGCCAATTTTAGATGGCTTACAGCTTGAACTCGTTGATGTTGAATTTGTCAAAGAGGGTCAAAACTGGTTCCTTCGCGTATTTATTGACTCTGACAAAGGTGTCGATATCGAGGAGTGTGCCAAAGTGAGCGAAGCCTTGAGCGAAAAGCTTGATGAGGCAGATCCAATTAGCCAAAACTACTTTCTTGAAGTGTCCTCTCCTGGAGCGGAGCGCCCATTAAAGAAAAAAGCTGATTTTGAAAAAGCACTTGGAAAAAATGTTTTTATGAAAACATACGAACCAATTGATGGTGAAAAGGCATTTGAAGGTGAGCTTACAAGCTTTGATGGTGAGATTGCAACAGTGACAGTGAAGATCAAGACAAGAAAGAAAGAGATCAATATTCCATACGAAAAAATTGCTAACGCAAGATTAGCAGTTTCGTTCAATTAACCTTTTCATTGATATAAGGGGGAACCATAAAAATGAGTAGTGAGTTGTTAGATGCCCTGACTGTTCTTGAGAAAGAGAAGGGCATTAGTAAAGAAATTATTATTGAAGCGATAGAAGCTGCACTCATTTCTGCATACAAGCGTAATTTTAATCAAGCACAAAATGTGCGTGTTGATTTGAACCGTGAAACGGGAACGATTCGCGTATTCGCAAGAAAAGATGTTGTAGATGAAGTGTATGATTCTCGCCTTGAAATCTCTGTAGATGATGCAGCAAATATCAACCCAAATTACATGGTTGGTGACGTGGTTGAAATTGAAGTCACACCAAAAGATTTCGGACGCATTGCAGCTCAGACAGCGAAACAAGTCGTGACGCAGCGAGTGAGAGAAGCAGAGCGAGGTGTGATTTACACTGAGTTTATCGATCGTGAGGAAGACATCATGACGGGAATCGTTCAGCGAATTGACAGTAAATTCATTTACGTGTCACTTGGCAAAATCGAAGCCCTTCTTCCGGTCAATGAACAAATGCCAAATGAGGACTACAAACCACATGACCGCATTAAAGTGTTTATTACGAAAGTCGAAAAAACAACAAAAGGACCACAAATTTATGTATCAAGAACACACCCAGGTCTTTTAAAGCGTTTATTTGAAATCGAAGTGCCAGAAATTTATGATGGTACTGTAGAGCTTAAATCTGTCGCTAGAGAAGCTGGGGACCGTTCTAAAATATCTGTTCGTACAGATGATCCTGATGTTGATCCAGTTGGTTCTTGTGTTGGACCTAAAGGTCAGCGTGTACAAGCAATTGTCAATGAGCTGAAAGGCGAAAAAATTGACATTGTTCATTGGTCTAATGACCCTGTTGAATTTGTTGCCAATGCGTTAAGTCCATCAAAAGTTCTTGATGTCATTGTAAATGAAGAAGATAAGGCGACAACTGTCATTGTCCCTGATTATCAGCTGTCATTAGCCATTGGCAAAAGAGGTCAAAATGCGCGTCTTGCAGCGAAATTAACGAGCTGGAAGATTGACATTAAAAGCGAAACAGATGCAAGAGAACTCGGTATTTTCCCAAGAACTGAAGACTCTGAATCTCTTTTCTTAGAGGCTGAACCAGTAGCTGAGGAATCTGACGAATAAGAGGTGATATAGAAGGTGAAAAGCCGAAAAAAAATCCCGCTTAGAAAATGCGTCGTGACGGGAGAAATGAAACCAAAGAAAGAACTGATTCGCGTTGTTCGTTCAAAAGAAGGTGAAGTGTCTGTTGACGCAACTGGAAAAATGAACGGGCGCGGCGCTTACCTTTCTCTCGATAAAGAAACCATTCTTGCGGCGAAGAACAAACGTAGTTTACAGCAGCAATTTCAGACACAGATTGACGAACACATTTTTGAAGAATTACTAGAACTAGCTGAAAAGGTGAAAAAACCTAATGACTGAATCTGAATGGTATCCTTTGCTTGGTCTAGCAAATCGAGCTCGTAAAGTCGTGTCAGGAGAAGATCTGGTGATCAAAGAAATTAGACATGCGCGTGCTAAGCTGGTTCTTCTTGCAGCAGATGCCTCATCCAACACAGAGAAAAAGGTATCTGACAAATGCAAATTTTACAATGTTCCGGTTAGAAAAGTTGAAGACCGTTCCGTTCTCGGACGTTCTATAGGGAAGGAAGCTCGCGTAGTTGTCGCTGTCACTGACCAAGGCTTCGCTAAGAAGCTCATAAGCTTGCTCGATTAATTTATTTGGGGGTGAACGAATGGCTAAAGTGAGAGTATATGAATACGCAAAAGCCATAGATGTTTCAAGTAAAGATATTATAGCAGCGCTTAAGGATATGAACGTGGAAGTGAACAACCACATGGCGACGCTTGAAGACGACACTGTGAAAAAGCTAGACGCTATCTATAAAAAAGCCAAAGCAAAAGAGACAGCTAACGAGAAACCCGCAGAACAAAAAAAACAATCATCTAACAAAAACAATGATAGAAAGAAGAATGACGTGCAGAATAATCAATTTAATAAAAACAAAAAAAACAACAACCAAAACAAAAACAAAAATAAACGTGGCGGCAACAACAAGGCGCAGCATCAGCAAGCAAGACCTGTGAAGCCGAAAAAAGAGCTTCCTGAAAAAATTGAATTTACAAATTCAATGACAGTCGGTCAGCTTGCTGACGAGCTTGGCAAAGAAACTGCTGAAATCATCAAAAAACTGATGATGCTTGGTGTCATGGCTACGATCAACCAAGAGCTCGACAAAGATACAGTTGAATTAATTGCTTCTGAATATGGTGTTCCAGTAGAAGAAGTGATCATTTTAGAAGAAACTGAACTTGAAAAGTATGAAGTTGAAGATAAAGAAGAAGATATGCAAGTACGCCCTCCAGTAGTAACGATCATGGGACACGTTGACCACGGGAAAACAACGCTTCTTGACAGCATTCGTAAAACGAAAGTTGTTGAAGGCGAAGCGGGTGGAATTACGCAGCATATTGGTGCATACCAAATTGAAGAAAACGGCAAGAAAATCACGTTCCTTGATACACCAGGACACGCAGCTTTCACTACGATGCGAGCACGTGGTGCTGAAGTAACAGATACGACGATCTTGGTCGTTGCAGCAGATGACGGTGTCATGCCGCAAACGATTGAAGCGATCAACCACGCAAAAGCGGCAGAGGTGCCAATCATTGTGGCTGTCAATAAAATTGACAAACCAACAGCGAACCCTGACCGCGTGATGCAGGAATTAACTGAGCATGGTCTTGTACCTGAGGCTTGGGGCGGCGAAACCATTTTCGTTCCTTTATCTGCAAAAACAGGTGAAGGCATTGACGAATTGATCGAAATGATCCTTCTTGTCAGCGAAGTTGCAGAACTAAAAGCCAACCCAAATCGTGCGGCAAAAGGGACTGTCATCGAGGCTGAGCTTGATAAAGGAAGAGGTTCTGTTGCAACCCTTCTCGTTCAAACTGGTACACTTCAAGTAGGTGACCCAATCGTTGTCGGAAATACATTTGGCCGTGTACGTGCAATGGTCAATGACATCGGACGCCGCGTGAAAACTGCAGGACCATCTACACCTGTTGAAATCACTGGTTTAAATGATGTACCGCATGCAGGGGATCAGTTCCTCGTATTCAAAGATGAAAAAACAGCTCGTCAAGTTGGTGAGGCGCGTGCATCTAAACAACTTGATGAACAGCGTTCAGACAAAGCGAAATTATCTCTCGATGACCTATTTGAGCAAATCAAACAAGGTGATGTGAAAGATATCAACTTAATCGTAAAAGCAGACGTACAAGGTTCTGCTGAAGCACTGACGGCAGCTCTTCAAAAAATTGAAGTAGAAGGCGTCAAAGTGAAAATCATCCATACGGGTGTTGGAGCGATTACAGAATCTGATATCATTTTAGCAAGTGCTTCTAATGCGATTGTGATCGGATTTAACGTACGTCCTGATGGCAATGCGAAGAGCACAGCTGAAACAGAAAACGTAGATATCCGCTTACACCGCATCATCTACAAAGTCATCGATGAAATTGAAGCTGCGATGAAAGGGATGCTTGACCCTGAATATGAAGAAAAAGTCATCGGTCAAGTTGAAGTTCGTCAAACGTTCAAAGTATCTAAAATCGGTACAATTGCTGGTGGCTATGTCACTGAAGGTACCATTACTAGAGACAGTGGTATCCGCTTAATTCGTGATGGCGTCGTCATCTTTGAAGGTGAAGTCGACGTATTAAAACGATTCAAAGACGATGTGAAAGAAGTTTCACAAGGCTATGAATGTGGTATTACCATTAAGAAATACAATGATATCCGTGAAGGTGATGTCATGGAATCATTCGTTATGCAAGAAATCGAAAGAAAATGATCGGTTATACCGAGTGTGAGTGTATGATCTATGATGCATCCTCACTGAAGGAAAAACGTGCGGTTCTGCAGCGTATCATGACAAGAACGCGCCATAAATTCAATGTGACCATTGCTGAAATGGACTATCAGGATACATGGCAGCGTACTTCGATCGGAATCGCCGTTATTTCCTCCTCCCGGGTTCAAGTGGAAAAGGAACTTCAGCGTGTGTTAAGCTTTATTGATTCTTTTCCGGAAATTGAACGAACGATCACGAAAACTGAGTGGTTTTAACTAGAGGTGATAAGATCATGAGTATGAGAGCAACCCGTGTGGGTGAGCAAATGAAAAAAGAATTAGGCGACATCCTTGGCAGAAAGCTAAAAGATCCAAGAATCGGCTTTTTGACTGTAACGGATGTCGAAGTATCCGGTGATTTGCAAATTGCCAAAGTCTACATTTCTGTTCTTGGCGACGAGAAGAAAAGAGAGGAAACCTTAAAAGGCCTTGCAAAGGCGAAAGGGTATATCCGCTCTGAAATTGGCAATCGAATCAGACTTCGCAAAACACCAGAGCTTCACTTTGAATTCGATGAGTCTGTAGATTACGGTAACCGAATTGAAAGCCTGATTGCTGAACTAAACACAAAAGATCACGAATAAGACGTTGAAATAAGGATAGGCGATGATCGTCTGTCCTTTTTCATCGTTTATGAAAGGAGAGAACGCAGGTGCAAAACGGTGTTCTTTTATTACATAAAGAAAGAGGCATGACCTCTCACGACTGTGTGTTTAAAGTGAGAAAGATTTTACACACAAAAAAAGTGGGACATACAGGGACACTCGATCCAGAGGTTTCAGGTGTTCTGCCTATTTGTATTGGACGAGCGACAAAAATTGTGGAGTACTTAACAGATAAATCGAAAACGTATGATGCGGAAATCACCATTGGATTTTCTACAACGACAGAAGACCAAACAGGTGAAGTAGTAGAAGAAAAAAAGGTGCCGGTACCGATGTCAGAAGATGACATTGATGCTGCGTTGAAACAATTTGAAGGAACCATTCAACAGATCCCCCCCATGTTTTCTGCTGTCAAAATTGGCGGAAAAAAGCTCTATGAATATGCAAGGCAAGGCATTGAAATTGAACGTCCAAGCCGTGAAATTACCATTCACCGCATCGAGCGGACAACACCTGTCACATTTGAAAATGGAAAGGTATCCTTTAGATTCACCGTCCTGTGTTCAAAAGGCACATATGTGAGAACGTTAGCCGTCGATATTGGAAAAAAACTTGGGTTTCCAGCCCACATGTCTCACCTCATTCGCATAGGATCTGGTGACTTTACGTTAGATGAATGTATCACTCTTGATGAGTTGCGGGAGATCAGCGAAGAAGGAATGGTTGAGGAACATCTTGTGCCGATCGAGCGTGCGCTCAATCATTTGCCGAAATGGGAGATAAATGATACATTAGCAAGTAAAGTGGAAAACGGTGCAGTCCTACCTATGCCTGATGAATTTGCTCATTTTGCAGAGGAAGATCGTGTCGCTGTCTTTGCTCCTTCAGGCCGTTGTATGGCGATTTATATGAAGCACCCGACCAAACAGAACCTGATGAAGCCGGCGAAGATTTTATCACAGGACAAGCAATCTTAAAGAAAAGGTGACCATCTCGTGAAGACTATACATATTTCACACCCACATACATTGAATCAAAAGGATCAAGTCCCGTCTGTGATGGCTTTAGGGTATTTTGACGGTGTTCACCTCGGACACCAAAAAGTGATTGATGCAGCGAAAAACATTGCGGAAAAAGAGGGTTTAGCTCTAGCTGTCATGACTTTTCATCCGCATCCATCACATGTTCTGCAAAAAGCACGTGAACCAAAAGACTTAATCACACCGCTTGAGGATAAGATTGATTTTATCGAACAATTAGGTGCTGACTACTTATACATTGTGCAATTCAGCGAAAGCTTTGCAGCACTGTCTCCTCAAGAGTTTGTCGATCAATATTTGGACGAACTGAATGTGAAGCATGCAGTCGCTGGTTTCGATTTTACCTTCGGCCGGTTTGGTGCAGGCACAATGGAAACGTTTGACGAATACGGGAAAGGGCGGATTGCTGCGACCATTGTACCTAAGCTTTCCAACCAAGACCGGAAAGTCAGCTCGACCCTTATACGTTCCGCATTGAAAAATGGAGACGTTGAATATGTGAGTGAGCTTTTAGGGAAACCGTATCAGCTACGAGGCATTGTCATTCATGGAGATAAACGAGGACGCACGATTGGCTTCCCAACCGCCAATGTTGGTTTATCTGCTGAATACATCATCCCGCCAACAGGCGTATATGCAGTAAGAGCGGAAGTGAAAGGCAAGGTGTATGACGGTGTTTGTAACGTTGGCTACAAACCAACATTTTATGAAAAACGTCCTGATCAGCCTGCGATTGAAGTGAACCTTTTTGATTTTAACGAAGAAATTTATGGTGAACCGATTAAATTACAGTGGTACAAACGAATTCGCAGTGAACAAAAATTTAACGGTATCCAAGAATTAACGGCTCAAATTAGTCAAGATAAAGAAGAAGCGATTCAGTTTTTTCAAGATCATCTTCATTAAACAAAAAAATCGCAGAAAAACCGCTCTATCATTTGCAAAAACGGCATATTTTTAGTATGATAATTCCTGTAGCTTTAAAACCACTTACTTGGCAGGCCGACTTCACCGACGGTTGCGAGGTAGATGGGGCTAACATGATTTGGAGGTGAAACAGGATGGCTATTACTCAAGAGCGTAAAACTCAATTAA
>Ga0209295_1000066_pt1 | contig 173794 bp, 132 predicted proteins | sample Porto_5metaG_FD_187428 | JGI IMG/M metagenome (GOLD analysis project Ga0209295, IMG submission 187428) | Marine algal microbial communities from Porto, Portugal - Porto_5 metaG (SPAdes) (version 2) | ecosystem: Host-associated > Algae > Red algae > Unclassified | place: Portugal: Porto...
AGAAACTTCAAGATGACGACTTAACATAACAACTTCCTACGGTTATATCTATCTTTATAATTGATAGTTTTATGAATGAGTTAGTAAGTAAATCAGGGCGGTAGATGAATTGTTCAAGGGCTATATTTGTATTATTAGAAGTCATAAATAAATGAGGTGAGCGGTAGATTATTTACTAAATACTATAATCTCGCTATCAGCCAACAGTAATCATAACAATCATGGCCGCTTTTCTTTATATCAACACGATAATTCGATGGAGTCAATCTATTAACACAGACTAAAGTGTATCAAAGCGTGCTACAAGCTAGTAGCGACAATCCTGACGACAGATATTTAATGTTGAAAAATTGATTAGATAGAAAGAGAGATTAATAGTTGAGAAGCTAATAATGACCTGATTTTAGCAAGTTCAACGGGAATACTTAGTCTAAAACTATTGAATAGGCTGTTTAATAGATAAGGTTATTTGTTATAGAAATCAATACTATATGAATAATAAAACTATTTTAAGAGACAAAGTTCATATATAAGAGAGGTGACTGAAAAGTCAAAAAAGCTCACTATAAAAGTGAGCTTTGAGAAGGATTACTTAGAAGTAGAGAACAGTAGGTAAAGCTGCAATAAAGCGACATATCAATATAAGCAATTAATAAATTGCTCTATTCGCCTTGATGCGGTTCGATTTGGGTCAATAAAGGATAACCTTCACGATGTGCCAGACTATTTACTTTTTTAGCCTTAGTCTCAGCGATATCTTTGGGATAAATACCAGCAATACCTTTGCTGCTATTATGAATAGTTAGCATAATCTCGACCGCAGAATCCATACTATGACGAAATTCTGACTGCAATATGTATACAACGAACTCCATCGGCGTGTAGTTGTCATTGTACATAACGACCGCATACATAGGCGGTTTGGCTACTTCAGGCTCTGCGACCAATACATCTGCTTGCGGTGACGTTTCACCATCAGTATCACCGTCTTGTGCACGATGAGTAGGCATATTAGGAAAGTGCCAATCAGCAACCGTTGGCGTAGCGTGTGATATCATTTTTTTCATCATAATCAAAATATAATTATAAGGTAAGTTTAAGATAGAGAATGTTAAGGCAGGCGGTAAGGCATGGTATAAAGCACAACCACTAATTAGGGCTATTGTGCTTCGATTTCAACCACACCATCGTCACTGAGTATTTCAATAAGACATGAGGTGATTAAGGTACGATAGGACTTTCATCAACTTCTGGTAAATCTAGGAGCGATGGTAGCATGTTATCCACACTATCACCGAGCTTCCAGTCATACAACTGTTCTATTTTCTGACCACCAGCTTGTAAAGTCAGTTTGGCTTGCAATGGTCTAAAGCCTGATGGCATTACAAAGCGACCACGTATTCGAACGATACCTTCTATCATATGATATGCAGGATCAAGTGGTACCTCTACTAAGTTATCGTCGTTAAGTAGCGTCAATACAGGCCTTAAGCGCTTAGCCTGACCATCGTTACTGAGCATCCCAATATCAAAACCATACTCAAAAGCATTTTCAGGTAACGGCGAAATCTTGGCACCCAATACCTGTAAGGGCATACCACCTTTCTTACGGATGACCTCTGAATATAGCTCGTTGAGCTGTGAAACTTGTTTATTTTCCACCGTCAGTTCTTGCTGGCTTTCACGTAGCTCTTTTAAATTGGCCAAACTGATGGCCAGCTCTTGTTTGGCAGTTGCCGCTTGGTTTGTGGCTATCTGATTGCTAAGACGTAAGTCTTCTAGTGCTTGTATCGCTTCAGTGCTATCGATGATTGCTTGCTTGGCTTCTGTTTCCATCGAATGAAGGCCACGTTGGTAACCAAGCTTATGACCGAATACCAGCCCAACCACCGCAGTCACTAATACTGCCACTACAAACAGTGCCAATACCAATGTAGAAGCGCCGCGTTGTGAGCTAGCAATACCACTTATAGGGACATTATTATTTCTAAAGGAATGCTGTTTGCGCTCCAAGCTAGGTATAACCGAGTCTTTGCACGATAGACGTGCTGGCTGTGAGCAAAAGCGTAGTACGAGCTGAACACGCATCTAGACAGTATCTCTTAAGGGTAAGGGCAAGTCATTATAGCCGAATTTATAATCAATACCTAGCACCGTAAATGTGAATGATTGGAATATAAAGTCGTTGATATTAAGGAACAATCGGTGCAAAGTTCAGCCCCATTGACTCATCAAAACCAAACATCACATTCATGTTTTGCACAGCCTGCCCAGCAGCACCTTTGACTAAGTTATCTTGAACAACGATAACTGTTAGCTCAGCACGCTCATTATCCTGATGTACGGCAATACGTAGACGGTTACTCGCGCGAACACTGCGCGTATCGGGATACAACCCCTTTGGCATGACATCAACAAACAACTCTGACGCATAGCTATTTTCAAATGCTTGCTGCCAATCGATAGCAGCACCTGCATCGGTCAACTCCATATGAATAGAGCTTAACATGCCACGAATCATCGGTACTAAATGCGGCAAAAAGCGAATGCGATGCGCGAACTGACTGTCTAATAACTGTGCAACACCCTGCTCAATCTCTGGTAAATGACGATGGCCTTCAACGCTATAAGCCTTGAAGCTATCTGTTGTCTCAGCATAATTGAGTGCAAGCGATGCTTGACGGCCTGCACCAGACACGCCAGATTTTGCATCAATTACAATACGAGACTCTATCAAACGCTCTGCTTGCTTATTCTGAGCTGCGATAATTGGTTTTAGACCCAAAATAGCAGTGGTTGGATAACAGCCTGGGTTTCCTACTAGTAATGCATTCGCAAGCTTGTCACGATTGATTTCTGGTAGGCCGTAGACTGCTGTTTTCAACAACTCAGGACAAGCGTGCGACTGCTTGTACCAATGCTCAAAGTCAGTCAGTGACTGCAAACGAAAATCAGCAGCCAAATCGATAACCTTGACGCCAGCTTGAGTAAGCGCTTCGGCTTGTTTCATTGCTACACCATGCGGAGTTGCAAAAAACACAACATCACATTTTTGCAATGCAGCGAGCGTATTATCACCCAAGTCGCTAAAAACGATATCAGACACACCGCGTAAGCTTGGGAAAATTTCATCAGCACGAGTGCCAGCTTCGCTGCGAGAAGTTAATAAATCAATAGAAACCTCAGGATGAGCAGATAATAAACGAATGAGCTCAATACCCGTATAGCCTGTACCACCGACGATCGCTGCTGAAATCATAAAACACCCTTTTCTTGATAAATACTAAATATGCACTGATAGAGTCTATATTTTCTTATAAGTCATGCCGTTCTACAAATCTTTCAACTCCACAGATATAGAACAAATACAGAATCAACCTTTAAATATTCTGACTCTTAAATTTTATAGTCGTGTACCGCATCCACAAACACTTTGGCATTATCAGGATTGACCCACTGGGTGATACCATGACCTAAGTTTGCTATGTAACCAGTCTTTTCACCGTCAGCGTAAGCACGGTCAAGCATCGCATTTACTTCAGAACGGATAGTTGCAGGCGAGCCGTATAACGTTGCTGGATCTAAATTACCTTGGATGGCTTTGCTGCTTTGCAGTTTTTTATGTTTCTTGGTCAATTGACGCTGACTTTCAGCCAATACTTGACGCGCACGATCGATCGGCATCGTCCAGTCTAGACCTAGCACATCTGCTTCGCTGTCAGCCTGAATATCAAGCCATAACCCACCACCTTTAGTGAATAGTACTACAGGTACTTGTGGATGACGCTCCTTTAGTTCAGCGACGATACGCTTATTATAAATGTGTGAAAATTCGATAAATTGACGATGACCTAACGCTCCGCCCCAACTATCAAATATTTGAACGATTTGAGCGCCAGCGACGATTTGGGCATCTAAATAGTCAATCACTGACGTTGCAAGCTTGTCTAATAACTGATGTAAAAAGTCAGGGTTACTATACAAGAAGCCTTTGGTATAACGATAATCCTTCGAGCTACCGCCTTCTATCATATAAGTAGCCAACGTCCACGGACTACCAGAGAAACCAAACAATGGAACTTGACCATTCAATGCTTTACGAATACTGGTTACAGCACGCATGACATAGTCTAGAGAGTCGTTTGGTTCAAGCACTGGCAATCTATCAAGATCAGCCTGTTCACGGATAGGATGTTTGAACTTAGGGCCTTCACCAGCTTCGAAATATAAGCCTAATCCCATCGCATCAGGAATAGTTAGAATATCACTAAACAAAATAGCAGCATCTAAATCATAACGACGCAATGGCTGTAGAGTCACTTCAGTAGCGCGATCTGTATCTTTACATAGACTCATAAAGTCACCCGCTTCCGCACGAGTAGCTTTATATTCTGGCAAATAACGACCAGCTTGGCGCATCATCCATACTGGTGTGGTATCGATGGGCTCAAAACGTAAGGCACGTAGCAATCTATCATTTTTTAAAGGTGCAAACTGTTGCTGAACCGAGTTACTACCGTCTGAAGCACTCATGTACAAATCTCCAAAACAGCACAATATCCATATTTGTAAATAGATATTGTGCTGGATAAAATAAGTTAAATAAAAAAGGTTATATGAAAGCGCTATACCGTTAATGCAAGATTATCACGGTGTACCATGACGACACGTTCTTCGTTGCTACCAAAGATCTTATCGAACTGTTCGGTACGCTCACGAGCGACGCGGCGCGCATCATTCGATGAGAAGTTTACCTGTCCGACGGCAATACGTTCGCCTGTATCTTGATGGATGATTTCTACTACATCCCCTTCATCAAACCCGCCCCGCACTTCTACAACACCCACTGGTAATAAACTTCTATTGTGCTCAGTCAATGCTTTTGCAGCACCTGCATCGACGACCAAGCTACCTGACATACGTAGATGCGCAGCTAGCCATTGCTTACGCGCGATGATTTTGTCTTCGTCATTAGTCGTCAGCAACGTACCCACGGCTTCGCCTGATACCACACGAGTGATAACGTCATCGATAGCACCGCTGACGATAACGGTAGGACAGCCACCCATTGCAGCAAGGCGTCCAGCACGGATTTTAGTCAACATACCACCGCGTCCAAGCTTGCCACCGTCTCCTGCAATATCAAATAAATAATCCGCCATCGCACGCTCTTGACGTATCATCTTGGCATCAGGATTATCACGTGGGTTATCAGTGAAGACGCCATCTTGATCGGTTAAGATAATGTACAGGTCAGCATTAACCATCGCGGCTGCCATCGCACCCAAGGTATCGTTGTCGCCAAATTTAATCTCATCAATCGTGATGGTATCGTTTTCATTGATAACAGGTAGTACGCGCCATTCTAATAACTGCGTCAGCGCACCCGTCGTATTGAGATAACGACTACGATTAGACAAATCATCATGAGTTAACAGTAGCTGCGAGCTTTGAATACCGTGTTGAATCAGAGCTGACCACCATGTTTCAATCAAGCCCATTTGACCAATAGAAGCACAGGCTTGTAGTGCTGCTAGTTTCTTGGGGCGTTCCTCAAGGTTCATACGTACGACACCTTCAGCAACAGCACCTGATGATACCAGCAGTACCTCAACGCCTTTTTTGTGCAGCTTAGCAATTTGCTTTGCCCACTCATATATGGCAGTACGATCCAGCCCTCGACCGTTATTGGTTAATAGTGATGAACCAATTTTGACAATAACGCGCTGAATATCAAAGTTGCGAGTTTGCTTAACAAATCTTGCTTCTTCCATCGTGTTTGCTATGTCATCTGCCATATAAACTCCTTTTTTCATATAAATTGATTATAGGGATTAAATTCACAATTCAAATATAACTGCTCAAGCATACTAGCTTAAGGAACGTACATTACCTCAACGCCATCGTCATCATCGTCGTCAAAATCCGACGTATCCAAACCTTCACGCGCCGCTTTACGAGCTGCACGATATGCTTCACGCTGTGCTTCAGTGTTTAGACGTACTTCAACTTCCAAGCGCTCAAAACGTTCTTTTTGTGCTTCAGCGAAGATAGGATCTTCTATTTCGCGCTCACGCTCAAGTTCGATATCATTCATCAAATGATATTTGACCGCATCAACGCCTTCACCAGTTAGCGTTGCGGTACGGAAGACCATACCAGTCCAACCAAGCTCTGCGACGATATGAGTACAAAGCGCGTTTAAGTCTTCATCATTAACCTGATCGATTTTGTTCAATACCAAAATCTGCGGCAAGTTAGCCAATTCAGGTGAGAAACGCTCAAGCTCGTTTAAGATAACGCGAGCATTTTCGACTGGGTCGCTGCCATCAACTGGCTTAACGTCAACTAAGTGTAGCAGACGACGTGTACGCGCAACATGTTTTAAGAAGCGAATACCAAGTCCAGCACCTTCTGATGCACCTTCGATAAGACCAGGAATGTCAGCCATTACAAACGAGCGATGACGACCAATATCCACCACACCCAAGTTTGGCACTAACGTAGTAAACGGATAATCAGCTACTTTTGGTCTAGCAGCAGAGACTTGACGGATAAAGGTCGATTTACCCGCATTAGGCAAACCAATCAAACCAACATCAGCGACTACTTTTAGCTCAAACTTAAGAACTTTTAGCTCACCTTCAAAACCAGACGTTGCTTTACGCGGTGCTTGATTGGTCGAGCTTTTGAAATGGGTGTTGCCCAGACCACCATCACCACCTTTGGCAATCAGTAGTGTCTGGCCAATTTCAATCAAATCGCCCAATACTTCGTCTGTCTCGGTATCAACTACCGTCGTACCAACCGGTACTGGTAAATACAGATCATCAGACCCTTTACCTGAACAGTTTCTACTATGGCCGTTCTCAGCACGCATGGCATCATGACGACGCGTATAACGATAGTCAACTAGGGTGTTGGTATTGTCTTCTGCAATGACATACACATCTCCGCCCTTGCCGCCATCACCACCATCAGGTCCACCACGTGGGACATACTTCTCTCGGCGAAAACTGGCGATTCCGTTACCACCGTCACCTGCTTTTACCGTTACGACGGCTTCATCAATAAATCGCATCTTACGTTCCTTAATTCACAATCCAGTCTGTAAACTGGTTACAACCAACGGTTGTATTTTGGGGTTTTGCTATGTTGTTGCGTCAAAATGGACACTGTATAAATGCTACTTTTACTTAGTGCCCATTATGACAATAACACCCGATAATCAATCGGACTATCGGGTGTTTAAGTATGACAGTTAAAATCCTACCAAGCTATTTAAAGTAGCATCTGCTACAGCGCCATTCTTATGACACGATAGCACTACTATACTTGGCATGACGTTATTGCTCTACTGTATTTAGCAATCTATGCTGGAATCTGAGCGTAGCTAATTCCGGCCATTTGCGTCGCCAAACGCAATACCTGAGTACTATAACCTACTTCGTTGTCATACCAAACATATACGATAGCTTGGTTATCAGTCAAAATAGTGGCTTGGGCATCGATAATACCAACATGAGTCGTACCAACGAAATCCGTTGATACCGCTTCTGTAGAATCTGTATAAGCAATCTGCGACTGCCAAGTGCTGCTGTTAGCCATTTTACGCAAGAACTCATTTAACGCATCAGCGCTTACTGGAGCAGTTTTCAGATTTACGTTTAAGATTGCTAAGCTGACGTTTGGTGTTGGTACACGAATAGCGTTACCCGTTAGCTTACCGTTTAGTTCTGGCAATGCCTTACCAACAGCTTTTGCAGCGCCAGTGCTCGTGATAACCATGTTCATCACAGCACTACGACCACGACGGTCAGCTTTATGATAGTTATCAACCAAGTTCTGATCATTGGTAAATGAGTGAATAGTCTCTACATGACCATTTACAATACCGTACTCATCATTCAATACATTTAGTGTTGGCGTAATCGCATTGGTCGTACAGCTAGCAGCACTAACGATCGTATCATCACCAACGGTGTCATTGTTCACACCATAAACGACGTTTTTGATATCACCGCCAGCAGGTGCTGTTAATAGTACCTTTTTCACGCCAGTAGACTGTAAGTGCTTACCAAGGCCGGCTTCGTCTTTCCAAATGCCCGTGTTATCAATAACAAGAGCATTGTCGATACCATAAGCAGTATAGTCGATTTCGCTTGGGTCTTTGGCATAGATAACTTGTACAAAACGACCATTAACGATCATACCGTTATTATCATCATCAATGCTGATGCCGCCTAAAAATCTACCATGAATTGAGTCACGCTCAAGCAATGAGATACGCTTAGCCAAGTCACCAGCCGCCGCTGGACGTACAACGATTGCTTTTAGTTGTAGACCTTTCGCGCTTGACGCTTGTGACAATAGCAGACGAGTCAAAATACGACCGATACGGCCAAAACCATACAGCACAACATCCGTCGCGGCATTTACAGCACCAGCGTTGTTGATAGACTGTAGAGCGGTCTGTAAGTCAGTATCATTAGCAATTAATTGACCAACATCGATACGAGTGGCTTGGATATCAGTGTTTTCTGAGATAACTTTTACCATCGCTAGAGTATCAGCGATATCAATAGCTTTGGCGCCATGGTCGCGTAGTGCTACTTTTTGATGCAAGGCAAGTATTTGACCAACTGAGGTAGAGTCTAGCGTTTCGCCAAACAAAGTCACTTGTACATCTTGCTTGTTATAGAGCTTGTTTAGTAGCCCCATAAGCTCAATCGCTTGTTGCTCTTGATTGTTATAGTTATTCAAGTGGTCTTGATGTAATTGGCGTAAGGTATCAGCGTTGCTCACGAGAAACATCCTTATGGTCAGTAATGTATGATCAATAAAATATGAAGAAGTGTAAAATAGATAGGTCGTGTATGCTCTAAATGGCGACTCTAATAGGATAATCAACCACTATCAATATGGGTTATTGACGCTAGAGTATTTGAATCGCCTAGATTTTAGCCTAAAACGCCTCATTTTGCCAGTAGTAACCGATTAGCTAGCGTGCATAATAGGTTTTACTCTCGTATATAGCTCTTGTATATAATTCTCATATACAGCTAGTAATAAAAATAAAGGCAGCCATATATGCTGCCTTATCGAGACGTTATCAAATAATAATCGCTATATGGTTTAATTAAAGCAGTAATTTCAGTTACATCTATTATGGCGCTAGATTCACCGTTTGGTTGCTCTGCGACGTCAAGGTAAATTCTTTTAAGTCGTAGCCTTGCTGCTGAGCAATTTGACGATATTTAGTATACGTTTCCTGACTGATATTTGGCGAACGTGCTAGTAACCATAGGTATTTCTTATCAGGTGTCCCTACTAGCGCAGTTTTATACTCTGCATCACGTGCCAGCACCCAATAATTAGCACGGCCGACTGGAATCCAGCGAATCCACTTCGGCAAGAACGTCACTTTTAGTTTGCTACCGCTTTCATCTGCAGGTTTGGCTAAGCCTTCTGCCACGATACTTGAACCGTCCTCGCTCACACATTTATTAGTAACCGTGATTCCTGAGCCGTCCTCTTTTTGAGCATAATTAGCAGTGACATCACCAGTACATTTGCGCTGGAAATACATCGGTAAACGGCCTATTTCATACCAAGTACCTGCATAAGTATTTAGATCTACGCTGTCTACGGTAGTTGGTGTGCTTGCGGATTTATGAATAATATCACTTGGTTGAACCGATAGCATATCGGTCGTGGTCTTCTCACTCATCGCATCATCATACATGCTATTCGTTGCTGTGTTATTAATTGACATGTTCACTGACGGCGTGGCCGCATAGGCTGAAAACGCTGCTAACGGTATAATAATCGCTAAAGCAATACCTGTATGTTTGATCAGTCCATTCATAAATATACGCTCCGGTATTTCTTTATAAGATGAATTATTTGCTGATGCACTACTCATTTGCTCAGCGTCAATGGTTTGTTCAGAACCACCGTTTAGACTGTCCATTTGATCCTCTAGCAATCCTGACATCAATGGCTTATCTTCATTTAGCTTTTGTGGTTGTTTCTTCGGCGATTGTTTCTTCGGCGATGACTTGTAGCCAGATGATTTATAACCACCAGCCACATTATTATTGTCTTCATTGGTATTTTTTAGATCTTTGCTTATCTCATCATTACTCATAGCTGACTCTGTTGCCCTAAGGCTTTTGTCAGCGCTTTTGTATCCAAGATAGCTGTCTTGCGAAGACATGTCTTTTGCCAGATGAGGCGAATATTCGCCATTTGAGCTGTCGTGATTATAGCTAGCATCGTTACTAGCTTGGTTTCTCTGTTGCGTAACATCGCCATATTCATTGTCATTGAGCGATTGCTTAGGCTGCTGAAGTTGAGAACCAGCTGCCTGTGAGTCAGTCCATGCTGACTCAGGTAACTTATTGGTTTTCATAGGAGTACCATTCTTAAATAGTGATTGTCAAAAACGCTTTATGTACGGCATCTCTTTGGTCTCGTTTTCTAAAAGCCATTTGCTTCGATATAAACTATTAATGCAAAACCTGACTCTACAAAAGCTCTTTTATTATTGTATTTTAAGTATTACTTTTGGACGGTCATTCGTCTATAGAAATAAGATCAACGTATCGTAGATATGCGATATATATTAAGGATAACTGGCCTACTAAAACAGTAGTGCAATGTAGGAAAACGCAACGGTTTGTAAGTAATTATAGGGTTTGAGTGTTGTTTGAACACATCATAACCACACAGTTACTTGCTGGATAAATAATTTAAAAATCAGTTATTTGAACTTACTAAGCTTAATACCTAAGTCTAATAAGGGTCACATTCAGGCAAATAGAGCCTTAATTTATATATGGCTTTTTGGATCATACGGATTATATAAACTGACGAATACCTGCCACACTGATACCGCCATACTGCAATGCTTGATTGAGCATAGTAGGCTCCAGACCACCTAACCCAATGACAGGCATATCAGTTAACTCTGCCAACGCTGACCATGCTTCCCAGCCAAGCGGTGTGTCATCAGGATGCGTTTGAGTGACGAGCACAGGCGATACGAAAGCACCGATCACTGGTGGTAATGCATTCTGTATGCACATGCTGGCAAGTTTATTGGCTGCCGTTATGCTCGCGATGTCATGGCAACTGACGATGAGCGGATCGTCTTTAGATAGCGACTGCATAAGAGCTGTGGGATTGCCATCCTTATCAAAGCACTGCATCAGTGTCGAGTGTGTCAAATGCTTGGCAACTATTCGCTGACCCATTTCTGTCTCATTAGCGGTTAGTGAGCCCTCAACATCTAAAGGTTGCTCATTATCCTTAGGTAAAATCGCTAAAATATCTGGACGTGCCGTTATCAATCGCTCAGCAAGATGCTTAGAATTTATGTCCTTCAGGCGGATATATACCCATGATTCTGATGTTAGATTTTCTTGGTGATATTGTAGCCATGCTTCCCCTGCATCAGTATGTGTGCCAAAATGTGCCAGAGGATAAGTAATTGCTATCTTCGATGGGAGCTTCAACCATTCTAGGATTGTCTTATTAGCTGCGGGCAGATGATACTCTCCTGCCAAAAGTTGTGTTTTACTTACCCAAGTCAGTGCCTGCCCTTCTAAACCCTGCTCACGGTGTTTATGCTGCTCGTACTGCTCTGTTGTCAGCTCAATCTTATAAACCTGTAAGCTGACCTGCTTGTCGCCATAATCATGATGCAAACGCCCAAGCTTAACGATAGTGTTATCCTCAAGTAGGATACCCGTCTCTTCAGCCACTTCTCTTATCAACGCCTGAGCTGCTGACTCATTCGCTTCTATCTTTCCACCGACGAACTCGTAGCGATTTCCTTGATGCTGAGTAGCATCTCGAAACCCAAGCAAATACTGATCTTCATAATGAATGACAGCCACTGCAACATTTACAATGCTAGGTTTGTCAGTTTTCGTCTTACTATTAGTTTTGCTGTCTGGCTTGGTTTCTGATTGTTGATTCGACCCGTTCAACATACTTATATCCTTTATTTCGGTGTTTACTCTGATTATTTTTAATAATTTTTATAGGCTAGATGATTTATTTAAATTTATTACCTAACCTATTAATTTATATAGATAAAATATTTAATAGAAATGTTTTATGACAGTAAACTTAGATAAGTTTACATAATAACTGCATTTTATTTTATCAATTGTCTTGCAAATTTATCAAATCTAAATGATAATTATTATCGTTAAACACAATTACGCTATGGTTAGCCAATTTTTTAAGCCACTTCTTCTCAAAAGGAATTTACTATGAGCATGGTCATCTCTCGTTATTTAAACTGTCGTGAAAACCGTCTACCTACCCTGCAATCACAACATCTATTTGCACTGACTAAAGAGGTACGTATCGAGCATGAAGGCGAAGAGTATCGACTACGCCTAACTCGTAACAATCGCTTGATTTTAACCAAGTAACGTCTATTTCAATAGTATCTGTCTCAAGACTTCTATAAAAAAACGCCTCATAATGAAGGCGTTTTTTATAGGTCATATAGTTTAGAAATCACTTTAGAAGCTAACTCGATCAACTCTAACGAAAAAGCAATTGTCCTCTAAATAAATAATTTAGAACTGCCAACTATAGACCACATCCACTGCATTTTCGGCTGCTGAACTTGCTTCCACATAGATGCGGCGCGTCAATTGATAACGAACAGAAAGACTGTTTTGCGCATTGAAAACACCCACACCATAGCGAATGTACAAATCAGGCGTGACGTAACCTGTGACATTGACATTGGTGTCCTCGCTACTACCTGAGGCATCGACTGTCAGACTTTGCAAACCAAAAGCCTGCCCGATTTGATTGGTCAGACTACGGGTACCACTCAAACCAAAGCTTAGTCCAGCGGCAGCCAAATTATTGGTCACTTGTGATTTAAACCCTTGTTCACTGATTTGTGTCGCGCTCTTATTATCGATGCGGCCTGTCACCAGCGCGTTCATTGCTTGCTGCTGGGTCAATCCTGCATTATTAAAGACGGTAATATTGGGACTTTCAGTCGTTCCTTTGACACGCAGACCGACTGTTTTGCCATTAATCGTTTTGGCCGCTTCAATACTTAAGCTTGGCTTCATCACGTAGCCATTGAAACGAACTTGACCATAATTCAGCTCTAGACTCTGTCCAAAGGCATTGATATTGGTGCGGCGTGAGACCTGTACAACACCTTTGGCACGCATGATACCAGTACCATTTTGAGTCACATTAATCGCACCTGCCAACGGAATGACTGCGCCAAAACCACGGAAGTTGATATCATCGCCCAAATCAACACCGATATCAGCATTGATTGACCAAGGTTTTGAGATAGCCAGTACTTCATCGATATTACCAATCAAACGACGATCTAGTACGACTGCATCCTCGGTTTGAGTGATGATATCTTCGCTGGCTTCAGGCGGGCGAATGGTCGCAGACGGCACACTGATTGCCCCTTTTATATCAACATAACGGTCGCCTGGGCGCACGATAATATCAATATCAGGATCAATCTCAGCAACCAGTAATGGCGGCTGAGTGATGACTAAGCCTTCACCAACGATACTCAATTTGGCTTGCAGTTTTTGCTGCCAATTGACTGTTCCTGACAATGCGCCTTCACCTGTACCACTATTGAATGTGCCATCAATGGTCGCTTGTGTACCACGAATTTTGGCTGCCGCATTTACTTTGGACAGATTCACTGGCAAATCAAGCATCGCTATACGGCCGTCAGAGAGTTTTACGTCACCATAGAACTGGGGTTTGGTCAAGGTGCCACCTAGACCACCTGCCATTGTAACGTTACCTCTTAGGACACGCATACCAGGGAAGAAAGGCTTAAATATCGCAAGATCAAGCTCGTTCAGCACCAGTGCACCAGAGATTGGTTTAGGATCTTTATAGGGATCGACGATCACTTCAGCATAGCCACGCGCACCGCGTCCAGTATTGATATCGGTACGCAGCTTGATGCCCTCAGGCACAGACAGAGCAATAAGAGAGACACGCTTGTATGGCAAGGTCATTGATGTGCTTTCGCCATCTTGAGCGAGGCCTATCTTGCCATTGTCTGAGTATAGCGTGGTATTGATGGTTGGTGGACGACCACGTTGCCATCCAACAATTGCTTTACCATTAATCTTGCCATTCCAATCAATATCTTCTGGCAAGAACACTGAGAATAACGACGTATCTAAATTCTGCAACGCTACATTGACCTCACCTTGGTCTGGCGATGCCACTAGTTTTTCTCGTAGACAAAGTTTGCCAGTTTGATCCGTGGCCTGCCAGCAGTGGGCGGCAAGCTGTACTTTGAGATCACGGTTCTCACCACCTTGATTGTAAGGTAAATCCACAATCAGCTGCGCAGGTTGTAATTGATTCAAAGTCGCATATTTAGATTTAATGCGGCCTTTTCCAATAACCCCTGACCAGCTTAGCCTGTCTCGATCAAAACCACCTTTTAATCTGGCACCGACATCGAGTTGCTTATTGGCTACATTTAGATCGACCACATGAGATTTCTCTGTCCCATTAAAAGACGCTTTGACACTATCGAAACTTTGACCAGCAGCATCTAGACCTTCAGCCGTCACGATTAACTGGCTTGGACTATTGGCCAAGTTAACCAGCTTGCCGCGTACACGGCCTTGACGCAATATAAAGCCGGGTAGCGCGAGTCGCTCACCGACCAAATCAATATAAATAGTAGGCAGTGCTTGACCAGCTGGTTGAGACAGGGTAGCACCGCCAGTGACTTTACCAGCTAATTGGCTAGACAACTGATCCAGACTGGTGATGTTAATTTTGGTTTGTAGCTGTTTGGCATTGCCATTAGCCGTGACGTAGTTGTCACCCCAACGCAGCACAAGGTTGTTAGCATTTAGGCTGTCAATCAAAGCATTCACTTGCTTGTATTGTGCTTGGGTATCTTGAGTTTGGAGTTGTTTGAAGTAACTTGCTAAATCTTTAGGCAAACGCATTTTCGCTGATAAGCTGCCTTTGGCACTCAGTTGCTGCCCTTTTAGCATGCCATTTAGATTAACTTGTTTAATATTGATGATTTGCTGTGTGTCACTCCAGCGGCCATCTGTATCAATCGTACCAGTGATAAGGCTTGGGGTATCTTTTAGGAAGTAGCCAATATTAAAACGATCCATCACTGCGTTGATATCCCACGCAACGCCTTGACGCACGTCAACGGTACCGCTGGCATCGATACTACCTGCCGCACCCACATGACGGAAACGATTGATACGTATCAGCTGACTGTCACCACTGGCTTCTATATTCAGCTTACCGGCTGGTAGTTGCTCGGCATCTAATATGCCGTTGAAATTTACGGCAAAGCGCTGCAAAGTACCTGCGGTATTTTTGCTATTTTTTGGCGCATTTTGCCATTCGCCACTGGTTTTCAGATCGCCTGTGATTATCGCTGGATTATTGGGTAAAAAATAACCCAAATTAAACTGATCAAAACGACCATCTATATTCCAGCCGATATTTTTACGTAAGTCTATGACCCCTTTCGCATCAACTGCACCCGCTTCACCCTTATAGTTCAGCTTACGAATACTAATCAGCTTTGGTGTACCCGCAGCATCGATAGACAGACGGCCTTGTGGTACATCTGCTGTATCAATCCGACCATCAAAACGCGCATCAAATACTGACAGCTCACCACCTACGATATCGACACTGGCATCACCGGCGCCAGTGATACCGATAGCACGATCTGCTTGCGTCGCATCAAGCTGTGCTTGCATATCGGTATTGTTTAAAGTAATCACATGACGTTGACCACTAACACCATTTTTAGTGATGTTTAGCAGTCGACCACGCGCACTTATACTACCTGTTAGGCGCTCAAGTGGTAGGTCGCTACGGTATTTCTTAGGAAGTAGGCCTTTGGTACTTGCATCAATCTGCCATGTCAATGGACGCTGCTTGCTCGCCAACTGAATCTGTCCTGTGCCGGATAAGTCTCCTACTATACCATTATAATTAAGACGGTTGATATCAATGACATCACCAGCCTTACGTATCCGCAGGTCATAGTTGCCTTTCGGGGCAGCATTAAGCTCATTGATCACAGCATTAGCATCCACTGACAGACTAGAGCCACGAATAATGACATCCGCCTGCCCACTTGGACTATCGATATTGCCAATATTGGGTACATCACGACGGGTTAGGTTTTCCCATTTGGCATCAACATACCAAGGTGCTGTCTGCTTAGACTTCGCTGAGGTTTTACCTTGAACCATATTGGCGTTGATATGCTCACCATCGCGCTGACGCAAGTCTGCATCAATCTGGGTATTACCGGTGGCATTCTGCTGCTGATAGCGCAATGACAGCCTACCGTTAAGGGTTTGCGGCGCATAAGCTTTAAAGTCAGCATACTCGTCAGGAATAGCTTGACGAATATCAAAGTGTCTACCCGTCGCACGCACTGTGGCCTCAAAGCTGTCTTTCCAATCTAAAATACCTTGCAATGCCAAACGTCCCGCTGGCACGTCAGCCTCTAGGCGATCTATACGTAGCTGACTATTGGCAATAACGGCACGGCCTTGATAATGACCTGATGGAATATCTTTGGCCGTCAATTCAGTATTGATACGCAATCGTATCTCAGAGATGACACCAGAAGCTGTTGCTGTACCGCCTTGTAGGCGAATGTTTTGGCTATCGGCGTAAGGGATGAGAATATCATCCCACTGTAGTTTTGCATCGAACGGCGCACCCGCATCTAGCCCCTGTACAACAAAGTCGCCTTTCACATCGCTATCGTTATAACGACTACGTACTTTACCGACAGTACGTTTGAGCGATCCCGTTGCAGAGATATTCAATGGGTCGATATAGGCTTTTTCAAGGGCGCTGACTTCCGCAATCGCACTCAAATCTAGTGGATAGTCGCCTTGCAGGTCAATCTCTCCTTGTAAGGCACTGACTTTCACGATATCTGCATACTGCAAATCACCACGGCCAACGGTGACCGTACTACCTACCCACGTTAGATCACGCGCCGTAATATTTTGAATAATGATAGGGTCTTTAGTTACTTGCTTATAAGTGATCTTCTTAATTTTTGCTTGATCAAAACGAAGATTTACTGGCAACTTTAAAGTTTTATAATCAAACGGTTCACCAGTAGGCGGTTTTTTATTGATAATCTCTATGGTTTGGATGTCTGCATCACTTAAATGCACTTCTTTTGCAAATACTGCACGCCAGCCTATTTTTACATAGGCTTTATCTACCAATATCTCAAGATCTTCAGTCGCTTCAATATCGATATCAGTGACCCAAATCCCATCGCGCAAGTTACCGCGTCCATATTTAAAATCAATACCTGTTTCAACACTGATTTTTTCTAATATAAACTTCGTACCAGCGTCAGTCCCTGCTGCGTAAAAAAATATGGCAAACATGATAGCTAGTACGATAAGCACCAATACCAGCAGTTTAATCAGAAAGGATAACGGATACCAGCGCTTAACGGCACGGGCATCACGCTGTGCTGGATCTTCATCTGGTGCATTATTAGGTGGGGTATTTTCTGTCAGCATGACACTCAACTACGTTAAAAAATGAAGACCAGCAATCGGTACGATAAGTAATAATTGGAACATTTAGAGCTACCATTAGAGCATTTAAAGCTACTGTATTGAGCGATTACAACGGTGAACCAATAAAGAAGTGTAATCGTACTGGAATACTTTCCTCGGTCACGCCAGCAGCCACATCGACACGCACCATTCCTACAGGTGATGCCCAGCGTATACCGACACCAACGCCCACTTTTGTCTCAGTGTCAAAATCTTTGTCGTAGGCATTACCGACATCAGTAAAGAGTGCGCCACGGAAACCTGGTTTAAATTCATAGTTATACTCAGCACTACCGACCGCTAGCACTTGCCCGCCCGTCAGATAGCCTTTGTCTAATGGTGACAAGCTCTCGTAATCATAACCGCGAATACTCTGATCGCCACCTGCAAAGAAGCGCAACTTATAAGGGACTTCATAAAAATCATCTGCCCAGATATAACCTGCATTGGCACTACCTAAGACTTGATGCTTTTTGTCTTCGCCAAAGCTATAGATACCACTAACGCCTGCACGAATAATCGCCATGTCAGTATCACTGAAGGCGCTATCAGTTCCAGCCTCGATTGAATAGTACTGGCGCATACCTTGCGTTGGGTTGGTAGCGTTATCAGTATCTGTTTTACTCACACCGTAACCAAACAATAGCGCACGCTGTTCCGGACTTGAAGAGGTAAAGCGTATAGGCAAATCATCTAAATCAGCCCCATCAACGCCTGTCTCTAGCTCATCCAAGCGGTAACGCACAGAGTAACTACGATTCCAACCAGTGTCACTACGGATATTACGTGATAGTTCTGCTTTTATCGTCTTGGTCGACAAGTCAAAATTACCTTCACCTTGGTCAATCACCTCTTCTTCATAAGTCAGACGCCCATCTAACTTATCATTGAGAGGATGCTTCCATGGACGACTGGCATACACAGCCACGTTTTTGCTGATTCTTGATACTTCTGTTTCTGCCCCTGCTTGATAACCCTGACGATTAAGCAGGTTATAATCTACTTTTGCGGTGGCGCGAACGCCAGCATCTGTTCCATAACCAAGACCAACTTGCGCATCACGCGGTTTATCAGCAGCGACAAAAACGTACAAAGGTATTTTTTTACTTTCTGCAACGTCTTGCGGCGTTTTACGTCCTGCTAGCGTTGGCGGTACAAAGTTTTCATCAGCGAGCAGACTCTCTTCGTCAGGAAATATCTTTTGCGCGACATTACTGATCGAGTCACTGATTTTGCCCAGTAGATTTTCGGCTTCCTGTTCTTTTTCATCAAGCACGCGATCGTTTGGCAAGCTGCTTAAACGTTCTGCTTTTTGTCTAATTTCTTGCAATTTATCAAGAGTAGCTTCATCAGCTTCAAAGTCAATAGCAGCGATATCCGCTTCATTGACTGTCTCGCCGCTATTGGCACTCAGAGCGTCATCGCTCTCTGCCCCTATATCGCTATTATCATTAATCGTATCTTCTGTGCTAGCAGTCACATTTGAAGCAGCTGCGCCATCATTGCTACTCAAATCTACGATGCCATCATTATCCACATTGTTAATATCGTCATCCAATGTACCGTTACTCTCGGTAGCAGTATTATCAAACGCTAAGGTGCCAGCTTCACTACTATCACTTGGCGGTAGTATCGACTCGACGTTGACCGTATTAAAATAACGAGTTGCCGACAAGTCATTACTAAACTTGGTAACTGCTGGACGATAAAACGGCTCACCCGGCGTAAATCCATAGAGCTGCTGTAATAACGAAAGCTCTACTGGTAACTTGTCAGGATCTTGGGTCAGTGTATTGGTTTCTTTGTCGTAGGTGAAAAACACCACATCGTCAAATTCGTAGCGATCACCCGTGTTATAAACCAATGAGACATCGGCTTTGTTGTCCGGCAAAATGATATCAACAGATTTGTTCAACCAATACTGGTCAAAGTACCCATAGGTATTGCTCAAAGACTCTAAAGCCGCTTTACTGCTCTTGTAGACACGGTGATTAAAAATATCGCCTTCTTGCGGCAGTAAATCTGCCTCAAGCGCTGCAAATTCTTCTTGCTCACTGCCCTCGCCGCGAATCTCAATGATACGGCTGTCTACCAGTACAGGCTCGCCCAGCTCTTCAATTATAACATTGACTGTATCACGATCAGGTTGGGTCAAGCGCAGCTCAACCTCATAGTAACCAACGGCTTTAGCAGCATTTTGTGCCGTCTCACGCAAACGTGGCAATGCCGCAGTAAAATCAACAACCGACTGAACCGACGTATCATCCAGTGCTGCTTTGATGTTTTTCATCGGCTGAATATCACTGTCAGCCTCAATCAGCTGAGCCTGACCATTAGGAGAGTCTTCAGCCGATACTTGCTCTAGATAAATATCGGTTTCTACATTTGGCAAAGCCACCACGCCACCATCATTGAAAAAGCGATTATAGAGACGTGTCACGATATTACCTCTATTACGTGCGCGGGGTCTTGGTCGCTTGGCTTGTTCAATACTTTGGTCGACGGCCTGTGTCTCATTCTGATAATCTGGTAGATAGTCATTAGGATTGATAATATCTGTCGACGTACCTTCTGCATTGGTAGGCTCATTCGTGCCAGCTATCACCTCATCACTACCATTATCAGGCGTCAGACCACTTTCACTTGTAACCGTGGCTTCATCGCTAACAATAGCTTCGTTGCTGACAACCGCTTCATTACTAGCAGCGCCACTCACCTCACTCGGACGTAATATCCCTTCAGCTGTGCTCGCCTGTTCTTCCGGTGTTTCATTTCTACCCAACGTATCAAGATTGCTAGGCACTGGCAAGTTTGTCGCATCGAGCTCTACATCGAGACCAATTGGCGATGTCGCACCATCTAATGTAGCGATTGGCGCATCAAAGTCACTGTCGTTGTTACTGATATTGATGCTGTCAATGTCTTGAGCGTTCTGCGCATCCATTGCCGCCAGCTCACGATCAATCTGCTCAGGCGTCATCATTTGATAACCCTGCTGCTGAATCTCAGTTGCTTGTTGCAACAGGTCATCATTAGAAGCTATTGCCTGAGCGTTATTTGAATTATATGAAGTACTTGGACTATCAGTGAAAGTCTCTAGGTCTTGAGAGTTGTTATTTTGAGAAGTTGCGTTTTGCGAATTACTGCTCTGAGAAGATAAATTTTGGGTAGTCGAGTTAGATTTTTTAATGCCTAAGCTCTGTTCGCTATAGTCGTCCAATACTGACTGATCAATGATGCCTTGTTCTACTGCCTTTTTTAGGCGTAGTGCATCTAGTGCCATATCTAGCTGAGTGTCGTCATCGGACAATGTAGCTGCCTGCTTGATAGACGCTTGATTATTAGTGGCTTGACTAGTGTTATTTTGGTTACTGAGCGTTTGATTGTTATCAGTTTGGTTAGCAACAGATGAGTTAGTGATAGCAGTATTGTTTACATTGTTAACGGTATCTGCCATTGCCGCAGGTGCCATACCGAACAAGCTGGTCGCAAGCGCAGTGCACAATGCCGAACGTCTGAAATTTTTACGCGGCGCCGCTGGATACGTACTTAAATTATTACTATCGTTTTGAATTATGGCTGTGTCACGCTGCATCATTAGACCCTTGCATGCTCGAGTTGAAGGCTGCTTTATCATCTTTACGTCCTATCAGCTCACGCGGCACAATCTTATCAACGATAACAATCGTCAAGTCTGACCGGTGAATAAACTTATAGCAGTTATCTGAAATTAATGGTTTACTACTTTAATTTTATGATTGGTTAGTTATAGTGTCGACTTTAGCAATTTGTGTCTACTGCCTTATAGACCTACTAGCTTAGAAAAGGCTACTAGCTTATAAATAGCATTGATGGGTAGTAGCCTTTGTTTTCACTACTATTTATACCCTAAAACGCAATCACATAAAATTTATAAATCATAACTTAGTTAAATATCGAATCATAGCATTGACTGCATGTATTTTCACCGAAGCCTTGCTATTATACGGCTTAATATTGATAAAACCTATGCTATATCTTGATATAGTTTTTAATAAAATTTACGATTATTATCATAAAAAACTTGTCGTTCAGCGCCGCTCTTTTCTCTATCAGTCGCGATTTATCTGTAGGAATGTCCATGTCCAACCAGTTTCAGTTATTCAAGCGCCGTCGTTTTAGCGCTATGTTTTTCACCCAATTTTTGGGCGCATTCAATGACAATATTTTTAAGCAGGCACTCATATTAGTGCTCACTTATACTGCCGCCAGTAAATTGGGTGTAGAGGTCAGTATTCTTAATAACTTGGCCGCGATGTTATTTATCCTGCCCTACTTTTTGTTTTCGGCTTTAGCAGGACAGATTGCTGATAAGTATGAAAAGTCAAAGCTCACACAGTTCATCAAACTACTTGAGCTGGTCATTATGGCAGTTGCTGCGATCGGTTTTGTCTTTGAGTGGTATGCATTATTGTTTGTCGCGTTGTTTTTGATGGGTACGCATTCGACCTTCTTTGGACCAATTAAATACGCTTATCTACCACAGGCGATGAAAGAAGATGAACTGGTCGGCGCCAATGGTCTTTTTCAGATGGGTACTTCGCTGGCTATTTTGGTCGGTATGATTGTCGCTGGTATTTTGACTCAGTTATCAAAATCGTTATATTGGATTAGTGCCACGGTGTTGGTTGTCGCTGTTTTAGGATATCTAGCCGCACGCTATATCCCTACTATGCCAGCAATGCAGCCTGACCTGAAGATTAACTGGAATATTATTACGACCAGCTTAGCCACGGTTCGTTACTTGTACTCCTTGCCTTTTTTGTTCTTTATCATTCTTGGCAACAGTTGGTTTTGGTTTTATGGGGCAACGTTTTTGACCCAAGTGCCAGAGTTCAGCAAGGTAATTTTGCTTGGTGACGAGTCAGTCGTTATCTTCTTGCTCACATTGTTTTCTGTTGGTGTGTCGATCGGTTCAGTGCTGTGCAAAACCTTGACCAAAAATAAAGTCAGCTTGCGTTTATTGCCTTTTGGTATTGCTGGATTAAGTATCTTTGCTATTGATTTGTATTTTTCACTTTCAGGTTTAGATATAAATGTGAATAATGACACATTGCTTGGCATTAGTGATTTATTCAATATAAGTGGTAGCTGGCGGGTATTCGCGGATTTATTCTTATTAGGATTCAGTGGTGGTTTGTACATCGTACCACTATATGCTTCTATGCAAGCCTATGCACCTAAGAGCCATCGAGCACGTATTGTCGGCGCGAATAACATTTTTAATGCGATATTTATGGTTACCTCAGCGATTTTTGCGATTATTATCTTAAACGTTTTAGGGTTTACGTTACCGCAGCTATTCTTGATAACAGGACTATTGAATATTGTATTTGGTGCGTTTTTATACATAAAACTCAATAAACATATTAAGCATGCCGTTATCCAAACCAACGACGGTATAGCACCATAAATATAGTCGTTTGCATAAATACAATCTAATCGTTGCGCTGATGACTTCGTCGTTATGATAGCTATATCAGTTTGCCGAATATTTATAAGTTATTTATAAGCTATCTAGACAGTCATATTCGAGCCGATAATTTGGATTGTTTGTTATAGTAATACGTATTATGCCGTTGCATTTAGACGGTAACATACTTTCTTTTATTGACAGTTTTTAACACCATCAGGAGTGAGTTATGACCCTGCGTCCTTTATCTAAAATTGACCAGTTGTTACTTGGGGTCGATAAAGCATTACGAGCTGTCGTACCACATTCCAATCCAAGCACGCGTCCGTTGCCCGTCAGTAGCGATGAGATTCCTGAGCTGACCATCACAGAGGCGCGGCACGTATCAGGTCTAATGCGTATCAATCATACAGGTGAAGTATGCGCGCAAGGTCTATACCATGGCCAAGCGTTTGCCGCGAAAGATAGTGGTGTCAAACAAGCCATGCAACAATCGGCCGAAGAAGAAGTCGATCATTTGGTTTGGTGCGAGACTCGTCTAAGCGAGCTTGGTAGCCATGCCAGCGTATTTACACCGCTTTGGTACGGTATGTCTTTTGGACTTGGTGCAGTCGCAGGCGCGATCTCTAATGAGTTTAGTCTAGGGTTTGTAGCGGAGACAGAAGCGCAGGTCAGCGAACATCTACAGGATCATATCAAGCAATTACCTGAGCATGATCAGCGCTCAAAAGAAATACTGGCACAAATGGATAAAGAGGAACTGCACCATCGTGAGCTAGCACTTGCAAGTGGCGGCGCTGCCCTATCCCCTCCAGTACGTCGAACCATGCGATGGATGGCGAATCGTATGAAAGATACCGCTTATCACTTATAACCATAGGTACTGTCGTTAGCTGCTGTTTTCGATTTTTTTACAAATAAATGGCTGCACTGATTTACGTAGAACTGCTTAATTCTAGTGATTAACAATCCTACCACAGATAGCGTAAAGCTTAATTTGCTACGGTATTACAAATTTGTACGATTTTGCAGCAATGCGCTATTTATATTACCGTCCAATCAATGAATAACAACCAAATAAATTAAACAAGGTAACGATTTTTATGAAAGCGATTCTCTCTAGTAGCCACTCTATTAAGTCACCTAAGTTTGCAACGTTGACCGTCATGGCTGCAACCTGTGCCATGTTGTTATCTGCACCTGTGAACGCTGCAGAAACTGATGCCACTGCAACGGCTGTACCTAGTGCAATGGACTCAAGCAAACGTGTGATTCGCCTTGCTCGTCCTAATGCAGCTATCAGTCCTGCTCAAGCCAATGCCGCTCAAACAAGCTTGCCGGCATCATCTGCTAGCAATAGCCAGTCAACTAATGTGCAAATGATGACGCCTGCTGCTGCACCTGTCATGAACGGCACTACTCGCGTCTATGAGCCTGGTCCAATGACAGCCACCGGTATCGACTTGCGTAGCGGACAACTTCCGAATATCCCTACACCGCAAGTACAGCTTTCAGACATGAGCTTTGTCAAAACCGTACTGATTCCGCAACAAAAAGGTTTGGGTACTGATAAGCTTGACGTCAGTTTATTAGACGATTTCATCGCTGACGTATCCCCTAACGCGCGTCACTATCCTCCAAACTTCCCTAACCGTTCACAGCGTCATTACACACGTGAGAAAGTCAAAGTATTGGCTGATTGGATCGAACCGTATGCCAAGTCACCAAATGCGTCTTTTGATGTATTGCTTCGTGCCGCTAAGCTAAACGGTATGGGTCGTAACCTAGACTTAGGTTCAGACTACACGGTACGTGGTGGTCAATATGTCGATCGCGCTATCAAACTGCAACCTGATAGTGGCGAAGCCAATTTCCTATACGGCATGATGCTATCAGAAGGTGGCGGCTTTAAGGAAGGTCAAAAGTATCTAGACAAAGCGGTGTCGCTAGGATATACCGAAGCAGAACAAAGTCTGGCACAATCAGATCTACTCAGCGATCGTCGCTCTAATGCATTAGAGCGCTTACGCCGTCTGGAAGGTCAATACCCTAACAACACTGTCATTCCTCAACAAATTAAGCTTGTTGAAGAAGGTAAGTTCTACATTTGGGATATCCCTGCCCCTGACATCAATGTAAAACCAGGTGCGTAGAAATGTTGTACTTGTTGAGACTAGCTGCTCCTGAGGGTCTGATTCATAAAATATTTGTTTAATAAGACTTTCACTAGATCAAATATTTAATAAATGATCTAAGCTTAAAACATCAAGCGCTTTTGTTTTATCTCTATAAGACAAAAGCGCTTTTTTTCGATTATTAGAAACTCATTCGTTTTAAAACACGCCTTTGTAGAACTGCAAATAAATAGTCTAACGCCAAAAGTTGCGCTACACTCATTAGCAACTGCTACTTTCATCATTCATACTCTCATAACTACCGCTTATTGGACTGACTTATGACTTTCGCTGGCTTTAGCAAACAGACAGTAATGCATATTAATAAGAAAACTCTACCCATTACTTCACTTATGCTTTTGGCAGCAGTATTGCTACCAGCGTGTAGTACGGTGACGGTCGATAAACAAGCCTCTGCCAAAACCATCTCAGCGCAGCGCGGCAATATTGTCACTGACAACGCGTTAAGCAGCGATACAGCATCTGCTTTGCTATCAGCCGGACTGAATGAACAAGCCTGTATACAGCAATTTGACTTATGCTTGACTCAGCTCTCTGACAGTATGCTTAACAGGCACTATCGCCCTGCTTTGGCCATTTTTGCAGAACTGCATTATGCAAAAGCACGTCAATTATCTGATTCAAAAAACTGTCGTAATGCGCTTGCACGCCCGCCACTTGACCCGTATTACGCTAACGCTCCCTTAAGTGATGATGACGCAAAAACACAGCAAAAAGAGACCGATCTGTGTCTAACCGACTATCAGGCAAGGTTGTTTGATGCCGTCAAGTACAGCTACACCTATCTATTTTATGACAGCTTGACCCATGACTTTGAAGGTGCAGAGCAAAACAGTAGTAGCACTCACCCAAAAAACCGTATTCCAAATGACAATGATATTCAGACCCAAGACATTTATAACGCTGCCAGTAACGACGTTGTTACTCAAATATATCAATCGACTGAAAACGCCAATAAATTGATGAGTGATACAACAGTAGAATATTTACCGATAACGTCTACTAAGCGCGATAATACTAATGAAGCAGCCATTGCCAATCGGCCACCGCTAAAGGGTAAAGCAACAGACCAAGTCAAAGTCATGAAAGTGGCCGTAGATGATTACAATCTCGATATTTATTTGCCCAACGAAAACAACTATCTGCAAAATGCTCATAAACAAACTTCTGCTTTGGCAGATTTGTCATCCACTTATGAGCTGCGGCTCTCCGGTCTCAATTCAGTGAGCAAACGCCCCGGCTTAGGTATCAGTTTGGTGGCGTCGTTGGATGATCGCTACACCACCACCATCCGTCAGTTACTGGTCGCCTCCTTATCTGGTCGACTAACAAATGAAGATGAAAACACAGACGACAGCGAGCCAAGTTCACGTATTTATCCCACTGGACATCTGTTATTGACTGGTCTGATTAAGCCAGACGGCAATAGTGTATTAGACACGCTGAGCAGTCGTAAACTTGATATTCATTTATACAATCCGTACCAAACCGAATCCGTCAACATCCTCAATGACGACTACCCATTGGCAGCCAATTTTTCGGCCGGATATGGCTTATGGTTATCAGAGAACCAATTAGATAGCGTGGGTTATTTAAATTTGATTACTCGCCAGCCAGATGCTCAACTGCCCAAACTCTTTATGCTAGAGCCTTATGATCCTGATAAGCGCGTGTTGATTATGTTGCATGGTTTGGCCTCTAGTCCGGCCACATGGGTCAATCTGACTAATGATATTCTTAATGATGACAAGCTGCGTGATAATTACCAAGTTTGGCAGATATTCTATCCAACCAATCTGCCTATTTTAGAGAATCGCTATCAGATTCAACAGTTAATCAACAGCACCTACCAGCAGACTGATCCCAATGGACAAAATCGTGCCAGTCAAAACAGTGTGATTATCAGTCATAGTATGGGTGCCGTTATCGCTCGCATGATGCTATCTGATGAAAACTTAGTCGATGATTTGGATAAGCTCAATGACGAAGACATGCTCTCTAGCAATGAAAAACAGCAAATTCGTAATGCACTCAAAACATCCTTTGGTAAAGATGAGTTAAAGGAGCGTTTTGAGCTACAGGCATTGCCGCAAGTAGACACCGCTGTGTTTTTATCTGCACCTTTCCGTGGTACCGATTATGCAGATCGTTGGTTTACTCGTGCACTACGCCGTATCGTTTACTTACCTGTAGGTCTGGTTAAGACGTTCACAGATAACTTAGCGACCATTGCCACACAAGGCGATTTGGCACAGAACCCACTGGGCGCATTATATTTACAAAACGGTGCTAGCCAGTTAAGTGATAAATCCTCTTTTATAGAGCTAACCAAAGACATTGCGATCAATAAGCGTATCACCTACCATTCAATCATTGCCAATAACGATGCCGATATCACCAAAGGGTTGGCGCAAACGCAACCAAATGGTGCCAAGATTGATTTATCACAAGCTATAGAAGGCAACTCTGGAAATGAAACGGCGAGCGTTGATGTAAGTGACAATATTGAGACATCACAGCTACCTCCTGAGCCGCTTGTTGCCGCTGTGACAGTCAATGATGATATCAGTCAAGCATTGACCGAGCGTTTGTCAGATGGCATTGTTCCTTATAACAGTGCCCACCTCGATGGCGCTGCGTCTGAAACCATTATCAATGGCGGTCATAGTATTCAGACCAATCCGCAGACCATTTTAACGTTGCGAAGAATTCTGCATAAGCAACTACAGGAATGATGTGGATTTTTGTTATTTCATAAAGCTTTTGACGTATGAATCGTAACCTTTAGACATAGATTACAAGTTTCAAATAAGCAGTATACTCAAGCATACTGCTTTGTTTTTAATGAATTTTATTTTATTTTCAAAGACTCATTCCAGGTTGTTTCGATGACTACTAGGTATCCAACTAGCAGTTTGGGTTGCTTGCGTGTATATCTAGGTGAGCGCATAATATATCTATAGCACATGACAGTAATATATGAATTTATAAGGACATAAATTATTCAATTCAGCTAAACAGTGAGTCGCAAACTTAGCCATAATTTATGTCTAATGGAGCTAAGTCCACGTCACTGACCTATTGCCCGTAATGCTTGCCACTTTGATCGATGGATAGTTACGGACAGTTACTTGAGCGTTGTATGGAAGCCAGCGCTATTCAGCTAACAGATGAGAGTAACCGTTTATGTTCGCTACATTTATGATTGACCAGCTCGATGCGCTGATGCTTGCGCGTATCCAATTCGCCTTTGTTATCTCGTTCCATATCGTCTTTCCTGCCTTTTCTATTGGTCTTGCCAGTTGGCTTACGGTACTTGAATTCCGTTGGTTGAGGACTGGTGAACCTATCTATGCTGAAGTTTATAAGCACTGGGTCAAAATATTTGCTGTCGTCTTTGGTTTAGGTGTGGTATCAGGCGTGGTCATGTCCTACCAGTTCGGTACCAACTGGGCAGTATTCTCTGATAAAGCTGGTAACGTTCTAGGCCCCTTACTCGCCTACGAAGTCTTGACAGCATTCTTTTTAGAAGCGTCCTTCTTAGGTATTATGCTATTTGGTTGGGGCCGCGTAAGTAAGCGTATGCATTTTGCCTCAACGGCCATTGTCGCTATCGGCACACTGATTTCAGGTTTTTGGATCTTAGCCGCCAACAGCTTTATGCAGACCCCTCAAGGTTTTATGATGGGTGCAGACGGACTGCTCTATCCTACCGACTGGCTTGAGATTATTTTCAACCCTTCATTCCCCTATCGCTACGCACACATGATGACAGCAGCATTTTTGACCACTGCTTTTGTTATCGGTGGTATCGGTGCATATTATATTCAATCCAAAAAGCATGTCGAGCACCGCGCGCATGGTCGTGTGATGCTGGGTATGGCGATGATTATGGCCATCTTTGTTGCGCCTGCGCAGGTATTGATTGGTGATGAGCATGGCCTAAATACCCTTGAGCACCAACCTGCTAAAGTGGCGGCGATGGAAGGACTTTGGGAGGATGAGCGTGGAGCCGCACTACGATTATTCGCGATTCCTGACCAAGAAAACCAGACCAATAAGTACGAAGTAAAAATCCCCTATGTAACAGGTCTAATTCTTACCCACTCGTTAGATGGCGAAGTTAAAGGGCTCAAAAACTGGGCACCTGAAGACCAACCACCCGTCATTATCGTGTTTTGGGCGTTTCGTATCATGGTTGGTATTGGCATGCTCATGGTGCTAATCGGCCTATTCAGTCTGTACAAATACTTCAAAAAACAGCAGTTCAATACTGACAGTGTGTGGTTCCACCGTGCTTGGATGATGATGACTCCGCTTGGTTTTATCGCCTTATTGTCAGGTTGGTTCGTCACTGAAACAGGACGTCAGCCTTGGACGGTTTATGGTGTCATTCGTACTGCTGAAAGTATGTCTCCTCTGGCAGCACAGCAAGTAGCAACGACGTTGATTGGCTTTATCGTGCTGTATATATTTGTCTTTGGTGCAGGCAGTTTTTATATCTTGCGCTTGATTGCTCAAGGGCCAAAACCTTATACAGATCCTGCAGAAGATAACTTCTACGAGCATTCAGTGACTGAGAGCCAAGGCCGCGCGTTAAGTGGTGATAGTAATCCTGCTAAAAGTACTGAGGAAGGCTTAGATGAGCCTGCAAATGATGTCGATGATGGAGGGTTGCGCTAATGTTTAACTTCGGTGATGTATTAGATTTACCTCTCATTTGGGGCGGTTTGATTGCTTTGGCTGTCTTTGTCTATGTACTGCTTGATGGCTTTGATTTGGGCTGCGGTATCTTGTTCCCATTTGCAGGCTCCGATAAAAACCGTAGCCGCATGATGAACTCTATTGCCCCATTTTGGGACGGTAACGAGACATGGCTAGTACTAGGCGGTGGTGGTCTGTTTGCAGCATTCCCTGTTGCTTATGGCATCATTATGACAGGTCTTTATTTACCCGTGACTGCTATGCTGTTCGGTCTTATCATGCGCGGCGTGGCGTTTGAGTTTCGTTTCAAATCGTCTTCACGTCGGCATGTATGGGATACCTTCTTCTTTGTCGGCTCAGTCATTGCTACCTTCTCTCAAGGTATTATGCTTGGGGCATTAGTACAAGGGTTAGAAGCCAGTAACCGTCTATATACTGGTGGCCCATTTGATTGGTTTACGCCCTTCTCGATTGTGTGTGGATTTGCCATGATTATCGGCTACGCGCTGCTTGGCTCGACGTGGCTTATCATAAAAACAGAGCACACGTTACAGGTATGGGCGCGCCAAGTTTCTAGATGGATGCTTACTGCGCTACTGGTAGCGATGGTTGTGGTCACAGCGTTTATGTACTTCTCAGACATCAATGCGTTAGAGGGATGGTTTGGTTTCCCAGATTTATTATACCTTGCTCCTATGCCTATCATTGTCATGCTCTTATTCTTTATCATGCGTAAAGATTTAAAAACTGAGCGTGAGTATCGTCCATTTTTGCTAACGGTTGCTCTATTTTTGATGGGTTATATTGGGGTTTGTTTCGCTCTATTCCCTTATATCGTACCGTATCAAATGACAATTTATGAAGCTGCGGCTGCCGATACTTCGTTATCATTCATGCTGATTGGCGCATGTATCATGTTACCGATTATCTTGAGCTATACAGCATTTGCTTACTATACCTTTAAAGGTAAATCTGATCACAATCCGATGTACTAATCGCTAAGCGCAGCGGGCAACGGATCAGCTAAAAAGGATGGCTATCATCGTTTATAGATGGTAGTCACACTTCATACGCTAATCAGGAGATTTCTATGAAAAAATTCAGTAAAAAGCAATCGCAATGGGCATGGTTTGTGGGTCTATATTTGGCAGGGTTTTTAGTAGTGTTTACCATTGCTCAGTTAATCAAGCTGGCCATGGGTGTTTAGCATAACTGTCTAATCATGCGATTGAGTAGTTAGTTAATAAGTAGCTTGCTAGATGCTAAATTTGCACTTTTATCTTGCACACATACCTTTTAGACACGTCGTAAAAGATATTTCTATTTGCATAAAAAAAGCAGCGTTGAATAATCGACGCTGCTTTTTATTTGTCTGCAATTTATCAGCTTGGTTTACCTGCATGTTCGATATCGTTCTGTTCGATAAACTCATTAACCTGTGTTAGACGCTCTGGTGTCCCCACGTCTATCCAATTATCTGTCGTCACTTCAGCGGTAATTTGAAACTTTATCATTGCTTGCTTGAGTAGTGGTGCCAATGCAGCAGGCTGTCCTGATACCAGTCCTTCTACCAATTTGGGTGACATTACGCTAATACCCGCGAAGGTATACTTATCTGCATCGCCCACCGGCTGTTCACTCGCTAGGCCATTATTAATAGCAAAATCGCCGCCATTATTATGCTCTGGATTATCAATCAATAACAAGTGCGCGCACTGGTCCGCTCCCAATGTATAGTCTGTTAATTGAGAAAAATCATAGGTAGTCCATACATCAGAATTGACCAGAATAAACGGCTCATCCTTTAGTTTACCTGATTGTAATGCCTGAAAAATGCCGCCTGCGGTCTCAAGTGGTTCATCGTCTTCTACTGACCAGTGCAGTTTTACGCCATACTGTGAACCGTCGCCTAATGTGTCCATCAACTTATCTGCCAACCATGAGGCATTGACCGTGATATCAGTAATGCCTGCTGCTTGTAGTGCTCTAATATGCCAAACAATAAGCGGTTGACCTGCGACTTCGACCAAAGGCTTGGGCGTCTCAAGTGTTAATGGACGTAGACGTGTGCCCTTGCCCGCTGCCAAAATCATGGCTTGTGTAATCGTAGAGGTAGACATCTGCGCTCCTATCTTTATTATTTAAATTAATTTAGCTGAGCGTCATCTACGCTGAAGCAAACTTCTCTTTATAAGCAGGTAGCACTGCATCTTGTAGCCATTGATTAAACGGTATAATTGATTGCTTTAGTTCATCATTGCCATGTTCGGCAAGCCAGTTTAATTCAACAATCAAATCGCGCATGACTTTAGGAATATCCGCCAAATAGCGGTCTTTGCCATCACGCTCAGACAAACGAATAAAAATCCCTAATACTTTTAGATGACGTTGTACACCTATGACATTCACATCGTTTTCGAACTGCACTACGCTGTCAGCAGTGGTTAGTGACTTTTGCTTTTGTCGCTGCCAAAAGTCGTTAATCCATGTAGATATTTGGCTCTCTGGCCATTCAACATACGCATCGCGTACTAACGACACTAGATCATAAGCATACGAACCAATGACAGCATCTTGAAAATCAATCACGCCCAACTTTGATTGGGCTGCTTGATCTTGCATGAGGTTGCGACTGTGATAATCACGATGGACCACCACTTGTGGCTGTCGCAAAATCTCATTCATTAATGCTGTTTTTAGATTTTCCCAAACCTGCTCATTTAGCGCCACACCAATATAAGGCATAAACCATTCACTGAATAAATCCATCTCGCGGTCTAATAGTGCTGTGTCATAATCTGGCAACTGGTGTTGCGACTTTGCCGTTTCTACTGGTACCGTTTGGAGCGCGACCAATGTCTGCATTGCTAGCTGATAGTAGTCATTGATTTGGTCTGCGGTTGCATCGACAAGCAAATGGGCAAACTCTACTGTGCCAAAATCTTGTAATACCAAAAATCCTTTTTCTACATTTTGTGCAGTCAATGTGGGCACGTTGACAGCAGGTGCCATCAGCTTAGCGACATTGATGAATTGCAGCATCGCATCTTGCTCGTCAGCGGAGTCCATAACGATATAATGCTTATTGGCACTATTATCTGTCTCTAATAGTTCGATACGATGATACCGGCGGGCACTAGCGTCGCCAGGTAAGCTATCTAGACTAAAGGCTTGATCTAAAAATACTTGCTGTAACCATTGTTCTAATTGCTGTTGGCGGTTGTTATTTTCATCGATCATATCAGTCTCTAAAGTCGTTTTGTCAGTCATATTGGGCATCGCTGGTTAAATATAAGTCATAAATAATTAAAGTAGTGATAAGTCGGACAAATACTTGCTAAAATAGCGATATGTGTCGGCGCCATACAAGCTGCCGCAGACGTATTGCTATATCATTCAATACTTAATGTCGGATAGAATCGCTATCGCTACTTAAAAATCAGCATGGCTATATTATAAATTTTGGTAAATAGTGTAGCTGATTTGGTTTTTTTTGACTATGATTAGTCGTCATTATATGTAAAACACCCAAATTTTTGAGAATACATTAGTCATATTTTAGTCGCTCGTTCACTACTTTATGTCGTTCGGTGATACCGCTACTAAACTCAGTCATGCAATCCAATAAGCTCTGCAATCATAGGTGTGCCCTTGTTATATTCTCCGCTTTACCAAAGCATTCGCTTGATCTTATTTGGCGCCTTAGGCTTGTCTAGTCTAACTGTCAGTGCTGCTATTGGTGATGCCAATACGCAAAAAACTGAACCACTCACTACGGACAGTACAGGCAGCTATGCTTCTAATAGTGTGGCGACTGACGCCAATAGCATTAGTCGTACTCAAAGCAATGATGGCTATCAAGAAACAGACATTCTAAATAATAGTTATCAAGACAATGCCATGTCTGCTGATACAAATAACGCTACTTTATCGACTGATACTGCATTAGATAGCAAATTCTCTGAGAGCAATGACCTAAATATTACAGAGATTAATGAGGCTGCTGCCTCTGAAGCTTTTAGCAAGGAAGTTTCTAATGCTGCTAATCTAAATACAGAAACTAGCAACCAAACAAATAGTGATGCAACAGAGAGCAGTGCCTTTGTTCCTAAAGCGATAGCCACAGATAACGGCAAGCTAGACCTGAATGACGAAAGTGTTCAAGCCAGCCTAATGCGCTTAGCAGAGTTTTATGAGCTGACGCCAGATACTGATATTTCTCAAGTAAAAGCAAATAATGACGATAACGCTATTAGTACCGAAGCGGATAGTGTTCATGACATGGTCGCTCCTGCAGCACAGACCATCCCAAAGGTCGGTAGAGATTTACGTCTACTGCCAAATGCTGTGGACAGTGCCCAGCGCTGTGAAGGTCAATGGGTATATCCGCAGAGTAACCCTAATTATCAACGTGCTGTTAATGAAGCTGGTACGGTAGATGGACAACCAGCTCCTAACGTGACTGGTGTGCCAAACAACCAAGCACCTTTATTCACAGAGTCAGACTACGGCTATTACAACAATGTCAATTACGCTGAGCTATCAGGCAATGTAAAAATTGACCAAGGCACTCAGCATATTGAAGCTGAAAAAGTCATGCTCGACCTCAGTAATGGTGTTGCTGCTGCTCAAGGCAGGGTCATGTTTACTGATAGCGCTACTGGACAGCCTGTACAACGCACACGTAATAGCGCCACAAATAACGGTCAGGCCAACTTGAGCGACAGAGCGGCACAGAGTGGTTTGATCGGTGTTGCAGACAGTTTGAACTACAATACCGAAACGGGACAATCAACAGCCAACGATGTGGCTTTTGCTAGTGTTGGCTTGCAAGCACACGGCTATGCCAAACGCTTAAACAAACCTAATGAGAGTGAATACGAGCTGGATCAGGTGATGTTCAGTACCTGTCCACCTACCAACCGTAAATGGCAGTTCGAAGCCAAAAGTATCGATCTGAATACCGATACAGGGCGCGGCGAAGCATATAACACCACTTTCCGTGTGGCTGACATACCCGTATTTTATCTCCCCTACTTTAACTTCCCGATAGACAGTCGCCGTAGTAGTGGGTTTTTATTACCAAGTGCTAGCGTCAGTAGTGAAAGTGGTCTTGAAGTTGATATTCCGTATTATTTCAACTTGGCACCTAACTATGATGCCACTCTTAACACGCATATTTATACTGACCGTAACCCTATGCTATCAGGTGAGTTCCGTTATCTGACTGAGAATTATGGGGAAGGTATTTTAAACGGTTCATACTTACCTAATGATAAAGAGTATGATGATGAAGATCGTACCAGTTTGTTTTATGACCATACTTGGTCGTCAAAAAGCATTCCACGTTTAAGCGCTGATGCCGAATATAACTATGTATCGGATGCCGATTACCTCAATGATTTTGATACATTGGGCTTATCAGACAGCACCATAAACTTACCTCGCCGTGCCCGCGTCAATTACTACAACGACTATGTCGATGGTGAACTAAAGGTCGAAACCTTCCAGACTTTAGATGCTTTCGATGATGATGGTGAAGCGTTAGAAGATAAAGACAAGCCCTACTCACGCTTACCACAGCTCAAACTAAATTATCGTCTGCCTTGGGCCGAGCGCTTTGATATCACTGGTATTCATGATTCTGCATACTTCAAGAAATCTATTGATGACGGCTCTGAAAATGAGAAAAGTGGCACACGTATTTATAATAAATTGAGCGCTGCCTATCCGATGGAAACTTCTTGGGGTTATATCAAACCTAAGCTTAGCTTGCAGCATCTATATACATCATATGATGAAGATAGCTTAGCAGACAACCAGCTCAGTGAAGAAGACGGTAGTCAATCTGTGTTTGTCCCGCAAGCCAGTATTGATGCAGGGCTAAACTTCTATCAAGCGGGTTCACCATTTGGTGCGTTTGACGATACAATGGGCGGCTATCGCTTACTTAGCCCACGGGTAAAATATACGTATTCACCGTATAAGAACCAAAACGACATTCCTAACTTTAATACGCGTATTGCCTCTATTAACTATGAACAGTTGTTTTCGGACAGTTGGTTCTTAGGCCATGATCGTTTGCAGGATTTGCACTCTATTACACCTGGCGTCAATTATCGTTACATCGATGCAACGGGTGTGACACGTTTTGATGGTAGCATTGCAGAACAGTTCTATCTAGATGATGGACGTGTAACACTTGACGATGAGCAGCCCGTTTTCACTTCGTCTTCTTCAGGTATGGTGTGGGACACGAGCACTCAGCCGTATAATAATTTTTGGGTTAATGTCAGCGGCGCCTTAACCAGTAACTATGATTTGAACTATATTACGACTGAACTGCGTTATCAGCCATCAGACAATAGCTTGTTCAATGTAGGTTATGTCAAACGTCAGCGTGATGATAATACCGATCAGTTGCCACTGTCTGCGTTTACCGCTTCAGCTGTTTTCCCTATCAATAACAGCTGGCGTATATTGGCTCAAGCTCAATACGATCTGAACAGCGACAAGATGCTTGATTCACTCATCGGCGTTGATTACGAAGATTGCTGTTTTGGCTTTGCTGTTTATGGTCGCCGCTATTACAATGATTTAAATGTAAAAGACGAGCCGACACAAGCTATTATGGCAGAAGTTAGATTGAATGGTCTTGGCAGTGGTAGTAGCCGCTTGACACGATTGCTGGCTGATAAGATTTTGGGTTTTGAACCTGTGCAAACGGCATGGAAAGACTAACTTATTTTTTGCTAGATTAGAGTTATTTACGTAAATATTTATAAGACACTATTTAAAACCCTACTATGGGAAACGCTGTCGAATATTTTATTATTAAGAGTATTGGATAGGGTTGACCGACTACCATCCGATGCAATGACATTGATGAGGAGCATCATGAGATTTTTTTCTTTACGTCAGACTAGCAGCGCAGTATTGCTATCTATGGCCGGCCTTACGCTTACGTTAAGTGCCAACGCTGCTACTGTCAAACCTGCAGCGGCTCAAGCTTCTACTTCTGCTGCACAAAGCTCAACCAATCGCTTGACCCCAGCCAATAGCACAGACGGTATTATCGCCTTAGTCAATGAAAATGCTATCCTAAAAAGCGAGCTGGTTGACGCCATTGAGCAAACTCAAGCACGTGCAAAAGCTGCTGGAGAGCCTATTGCAAATTCAGCACAACTGCAATCTGAAGTGCTAAACGCGCTTATTTTGCGTGAATTGCAACTGTCTATGGTCAAACGTGCGGGACTGTCTGCTGATGAATCAGAGATTAATCAACGTCTTGGTCAAATCGCTCAAGCTGAAGGCCTTAATAGCATCTCAGCATTGCAGCAACGTCTAGATGCAGCGCAACCTGGTAGCTATGCCAATCTACGCGCCAAATTGATCGAAGAAGCTTCTATCCAAGCGCTACAGCAGCGCCAAATTACTCGTCGAGTACGTATTAGCGAACAAGACATTGATGCGTTTTTGGCCTCACCTGAAGCCAAACGTCTGAATCAGAGCGAATATCAAACCATTCACGTACGTGTGCCTTATATAGATGATTATAGTCGTCTATCTACCGCTCAACGTGAAGAAGCATTAAAAGTCGCGCAAGCATTACGTACGCGTCTGCTTGAACCAAATGTCAATGTCGCTGAAGCTGTTGCTGCTAGCCAAGGAAGCTATCCTATTCCATTGCAAGGTGGAGATATGGGCTTTCACAAGGCAGCCTCATTACCGACAGAGTTGTCTAGCAAAATTACTAAGTTAGACGTTGGTACTGTAAGTGAGCCATTATTAACTCCTGAAGGTATTGATATCATCAAACTTGCTGATAAAAAAGCCAGCAATACGATGCTGATACCACAGTGGCATACTCGACATATCCTAGTCAAAGTCGATGATTTGCAGACTGACGCGCTTGCTGAACAAAAAATCAATGATCTATACGAGCAACTTCGTGGCGGCGCTGACTTTGCTAGTCTAGCCTCAACGTATTCAGACGATCCAGGTTCTGCTGGACGTGGCGGTGATCTTGATTGGGTTAGCGAAGAAGATATGGTAGGGCCATTTGAAGCCACAATGAAAAATACAGCGGTTGGCGACTACTCTGCGCCATTTAAGACACAGTTTGGTTGGCATATCCTAAAAGTTGACGGTAAGCGCGATCAGGATGTCAGTGAGCAATATCGTCGCAATATGGCACGTCAAGCATTGTATCAACGTCTAGCACCGCAAGCTCAAGAAGACTGGTTACAAGAGCTACGTGCTGGTGCTTATATTCAGATACTTGGCTAACATGTTGCAATAAGCCAATAGTATTAAGTTAGCCAAAATATTGAATCGATTTAAATAAAGAAGGGTATATGCCATTGCATATACCCTTCTTTTGTTTACGCAGTTAAATATCTAACTGGAAGCTTTAAGAAAATCTCAAAATTAAGTATCCTAAAATTGACCAAATTAAAATCCTTACAAAGAAAAACCCCGAACCTAGGGCGATTGGTTCAGGGTTTCAATACTTCATGTTATTGTTATTATCTCTCTTCCGTGCTGACTCATCCTAAGTCATTTAACAGTATTATATAAGACAGCGGGCTGACCTGTGCTTTTATTGATACTGTCTCAACACTACATCCATGCGTATCCTTGTGTTGATGGATGTATTATAGGCCAATGAATTTGGTGCCGATAGAAGCTAAAGACTCTATTTTGCGTAAGCATATGCTTACATCATCTCTATGCATTATAGCCAATCATCAGCCTCTCTTATCAACCAAAACTGCGCTGCTCTTGTCTGTGTTCTTCTGACACTTTTTCGCCTTCTTTCTTACCTTCTTCGATTTTGTTGTCAGTCTCTTGGATATCTTCTGCTTGTGCAGTAGGCGCATTGCCTTCTTGCTTGCTGGCCTCTTCTGGCTCATATTGTAAGGTAGTCATCACAGGAAAATGGTCAGACCCTACGGATGGCATACGCTGAATATCAACTACCGTAAAACAGGCACTATGAAAGATATGGTCTAGAGCCCAACGTAGAAATGGATATTTAACATGGAAGGTATTAATAAAATGTCGACCAATACGAGGATCTAACAGACCAGAGATACGTTGGAAACGACGAGTGGTTTTTGACCAAGCAACATCATTGAGATCACCTGCCAGTATCGCCGTTTGGTCGTTTTCTTTTATATGTTTACCCACCATGAGCAGCTCAGCATCACGCGTGGTGGACTTATCAGCTTCAGTTGGGCTAGGCGGCATAGGATGTAAGCAATACAACCAAATGACGCGGCCATCTTGTAAACGCAATTGAGTATGAATAGACGGTATGTCATCAATCATTAAATACTTAACTTTAGGATCAATCAGCTCAAGCTTAGAATACAAGTGCATACCATATAGATTATCTAATGGCACTTTCACGGTATAGGGGTAGTCAGACTCAACTTGTTGTAAGGCTTGCTCCCACTTCTTGTCACTCTCTAACGTAATTAAGATATCAGGCTGCTTTTGCTTAACCAAATCAACCAGCTTTTGCGTTTCATCATTGGGTGTCAATACGTTTGATACCATGATTTTTATTTGGTGTGACTGCCCTTTTGGCTTGTCTTTTGCCTTTTGAACTTCTTTTTTCCATAGCTTAGTATATGGCAGTACCATTCTTAGCTGAAATACTAACGTAGCGCTCAGTACAACAAACAATATCCACTGCCCTAATTGCCACTCTGAGAAAAACACTATCATACCGACCCAAGCGATAATACCAAGCACCATTATTTGGATGCGTGGAAACTCAACACCGCGCACCCACCAGTTATCCAGTGGTAACCAGCCCCAGATTGTGACAAAGGCAATGAACCCTGCTAGACCTTGTAAAGCGTAATATAATAGTGAGAGATCCATAAGTAGGTACTAACCGTTGATTGAAATATTAATAGAACTGGTGATGTATATTGGATAAGCTTTTGTTTGATAAGAAATATCGTGGTTGTAACTCACCTTACATCAAATAACTAACGTCGAGTAATTAGATTTGAGACTTACTTTAGCATTTCAGAAGATTCTCGCCTACTGGTGAGTCTCAATTATGTGACAACTATCATAAAACGTTACAATATTGGCTCATTCAATATAATGAGTGCTTTATTGAAAATTATATTTTTGAGGTCGTCAGATAGCCGAGCATCTCATCAATAGTAATAACTTAAAGTTATAGTCGACATAGTTAATAGTGTATGGAAAACGACCAAATAATAGCCAAAACGCCTTGCTTTTTCGTACCATTCACGGCATTGTTATCGGTTGACGATGCAACAAATAATTGTAAATAGGATTAAACTTCATGAGTGATTTAACAGTAGGTTTGGTAGGCTGGCGCGGTATGGTAGGGTCAGTATTAATACAACGTATGCAGGAAGAAAATGACTTTAACGGTATCACACCCGTGTTTTTTTCTACCAGTAATGCTGGTGGTGATGCACCAAAATTCGATGGTATTGAAACCGGCCAACTAAAAGACGCTCATGATATTAAAGCACTTGCTGCTTGTGATGTCGTTATTACCTGCCAAGGTGGAGACTATACCTCAAAAGTCCATCAACCATTGCGTGATAGTGGTTGGAACGGCTATTGGGTTGATGCAGCAAGTACGCTGCGAATGAAAGATGACAGCATCATCATTCTTGATCCAGTCAACCGTAACGTTATTGATAATGCCCTAGCCAATGGCAAAAAAGACTTTATCGGTGGTAACTGTACCGTATCGTTGATGCTGATGGCTATCGGCGAGCTGTTTAACAAAGGCTGGGTCGAATGGGTTAGCGCAATGACATATCAGGCCGCTAGCGGCTCTGGCGCAAACAACATGCGTGAGCTCATCAATGGCATGGGTGTGTTGCGTGATGCCGTCCAAGACGAATTGGCTGACCCTGCTAGTGCGATTCTTGAGATTGATAAAAAAATCGCTCAGACTCAGCGCTCAGCAGACTTCCCTACACAATACTTCGGTGTACCACTGGCAGGTAGCTTGATTCCTTATATCGATGCACAGCTAGAAAACAAACAGTCAAAAGAGGAATGGAAAGGTGGCGTCGAGACCAATAAGATCTTGGGTAACGATGAAACCAGCACCATTCCTATCGATGGGATGTGTGTACGCGTCGGTGCTATGCGTTGTCATGCGCAAGGCCTAACGATCAAGCTGAAAAAAGACATTCCACTAGAAGAAATCGAAGCTGCACTCAAAAACAGTGGCAACGAGTGGTTGGACTTGGTCGAAGATGACAAAGAAGCTACCATGAATCGCCTAACGCCAGTGGCCGTGACTGGCACCTTAACTGTTGCCCTAGGTCGCTTACGTAAGTTAAATATGGGCCCTGAGTATCTAGGTGCTTTCACCGTTGGTGATCAGCTATTATGGGGCGCAGCGGAGCCGTTACGTCGTATGCTTAATATCATCCGTGAGCAAAACGTTTAACTCAGATACTTTAGATGAAGCACAAAAAAGACAGCGATTGCTGTCTTTTTTTATGGGCTGATTACTATTTAAGTTGATAAGCGATCATCACCTCATTACGACGTAAAAATGGCAATGTCCAAGGTGGGTTATAACGTGCCAATTCAGGCTCGCCTGTAGGCGTCAAATTCTGGTCTTGCATCCATGTTTGCAGCGCTTCGGTTTTTTCCGCTACTTTATCTTCTCCTGCGAGCCAAGAAAACTTAATCACACCATATGTCTTTGCTGGTATTTCTATAATCTCAACGTCTGGGTTGTTCGGTTTAGGCAGTGTTTGCATCGTATATTTACTAGGCATCGTAAATTGCACGCGCCACTTACCATCATCTTGTTGCATACTGACTGGTGCTGTCATCGCAATTTTCTGTGACTCCTTATCATTTTCTTTACTATTAGCTTGCATCGTGACAGGTGCCGTCATACTGATTTTACTACTGTCTCCACTTGGTGCTGTGTTGTTACCAAAAATATAGTCCGCTAAAACCTTAAACCCTTCGCGACTGGCAGAGTCTTGGTCACCACTCACCCATGTTTGTGCCAATAGCTGCTCATCATAACGACGCAGTTCAAACTCATCCTGTTGCGACAATACCGTATAGCTTGGCTCTTCTGTATCAGCGGCCATTGCTCCTTTTGATATTACCAATAACCCACCTATCAATAATAAATAAACTGTCTTTTTCATATTATGTCTCCAGCATCTAAAAGCATGATGTGGCAATGATTATTACCTCACCTGTATAACTTCTACTGTATCAACACACCTTTAGCATTGTCTGTGTCTTTTGGCGTGATATCTGTGTTTTTTAGTTATAACGAAGTATTAATAGCCAATATTATTAAAGAATACTTTTATCGTATCTCGATAGCACTAAATATCCATGTCCAAAAAAACCGCTAACAATGCTATAATTAGCGCCATTTTCATAGCTTAAATAGCGGTTATCATATGCAATTTGTCTTACATAAAACGGCCAGCGGTGCAACGCGTGCACGCCGTGGTACGGTTCATCTCAATCATGGCGACGTGCAAACGCCTGCTTTTATGCCAGTTGGTACTTATGGTACGGTCAAAGGTATGCTGCCACGTGATATCGAAGCCATCGGTGCCGATATTATTTTGGGCAATACTTTCCATTTATGGTTGCGTCCGGGTACCGAAGTCATTGATAAATTTGGTGGCTTGCATAAGTTTATGCATTGGGACAAACCTATCTTAACCGATTCGGGCGGTTTCCAAGTATTTAGCTTGGGTGCCATGCGTAAAATCACCGAAGAAGGCGTCAATTTTAAATCTCCTATCGACGGCGCAAAGGTATTTCTCTCACCAGAAAAATCTATGCAGATTCAGTACAGCTTGAACTCGGACATCGTCATGCAGTTCGATGAGTGTACGCCTTATCCAGCCACTCATGATGAAGCGAAAAAGTCGTTAGAGCTATCATTACGTTGGGGACAGCGCTGTATCGATGAGCACAACAGACTGGGCAGTACCAACGCATTGTTTGGTATCGTGCAAGGCAGTATGTATCCTGATTTACGTCAGCAATCACTTGAAGGCTTATTGAAGATTGGCTTTGATGGTTATGCTATTGGCGGTCTTTCGGTTGGCGAGCCTAAAGAAGAGATGATAGATGTCCTAGACTACCTGCCTGACGATATGCCAGCAGATAAGCCACGCTATCTTATGGGTGTCGGTAAGCCTGAGGATTTAGTTGAAGGCGTACGTCGCGGCGTAGATATGTTCGACTGTGTGATGCCAACGCGTAACGCGCGTAATGGCCATTACTTTGTGACGGGCGATACAGATAATGCTGGTGTGGTACGTATTCGTAATAGCCAATATCGCAATGATGAAGGCCCATTAGATCCTGAATGTGACTGCTATACTTGCCAGAACTTTAGCCGCGCTTATCTGTATCATCTTAATAAGTGTAAAGAGATGCTAGGTGCTCAGTTAGCCACTATTCACAATTTACGCTATTACCAACGTTTGATGCAAGGTATCAGAGATACTATCGAGCAAGATAAATTTGATGAGTTTGTCAGCGAATTTTATGCCAAACGCGGTCAAACGGTTCCTGAGTTAAACTTGCGTTAATCCTGTTGAGCATTCACGACTGTGTAACGATATCTGTTGAAATAAAAAAGGGCTTAAGAATAATCTTAAGCCCTTTTCTCTGTGCTGCTTTTATCACTCAATGATTATCACTTAATGATTCAAATAGTGTCAATTCTGACTACTATCCCATCAATGACGTCACAAATACGACAATAACAGCGATTGGTGCGATGAATTTCGCAACGATTTGCCATAGCTGCCATGTACCATTAGACAAACCAAGCTCTTGCTGAATGTTACGTTGATCCATTTTCCAACCAACAAATACAATTGCAGCCAGACCTGTTAGAGGCAATAGGAACTTACTTGTAAGTTTATCTAATGCATCAAAAATACCATTACCCATGATAGTAAAGTCAGACCATAGATTGAATGATAGCAATGCTGCAATACCTAACAACCAAATTACTGTACTTGCCACGATAGTCGATACAGTACGACTCATCGACGTACGCTCTTCTAACAACTCAACCGTTGGCTCAAGCAACGAGATAGATGAGGTGATAGCGGCAAAGGTAATAAGCAAGAAGAACAATGCACCAATGATGGTACCCGCACCCATGCTACCGAAAGCAATTGGCAAGCTTACAAAGATAAGACCAGGACCTGATGCAGGATCTAGACCATTGCTGAAAATGATTGGGAAGATGGCAAGACCAGCAGCCAACGCAATAACCGTATCCAAAATAACAACGGTGCGTGCTGTTTTTAGCAAGTTCACTTCACGGCCCAAATACGAGCCATAAGCGACCATGATACCCATACCAATTGATAGAGTGAAGAATGCATGACCTAATGCTGCAAGCATAACATCAGCCGTTAGTTTGCTAAGATCTGGCGTAAATAGGTAAGCAACTGCTTCACCAAATCCACCGTTCATCACGTTGTAACCAACAATAACGAATAGAATCACACCCAATAACGGCATTAAAATCTTAGCTGTTTTTTCGATACCACTTGTCACACCAATACCAACGATGACAGCGGTTAAAATCATAAATACCGTATGCCAAATCGTCAATGTACCAGCTGAAGCAAGCATAGCATCAAAGGTTGCAGCAACAGAGTCACTGTCTTGACCAGCAAAGCTACCTGTTGCGACTTTAGTGATATAGTTAAGCGCCCAACCACCGATCACACTATAGAACGATAGAATTAAGAAGCCACCCAAAACACCAGTAGCACCAATAATACCCCAACTACGCGATTTACCTTCAGTCGCTGCCACGTCTGAAAAAGTATTGACTGGGTTTTTTTGACCACGTCGACCAATTAACCATTCAGCAACTAGTATCGGAAAACCGACTAGCGCGATACAGAACAAATAAGCAATAACGAAAGCTGAACCACCGCTTTCGCCAACCATGTATGGAAATTTCCATATGTTTCCTAAACCAACTGCTGAGCCTACTGCTGCCAATACGAAGCCAAAGCTTGAGCTCCATTGGGCATGTTCTTGTTTATTGATAGCCATTTTTTCCGTCCTCGTGCTTCAATTAACGTTACTGATAATCTTCCTTGATCAACATAAATAGTCGGCCTTACCGTTAGACTATTTAGTAAACGCTTCGATGTAAAACGCCCAGTAACATTAAGAAAGAATTGATTACAATATCGTAAACGCTCAGTTTCTGCTAAGCGACCAAAAAAGTCAAGTACTCATAAATATAAAAAGCCATAACAAATAGTTATGGCTTTTGTATAATTTGCCTTCATTCCATAAGAATTTGGCTTATTAAAAATATAAAACTCATCATTAATCGAATTGTGTTTTTCTTTAGCGCACAACACCGCGGCGGCTATTTTGCAAGGAATCAATAAGTAGCTGAATTTTTGGCTCTTTAGCCAATAGCTCACCATGTAAGACTTCCAACGCTTGTGCAGTAGTCAAACCTGATCTAAAAATTGTACGATACGCTTGACGCAATACATCCATCGTCTCTTTTGACCAACCTTTACGGCGCATACCTTCGATATTGAGTCCATGAGCCTTTGCAGGATTGCCAGATACCATCGTAAATGCAGCCACATCTTTTAAAATAAGGCTGGCTCCACCAATCAAGCTATAGTCATCTACTGTACAAAACTGATGTATGCCTGAGTTACCACCAATGATGGTATGGTCGCCGATAGTCACATGCCCTGCCACGCCAACATTGTTAGCCAGTACGTTATGATCGCCAATGACACAATCATGTGCGACATGGGTGTTTACCATCAGCAGATTATGACTGCCGATTTTAGTCAGCTCGCCGTCTTGCGCTGTACCGCGGTGTAAGCTACAGGCTTCGCGAATCGTATTATGATCGCCAATTTCAAGCCAAGTGCGTTCACCTGCATATTTCAAATCTTGAGGATCTTCACCAATGCTCGCAAACTGATAAAACTCATTGTGTTGACCAATACGAGTCAGCTTAGTCACAACCACATGTCTATGCAAAACCGTATGCGCACCAATTGATACTTCATCGCCAACGATACAATAGGGCCCGATGATAGCAGTCTCATCAATCTGCGCGGACGATGAGATGAGTGCTGTAGGATGAATCTGACTCATAAGATGGGCCCTTGTATCATTTGATGCGAGTAAATAATAAAAAAGTATCGCTATTTAAGTGTGACTAACGAAGCTAATACCAGTTGTGTTGTTGAGTCTACATATAGCTATTTATTGCAGTTGTAGTGAGCGATTTCAATATCGCTCTTCGTACAGTATGGCTCTTAAGCACCCTTCGTGTTAGCAGGTTTTTGCTGCTCCTGACGTGCAATCATGATTTGCGCACTAGCAGCCAGCTCATCTTCAACATGGACGGTACAATCAAACTTATAAATACCATGTCTTTGCATCACAGTTTTTGCACGAATAATAAGCTGATCACCAGGAATCACACGGCGTTTAAAACGGACTTTATCCACACCTGCAAATAGATAAAGATAACCGTCTTCTGCCGTCAGTCCTGCACTGATAAAGCCAAGCACTCCTGATACCTGTGCCATTGACTCTACCATCAATACACCTGGCATAATTGGCTCATCAGGAAAGTGACCGTTAAAGAACTCTTCATTAATAGTCACGTTTTTGATACCAGTAATACACTCGCCTGGCGTACAAGCCACAATACGGTCTACCAACATAAAAGGATAACGATGCGGTAAATAGTGCTTAATTGTATGATACGTTAATGGTAGCGTAAGACCTTGCTCAGCCAAGCTTTTAACGTCTTCATCAGTTGGGATATCTATATTGTTATTGCTCATAATGACGCTTCCTTGCTGTGTTTTGAATATCTATTATTTGTTTGTGTTTGCATTAGTTACTGCCCAACTGACGAAAACGTACAGCAGCACGTCGCCAATTAGCAGTTGGCATTGCAGCGGTACCAGATGAATATGAGCCAGCAGTTTTAATAGATTTGGTTACCATGGTCATGCCAGATAAAACAACATCGTCTGTAATCTCGATATGACCTGTGATACCGACGGCGCCGCCTATTATACAGCGCTTTCCTATCGTAGTACTACCCGCAATACCCGTTTGAGCAGCAATAGCAGTACCATCACCGATACGAACGTTATGGGCAACCTGTACCAAATTATCAATAATAACGTGATTGCCAATAACAGTATCATCGATAGCGCCACGATCGATACACGTCTGGCTACCAACTCGCACATAATCACCGATAATGACACGGCCTAACTGCGCAATACGCTCCCAACCTGTGCTACTAGGATCTTTAGTAGGCGCAAAACCGAACCCTTCAGATCCAATGCTTACTCCTGCATGCAACCTAACGTGATTGCCAATGACACACTCAGGCCCGACAACGACTTGCGACTTAATGACACAATCGGTACCGATACTAGTATTAGACTCAATTACGACATGAGCATCAAGTGAGCTACGCGCCCCTATTTGCACATTGTCACCAATCACACAAAAAGGACCGATATTAACTTGCTCGCCAATAACAGCACTGTCTGCAATCACCGCACTAGAATGAATCCCGTTAGATAAAGAGTGACGCGCAAACAGCTGACTAGCACTAGCATAAGCCAAATATGGATTTGAGACGACTAGCGCTATCGCTGAGGTAGGCACTTGGTCACGATAGGCTTCTGTCACCAACACTGCGCCTGCATTACTGCTAGCCAAGCTAGAAATATAGTTAGGATCTGCCAAAAAACTTAACTGCTGCTGATTGGCTGTTGTCAAACTACCGACGCTACTGAATGGTTGACACAATTGCTCAGTATCAATCTCAGCCTTATTAATAATAGGCTGACGCTGCTCAATTCGAGTAATGAGTTGCTCAATCGTTATCATAATGACTATTAATAAAATATGGTTATAAATGAAACGGTCGCCAAAATAACAATGCGTTTTGACGACCTACTAAGCTCTAATGATATTTCCGTCTATTTAGAACAGTCTTTGAAATTGTTCAAATAGATGAGGATAATGTCATCAATTTAGAATGTATTACCAATCTGGAACTGGACTTTTTCAGTCTCATCGCCTTCTTTGTCACCAAATGGTACCGCGTAGCTAAGTGAGATCGGACCAATTGGCGTATACCAAGTGATACCAGCACCGGCACTGTAGCGGAAGTCATTATCTTGGGTCAGTAATGGAATGTCTGTATCTTCTCCATTGCTAGGATTGATAAAAGTGCGATCTTCTTTATCAGAGGTATCAAAAACCTGACCACCTTCAGCAAACAATACTGGGCGTACTTGATCTGCCCAATCACCTTTAAACGGCATTGGTAAAATTAATTCAGCACCAAACGTTGCTAGCGCATTACCACCAACCTCTTCTGCAGTGAAGGTTTGGTTGTCTGGATCATTGACCGCATCAAGATAAACTTGTGATTTAGGTCCTAGAGTAGATGATTCATAGCCACGTACTGAGCCATAACCACCAGCATAGAAGTTTTCATAGAACGGTAAATCATTACCATAACCAAGCTTAGTATAACCACGCGCGATCACGTCTTTATAAATAGGGTAATATATATTGCCGCTATAAGTTAGCTTTTGATAGTTAGCATCGCCAAGACCGATGGTTGCATCAATCGCATGGCTCATCCCTTTGGTAGGGAATACTGGACGGTCTAAAGTACTGTAGTCCCAACCAAACAATAGATTGTAAGTCTGATAATCATTCTTGAAGCTAGCAACACCATCAGTCTCGACTTCCGGCGTTTTCGTACCGCCCTCGTCTAGAATTTCTTGGACATTAGATATACCTAAATAACGACCACCACGAACCTTTGTGTTGTCTACATTTAGACCAGCACTCAGGCGTTTGGTTTCGTCAATAGGATAACTATAGTTCAGCGTCGCACCATATGAATCGGTCACATAGTTACTAACGTTGTCGTCATCATATTTGGTTTTGCGATAATAACCACTGATACCTTGAGAGACACCGTTTTCTGTAAAGTACGGATCGGTATAACCTAGGCTATAAGAGTCGCGTGTTTCTGAACGAGAAAGCGCAGCTTTAACACGGTTACCGGTACCCATAAAGTTGTTTTGGGTCAAATCCAATTGGAAAGTCACACCACCACTTTGTGAGTAACCGGCTGCAATCGTTGAGCTACCAGAAGGCTGCTCTTCAACCACATAGTTTACATCAACTTGATCCGGCTGGTTAGGTACTGGCTTAACATCGACAGTGACATTTTTAAAGAAGCCTGTACGCATCAAACGCGTGCGTGACAGCTGAATTTTGTCATTAGAAGACAGCGTACCTTCTAACTGACGCATCTCACGACGTAATACTTCGTCTTGCGTTTTGATATTACCCGTAAAGTTGATACGACGCACATAAATAGGACGTGCAGGGTCAATATAATAATCGACATCGACCATTTTCGTATCGTCATTGATACGTGGTACTGGTCTGATTTGAGCTAGATAATAGCCTTCGTTACCATAGCGTCTTTTAAGAGAAGCAGTGGTTTCGTCTAGTTTTGCTTGCGAGTATTTTTCATTAGATGCAAAGCTAACCAGCTCTTTTAGCTCACTATTCTCAAAGGTAGGTTTACCTAAAAAGTTCACTTCGCCAAACTGGTATTGCTCGCCTTCGCTTAGGCTAACTTCGATAAACACACTACTCTTGTCTTCACTGATGTTTAGTACGGCATTATCAACTGAAAAACGCACATAACCATCGTTCTGATATAGCGCCTTTAAACTCTCTAGACTGGCGGCCAGTTTCTCTTGAGCGTATCGATCTGACTTAGATAGTAGACGTGTCCACGAAGATTCTTTTACCGCGAAAACGTCTTTAATCTCTTCATCACTAAAATGCTTGTTACCAATGATATTGATATCGACAACTTTAGCAGGCTTGCCTTCTACGAAGCGCACGTCAAGTTTTACGCGGTTACCATCAAGGACTGTTTGATCTACTTCGATATTACTATTGTAGTAGCCTTGGCTAATATACTGCTGTTGTAGCTCATTGGCCACGCCTTGCAAAGTAGACTGCTTGAGCACGTCACCAGCAGAAAGGCCAGCATTCTTCAACCCCTGCTCAAGCCCTTCTTTAGGAATAAGCTTGTTACCTTCAAAGGTAACTTCAGCAATCGTTGGACGCTCAATGACGTCAAACCTTAGCTTGCCACCTTCGACACGGCTTTGAATATCAGCAAAGTTCTCAGTTGCATATAGCGCCTTAATACTGGCAGCTAAGCTACTATCATTCACCGTATCGCCTACCGTAACAGGTAAGACCGGATAGAGGCTATCAGGGGTTAGGCGTTGTAAGCCATTAAAACCGATGTCAGTTACTACAAATTCTGCAGCCTGTACTGGCATACTCATCATCGCTACAACTAACGGCAACCCAGCCGCGCTCATAATTAAAGGCGTACGCATAAACACTATCCGTCAATAAAAAAATTGCTTAAGTTAAGTTAAAAGGCACGTATTGTCTAACCCGTGCGCATAAGTTTATAAACCCATGCAAGGGTAACTCAGAACACTTTATATAAATTGCATCACAAAATAAACTAAAAATTACGATTAGTACAGAGGCTGCGACACAGAATAGCATGCCTATCATAACAATAATTAGCCTATAATAGGCGTAAAACCATTAGTATATCGTGCTTTATCAGCTATATTGCTCATCAGCCGATCAAAATAGGCGGCTGATGTCATTACCAATTGCTAACACCATGAAACCTGCCAGTAAGAGTAAACCGATATTTAGACCGACCATTTGCACACCTTCAGACAGTGGCTTACCACGAATCAACTCAATAAAGTGATAAACAATATGACCACCATCTAATACTGGAATCGGCAAAAGGTTTAAGACGGCAAGACTCAAGCTAATTAGCGCCGCTGTCGACAATACCATCTGCCAACTGATATCAAAGCTTTGTTTGGCGACTTTGGCAATGGTAATTGGCCCTGATAGATTGTCTAAACCAATCATACCTGACAGCATTTTTCCCATCGAGCTTACGGTCATTACTGCGAGCTGCTCAGTCTTTTCAAATGACTTAACTAACGACTCACTAGGACCATAGACCACGGTAGTCTTGTAATCGTCAGGGATAACAATCTCAGTCTGATCCACCATTGCCCCGATTTGTCCGTAATCATTACCCAAGTTGTCTTTTTTACCTTGAGGCATAATCTGCAACTGTACAGACTTATCATCACGCAACACCGTAAAGTTCAATAGCGTTTCAGGATTATCACGAATGATACGTGTGGCAGTAATCCAATCTTCGATCGCTGTATCATTAATAGCGGTAATGCGATCGCCAACCTTCAGCCCTTGTCGGCTAGCGGCACCATCGGGAGCCAAACCGCCTACAATCGGCGCAATCTGCGGTTGCCATGGCAACATACCAAAGCTGGTCAATGCGTCTTTGCCTTGAGCCTCGCCTTGCATAAACTGCGTAACTGGTGCTTGATAGGTTTTAGTCGACTGATCGGTTTGGGCGTCTGACTGCAAGGTAATGCTGACATTATCCGTCTCACCCATACGTCCTGCAAGGCGATAGTTAATACCTTCCCATGTCTGCACATCGTGTCCATCAATCGCGACAATCTTATCACCAACTGGCAGCTGTACCATTGCAGCAGGCGTATCTGGCAGTACCTGTCCAATCTTAGTCGCCAACTGCTCAGATGGGGTCATAAATAGTACCCAAAATAGCGCGATAGCAATGACAAAATTCATGATAGGACCAGCTGCAACGATAGCAATTTTTTTCAGCGGATGCTGTCGATTAAACGCAAGATGCTGCTCATCTTTTGCGACATTACCTTCACGCTCATCCAGCATCTTTACATAACCGCCAAGTGGCAATGCTGAGATACGATAGTCGATGCCGCTCTTCTTACTGGTCCAACCAAAAACTTTAGGACCAAAACCGATAGAGTACGTTAGTACTTTGACACCGCAAAGCCGCGCCACAATATAATGTCCCCACTCGTGTAAGGCAATAAGCGGGCCTAAAACAAATATAGCGGCAAGAAGTGTTAGTAAAAACGTCATGGTTGTTTCTCAGTATTGTCTCTCAGCATTTTTATTAACATTTTCGCTAGTATCGTCTATCAATGTCATGTATCAGCTAAGAGACGCTTGCTACGATTATGTCAGCTTTGCTACCAACTTATCAGTCAAATGGCGTGCAATCTTATCGATCGCCAATATATCTTCTATATCAGCGGTGTCATTCAATGGAGGCAGCTGTATATCATTTAACGCTTGTTCGTTAATATTAGCAATATCCGTTAAACGAATTTCCCCATCGAGGAACGCCGCCACTGCAATCTCATTTGCCGCATTAAGTACAATCGTGGCTTGCGTCCCTGCTTGCATGGCTTGGCGAGCCAAACGCAGACAGGCAAATTTTTGCAAATCCGGTTCAATAAACTCCAAACCACTAAGTGCAAATAAGTCTAACGGCTGCGAGCCACTATCAATCCGATCAGGGTAGCTAAGCGCATGCGCAATGGGCGTTTTCATGTCTGGACTTCCCAGCTGCGCTAAAAAGCTGCCATCGCTATATTCTACCATTGAGTGAATGATACTTTGTGGATGAATGACCACATTTATCTTATCTTCAGGCAAATCAAATAAGTGACAGGCTTCTATCAGCTCAAGCCCCTTATTCATCATTGTCGCCGAATCGACAGATATCTTTTGACCCATTGACCAATTCGGGTGTTTGACCGCTTCTGCGACGCTTGCCTGCTGCATCTGCTCAAACGACTGCTGCAAAAACGGCCCACCAGAGGCTGTTAACCATAGTTTGCGCACACCATGATTTGACTGATGGATTTGCGTATTGTCTTGCTGGATAGCTAGAGGTAAACATTGAAAAATAGCATTGTGTTCAGAGTCGAGCGGCAGCAAAGTAGCTTTATGTGTCTTGACCGCATCGATCATGACCTTACCCGCCATGACTAAGGCTTCTTTATTGGCCAATAAGATACGCTTACCTGCACGTGCTGCTGCTAATGTAGATGGCAACCCTGCCGCCCCTACAATCGCTGCTACAACCGTATCAGTCTGCGGATCAGTGGCAATATCGACCAATCCTGCCTCGCCTCCTATGACCTCACTAGTAATACCTGCTGCTTTAAGCCTATTAGCAAAATCATCCACGGCTGACGTCGGCACACTGACGCGCTTTGGCAAAAACTGCTGACAGAGCGCAAATAGCTTATCTAAGCGATGATAGCCTGACAAAGCATAGACTTCATAAGTGTGCGGTTGTGCCGCCAATATTGCTAAGGTGCTATCGCCAATCGAGCCTGTCGCGCCTAGTACGGCGATGCGTTGCGTCATAACCATCAATGCCCATGATACTTAAAAATAAAATAAAGTTAACTACAAAGAAAAAGATAATAGTGCTACAGGCTCTTATACCACTATCAAACCAAGCTGCTGTATCGCCCAAAAACCAAGGGCAAATATTGGGGTGGCAGACAATAGCGAATCGATACGATCAAGGATACCACCGTGACCTGGCAAAATAGTGCCTGAATCTTTTACATCAGCACGGCGTTTGAGCATCGACTCAAACAAATCACCCAGTACAGATACAAGAATCGTAATAGCTGATAGCGCTACAAACGCGATTAACGGTATACCGGTCAGCTGTAATTTGAAGACGCTGATGGCTACCACAACTAGCAGACCTGTGACGAGACCACCAGCCAACCCTTCCATGCTCTTATTGGGCGAGACATTGGGTGCCATTTTTCGACGACCAAGCTTGCGTCCAACGAAATATGCGCCACTATCTGCACACCATACCAATAAGAACACATATAGCAGCCACCATGCTGATAGTTGCCAAAGATAGAACATCGCTGTGATAGATGCCGTCAAAATAACCGCGCCCATCATTGCCAGCTGATTGCCGTACCATCTCGTCTGTGTTGGGAAGACTCTGACCCAAGACAGCGCCATCAGCCATATCCCTAACGAAGCAACCCACCAAAACAGCCAAGTCACTTTAAACATCAGTGAAAACATAGTGAGCGCTAAAACCAATAGAACGAATACAGCAGGTTGGCGCCACTTAGGCATCAACTTGGCCCACTCATGAGCAGCGATAATGACCCCGATGGCCAACAGTGGTGCAAATAAAATAGGTGTTTGGCTCGCAAACATTGCAATACCAACGATAATAACGAGAACAATTGCCGTCTTAATTCGTTGCCACATACTTATCGAGCCTTATAATAATGAAGAACAGGTGATCAAAAAATGCATTATAGCAGCTAACTGGCTATGGCCTAATGACAGCAATTGACACTAATTAAAACGGTTTATCATTGCATAAACCAACCCTACTGACCAGTTATACAATACTAACTGAACTTATCTATCAACGCACTGCTCAGTGCCCTTGCTGCTCTATCAGTACTTGCTCGCTGGTTTTGCCGAAGCGGCGTTGACGTTTAGCAAACTCTGCGATCATCGAAGCTAGCTCTTCTGCTGCAAAGTTCGGCCATAATGTGGGAGTGAAAAACAGCTCAGCATAAGCAGATTGCCATAATAGGAAGTTAGAAATACGATACTCGCCGCCCGTACGTACTAGCATATCTACTGCTGGCGTGTCGGCTAATTGTACGTAATTACCTAGCAGCTCTTCGCTGACATCTTCAGCTTTTAATTCGCCAATTTGCACTTGCTGAGCCAGCTGTTTTGCCGCATTTGCAATATCCCACTGTCCACCGTAGCTAATCGCAATCACTAGCGTCATCGCATCAAACTCCGCCGTCTTTTCTTCTGCGTCAGCCATCAATGTCTGCAGTGACTCACTAAGTTGACTACGATCACCGATGAAACGCAAGCGAATACGATACTCATTCATGCGCGGCATTTGCTCATGAATCGTCGATGTAAGTAGCTGCATCAACAGTGCCACTTCACTAGGCGGTCTCTGCCAATTTTCACTAGAAAAAGCAAATACGGTCAGCACTTCAATGCCTGTATTGACACAATACTCGACGATAGGATCGAGGGCGTCTTTGCCAGCCACATGTCCTTGACCGTGGCCCAAATCATTGGCCTTACCATAGCGATTATTACCATCCATAATGATAGCGATATGACGAGGAAGAATAGCGGGCGCCAAAACGGCTGAACTGGACATAGGCGAACTTGCTTATTGTTAAGGTAAAATAATAATAACGTGTGCAACGGCGATTAAAAAGCGCCATTTATATAATTCACTAACTTATCACAATTATATCGTTAGTTTTTAGCGTTCAGAATGCGATGGACTTAGAATGCAATGGACATAGTTCAATCAACCACAACTTTGGCCTGCTTTAGATATGGCTTGATATAGTTGATTCAGTTTAAAAGAGAAACAGGTCAATCGAGTGCAGATGTACCTGTGATACTTCAGGCGAGGTTAACGCTTTAGCTCTTTTATAGAGGATTGACTCTATCAGTCTACACAATAATAAACAGCCAATAGCTATAAAGTATTGGCTGCTCAATTACAGATAATCTACCGAACTGATGCTTGCTACAGATAACAAGTATATCAGTATTAAACTTCCATCAAATCACTTTCTTTTTTGCTCAAGCGACTATCGATAGTGTCGATATATTTGTCAGTGATTTTTTGAATGTCATCGCTAGCGCGGCGCTCATCGTCTTCTGAGATTTCTTTTTCTTTTGCCAAGTCTTTGATATCATTCATCATGTCACGGCGAATGTTACGGATAGAAACTCGGCTGCTCTCAGCTTCACCACGTGCAAGCTTTTGCATGTCACGACGTGTGTCTTCTGTTAAGGCTGGCATCGGCACACGAATCACATCGGCGGTCATTGGGTTTAGACCCAAATCTGCTTCACGAATGGCCTTATCTACTGCTTGCACCATCGTACGGTCAAACGGTTGAACCAGTAAGGTACGTGAGTCTTCAACATTGACGCTTGCCACTTGGTTCAATGGTGTATCAGAACCGTAGTAGCTGACCATCACACCTGACAGCATACCTGGATGTGCACGACCAGTACGAACTTTGCTAAAAGTGCTTTCAAGCGCTTCCAACGTTTTTTGCATGCGTGCTTCGCCGTCTTGCTTAATCTCTTTAATCATTGTGTATCCTTATTTATCGTTACCGACAAACCTTTTATTTGCTATTGGGATATTAATTATGTGTTGCTAATCGTTAGCTATTTACTGACGTTAATTACCAGTATCGCATCAATTAATGAAAAACTCGCGTGCCTTCATTTTCACCCATGATGACATTCAATAATGCATTAGGCTTAGTCATGTCAAACACTTGTAGCGGTACGTTATGCTCACGGCATAATGCGATAGCCGTTAAATCCATGACACCTAGCTTTTGCTCTAGCACCTCATCAAAAGTCAGACCGTCATACTTGACTGCATCATCATGTAAACTTGGGTCTTTGTCATAGACGCCATCGACCTTAGTCGCTTTTAGGATCAGACCTGCTTCGATTTCGATACCGCGCAAACAAGCAGCGGTGTCAGTGGTAAAGAATGGATTACCCGTACCTGCAACAAAGATACACACTTCGCCATTTTTGAGATAACGAATGGCATTACGACTGCTATAGCTTTCGGTAACTTCACCAATCGGCAACGCTGACATCAAGCGCGTTTTGATGTTGCGACGCTCAAGCGCATCACGCATTGCCAGTCCGTTCATAACGGTCGCTAGCATGCCCATCTGATCACCAGTAACACGGCCAACGAGACCTTCTTTTTGCAATTGCGCACCGCGATATAAGTTACCACCGCCGACCACGATACCCACTTGGACACCAAGTCCACGCAAGTGAGCGATAGACAAGCTCATTTTATCAAGCACTTCGGTATCGATACCCATGTCTTTACTACCAGCTAAGGCTTCACCGGAGAGTTTCAGCAAGATACGAGCGTAACGCGGGTTTTTGTCAGACATGAGGTCACCTTGTTATCATGAAATTATAAAGAAAATTATCGGTAAAATACAAATCGAGTTTGCCCACAACGCTACACTTACAGCTAAGCGTATTAAAAAGGCTAAATTGCGCTAATTGTAGCAAAAACTGCCCGTCATTGGGCAATTTTCACTCGCATATCTTATTGGATATCTAGCCTTGATAACTGGCGAATAGATCGTATTCGCTAGCATCATCAATAGTCACGGTTAAGAACTGCCCTACTTTGACTTGCGCGTTGATGTCATCAACATAGACATGACCATCAATTTCAGGTGCATCAGCATAGCTACGGCAAATAGCGATATTTTCGTCGCTATCAATTTCATCAACCAGTACTGTTAAGGTTTTGCCGACTTTTTCTTGTAGCTTTTGCGCTGAAATATCTTGCTGTAGTGCCATTAGTCGCTCATAGCGAGCCTGCTTAACGTCTTCAGGCACATGATCAGGCAAGTCATTGGCCACCGCACCTTCTACTTCTGAATAAGTAAATGCGCCCACGCGATCGAGGCGTGCTTCAACTAGCCAATCAAGCAAACACTGAAAATCTTCTTCTGTCTCGCCTGGGAAGCCAACTACAAAGGTCGAACGAATCACGATATCAGGGCAAATGGCGCGCCATGCTTTGATACGAGCTAAGGTGTTTTCGCTGTGCGCAGGACGTTTCATCGCTTTTAGGATACTATGACTGGCATGTTGGAACGGAATGTCCAGATAAGGAAGCAGTTTTTTCTCACCCATCAACTCAACGACTTTGTCTACATGTGGATACGGATAAACATAATGCAAGCGTACCCAAATGCCCAAATCGTTCAATGCTTGGCATAAGTCATAAAACTTAGACTTGAGCGGCATACCATTCCAAAAGCTGGTCTTATACTTTAGGTCAAGGCCATATGCCGAGGTATCTTGCGAGATAATAAGCAATTCTTTCACGCCAGCTTTTTTGAGCGCCAGTGCTTCGTTCATTACGTTATCAATCGGGCGCGATGCCAAATCACCGCGCAAGCTTGGAATAATGCAGAACGTACAACGGTGGTTACAGCCTTCTGATATTTTTAGATAAGCATAATGACTTGGGGTCAGTTTGATACCCGCTTCATTAATCAAATCTATTTTTGGATCATAGTTGGCGTCCTGACTGCGATTTGGCTTAGGCACGTGCTGCGCCACTGCCGTAATCACTTCGTCATAGGCATGTGCGCCCGTCACTGCTAATACAGCCGGATGCATCTCACGGATTTTGTCCGCTTCTTTACCTAGGCAGCCAGTGACAATCACTTTACCGTTTTTGCTAATGGCCTCGCCGATCGCATCAAGTGACTCTTGTACTGCTGATTCAATAAAGCCGCAAGTGTTTACCACGACCAAGTCAGCACCATCATAATCACTGGCCACTTGATAGCCGTCACGGCTTAGCTCAGTGATGATACGCTCACTATCTACCAATGCTTTTGGACAGCCTAGTGACACAAAACCAATCTTTGGCGCTGCACTAACTGGCATCGTAGCAGTTGCATTGGCAGTCGAGGCTGAAGTAGCATCGCTGCTTTGGGCTACACTACGGTTCTGGTTGTGATTGGCTTTATGATGGTAAGGTTGTTTAGTCTCTGTTTGACTGACATCTGACTGATTCTGCGCTTGTACTATGGTAGGCGCGGCAGGATTGAAGATAGTGGCAGTGTCTTTTACGGCAGATAGTGGAGCTGTTGCTGTCGTATTCACTGACTCGGTAGAAGTTTTGGACATGGCTGACCTTGCTAGAGATAAATTGGCTGAGCGCATTGTACGTTTTTTTTGCAAAAATCACCAGTTTTGCCGCTCTATAGTCTTGATTTGTGGTTAAATATTATCTCAAGCATCTGACTTTTTTGGGCACTACTGATGAACGCTGATTTTATAACCGCTAAAACAACCCCTGACCTTGCATTTATATCTCAGCATTTATTCACCGCTATTTTATGGGTCAACGATGAGCTATCAATCACACGGTTGAATGCTCAAGCCGAGCAGCTACTCGCCATTAGTAGCGGCAGACTAATCAACCAATCAATCTTGACACTGCTCGCACCTGATGAATTAAAGGCCAAAAATACTGTCTATACCGATCAAGATAGTAGCGATGCAAATGAAAATAAGCCATCGAGCGAGCCTGCTCACTCTTTTACCGAGCGCTTCGTGCAAGCACAAAACTACCAGCAGCCTTTTATCGATCATGATCACATTATAAAAACACCGCTAAACGGTAATTTATCACTGTCAGTCGACTATAGCGTTACGCCGGTCATCTATGAACAGCAGCCTTATTTTATTATTGAGATGTGGGGCAAAGATCGTCAAAGTCGCATCTCTGAGGAGCAGCGCCAACAGCAACAATATACGGTCGCTCGTCATATGCTACGCTCGGTGGCGCACGAGATAAAAAACCCGCTTGCTGGTATTCGCGGGGCCGCACAGCTATTGCAACGGCAGTTTATTAAATTCAGTGACGCATCTACTACTAGCACCTCTAGCGCTGATAATTTTTTGATAACTACTAACGCTGACACGCAGCATGACTTGCAAAAAATGAATCAAAAACTGCGCAATTATACGGATATTATCATTTCAGAGACTGATCGATTGACCCATCTTATTGGGCAACTCCTTGGTTCCAATCAACTGCCAAACTGGCAAACGCTCAATATCCATGAGCCTCTAGAGCATGTTTTAACCCTAGTGACCAATCAGTATCCACAGGTAGTGTTACAACGTGATTATGATTTATCATTGCCAGAGTTGTGTGCAGATAAAGATCAGCTGATTCAAGTGTTTTTAAATCTCATCAATAATGCTTGTGAGTCGATGACTGAGTTCGAACAGACGCTACAACAAAATAAAATGTCAGAGTCTCAAGAACTACAACAAACTACTACGCAAACTAAGAGCAATTCTGACTATCAACCGACATTGCATATCCAAACGCGGGTTGCCTTTCAGCATACAATCGTCGGACAGCAGCACAAGCAAGTGATGCAAATTACCATTACCGATAATGGCTCGGGTATTGACCCCGCGCTTATTGGACAGATATTTTTTCCGATGGTGACTAGTCGCGCTGCTGGTACGGGTCTCGGCTTATCTATCGTCCAAGATATTATCAGTCATCATCATGGTATGATTGATGTGAGCTCGACAAAAGAGCAAGAGGATAAGCAAACCCGATTTACGTTATACCTGCCATTTACTCAACCCATAACTGAGACATAAACATATTACGATATAAAGCTGCTAAGTTTCATAACGTTCAACTCCCAATCCCCAACTTACCATCAATAATTGCTGATTAGGCCCAATACATGACTGAATATAGCGACGACCTCCAACCTAAAAGCGATGATCAATCACCACAACCACCAATAGTAACTGTGAATAATGCACCCAGCGACCACCCTGCAACATTGTGGTTAATCGATGACGATGCAGCCCTACGAATGGTGTTGGCCGACACGTTTGAAGATGCTGGATTGACCGTTATCAGTTTCACCCAAGCCCAAGCAGCATGGACTCGTCTTAATGATGTGTTAAAACAGCAAGAGTCAGCTGAGCAATTACCAGACGTCATACTGACCGATATTCGCATGCCAATGATGGATGGATTGTCTTTTAGTGACTGGGTCCATCAGCATTTCCCTAAAATGCCAATCGTAATTATGACGGCACACTCAGATCTGACCTCGGCTATCAATAGCTATCAGACAGGGGCTTTTGAATACCTGCCCAAGCCTTTTGACTTAGATGACGCAGTCGCAACGATTTATAAAGCCATCAACTATCAACCCAATTTAGAAACAACGACTGTCGCCCTTCTAGATGAATCCAATACCAATACAACGTCTGACACGTCCACTGAAAACCTAGTAAAACCTAAAGCGGCACCTGCCAGTAAGACAACTAAAGAAAATAAGAACAAAGGTGCCGGCGTAACCAAAGATAATGGGAACCCTAGCGGCATCATTGGACAATCACCAGCCATGCAAACGGTGTTTCGTGCTATCGGCAGGCTGGCACAATCCCCCATTTCCGTCTTAATCACTGGAGAATCTGGAACAGGTAAAGAGTTGGTGGCCAGTGCATTGCACCAACACTCCCCGCGTAAGCAGCAACCGTTTATTGCGCTTAATATGGCAGCCATACCACATGACTTGATCGAGTCTGAGCTATTCGGTCACGAAAAAGGCGCTTTCACTGGTGCAACGACAATGCGTCAAGGCCGTTTTGAGCAGGCAGATGGCGGTACTCTATTTTTAGATGAAATCGGTGACATGCCTTTTAGCACTCAGACACGGCTGTTACGCGTACTGGCCAATGGTGAGTTTTATCGTGTTGGGGGTCAGCAGCCTATAAAGGTCGATGTACGTATCATTGCGGCCACCCACCAAAACTTAGAAGAGCTGGTAAAACAAAGTCGATTCCGCGAAGATTTGTTTTATCGCCTCAATGTCATTCGATTACCCTTACCACCACTACGCACACGCCCTGAAGACATTCCTGCATTAGCCCTCTACTTTATGCAGTCTGCTGCAGAGCAAATGAATACCTCTCCAAAGCATCTACATCCTGCCGCCTTGCAAATTATGCAGACGTTTGACTGGCGCGGTAACGTGCGTCAATTAGAAAACGTCTGTTTGTGGCTAACCGTGATGGCCACTGGTGATACGGTGATGGCGACAGATTTACCACCAGAGCTACTTGAGAACATCTCACCTAATACGGTGCTTTATGAAGAGCATGGCGCATCACAGGAAGACGCTCAAGAGCATCTGGTACAAAGTGGCGATGTGTTAAATGGCAGTGCATCAAACAATCATCAAAATGATCGAAGCAACCCGTTGCCCAAAAACCAAAGTTGGCAGCAAGCACTGGCTGACTGGGCTGAACAGTCGCTAAACACGGGTGAAACTGACATTTTGCAAACAGCAACCCCTGAGTTTGAGCGCGTTTTATTAACAGCAGCACTCAATCATAGCGGCGGCAAAAAGATAGAGGCAGCGAGCTTACTTGGTTGGGGACGCAATACTCTGACACGCAAACTACAGCAGTTGGATATCTCTGCCCCGAGAGTACCAACTAAAGAATAAAGAAATGCATAAGATGCCATATTAAATTAATATTAATATCAATTACTTAAAATAAATATCAAAAATAAATGATAAATAATTAAAAATAGGGGTTGCCAAACAATTAAAACTCTATATAATAGCCAACCACTGAGACGCACTACCGAATCAGTTAACTATCTAGATAGCGTTTGAGTTTAATCACTTTTGATGATAGAGTAACGGAAATGGGGCTGTGGCGGAATTGGTAGACGCACCAGATTTAGGTTCTGGCGCCGCAAGGTGTGAGAGTTCGAGTCTCTCCAGCCCCACCATTTTCGGATAGTACATCTTAGACCAAATATCAAAACCTGCTTTTTAGCAGGTTTTTTTGTGTCTGAAACTTTCTGTTAAAACTATACAATATCTCGTGAGAAGTATTAATCTACTTTTATACCCTTTCTAAATCCTTTAACACCTCATTTTTACTCTAATAGCGCCTCTCTACCCGCTTTGCCAATATTTGCATGCACTTGCCATAAACATGCCTAATGAATAGAAGGATTTTTCTCACTATCATTGAATAATGCACTACGTTGATTTTTACGAAAAGCTTCACGTTCAATGATATTTTTTGCATCGACTTTTTCTAAAGGTAGTCTTGTTTCGCGGGAAAGATCACCATCGGCTATTAAGGATAAATAACGAGAACAACAAACTCTTAAAAAAGAGGTGAAATTGCCAATGTCATGATCAGCATCGAGAGATTCAAGGTATAGCTTGGTAATCAGCTGATTAACCGTCATTTGATCGCGAAATGACAACTCTTCTAATATATCCCAAAAAAACACTTCTAAACGAATCGAGGTGACAACGCCCTGAATGCGAAGTGATTTGGTCTTAGAGCGCCACAAGCTGTCGTCAGCACCAATAAAAAGTTGGCACATATATATCCTCTCTCAATACTGGGGTCTATTGAACGTACAACAGACCCAAATTAATACTTATAGTAAAGCAACAAACTGCTTTAGCATCGCTGGGTGGGCAGGCCATGCAGGTGCCGTTACCAGTTGACCATCTGTAATAGCGCCATCCATAGGTAACGTGACATACTCAGCGCCAGCCATTTCTATTTCTGGCTGACAAGCAGGATAAGCAGATACTTTTTTACCCTTCAATACGCCAGCAGCCGTCAGCATTTGTGGCCCATGGCAAACCGATGCAATCGGTTTTTCAGTATTTGCGAAATGCTGAATCATTGCAATGACCTTAGCATTCAAGCGCAAGTATTCTGGCGCACGTCCACCTGGTAAATACAAAGCATCGTACTCTTCTACATTAATATCAGCAAAAGACGCATTAAGGACAAAGTTATGACCGCGTTTTTCGGTATAAGTTTGATCACCTTCAAAGTCATGTATTGAGGTAGCGATGCTATCACCTGCAACTTTATCTGGGCATACCGCATCAACCTCATGCCCCATCGCTAGTAGCGCTTGGAACGGAACCATGTTTTCATAATCTTCAACAAAATCACCGGTAATGATAAGTACTTTAGCCATGTTATTCTCACTGTATTATAATAAAACGTTGTAATGGAATATTGTAATGAAATACGGGAACCCAAATTAGTTTATAGCGACTTCGCTTAAAATGAGCCTGAATATCCATTCAAACATAAAAAACAACGACTGGGTAACATGTGAATACTACAAACAAGTACTTTCAAAAATAAAATAATAAATTCAGCTATTTTCTAATAACTTTAAATCTATCAACACTTTATCCATACTCTGATACCGTCTCTCTACCCGCTTCGCCAATACTTTTTCAACCATATATTGATAGTGACTATATTCTGATGGTAACGTTGGAATAGGTTGCTGACAATGCTGAATCACCCACGTTTTTAATTTCTCGTTGCTATTGGCGCTTATTTGAAACGGGCGTTTTCCTGTTAGTATCTCAACCATCATTACGCCAAACGCGTAGATATCACTTTGCATAGTTGCACGCTGTCCTTGCCAGCGCTCAGGTGCGAGATACGCGGGTGTACCAGCAGTATTTGGTTGGCTATTAACCATCGTCATACGTTGTGATAAAGCAAAATCAGTGAGTAACAATCTTGGAGTCAGACCAGTACTCATCGTATCTATCGCCCACTCATCGCCAGAGCCTTCAAGCAAAATATTACTGGGCTTAATATCATTATGTAGCAAGCCAGTCTGATGCAAATTGGCTATCAAGTATGCAGACTTCATGATGAAATGATGCTTTTGTGATGCTGTCAATAACAGATGTTTTGTAGCGGTCAGCTGACTCGCCAAGCTACCATTAGGGTAATAAGGCATGACTACTATTACGAGCTGTTGTAACTGCTCTAGTATTTGAACGTCCATGCAATGATGAGCCAATAGCGGCGGTACGATAGCGTTATCTTTGATTCTTAATGAAGCATTTATAGCAGCTAAAATATCCGCTTCATGAGTTAAATTGGCAGCAATAGGATAAGCGCCATCACTCAACTGCCACTTAATCATGACGCTACCAAATTGCGGATGCTGGGCACGTGTTAGACCTTGGAAGTAAGTATTGTCGATATATTGTGTTTTGACATCTTGCGTTTGTTCTATGCTTTGCTGAGCAATACGTTGATGTACTATCTCATTAAAATATTGTGCGACCAGTTCTTGGGTAATAATAGGCAATAGCTGTATTGCCTGCGCTTGCAAAGCTTGCGTAATAGACGGATTACTGGCACTATTTTCCATGGTATTGTTTCTCATAATATAGTGAGATTATCGCCTTCCCGTTCGTATCATTTCCAAAGATAATAATAACGCAAATAATAGTTACAAGTACTACGCCTTAGTAGCCACTAAGATTGCCTCTAAGATTATAGGCACTGCAATTTTAGCAGCGTTAATTGTATTTTTGGGTATGGTATTAAAGACAACCTTAATTGCTAGAGCTACTATGTCACAACCAACTATCCCAACCGCGCCCTCTAATCAGCCTACTTATGCCCTACCCGCACCGTTGTTAGAGTTACTCAGTCAGTACTTACAAGAGCGAGTCACACCAACGATTGAAATCGATCCGAACCAGCTTGCTTACCGCTGGGTCGGTGGACGCACCGGTCACCTGCAACCTTTATCAGTCAACCTGTTTTTAAGCTTAGATGACTTGCATGGTATCGATACACAAAAGTCGAAACTGGTACAAAACACCCGTCAGTTTATTAAAGGCTATCCTGCCAACCATGTATTGATGTCAGGGACACGCGGTGCCGGTAAATCATCATTGATTCGCGCTTTGCTACAAGCTCATCATAACGAAGGCTTGCGTATTATTGAGGTTGCCCGCGATGATCTGCAAGTCTTAGATAAGGTTCGTGCTGCTATTAATGCCCTACCAGCAGACTGTCATTGTCGCTACATCGTATACTGTGACGACCTTGCTTTTAATGGTCAAGACGAGAGCTATCGTGCGCTAAAAAGTGTGCTCGATGGCTCGCTAGACTCTGAGCAAGACAAACTACTGGTCTATGCCACCAGTAATCGACGTCGCTTGCTACCGCAGATGATGAAAGACAATGTCGATATTTATAATGGGCAGACGGATGAAGTCAATCCTTATGAGGCTATTGATGAAACCGTGTCATTATCAGATCGATTCGGTTTGTCCCTCACCTTCCATCCTATGGATCAGCAGACTTATCTGCAAATCGTTCAGCATTATCTGAATTTAGAGCAGCAAGAAATCTCAGCTAATATGGATAGCGATGCTAAGACCATTTTGGAAAGTCAGTCTATGCCTGACACAATCAGAAAAGACGCACTACGTTGGGCCTCAGAACGTGGTGGGCGCTCAGGACGAGTCGCTTATCAATTTAGCCGTTTTTGGAGTGGTAAGACACAATTGGCTATCGAAGACAGCAAAAGCTAGGTCATATTTAACGCTCATCCATATCTAAGCTTAGCCGTACCTAATCACTGCGTGCAGAGCCTACATACTGCACGCGGTTTTTCTTTTGACAGCCCTTTTGATTGCCCTTTTGACAGCTCTCTTGATTATCTGCCGATTCAACAGCGCCATCGACCATATATTGGTCAAAATCTGTGGCCAACCAAAGATTACCTGTGTAAATACTCTCAGCATCTAGGCGAATATGTGCCATGTTTGGCGTACTGCTATTTGGGTTATCAAAACCCTGATAACGCGCGCTAAAGTGGGTCAAGATTAGATTTTTGAGTCCAGCCGCTTGCGCAAATTCGCCGAGCAATTTGGCGCTACTATGCATCGGATCATAGTTTGGATTTTTGGCTTGAATCTTAATGAGCACCTCGTGTGTATAAGTGGCTTCATGTACCAATAAATCCGTATTTACAACGGCTTTGCTTAACAAATTTGGCGCATCATTATCTCCTGCCACCACTATTCGCGTCCGCTGTACTTCATTGTCGACATAATCTGCTGAGTGCAATTGTCTATTATCCTCAGTTATCACGTCTTCGCCTTGCTGTAATTTACCCCACAGTGCACTGGCTGGAATACCATCCGCCATAAGCTTATCTGTATCAAGGATGCGGCGGCTAATAGTCTGAGTAATACCAAAGGCATGAGAGGCGACTCGATGTGATAGCGGCGTGATATCAATATCAAGCTGATGTTGGTCGCTTAATCGAATATTTACCTTATTTGTATCACCTTGCTCAGCCAGCACCTCTTCAATCGCTATAAAATCGAGAGCAAAAGGCAGATACAGCTCTGTAGTGGCGGTGATGGCTTCAAGCAAAGTAGCAATCGCTTTTGGGGCAATCAAAGTTAATGGCTCACGACGTCCTGACATAGCAGCGCTTGCTAACAATCCTGGCAAACCGTAGCAATGGTCACCATGCACATGAGTGATGCAAATAGCAGCCAATTGATGCATAGACAGCTTGGTATGTAGCAATTGCTGCTGTGTGCCTGAGGTATGCGGATTTAGACATTCTATTGCCAGTGCTGTCACATTACGCTGTTTAGTCGGTACACCCGCGGACGTACCTAAAAAGGTTAGCTTTAGCATAGTGTTGCCTTTCGTTTATCAGGAGTACTATCTGAGAAGTACAAGGGCGTCTCTTTATTATAAAAACAATGACAGAAATAAAATAAGCGAAGAATACGCCTTAGCTACGACAGTTGGCATATCATGGTTTTTTGACCTTCAACCATTGTTCCACCATTGGCGGTACATTCGTTTACCATATTTGATTCATACGATTTCCAGCCACCGTAAAAGCTCGCCGCGCATAGGATGACCACCAGAATTTTCTGTGACCACGATTTGATAGAGACTTGTTGGCTATTAATTTGTTGTCTATTATTTTCTTGCATACGGGTATCTTATTTATTGAATGAATTTTAAGTGTCGAGTTAATTATCGCCTTCATCTAAGCTCTCTTGCTTCAAAACTCTCTTATCAAAGGCACTTAGATTTATCATAATTTTAACCCAAAAAAGGCTTTGTTTACTAATAAACAAAGCCTTTGGTCTAAATGGCTACTTAAGCGTTAAGAGGTGATTATACCAGTATCTCCTAAAACTCAGTATCTTCTAAAAATTCAGACGTCCACCCTTTTTTTCTGATCGCTTAAAGGCATCTCGTTCTTCGCAGCGTTTGAGCCAGTTCAAAAGATTGGTATATTTACTCTGATCTAAACCTGCACCAGCATTGGCACCCACGACCGCAAGATGCATTTGAATATCAGCGGCGCTAAATTCACTACCTGCAAACCAGTGATTTTCATGCAGATGACGCTCCATCATATCTAGCATCTTCTCCAAACCGCTACTGATCATGTTCTTTTCAATCTGACCTTGGATCTTTTTGCTGATAGGTTTGATTAGCATTGGCGACTGAGATACCACTTTTGTGAATACCAAACGCATAACCAATAGTGGCATCAATGAGGCCTCTGCAAAGTGTAGCCAAAACGTATAGGCTTCCCATGCTGCTTCGTTATTGTCGTCAGGTTTGAATTGCTTTTCTTTATCATAGTGCTTAATCAGATATTCAATGATAAACCCTGACTCAATCAGCACCCGATCGTCCGCTTCTAGTATCGGTGCATTACCAATCGGATGCACTTGCTTTAGGCTATCAGGAGCACGGTATGCTTTATTGCGCTCATAACAAGTCAATTTATAATCGGCGCCAAGCTCTTCTAATAACCAGAGAATACGAAATGAGCGCGAGTTTGCTAAATGATGAAGATGTAACATAAGCCGTCCTAGTTATATATTGTAGTAAATCAGCCATAATATTTTAGATATAGCACCATACGTTCACCCGATCATGGTACTACTGCTTTCGATAATAGCGTAATTTGTACTTCTTTAATACTATGCGTTGGCAGACACGATAAAAACAATGCCTACCAAGTCAGTACTATCTAAGGCGGCGTATTCGCCAGCGTTAATCTAAATGCAGCGCTTCAATTTTTCGCGTCATTTTATCTATCTTTTGCTGATATTTTTTGATTTGACGGAATCGATGCGCGATTAGCACGCCTTTGATACGGCGATTTTTCAGGCGGCGACGTGGTGGGAAACTGCCCACTTGCGGCTCATTGTATCCGTGTAAGCGGTCTTCACGTTTACGCGCCATATAACCTAATGCACTATCAGCAATCATAATCAGCAGTGCGATAAAAATCATGCTGTACATCAGCATAGAGCCACCATCATGTAAATTACGATCTAAAATTGCGATCGAGAAGATGAACAAGAATATTGGCTCAAGGTAGCACAAAGTTCCAAACAACGAGACAGGTAGCTTTTGACTGGCAACCATCGTCAGTGACATCGCCGCAGTACTAATAATGCCTAATAACGGCAGCAGATACCAAAGCTTATGGTTGGTAATTGCTACTTCAAAACCACCATTCATATATAGCGCGACCAATACCACTGGTAACAACAATACGAGGTCTGAGATAAGACCAGTAATAGGCGGCACTGCCAACTTGCGACGTAATAGATAGTACGGAGGATAACCCAAACAAACGAATAAAGTCGCCCAAGAAATAGCACCATACTCAAAAATATCGTAAGCGATACCAAGACCTGCACATACAATGGCAGCCCACTGAAGTAAGCTCATGTCTTCGTTGTAAAAGAACCTGCCGACCACGATCATAATCATCGGATATAAAAAATAACCCAACGTTACCTCAAGCCCCAAGCCATTGACTGGCGCCCACATAAATATCCAGATTTGCGCGCCCAAAATCGGTGTGGGTAGTATAAATAAAAACCACTCTTTTGCATTTTTTAGTGTTTTTAGATAATCAAAAATGTGCTGCCACTGCTTTAGTACGCTTACCAGCAGTACTAGACTAAAAAACATTGTCAGCACGCGCCACGAAGCGACTTGCGTACCTGATAATGGTTGCAGCAGTAGACCAAATAAGAACAGTAATGAGTATAAAAAATTTGCAGCGACAGCAGTGATTGTACCCTGCGAGGTTTGGTTAGTAGTCAGCATCACAACAGCCTTTAAAGATTGGGGCACATCCATGGCAATTTTTAAAAAAAACAAAAGCCTCAGACGAGAACGTCTGAGGCTTTTGCATATAAGGTCGTCGCGCAATCTAAGTTGAACGCTTTTGATGTGTTCGGCTTACATCATGGACGGCATTATGTCAAAGTCAGAATGAATAAGCAATGCCACTATTCATCTAGTGTCTAAACTTCTGAATTGAGTAAATTTAATGCAGGTAAGTGCTTATTTTGGATCAAGTTGTTGTATTTTTTTCTGTAGCTTATCCATCTTTTTTTGGTAACGACGTATCTTACGAAAACGATGGGCTTTTAACACGCCATCGATACGCTGATTGATAAAATGACGCCGCGGTGGAAAGCCGCCAATTTGAAGCTCACTATAGCCATGCAAACGGTCATTGCGCTGACGAACAAGGTAGCCTTTTATACTATCGGCCATCATGACCAGTAGCGCCAGCGTAATCATGCCATACATAAAGAGCGAGCCACCCTCTTCAGGGCTTTGACTCAGAACTGTGATGGACAGTACAAATAACAGCATCGGCTCTATATAACTTAACGCTCCAAACAGTGATACTGGCAGCTTGCTACTAGCCACCATCGTCAATGACATCGCCATCGCACTAAAAGCACCTAATAGCGGCAACAGATACCAAAACTTCATATCTTGCGCCGCAACATTAAAACCGCCCGTCATGTAAAGCACGGCAAGCACCACTGGTGTTAATAGAGCCAAGTCAAACAGCAATCCTGTGACAGGCGGTACAGAAAGGGTGCGTCGTAGTAGATAATACGGTGGATAACCCAAGCACACAAACAGTGTCACCCAAGATACCGATCCATATTGAACAACATCGTAACCGATGCCGAGTGCTGCAAATATCGCGGCAGCCCACTGTAAGATACTCATATACTCATGATAAAAGAATCGACCAAGCACAATCATCATCAGCGGCAATAGAAAATAGCCCAAGGTAACATCAAGACCAAACCCATTGACTGGGCCCCACATAAACAACCAAATCTGCCCCCCTAGGATTGGTGCAGGCAGTATAAATATTAGCCATTCCTTTGGTGTCTTTAATGTCTTTATATAATCAAAAACATGTTGCCACTGCTTAGTCAAACTGACCAATATTACCAAACTGAGCAACATCATAAGTACACGCCATGATGCTACCTGTGTACCTGTTAAAGGCAACATAAATAGTCCAAACAAAAACATCATCGAGAATAAAAAGCTCGATGATACTGAAGCAACCGTTCCCTGAAAAGTTTGATTGGTCGTAAGCATAACAACAGCCTTAAAAAATAGAACCTTATTTATCTTATTGATAAAAGTGAGGATTAAAAAACAAAAACCTCCAACAATAACGTCAGAGGCTTTTTTCTAAAAAAATACTGAGAGACTAAACTCAAAAGCTAATTACCAAGACTATTACTCGTCATCTTCTTATGTATAGTTAGTCTATTATAGACTGTCATTTGGTTTATGATCGTTTGCAATATCAATAACATCATCGACGTCGGTCGTTGCGGCGTTGTCAGTTGTCGCATCAATATCTATCTGCTCCTGACCTTCCACCTCAAACGTTCCGTCTTCTCTCATCGCATCGACAAGCTCGTCATCGCTTTCTTCGTGCTCAACACGCGCCATGGCAACCAGTTTTTCGTCTTTTGACAGACGAATCAGTGTCACGCCTTGCGTATTACGACCAGAACTAGCGACATGCTCAACTGGGGTACGAACCAACGTACCTTTATCAGAGATTAGAATGATGTCGTCGGTAGAGTCTACCTTAGTCGCTCGTACTAGTGCGCCATTACGCTCACTGGTTTTGATAGCGATCACACCGCCACCACCACGATTTTGGGTATTGAACTCCTCGATAAAGGTACGTTTACCGAAGCCGTTTTCACATGCAATCAGGATTTCACGTACATCATCTTCGATAACAACCAATGACTTGATAAATTCGTCAGTAGCCAAACGCATACCACGTACGCCTTTTGCTGTACGACCCATCGCCCGCGCATCATTCTCATCAAAACGAATGGCTTTACCACTTGAAGCGAACAACATCACTTCTTGGCTACCGTTAGTGATACGAGCGCTGACCAATTTATCACCGTCTTCTAATCCAACTGCGATCAGACCGTTCGAGCGAATATTGGCAAACTGCTTCAGCTCTACCCGCTTCACTGTACCATTGGCCGTGGCAAAGAATACAAAAGGTGGCTCTGCTTGGTTGCTATCTTCTACCGAATCGTCATCATTGCTTACTTCTGATACTTCACTTACTACTGAGGTATCTTCTACAATTTTTGGAATTGGCAATATCGTCGTAACGGTTTCGTCGCTATTTAGACCAATCAAATTGACCAATGGACGACCACGAGCACCGCGACTGGCAATCGGTACTTCAAAGCCACGTAAACTAAAGACACGCCCACTATCAGTAAAACACAGTACCGTAGAATGCGTTGATGTCACGATTAGATGATCTATCACATCGTCTTCTTTCATTGCTGTGGCAGACTTACCTTTACCGCCGCGCTTTTGTGCAACATAATCATCAATCGGCTGAGTCTTGGCATAGCCAGTACGTGAGACAGTCATGACAACAGTCTGCTCAGGGATAAGATCTTCGCGGCTAAAGTCCATGCGTGAATCGATGATATCGGTACGGCGCTCATCACCAAAGTTATCACGAATCTCAATCATTTCATTAGAGATAATAGTCATTAGCTTATCAAAATCACCAAGGATAGACTCTAAGTGTGCGATTTCACGCAACAGGTCTTGGTATTCTTCAGTCAATTTGTCTTGCTCAAGACCGGTCAAACGATGCAATTGCATGTCTAAAATCGCATTGACCTGCTCAAGTGACAAACGATAACGCTCTTCGCCTTCAATTAAGCCAAACGGCGCTTTAGGATCTTCACCTTCGATAAATTCGGGACGCACTGATTGACTACCAGCAGCGTTTAGCATCGCAACGACGCTACCTGAACCCCATGTATTATTTAATAGGCTTTCACGTGCTAGGCCACGGTTTGCTGATGCTTTAATCGTCGCAATAATTTCGTCGATATTGGCTAGTGCGACCGTTAGACCTTCTAGCAAATGACCACGAACACGAGCTTTATTCAATTCATAAATCGTACGGCGGGTCACCACTTCTTGACGATGACGAACAAATGCAGCGATAAGCTGGCGCAAGGTCAATAGTTTTGGCTGGCCATTATCGAGCGCCACCATGTTGATACTAAAGCTAGACTCTAGTGGCGTTTGCAAGAACAAGTTATTAACGATAACTTCAGCAGTCTCGCCGCGACGCAAGTCAATAGCGATACGCATACCGTCTTTATCAGACTCATCACGGATTTCGCTAATGCCTTCGATTTTTTTATCACGGACCAGCTCTGCGATACGCTCAATCAGCTTGGCCTTATTGGCCTGATAAGGTACCTCAGTGAATACGATGCGCTCACGATCACGGTTAACGCCAGTATTGCTCATCGGCTCGATATGATAACGACCACGGATATGCAAGCGGCCTTTACCGGTACGATAAGCATCTAAAATGCCCGCGCGACCATAAATAATACCGCCCGTAGGAAAATCAGGACCTGAGATATGCGACATCAGCTCTTCGGCTGAAACTTGTGGGTTTTCAGCATATGCTAGACAAGCATTGATCACTTCGGTCAGATTATGCGGTGCCATATTGGTTGCCATACCAACGGCAATACCCGTCGCACCATTGACCAATAGGTTAGGGATACGCGCTGGCATCACGCTTGGCATGCGCTCAGAGCCATCGTAGTTGTCTTCCCAATCGACCGTGTCTTTGTCCAGATCAGCGAGCATCTGGTGGGTCAGCTTGGTCATACGTACTTCGGTATAACGCATGGCAGCCGGAGGATCATCATCGATCGAGCCAAAGTTACCTTGACCATCAACCATTGGATAACGCAAGCTGAAATCCTGCGCCATACGTACGATGGCATCATAAACAGCACTATCGCCATGTGGATGGTACTTACCGATAACATCACCAACCACACGCGCTGACTTTTTATACGGTTTGTTATAATCGTTTGATAGCACGTGCATGGCATACATCACGCGGCGGTGTACAGGTTTGAACCCATCACGCACATCAGGCAGCGCACGCGAGACGATCACGCTCATCGCATAATCCAAATACGACTGCTTTAGTTCATCTACGATGCCAATAGGACTGACCGATTCGCTCATATACACTCCTTCACTCACATTTTTTTCTAACGTTGACACATCGCTTATGGCACCCATAGATCATATAAAAATACTGCCAAATAAATGGGCAGTCATGACCAAAATAGACACCATAAAAAACACTACTGCACGTGCAAAACTACTAGAAAATAGTGATACGGTTTTTGTTAAAAACAATGTTTAATAAAAGAAGTTATTTTAGCACAAATTTGCTGATTTAGGGGTTCTGAGCACCATTAAAATCAAGCTAGACGGTTCATTCGCAGTGATATTTTGAATTATCCATACACACTAAAACAATTCTAATGGCAGGTTTTTTTTGATTGGCTGATTTTGCCATTTTTGCAGACGAATTTACCATCTGCTGAGCAGTGAGACACTCCGCCCATTTTACCTGAACAAGGTGTATTTCGAGCTTGAGCTTGGCTCATAGAGGCGAAGGAAAATACTAAGGCTAACAGTGCTGTAGTGATTGGTTTCATTGTTTACTTTCCATATCTGATGGATATTAAATAGAAAAATACTATACTCGTTAGATGCAGCTAGACAAGATTTATTTTGACTAATTGAGTAAATATTTATATTTCCATCTACAATTCAACATGACATTTAATTTAGCACTAAAATCTTAAGCATAAAGCTCACACATGGTTTGGATAGGCTCTACGAGCAAACAAGAATACTTATAATATCTAGCACACATAGCTAGCCTATAACCAGCTCTAACGTGAAGCGATAGTTTTTATGATAAAACTGTTTTCATAAGCGTATTGTGACTTAAATTACTTTAATGCGGCTATTTTCTGAGTGATGCTGGACAAAAAATTTCTAAGCGCTACACTAACTCATCTTTTATAGTAGGGCGTGTTGAACATTCACAAGTAGGCACTGCTGATAGCTAAAACTGTTCTAGACAAGGCGCAAGTCGACGATAATGTTAATACCTTAGCGAGACTTGCAACACAGTATAGGACAATTTTAGCATCAGTCTAAAAGGACAGGACTATTTTTTGCCGCTTCATTGCTAAAAATAAACGTATAGAATGACTATACTCACTATTTTTACCTGCGAATCGCCTAAAAAATGGTCTCTGTCAGTGCCATGATTGAATGTTCAACCCGCCCTAATTAAATAGCGACCCAACAGGCTTCCCTTATTATGGATATCATTCTTGCAATTGTTTGGATTTTAGCGATGGTGTTATACAGCTTTTCTAGCGATTATGTTGCTAGCTTTCCTAACCATAATAATGGCGCTGTCCCTTATGTCCGTTGGGGAGCACTTTTGGTAGCTATGGCTTTATCAGCCTACTTAGCACAAGCTTATCAAGAAAACCTACAAGGCAACGGTATGTGGGTATTTGTTATCGTGGTATTTGTCGTTATTGTATTAGCGAAGGTCGTTTTTAAATGGGTAATTAATAGACGTTTGAAACACTAGGGTGTGTCCTCATTTTAAAAATGGTGATAAAAATGAGATAAGTTGCAGTCAAATAAGGAAAATAGCGCAGATAATATCGAGATATTAGTCAGCTATTTGACGACATTTGGCAAGATTTAGCCATTTTTAACCCATTTAGATAACTATCGATTGAATTGAGGACACGCCCTAGGTTGTACTAAATATTTTTCTTGTCGTCAAAGAAATCTAAAACAGCTACAAGGCAGCCGACCGCAGATTGTACACATAGTACCTATAGAAAGGCTAACACCGTAGCGGTTTAGTAGTTCGCTGACTATATTAACCCTCTTAATTATTGATCTAAATACCTATGACAATTAAACATCAAGATAGCCAGCCTGACTCAAACCTTTCTATACCAGCAGAAAACGAGCGAGTAGATCGTAGTTTCGATGCCATTGCCGATCATTTCGAAAAGAAGGTCTATGGTGGTTTAAAAGGCGAGATTCGTTTGGCTGTGTTACGTCGTGATATTTTCGAATATAGCGCACAGATGAGTGAGGCACTCGGGCGACCTTTACGTATCTTGGATGTGGGTGCGGGGCTTGCGCAAATTGCAATAGAACTTGCTGCTCAAGGTCATAGCGTAGTCATCAATGACATCTCAGAAAATATGCTTGAGAAAGCAAAGGCGAGCGCAGAGAAAATTGATAAAAAGCTAGATATCACTTGGTATGTTTGCCCGTATCAAGCACTTAAAGAAAAGTTGGCTCAGGCAGAGACAGAAAAGTTTGATTTGATCATGTCGCACGCGCTACTTGAATGGTTGGCAGAACCAGCAGCGGTTATGGACTTTTTTGATGAGCATTTAACAGATGATGGCGCGTTATCTGTCTGCTTCTATAACCCAGCAAGCTTTGATTATCGTAACCTTATCATGGGAAATTTTAACTTACTCGACAATACAAATTATAAAGCTGACAATAAAAAAAGCCTGACACCCAATCACCCAGTTGCCAAAGAAGAGGTCGAGTCCTGGCTAAAAGCACATGATTATCAGACAGTACGTAGCAGTGGCTTACGAGTATTTCATGACTATGCACCACTCAAACGTGGCGGTCATAACGACCCAGATGCAGTGATTAGGATGGAGTTACGCTACTCACAACTAGAGCCGTACAAATGGCTTGGTCGTTACTTACACATTTTGGCGAAACGGTAAATTAAAACGACTTCCCAAGAATGATGAAGGCTACTAAACCTCTTCATCCACTCTCGATGATCTATCGTATTCTGACCACGTAGTGGCATTGATGTCTTTTTCATCAAAGACTACGACATGCTCTAGCAAAGGCAAAATGCCAATATGCGAGCCAATTGCATGATTATGATGGCTCGCAATCAAGGATAAGACAGTCTGTCCATCATCTAATTGCAATCGGTACAAATAGTTGGCACCGCGAAACACACGTCCAATAACCAAAGCTGTCTGCGTACTGTCATCATCATGAATGATGTCATCAGGACGCACGAGCACTTTAATAGGCGTACCATTTGGATAGTCATATTCGCAGTACTGTGGTTGTCCTGATTCATCATAGACTTCCATGCGGCGATAGATATTGCCTAGCGCTGTCTCAACATGACCTTCTTTGATGATACCGTCTATCATCGCGCCTTCGCCCACAAACTCAGCGACAAAAGGATTGACAGGCTCATGATACAGCTCGCTTGGTCGCGCCCACTGTACCAATCGTCCTTTATCCATGACTCCTACTTTGTCTGCTAGCGCAAACGCTTCGTTTTGATCATGAGTGACCAAAATCGCTGTGGTATTGGTACGTTTGAGGATATCACGGACATTCATTGCCAATGATTCACGCAGCACTACATCTAGATTAGAAAATGGCTCATCAAGTAGTAGTAGTTTGGGTTTGGGTGCTAGCGCTCTTGCAAGAGCCACACGCTGCTGCTGACCACCAGAGAGCTCATTAGGACGTTTATCCGCATGCTCAGTCAATTCAACTAAGCTTAGCATCTCAGTCACTCGTGCTTTTTTGTCAGCAGCTGACCATTTATTAAGACCAAAGGCGATGTTCTTTGCCACGCTTAAATGACCGAAAAGAGCATAATCCTGAAACACCATGCCCATGCCACGCTTGGCTGGCGCAACTGCAAATGATTGACGAGCATTTTTTTCAGTTAGACGCTGGTTGTTTAGATAGATAGTACCGCCGCGACTTTGCTCCAATCCTGCAATAGCTCGAAGTGCTGTGGTTTTACCGCAGCCACTATATCCCAAGAAGCAACCAATCTCCCCTTGCTCCAGCATTAACGACAGACCATTGACGACGATAGTATCGTCATAGCCTACGATGAGGTTTTGCACACTAAAATAAGGATCTGTCGCGATATGTTTCTCAGTATTTTGTTGTAAGGTATTGCTTTGTTCTACAGTTTTATTCGGCTGAACTGGATTGATTCTATTTTGTGACAATGGTGATTTTGCTACAGGCCTATGGTTAGCCCGAGCCTTTTCTGACTTAGGATTTGTTGAGTCTTTCATTGAATCAGTGTACATAGACGGTACCAGTTCGCTATTAGTAAGTAAAACCATCGATAAAACAGAGTAAATTATAATATAGCTGACACTACGAGTGGGGTGTTAAACTTATGTCAAATTATTGCTATTAGCCTTATTTAGGCTTAGCTATGTTTGTCACTTTGACGCAGTAATATCCAAACAGGGAGCAATCCAACCAATACAATTAGCAAGCTTGGTAATGCGGCTCGTCCCCACATACCTTCGCTCGTCATTTCAAACACTCGTACTGCAAGCGTATCCCAGCCTTGACGCCGTGTCATCAGCGTAATGGGCATCTCTTTCATCACTTCGACAAAGCCCATCAATAATGCAGTCAATACGCCAGGGCTAAGCACAGGTAGCATTACATGACGCCAGCGCTGATAAGGACTGTCGCTCAGTAATTTTGCAGCAGCTTCTTGATTGACGGTCAATCGCTGCAATTGTCTGTCAACTGGCTGAAAACTAACCGTCATAAAACGTGTCGATAGTGCCAGTAGCATAACAATGACACTGCCAGAAAGCACTTGCTGTGTTGTGACACCAAAGGCAATCATTTGATTATCAAGCCACGCAATAGGTATAAATATCCCTACCGCCAACACAGTTCCCGGTACGACATAGCCTAAATTGGCTAAAGTGGTCATCAGCTTAGTCGATTTATCAGGATACTGCCGTTTGATCCACGCAATGATAATGGCCAAAAAGGCAATAAACAGCGTGGTCATACTAGCAATCATGAGGCTGTTGGTGACAAAATCAATATAGCGCGCATCAAAATCTTGGCGAAAATTCAGTGCTGTCCAATAGATAAGCTGCAAGAAAGGTATTAAAAAGGCGATTAAAAAAATGAGCGTACATAGCAGTGTCATGGCGAGCTTGGCAGGCTTACTAGCGTCAAAACGCTGGCTGCTACCTTGGGTAAGTGAGCTACCACGCTTCGCTTGCCAATACTGCTCAAACAAGACCACAATAAAGATCACACCAATGAGCAAGGCTGCTAGCTGAGCCGCTGTGGTCAAACTGAAAAAGCCAAACCATGCTTTATAAATGGCGGTAGTAAAAGTATCAACATTAAATACCGATACTGCACCGAAATCCGCTAAAGTTTCCATACTGGCTAGCAATAAGCCGCCAATGATCCACGGCAATGCTTGCGGCAATGCCAACCGAAAGAATACACGGCTACGACTCAGACCAAGCATCTGCCCTGCTTCTATCGCTCGTCTACCTTGCGATAAAAATGCCTGACGCGCGAGCAAATATACATAAGGGTAAAACGCTAGCGATAATATTAAGCCTGCGCCCCAGACATTTCTTATTGATGGAATGGCTGTATCAATACCTAAATCGCGCAACCCTGTCTGAAGCGGTCCACTAAAATCAACAATACCAACAGTCACAAATGCCAATACATAAGCAGGTATCGCCAATGGCAACATCAACGCCCAAGAAAAAAACCGCTGACCAGGAAAACGATACATACTAGTGACCCAAGCCAGAGTAGTACCAATAGTGCCTGATATAACCGTCACCATAAGCAATAAAATCGCCGTGTTTTTGAGCACTTGCGGCAGTACATAATCTGCCATGTGTGTCCAAATATCTGCCACTGGCTGAGTCCACGACAGTAGCACGATCAAAATCGGTACTAGCATAAACAACGAAATCAGCCCTAAGACTGATTTCGAGATAATACGTTTACGAAGGGCGTGGTCTTGGCTGACAGTCTGCTTGTCATTAATACCGTCATTAGTATCGTTCTGACTAACAGACGCATCTGGCGTTGTGATCATATTATCATTACCGTGTCATACGTATAGAGACCTTATAAGCTTATACCAAACTCAAAATCGTCATTGTCTGAAAAAAGCACTTGCAACAACTAACCTTTAAAACGACTCCTTAAAAGCTGCTGTCTAAGAACCATTATCTAAAAGTTCTGATTCCGAGATTGGTATCAGTATTACTGGCGTTCCCTTATTTATAACCCGCTTTATCCATCATCTGGATAGCTTGAGTTTGTAGTTCACCGAATTTCTGTACACTGATATCGTCTTTTTTGAACTCACCCCATGATCTGAGCATGTCTGACTCATCGATACCTACTTTTACCGGGAATTCTTTGTCCGAGCTGGCATACAGACCTTGTGCCTCATCAGATGATAACCACTCTATCAGTTTAAGCGTACCATCTGGATTGTCTGAACCTGCAACCACGCCAGCGCCTGAGATGTTTACGTGCGTACCAGTCGTATCTTGGTTTGCCCAAAATATCTTAACAGGGAAGTTTGGTTTTTCGTCCAATAGACGTCCATAGTAGTAACTATTAGCGATACCCACTTCACACTGACCAGCAGCGATAGCTTCTAGCATCGCAACGTCATCACTGAACACATCAGTCGCTAGGTTATCAACCCATCCTTTGATGATAGTTTCAGTTTTCTCTTCGCCCAAATGCTCCATCATACTAGCGACAAGCGATTGGTTATAGACCTTTTTGGAGGTACGTAAGCATAGTTTGCCTTTCCATTTTGGATCAGCCAAATCTGCATAAGTAGACAATTGATCGGCAGTGACTTTGCTTGGATCATAAAAGATAGTACGCGCACGTAGTGACAGACCTGTCCACTGACCTTTTGGATCACGGTACTTTGCAGGAACGTTGGCTTCTAATACAGTAGATGATACTGGCTGCAATAGGCCTTGCTCTGCAGCTTGCCATAAGTTACCAGCATCAACGGTCAATAGCATATCAGCAGGAGTGTTTTTACCTTCAGCTTTTAGACGCGCCATCAAAGGCCCAGTTTGGTCTGTAACCAGTTCAACTTTTACGCCTGTTTGCTCAGTATAGCGATCTAACAATGGTTTAATCAGCTGCTCATTGCGTGATGAGTAGATAGTAATCGTCTGACCATCAGCAGTCGTAGCTTCGTCAGTTGCTACTTGCTGCTCAGCACCTGCTTCTGTTGACTCTACTTCTACGCTCTCTTCTGTGGTTGAAGAGTTGCTACAACCTGCTAGACCCAACATCATGCCAAGTACGGCTGCAGGTAAGATAAGCTTCGTAGAGGTTAGATTAGCGCTGATAGCGTTCAATGACATGGTTTTCCCCATAGTAATGCTATAAAAAAGTAAGACGGATGGTAAGACAAAATAGCAGCAATTATAACGATGATTTGCCAATCGCTAGCAGTAATCAGGCCATAATATATCAAAGCAACATACTAATGGAAGTGAGATTAATTATCAATACATTTGTTTAACTGGCAAATATACCAGCGATGAGTCTTTAGCATTGATTTTTAAGAACTATTTTGGTCTAGCTGCGCGTCTTAGTAACGATCTATAGCAACAATCTATAGCAGCCATTGTCCTAAGATTGCATTGACCGCAGCTTCTGTTCGCAAGATACGAGAGCCTATATGTACAGGCGTGCAGCCTTGGGCTGATAGTAGCTCTATCTCATAGTCAATCCAGCCACCTTCAGCGCCTATGCAGACTATATTTGGTAGCTCTCGTGATGGTTGTGCTTGCACAAACTCAGAAAAGGACTGCTGACTATAAGGATGCGCGACAATCGCTCGATTGCTCATTAGGCTTGCAAGTGTGTCTTCAACAAATGGTTTAAAACGTTTTTGTAGCGTAATACTGGGAACGATGGTATCGATGCTTTGCTGTAGGCCTTCTAATACAAACTCGTCAATCCGCTCAAGCATTGGACTTTGCCAGTAGCTTTTTTGGGTACGGTAGCTATGGATAAGAATGATATCGCGTACACCAAGTGCCGTCATATCCATGATCAAACGTCGTAGCACTTTAGGACGCGGTAATGCCAAAATGACAGTGAGGTCTAATTTGGCTGGCGGCACAGTATTGAGCTGGACGTTACCTAGCTGAATGCTATCAAAGGCAATATCTTCAATAACAGCTGTACCAAGGTTGCCACCAACTTGGCCGATCTTCAGCGTATCACCGATTTTTGCGCCCAGCACTTTAGTCACATGGCTGACTTGAGACAAGGCATCGATGTTCGCTGTGTCTGATGAGAAGTTTTCAGCAGGCAATAATATACAGTTCATAACTTATCTTGGTTAGAAGACAGCTCGATTGCGTCTTCGATCATCGTGAATTGGCGAGTCAATACCGCTTGCTGCTGTATCGTTATTTGCTCGCCAGCTTGCCCTGCCTGCGCGGCCAATGGCAAATTGCGTAGCCAAGTCTCTAGCTGCGTATAAATACTCACAGTGTCTTCACGGTTATAAGCTGTTTTCTTACGAGAAGATTTTTTATTTGCCTTTAACTGGTCATCACTGGTTATCTGTGCATCTGAACTACTTGAGTTATTTGACTCGATTGGACGATAGAAGTCATTACTTGGCTGATATACAGCGCCTACGCTAGCCAATTTGTCTATCACGCTTTGGCAGGACTGAGTATAACGACCCATGAGTACAGGCGTGGCTACACTTGCAGGCTCCACTGGATTATGCCCACCAATATCTACCAGTGATCCGCCCACAAACGCTACATTTGCCAATGTATACCAAGTCATCATCTCACCCATACTATCTGCTAGATAGACTTGCGTGTCTGCATCAATCACGTCCCCATCACTGCGCCGAGCCATGTTCAACCCAGTTTTCTGAATGAGTTCTGCTACTGCGTCAAAACGCTCAGGATGCCTAGGGACGATAACAAGCAGCGTATCTGCTAATGTAGCTTGATACAGTAGTTGCTGCTGCAATGACAACGCAGCCTCCTCTTCGCCATCATGAGTACTCGCAGCTACCCACACAGGACGATCTGCTATACCAAACTCTGCTCGCAGCTCCGCTTTCTTACTATAGATACTATTATCTTCTACCGCTTTGTCATCAGTTTTGGACGCATTGATTACCCACTTTAATGAGCCTGCCACACGAATTTGGGCGCTACTAGCTCCTAGTTGCCTAAAGCGTTTAGCAGAGTCACTGTCTTGTGCAATGATTAAGGAGAGGTTTTTCATCATGCTGGCGCTGACTGCACCAATCTTTTGATAGCTCTGAAAAGAAGAAGCAGACAATCGACCATTGACCAGCATACTTGGAATACGCTGCTGAGATAACTTGGTCAAGATATTTGCCCATAGCTCTGTTTCTACAAATAAGGCAGCGATAGGCTGTACATGCGTCAAGAAAGTCTCGATAACGGCAGGACTGTCGACTGGCACATAGCTGTGACTCATCTGACCCTGAGCTATCTGTTCTGCAAAACGACTAGCGCCACGAGCAAAACCTGTCTGAGTCGTATTGGTCAACCATATCTGATAGCCATTAGCCAATAACATATCTAGTAAAGGGGCGACCGTATTGGTCTCACCTAATGAGACTGCATGGCACCAAATAACCCCTTTATCGCTATCAGCATCGACCACTGGACGCGGTGGATACTGCTTACCAAAACGCTGATCGATTTCCTGCTGGTAATTGTCGTTTTTGTGAGATCGACGCCATACTTGCAGACGATATAGTGGCTTTAACAATCCAATAAGAGACTGATAATATAAAGGTGTCTCGTGTACCGCACGATTAGGCGATGAGACAGGGTCAATTGGATTTGCAGAGTGGTCAGACGGGGTATTAGATGATGGCATGGAACAGCCCAGATTAGTTATGAATCAAACAATAAAAGGGTAAATGTAGAGCGCGCCAATTCTACCTGAATTTAAGCTGTAACAATAAGCTTTTAAAAAGTTACTGAGTAAATAGTTATTAGATAATGATTGTTAGATAATGACTATTATCAATAAAGCGACTGCAATGATTGCGCCAATTAACAGCTGATAACGCTTGGTGCTGTGCTGCTCTTGCTTTTGTGTGGTCAGCAGCATTTCTGCTTGCTGCCATTGATGAACCAGATTAGCTGCTTCTTTATGACCATTATCCGCTGCTTGCTCTAACCAGTATTTACCGCTATCTATATCTTGGGATACCCCTACTCCTTGGTAATACATTTTACTGAGTAGACGCTGAGCACGGCTGTCGTTTTTGCTGGCGGCTTGATTGACCCAATCAACGCCAGATTTCTTTTGAGCATCATCTATGGCTAATCCTTCACCTAATAGCTCATACATGGCCAAACGTAACATAGCAGCTGTATTACCATCTTCAGCAGCTGCTTGTAGTATTAGAAGCGCTTTGTTTTTTGCCGCAATATGATCATCTGAAAATATAACTTGGCGACGAGGTTTGTTCTGCTTGGCAATATGCTGCTCGAACTGATCTAATACTTTGCGTGCTTTCTGATACTGAACATCACCCGTTGGTTGTGGCACCGCTATCTCATCTAATTCTACCAGCAGTTGCGTAAATATCTCTGGCGTTGATGGTTTTTTTACAGGCGACGTAGGCTTGGCTGTTGGCTTCGTTACTTTAGTCAGCTCAGGATCTATAGTGCTCTCAGATTCAACAGATACTACACTTGCCTGCAACTCAGTTACGGTATCAGGTACAGTAGACTGAATTGTGCGATTCTCACTGTCAGTTACAACTATATTGGCTTGGCTGTACTCAGCTCCTATCGACACTTCCTCTGACTTGTTAAGAGGAGCATTTAATTGGCTAGTACCGACATGCGTACTTGTATCTACGCTCGGAACGATGCTTTCAGTGACTTGATGAGTGGTTGCTTTGTACGTTGTTGCTTTGTGTGCTGTTACTTTATCCGTTGTTAATTCGGGCACTGAATAAATATCGTTACTTAAAGTAGTTGGTAGTCGAAGGCTAACCGCTTGATACAGTCCACTATCTACTTGCCCGCCTTGTACTGCGTCAAACTGTCGATCAATATGACCAAACAGACGCAGCCCTATTGGCTCTAGCGCAAAAAATAAGTGCTTTTTGACCCCGTTATCATTGTCATAACCAACTGCCATATGCTGATAGAAGTCATCGGTGACTAATGACAACTCAGGGTAACGTTTACGCAGCTCAAACTGACCATACCAATGTGGCTTGCTTTGCCACTGCTGCGCTAATACACGACCTGCATAAAACGCCATAAACACCATAAAGTTGCGATAGCGTTCATCGACCAGCAGCGTCACCTCGTCCCATATACCGCTCTTAATCATATCTCGGCGCACTTGGGACAATATCGTATCGATACGCTGTAAACTCTCAAGCGACTCGTCTAGCGTACAAGCGCGCAGCTCAGTTTCGTAGGCGATACCGCCCGCAATAGGACGCCCAGCCAAGAAGTCTTGCCAGTAGCCTTCTGCAATATAGTCCAGTGGCGTTAAAGGTGATGCAGACATAGACGGACGTGACCTCTTTGCAGATAGATAAACCAAAAAAGCATAGGCTATAAAAGTGCTACTACTAAAATAATAAAACGATACTGGTAGATTACCTTACCCTAAAAATCCGAGTGCTACAATAAAGGACTGAACAAGCGCACGACATTATCGAACAAGCGTTTTGACCCATGACGCTGTTTCCATTCATTACTATCTAAGATTCGGCAGTTTTCTAAATAGACTTCCTGACAGTCCGCCACTTGGGCAACCATTTCTGGCGTATAAATCGCTAAGCTGACTTCCATATTTAGATAAAAGCTGCGCATATCAATATTGACGGTGCCAAATAGACAGTAGTCATCATCGACAACCACTGTTTTTGCATGTAGCAAACCGCCTTTAAACAATGCAATCGTTACTCCAGCATCCAACAACTCTTGATAATAGGCCTGAGAAGCATGCTGTACCAGAAATGAATCCACTTTTTCAGGAACAATAATCGTCACATCAACACCGCGCTTAGCCGCTATCGTCAGCGCACCCGATAGGGACTCATCAGGGACAAAATAAGGCGTGGTAATACGGATGCGCTTATTGGCACGATGAATCACGGTAACTAACGTATTATAAATCACATGAGCTGTTAGTTGCGGTGCTGAAGGTATTAGCTGTGCCAAGACTTTGTCCACGACAGGCATCTTTGGTACAACAATCGAAGTGGCACCTATATCTGGTTGCTCATGATCATCAATCGTATCCGCCAACACCTTCACACGGCTATTTAGATCATTGATGGTAGGATGCATCACATATAATTTACGGGTGTAGTTATTAACCCGCTGATGCAGCTCAGCAAGATTGTCATTACTTTCAGCACCGATGTCGGTAACAATCACCTTAGCCATCGCCGTATTGATACTAATAGAGTGCTGGCTAGTCGTTCGTAGCGCCACATCAATCCATTGCCCGACATTTTTATTTTGTTTAAAAAACCTTGGATCAACCAGATTGAAGCTGCCGATATAGCCAATATGTTCATCGATAACCACCATTTTACGATGATTGCGCAAATCAGAACGCTTAAATAGTGTTTTAAACAACCCTACTGGTAATGACTGATGGACATAAACCCCTGCTTTTTCTAATTTACGGTGCACGCTACTATTAATAAAGCTAAAGCTGCCCACACTATCAGCCAATATGTGACATTCTACACCGCGTTGAGCGGCTACAGACAGCGCCTCTATGACTTCTAAAACCTGTCCTTTTGGATAGACAATATAAAATTCCATGAGGACAATATGCTGAGCAGCATGAATGTCTTCAATCAAACGCTGAAAAATAGAAGCAGGATCCGTTAGCAATTGCATTTGGTGGTTAGGGAATACTCCAAGACCTGTCCAGCGCGTTCCTATTTGGCTCACACCGCGGTAGTTAGCTGGTAGTAAGTCTTGCCCTTTGTCAAAAATCAAATGCTCACGCTGCGCCATATCATTCATCAAGATGCTGGCTTGATCCACGCGCTCACGATAGCGCCGTCCAATCATCGGCTCACCGAGCAGGATGTAAGCAATAAAACCAAATACTGGCAACGTGTAAAGCACAGCCACCCAAGCAATAGACACGCCAATATTGCGCTGCACAGAAACCACTCGCAACGTCATTACTATCATAAGTACAATGTTCAGCACCAAACCTAGACCCGCTAAGTTTCCCCAAGTCCAGCTAGTAAAAGTGTTTATATTGGCCTCCATCAACCATATTTAACAGACAATGCATGTTCAACGAGTAAAACACCAACAGTATAGTAGCTTTTTATTCTTAAACAATAAATAATGATAAACAGTGATTTTCTATCAACGCCATATAATACCTAGCGTTGAGTGCTATTTCTGGTAGCTTAAAAGAGTTATTTATAATTATTTTCTAAAAATATTAAAATACTATTTGACACCCAACAGTAAATCTATATAATACACACCCACAGCAAGGGGACTTACTTAGATAAGCCCAGCTGGAAATTAACATTAAGTGTGACAGCTGATGTTAATGAAGCAACACAGAAATTCATTTGAAGAATTTCTCTTGCGAACCTAAAATTGCAATGCAATTTTTTAACGGTTCTCAGGGTGATTAGCTCAGTTGGTAGAGCGTCTGCCTTACACGCAGAATGTCGGCGGTTCGAATCCGTCATCACCCACCACTTATTAGCAAGTGGGCTCCTCAAATAAGAGCAAGAAGCTAAGAGACCTAAGCAGCGGTAGTTCAGTTGGTTAGAATACCGGCCTGTCACGCCGGGGGTCGCGGGTTCGAGTCCCGTCCGCTGCGCCATATTTAAAACAAATTTAGACTTTCGAGTTTAAGCAAGTTTCGCCTCAAGCATTAGATTGTTTGAGGTTTTTTTGTGCCTGTAGATTTTTTTTAGACATTGTGTATATAGCCGCTGCGCTACCTATAGTCAAAGAAGGCTAAAACACTTAACTCGCGTACAAATGTTTCAGTGCTATGGACGTTGACTTATTCGGCTCACACTAGCGATTAACGCTACCATCACTACACCCATGATAATTAAGATACCAGACATCATATGCGCTGCCTCATAGTTGAGCGCTTCTACTTGCTCGTATATAGCAATTGATACCACCTTAGTCTCGCCTGAGATGCTGCCCCCTATCATTAGTACGACCCCAAACTCCCCAATGGTATGAGCAAAGCTCACCAAGCCACCCAAAATAATACCCACTCGCGCTTGCGGTAAGGCTACTTTCATAAACCGTCGCATACGACTTGGTTCTAAAAGATGAGCGACTTCCGTAACACTTTGCGAAATACGCAAAAACTGTGCATACACTGGCTGTATATAGAACGGTAATGAGTAAATAATAGAACCAATGACCAGACCTTCAAAGGTGAAAATCAGCGGGCTAATACTATATTCGCTCAACCATTGTCCGATACCTACATTAGGACTGAGCAGTAACAGTAGATAAAAACCAATCACGGTAGGTGGTAGCACCAGAGGCATCGCAATGATGCCCATGAGCAGTACCTTAAGACGTCCTATTACTTTTATACGGCTCGGCTTAGCAAGCCAGTAAGCGATAGGCGTTGCAAATAGCAATAGACATAAAGTGGTCACGCAAGCGAGCTTGATGCTTACCCAAAATGGACTGAGCATATCTGACATAAGAGACTGGTCGATCATACAATGTCACTGCTCGTTCTATGATGAGAGGGGTTAGTTTAACGTATTACTGGACGGCCAGATAGCCTGCTTGTAAGAAGTGCTGCTGTCCTGCTTTTGAGCGCAGGTAGTTAGTGAAGTCTATTGCTAGGTCTGTGTTATTAATGGCTATTCCATCTTGTAAGATAGCTGGATAAGACGCTGGCGGTAAGGTAATAAACTGCTCAGGCTTGGCTTTAATCGCAACAAGCTGAGACTGTGCGACAAAACCATAGTCTACACTACCCGTATGCGCATATTGAAATGCTTGACCGATATTCTCTGACTGTATCAAACTTTTTTGAGCATTCAACTTATCATACATATTTTGTGATTGCAGATAGGCTTTTGCAGAGGCCCCATAAGGAGCAAGGTCAGGGTTCGCAATAGCTATCTTGCTGTCCTGAATAAAGTCAGCACTGGTAAACACATTACCCAGCGATGTTGGCGTAAAATCGTTTAAAGGTTTGGTGACACTATAGAGTGCTAATTGACCTCTGGTATACGTAAAAGGCTTGGTTAGTTTACGCTCTTCATTAGCAGCATCAGCTGAATTTTCATCAGCCAATTTAGCAGGAAAATCTTGATTGGCAGACAAGAATATATCATACGGTGCCCCTGCTTTGATTTGCGCATATAACTTGCCAGAAGAAGCATAAGTAACTTCAATATCTGAGATGTCTGAGTTATCTTGGTTAGATAACTTGCTATCTGCCTGATAGCTATCAATGATATTAGGTAGTACATCAGACAAGTTAGCAGCTGCAGCAATACGCAAAGTCTGGGCTGGTTCAGTCTTGTTATCGACAGATTCCGTATTGGTATTTTTATCCTGCGTACAAGCACTCACTATTAATAACAAGCAAACAGGTACGGAAACAGAAGCTAATGACTTAACCATTATTGCTGAGCCATTTTGATGAGTCGTCTTCGTAGTATTCTTGCTTCCATACAGGTATATCTGCCTTGATGGTATCTAATATCCAACGACACGCATCGAATGCTGGATAACGGTGCGCTGACACTACCCCAACCCACACAGCCACATCACCAATCTCTAACGCACCAATTCGATGTATCGCAATAGCATGCGTAATTTCAAAACGCTTTTTAGCTTCTTCTATAATGGCGCGGCCTTGATTGATTGCCAAATCCTCATAACCATAATAGGTAAGACGATCAACGCTCGTGGCGTTATTATGATTGCGCACTCGCCCTTCAAAACAAACAAACGCGCCGCAGCTGTCATTATCTAACGTATTTTTTAGCCTATCTTCATCTATAGCAATATCTAGTAGCGCAAAACCATCACGCTCAGCGATAAGGTAAGCTTCGTCAGCACTACGTTTGATGCTCATTGAATGATCGTGGACGTTGTCGGTCATTTTTTTTCTCTATTTATTATTTTCTCTTTATCGCAACTGAATAGCCACTGACAAAATGGACACTAGTAAATGCTTATTTAACCACCAGCGACTGGCGTGATGAAAACCACGCTATCACCATCGTTTATCTGGTCAGTCCATTTGGCAAAGTAGTCATTTACTGCAACGCGTAGCTCTGACTGTGGACGGCTAAAGCGATGCTTTTGACTAAGCTGTTCGTATAGTTCAGTTAGTGACGTATCCTGCTGCACGTTTACTGTCTCTTGCTGACAATTGGCTTCGTCAGCCAAACTGGCAAAATACATAACATTAATATTCATCGTTGATTCTATATTATTTGTCATATCGATAGCATTCATAACCCTCTCCCTCTTGCGCAAGCTTCCTTGCTTGGCATTTAGCACATTTTTATTAATTGATTAATTAATTGACGACGCACTCTGCAATGTTGTCACTTTAAGCATGACTGTAATCTGACTTACCACCTGTCTTTTTAACCAAGTGAATATCATCTATAACGATGTCATGCGATAGTGCTTTGGTCATATCGTAGATGGTTAAGCAGGCAACGCTAACCGCTGTTAACGCTTCCATCTCAACCCCTGTCTTGTGCGTGACCTTGACCACCGCACTGACCGTAATGCTGCTGAGCGCGTCGTTGTACTCAAAGCTTAAACCTATCTTGTCTAGCGGTAGCGGATGACAAAGCGGTATAAGATCGTGCGTACGTTTGGCCGCCATAATACCAGCGATATGAGCTGTTTGCGTGATGCTGCCTTTTTTGGTCATTCCATCAGCCGCTTTAATCTGCACATAAATCTCACTGGGAAAGCGTACTTGACCAGTGGCATTGGCTTCTCGCGTCGTTGCGGTCTTACCACTGACATCGACCATGGTAATATCACCATTACCATCCAAGTGAGATAAAGTAGATTGCTGATTTATCTGAACGCTGTCACTCATTTATATAACCTTTCTTATGTGATATTTTTATTATTTTGGTAGATCAGCACATGCCTGCTTAAAATCTTCAGGCGTATTAAAGTTGGTCAAATTTTGCCACTCTTTGCTAAATGGTACAGCTTGCACTAATGGCTGAATAAACTGAATCACTCTACGCTGTCCGCTATCAATATAGTTTTTCAAATTAGGCTCGATACTTAGCTGATACAGGCCTAACAATGGATATAGGTGACTATCATCTTTTAAGCAAATTACTTTTTTATCAGCAGCAAGGCTTATTTCACACTGTAATTTCTGCCACAAGTCAGTTGCTGGTATTAAGCTATCACAGCTAATAACCAGTAACCACGATGCTTGTACGTTTTTTGATATATCTGAATTATTCAAACTAATCAATGTTTGTAAGGCTGACTCGATAGCAACCAAAGCGCCACCTGTAGGAATTTGTTCTCCGCTTTCATCAGAATCAGAACCGTAATCACTAATATATATAACAGGCGAATTGGTTTTTTCTGAATGGATATCTAAACCAGTCTGAAAGCCGCGCCCATTATCTGCAATCAAAATAGGCACTTGCAACTTGCTCGCATGACGGACATGATAATCTAGCAGCTTCTCACCTGACGGTAGCGTCAGCATCGCCTTAGCTGCTCCCATACGCTTAGATGCCCCGCCAGCCAAGATAACTACACCTGCCAAACCATCCAGATTATTTGAGCAGTTTTTCATTTACCATTACCTGTCAGGCTTAATTGTATATCACTCATAGCTCAATTATTTATAACTCAATCATGGCTAGGATTTTGTGCCAAAAAATGCGGCACAAAATTGCACGGACGAGTACGACTATCAAACTGATCTTTTAAGATATTTTCCCAACCCGTACGGCAAGCACCAGAAGAACCTGGTAGACAGAATATACCCGTACCATTGGCCATGCCAGCAACTGCTCGCGATTGTACGGTAGACATACCGATTTCATCTTTTGAGATTAGACGGAACATTTCACCAAAACCATCGATTGATTTATCAAACAGTACACTCACAGCTTCTGGCATGCTATCTCTGATGAAGAACCCTGTGCCACCCGTTGTAATAACTGCATGAACGTCTGGACTGGCAATCCAACCACTGATGACTGCGCGAATCTGATAGATATCATCGGTGATTAATCGACGATCTGCTAAATGATGACCTGCTTCGGTCAAGCTATCTACTAAGTACTGGCCTGACGTATCTTCTGCCAACGTACGGCTATCAGAAACAGTCAATACAGCAATATTAAGTGGTGTAAATTGTGTAGCAGGCTTACTCATAAATAATCCTTTATAGATGTCATTTTATAATTGTATTAAAAAGCGGTTGTATTAAAAAAGCGATATTAAGAAACGATTGCATTGGAAGACAATCTCTATCAGTGTCATGATTGCAGACTTGGAATATCTTATCCGCCAATTATCGATAGATTGTGCATGATGCCACTGTTAGAATCATGCAGATGATGATGCTCAGGCTTGATTGGCATAAAGTTATGTAAAGTGTTCACCAGTCCTTGGATATCGTCTTGCTGTAAGTATGGACGGATATCGTAGTTGCCTTGATCAAACAGACACAAATGTACTTTACCTTGGCTACTTACACGCAGACGATTGCACGTGTCACAGAAGTGCGCCGCATATGGGGCAATCATACCGATACGACCGACATAATCAGGATGGCTGTACTCTACTGCTGGACCATCGGCACTACCGCGCTCGTGCGGCTGCCAGCCATTTTCTAACAAGTAATCGGTAACAATATCAGACTGAGCATGCTGCGCAAAAAACAAATCGCTATTATCACTGGTCTGCATAAATTCAATAAAGCGATAGGTCACTTGTCTGTCTTTGACATAGTCGATCGCCGTGATTAAGTTATCAAAAGCAGTCTCTGCCATCAAAACACTATTTATTTTCAGTTTGATATCCGTCGTTTCTAACAATGTATCCATGTCAGCCAATATCTGCGGTAAGGTATCAAAGCCTGTCATTTTATGAAAGGTAGCGGCATCGAAGCTGTCCATACTGATATTGAGCTGATCAAGTCCAGCAGCTTGCCAGTTGGCTATATGTTTACCCAATTTGTAGCCGTTACTGGTCATCGCAACTGTCTCAATGCCGTCAGTTTGCTTAATCGTTTCGATAATTTCGACAACATCACGACGGATAGAGGGCTCACCACCTGTAATTCTAACTTTTTTGGTACCTACTTGGGCAAAGCCACGTACCAAAGTCGCAATTTCAGAGATACTCAGTTCATTATCAGGGCGCTTACCTTGATAGCCATTTGGCAGACAATACTCACAGCGAAAGTTACAGAAATCAGTAATAGATAGACGCAAGTAAGTCAGACGCCGTGCAAACCCATCGGTTAGCGGCTGGTGATAGTCCTTTATCTGCTCAGTTGGCACGACTAAGGAAGGCTCTATGTAAACGTCAGACATGGCGGGTGCCAAATTTGATGAGTTTGGTGAGTACAGTTGAGGGCTGTCTATTTTGTGTTTGTCATCTATGTTGTCATCAATCATATGTTACTGCCATCAGTACTGCTTACTATAAGCACTACTTTGTTATTCGTGTTTAGCATACCAGTGTAAGGTTACTCTCTAGCTTTGTGCGACCACCTTACAATAAATTGGCAAACGATGAATTAGCGATGTAGCCAAGGAAACGGTTGTACAACGACGTCATTACTAGCTGCTACGTTCCCACTGTCTTTGTCCAACACAATAAAGCAATTGGCGCGGCTCAGCTGTTTGATTCTATGTGACTGCTGTCTTGAGAAGCACTCAACTTGATAATGACCTGTCTCATCTCGTGACAGTACGCCACGCTGAAAGTCTTTGCGGCCGGGAGATTTTCTGATATCACTAATCAGTTTGGCTTTAATCGTTAGCGGCATCGGCTGCTCTGACACGCTAGCACCTGACATTTGCCACAATGCAGGAATCACAAACTGTAGCGTACCCACGACTGTAGAGAGCGGATTGCCCGGTAGGCCAAAATACAATACCGGTTTATCGAGATTTTTATTCAATTCACCAAATACAAAAGGCTTACCAGGCTTCATCGCTACTTTATAATGGTTAATTTGACCTAGCGTTTCAATCACAGTGGTCAAAAAATCATAATCACCAACTGAGACACCTGCTGTCGATATCAGTACATCACAATCTTGCATGGCCTCATTGACTGCGATAGTTGTCTGCTCTAGATTATCAGGAATAATCCCATAATCACGAATAATGATAGGCAGATCTGACAGCAGGCTTTTAAGTGTTGGGGTATTCGAGTTATATATTTGGGCTAGGCTTTGCAGCTCATTATTAATAGCTACAAGTTCATCACCTGTTGCCAGCACACCTACGACGAGTGATTGAAACACGTTCACTTGACTAATACCAAGGTTGGCAAGCAAGCTAATATCTGCAGGATTGAGTCGTTTACCGATTTTTAAAACGGCTTCACCAGACTCAATTTCTTCGCCTTGTGAGCGGATATTATCGTTAACTTTGGCGGTTTGCATGAGTGTGATATCGTAAGGTCGAGATTTATCAACGGTTGCTCTGATATCTGCAAAATTTGTATTCTCTTGCATAATGACCGTATCACAGCAATCTGGCACGACTGCACCCGTAAAAATCCGCACCCCTTGCCCTGCCGCTGTCTCACCAGTATAAGCACTGCCAGCTTGCGACTCGCCAATGATTTTGATAGTACTGTTTTCTGATAACTCACTACCTTTGGCAATCGCATAACCATCCATCGCAGATAGATTCTGTCGCGGCACATCAAAGGGCGAAGCGATATCTTGAGCCAGTATATGGTTTAGACTGTCTAACAACTCTAGAGTATTAATGGCTCTTTTTTGTAGTGGAAAGTCAGTAATATGATAATTATTTATCCGTTGCTGTATCGCAGCTTGTAATTCTTCCATGGTAATCATAAGGTCACGCTCTTTCTATCGTTCTAATTACTGTCGTTCTAATTATTTGTAATCGAAACTGTTATTAAAAATGATCATTAAAAACTGTCACTAAAAACTATGCTAAAAATAAAGAGTAAAAAGCATCATTGAAAAATACATTATCTAGAGTCTATCATTCAAAGTATCAACTTTCTTGTATTAACCTTGTCCTGATAAGTTTTGAATAAAATCAAATTGCATGAGTCTCAATATTTGATACTTATTGCATTGTCCATTGTGCTAAAGGTATCAGTAAAATCAGACATAGATTGAGACAAAAAAAGCACCTTGGCAAGGTGCTTTTTGTAGAACAAAGTAAACTATCATTGGATGACTAGTGACTAATTAATAATGGCTAATTACGATTAAAAAGAGCCGCTTTTATACAGTGTATAAACACTGTCAGTTTACCTCACCATCCAGCCAGTGAAGACGCACTGTTTTGAGTGATAAATCCGTCTGGCGTTTGGCCATTATCTGCTTGCCAGCGCTGGAATGCCATACGAGTATTGGTACCTACGATACCATCAGCGCCTTTGGTATCGTAACCCATACTAGTCAAACGACGTTGTAGGTTAGTCACTTGCGTAGTCGATAACGGACGCTCATAACGAGGCCAAGATTTTTGCAAACCGCTTTGTCCATCAATCGTCTTGCCTAGCAGACTAACCCCCAACGCATAGCTTGATGAGTTGTTATAGACTTTGATCACATCAAAGTTTGGGCTCAGTAATAATACTGGACCGTCTTTACCAGCGGGCAACCATAGCTCCATCTGAGTATTGGCATCTAAGTAAACGTCCGCTATCGTATCGACGCCCATCGCAGCCCATCTAGCAGCAGGTTGCTTACTACCAACCACTGAGTAATCAAACGAGGCTGGCACCGTTGCCTCATAAAATGGCGCTAAACCACGAACCCAACCTGAGTTGCTAAGATAATTGGCAGTCGAGGCTAATGCATCGCTAGTGGCCCATGGGTTGCGATGTCCATTACCATCACCATCGACCCCTTGCTTGAGCCAAGTCTCAGGGATGAACTGGGTTTGTCCCATACCACCTGCCCAAGAGCCATCGAGCTGTGACCATGATACGTCACCGCGTTGTAGCAAGGTTGCTAACGATAGCAACTGTGTTTCCGCAAACTCTTGACGACGGCCATCATAAGCAAGGCTGGCAAGCGAACTTGGCAAATCACTATTGCCAGTCACAGCACCGTACGATGACTCCATACCCCATATCGCAGCGATAATCTCTGCATTAACCCCATATTGAGACTCTAGCTGAGACAAGTAAGCACGCTGCTCGGCAAATTTGCGCTTCCCTACACTGACACGTCCACTTGATACCGCAGAATCTACATACTCCCACGGCATCTTAGAAAACTCGGGCTGACCTGAGTCTAATGAGATGACTTGCTGGTTTAGATAAGCAGAGTCGAGTAATCGACCAATAACTTGGGCATCATATCCTGACGATATGGCACGCATAGAAAAGTCTGACTTCCAATCAGAAAAGCTACTATAGCTAGGCTTTGGCGCAGGCTGTGGTTTTACTATTGGCGCAGGTGTTGGTTTGACCTGAACGGTTTGAGTTTGAGTAATCTCAACGCCGCCTTGACGAACAGGCTTACTTTGCATTGCCTGCTGGCTTGTACACCCGACCATCACTAATGCTGGCATAAAGGTTAGGTATTGCTTTTTTAATCTCATAAAAAATCTCAAACATGAATAAATAAAATGGCTCACAGTGGCCAAGCTATCCGTAGCTATTATTTAAGTCTAACGCCCAAGTACGCTACGCGGGTCAATAGGATTACCATTTAAGCGAACTTGAAACTCTAAGCCTACCTCATTGGTCTGACCACTGCTGCCCATGTTAGCAATACGCTGGCCACGCTGTACTGTATCTCCCTCTTGCACCAATAATTGGCTATTGTGCGCGTAGGCTGTGATGTAGTTATCACTATGACGAATCATAATTAGATTGCCATACTCTGGCAGACCGTTGCCTGAGTAAAGCACAGTTCCTGATTGGCTGGCAAGTACTGGATCACCAACCTTGCCCGCAAACCACATTCCCATACTACCCGCAGCAGGGTCAATGTTACGTGTCACTGGATTGCGCGTAGGATAATCATAACCAGAGGTAGAGTTGGCAGTGGCTTCATAGGCTGGTGTTTGGGATTGGGTCACAGGTGGCGTATAAGTTGGTTGCGACTGGACTGGAGCACTGTAACTATTGTTACTTGCAGTGGTGGCCGCATTGCCCTGCCATAGTTTGAGCCATTGACCACTATAGATGGTGTATTTACTGTCTAAATTGTTCATCGCCCCGATTTGACGGTAGTTCAGACGATAACGCGCTGCAATCTGGCTGACCGTATCGCCGCGTTGTACACGGTGATAGTTAGGAACGCCTTGCGCGTTAGTAACAATCTTAGGACCTGCTTGATTTGCCGATTGATAGGTAGGCTTCGTTGCACAGCCAACGACAGATAAAGTAGCGACTGCCATAGTGCCAATCAACGCAGCTTTAACAAGGTGCGATCCAGCTATGATTTTTTTCATACAAGGTTCCTATTCTTTGTGTTGCTCATTCATTGTTTAATCATTCAAAAGCGCTTGATACCACACAAGAGTCTTCTGATATTCTCATAACATGTCAGTGTTTGATAAGCCGGTATGGATTATATCTTATAGAATTTATAGCGCGATTGTTGACAATCTATCTAGCGATGCCGTTGGCGTATGATATAGGCGTACTGGTGATAAACTAACATACCCTGCCGCTACTGCTTGATAATCTGTCATCACGTCCTGCTTCGCCTGCATCGCATCGGTTGACGTCTCTAGTGGTTGCTCATTTTTACCTTTACGTAGAGACAACCAATACGCGTCTCGGCCGCGTGGATCTATCATATGGCGTACTGGCTGAGCAGCCTGCTTATGCCCTAACGAGGTTATTTTTCGACCCTTGATATCATCGGCATGCTGCACATCAGGAATATTAACGTTTAATACATGATAGGGCAAACTTTTGAGCATCTCTAAAACCGAAGTTTCAATAAGCAGTTTGACGATTTCATCTGCGGCTACTTGATAATCACTAGCTGATTCTTGCCCGCCGTTTTTGACACCCCTGCCTACCAAAGATGTTGCTATAGCAGGGATACCACATAGTTGCGCAGTCAATGCGGCACCGAACGTACCGGAGAACATCACATCCTGTCCTAAGTTGGCACCTGAGTTAATGCCTGTAATCACGCAGTCAAAGTCACTATCACGATATAACTCATGAATTGCCAAATAAACACAATCGGCGGGTGAGCCATTTACTGCTATAAATCCAGAAGGCAATTGATGCATATGCAGTGGTCTTGAGACACTTAACGCACTGGCACAGCCGCTTTGTTCATCGTTGGGAGCAACGACCACTACGTCACCAACAGTCGACAATGCTTGAGATAATGCCAATAATCCTGGCGCATACACACCGTCATCGTTACTAATTAAAAATCTCATTTCTGCTCAGTATGTGGTTAATATTTTATTGCCAGTTTTTCTGCATTTTTATTTGAGAGTTCTACTATCATGCGCTATCTGTTCAAAATAGTTATCAAATAATGATGCCCATATTTAAAATGGAAACATGATACTCTATTTCTCCGATGATATGACGCCTCAGTCTAATGAAAAAGAATCATTTTGATAGCATGAGCGATTATAACTGAATAACATACAGACACGAACCCTGTCTTTAGCAAAGTATCATTCTCATCGTATGCTAATGATTATATGATAAAAATAATTCGAAAGAAGCTGCATCAAACGAATAGCAACTAATAGATTAAGTATCGCGTTACATTACGCAACACCCCACAACAATATAAACTGGTGCACTGATACTGAAGTAACGTCATTAGGGTATGCTACTGATATGTTGCTAAAAAGTGGTTTGGGCTCACAAGATATCTACACATAAATCAATATTTTATGTGACTTTTGTTTTTCTACCGATTAACATATGACCATCAAATAAAGACGAGCGAGTGTAATACTGAATGAATAAACAATCGATATTATCTATAGTTTCTGTGATAGCAAATACTGCCTCAAAAGTTGGGATTGCAGGACTGATAACGTCTGTTGCTATGCTTTCTCAAGCGTCTAATGCTGCGGATAACTCTGGCACCACCATTCCGCTAGACTTGTCTGGCGTCAATATCACCAAACACGAAATTGCGGTGATGCAGGTACTATCAGAGATATGTCCACCAATGCTAAACGGTAAGCAGAAACAGCGGTTCTATAAGTCGTATACCGTACAACTGCATGAATTAATGCCTTCCCTAGAAGATCCAAAAGCTGCTATTCAATACTTATCTACACAGCAAGACTATCGTCAGATACTACAAGGTATTCGTAATTGGACAATGAGCTTTTCAAAGCAAGAAAACAAAGCACTATGTGAAGATTTGGCAAACGCGGATTACTAAAATATTCGTCAGTTTGATTCAATGAATAACGTTGTCTATTTAACTTGTGAATAATGATGCTGGTATGAACAATACTGGCATTAACGATACTAAAAAAACTACGCACTCTTTATAACATCGGTTAAGCGAATCCTATTAACTGATCGTTTGGTATCTGTAGCATCAAAGCTTGCTGTCACTTTACTTGTTCTTCACAAGCAGTGCAGCAGGCTTTTTTGTGAATATCAAATTTTCTATGACAGCGACTGATCAAATAACAGTCAAAACAAATATATGCTGGGCCTTCATTTTTCTTTTCAAACTTGCCTTATTTTTGCATTTATTGATTCCCCATCGGTAGTCATTTTGCTAAGATAAGGCGTTAATTTTATGTCTATTGTGTAGGCGTTACTATTTTCATCGATACATTATTTTAAACACTGCATTTAAGACATGCTGCTTAAAATAATGTATGGAAATAAGTACAAAACATAAGCGATAGATACATTTGGTTCCATGATGCGGTGTAATGATATATGACAGTAAAGCGTGTGAAGAATCAGCTAATACAGCTGGTAGTTGGTGTAAGTATCTCGATGAGTGCAGTAATGGCAAACGCAGCCATTCAACCACCTGAAATGGACAATACTGCCTATGTGTTGATGGACTATAACACTGGCGAAATTTTGGCTCAAAAAAACGCTAATGAGGCGCTGCCGCCAGCATCTCTGACTAAGATGATGACCAGCTATATCATTGAGCAACGCTTAGCATCAGGTGACCTAAAAGAAGATGAACAGGTATTGATGAGTCCAAATGCATGGTGCCGTGGTAGCAGCAGCCAATCTTGTATGTATGTGCCTGTAAACAAAACCGCCAGTGTCATCGATATGCTACGCGGTATTATTATTCAATCAGGTAATGATGCATCAAAAGCCATGGCTGAACATATTGCAGGTAGCGAATCGTCATTTGCTATTTTGATGAATGAACAAGCAGAAAATATTGGCATGGAGAACTCTCATTTTGTCAATGCGACAGGTATGCCTGATGAGGGTCACGAAGCCTCTGCTTTAGATCTGGCCAAACTGGCGCGCGCTATTATCAAAAATAGCGGCGACTACTATAGTATCTATGCAGAAAAAGAGTTTACTTACAACGGTATTACCCAAGGTAATCGTAATGCTTTACTAATTACTGACCCAACCGTTGATGGCCTAAAAACTGGCCACACTGATGCGGCAGGATACTGCTTGGTTGCATCAAGCAACCGTGAAGGCATGCGCCTAATCTCTGTCATTATGGGTACCAAGAGCCAACAAGCTCGCGCTGATCAGTCACGCGAACTACTTAACTGGGGTTTTGGTCACTTTACAACGGTTACCAAGGCGCCTGATGGACAGTTCGTTAGTAAGCTTCCAGTATGGTTTGGAGAAGCTGACGAGGTAGAACTGGCAACTGGTGATAACTTGCAAATTCTAACCAGCAAAACACAGAAAAATAAAATCACTACAGTGGTCGATATTCCTGAGAGTTTAGAAGCACCAATCAAGAAGGGTCAAGAAGTTGGTAAAATGATGGCTGTAATCGACGGTAAAGCGGTAGCTTCAGTTCCTATCATCGCAACCAATGATATCGAACAGTCAGGCTTTATGAGCCGTACTTGGGAGCATATCGTACGCTGGGTGAAGAATCTTCTCTAAGAAAACCTTTAAAAAGCAATACTAGCTAAAAACTGTTTAAAAAAAGACGCCTTAAAATGGGCGTCTTTTTTCTTTTTATGCCTACTTTAATTCAAAGGGCTTTGATAATAAAAAGTAGACAATACTAAAAACACTAAAAATGCTACCTAGTAAAATAAACCTAACTATGAACATGGACTTGATAGAACCGTACTTTTAATAGAACCGTATTATGTCCAAACCAACCATTGTTTTAATAGGTCGCTTAACGCTTTGTCTTTGTAAGTAGCAATATGGCAATAATCAACACCTGCTGCTTTTAAACCATACTCAAAACTGTCTACATAGCGCGCCCGATGCTGCGGATACCAATATACCAATAACGCACGATGCTCGCTATTACTACCCTCATCGCTTTCATACTGACGAATACGTTTGGCTAGTATCTCAGCTTTTTCTGGTAAAACATCTTCAGCAAACATGACCATGTCAACTTTCTGTTTACGCATCTCCTCTATGACGAGCTGAGTACTTTGGCGACGAATAATCGTGGCCCCTAGATACTCCAATTCATCTAGTAAGAAGCCTGTCTCATGGTAGTAATAATAGATAATCGTTAGACCAGACAATAAGCGCTGCTGTTTTGATTGCTGTTGATTGGGCATCGCAATGGTCAGCGTAAACTGTGTACCTACGCCAAGCACACTATCAATATCAATAGTGGCACCCATAAGTTGTGCCATTTGTCTAACGATCGGCAAGCCAACCCCTGAGCCTTCATACTGGCGAGTTTGTGACGAATCTATCTGAAAGAACGGATTAAATATATCGTCTAAGTATTCATTGTCGATACCAATACCTGTATCTTTCACGCTAATTTGCCAGCGATTACTTTTATTGAAATGTGTTAGTTGCGATGTAATCGTAATTTTTCCGACAGGCGTGAACTTAATCGCATTATTGAGCAGTATAGATAGTATCTGATGTATTTTTTCTGCATCACCGTATAGGCTATAGTCTATATGATGAATATTACTGATCAACTCTAACCCTTTTTGCGTAGCTATATTTTCAAACTTGGCTAACAGATCGGCGATTAGCTGTAATGGGTTAAACTCACTTTTATGAATTCTTATTTGGCCTTTTTGGATTTGGTTCAACTGTATAATATGATCTAAAGACAATACCAATTTATCACTGCCACTACTGATAATTTCTACTGCGTCTTTTTGCTCTCTGTTGAGCGTCTCATGGTCTAACAACTGCAATCCGCCTACAATTGCATTCAACGACGTTTTTAACTCATGAGAAATCATACTTTGAAAATTGTGCAACTGCACGTCAAGTGACACATCTTTATTGTGCAACTGCTGTTCGAAAGCCGCAAGGGTCTCATAACCTTGCCTTGCGTCTTGTAAACGATTGAATAATACAATTAATGCTTTTTTGATATGGCTCAGTTCTTTAAAATCGAATTGTTGCGGAATGACTGGCAGTTGCTCTAGATTTGAGTTACTTATAACGATGTCACAAACATCCGTTAACACTTCAATATCTTTGACTGGCCAATTAAGCTTTCTAAAAATGTATAAGGCAAATATAACGATCAGCACGACTGTTGTTAGCCATGACCACAGAATATTTTGAAACCAGTATAGACGTAGCAACTCTACGTCCATCGTAATATTGATATACCCAATCAATGTGCTATTTTCGGTAGCTGTATCAGCCGAATCATCTGGCGCTGACGATTCGCTCATAATATCCGATAAAGCCAGTGCCAACTGTTGATTGGAGTCAGACTTATCGGAAGCGACACTAATGGCATCGGGGTCTTTACTAATCACTGGATAGTTAAAGCTGACCGTATGCGCAAATAAAGCATTTTTCCAATCAGTAAGCGACTGGTCTATATCCTCAATTGGCTCAGAGGTAGAATAAAATACAATACTCTGAATAGTCGGCTCGTTCTCCAACAAGATATTAACTTGTTCAGCCACGATATCTGCCCCATCTGCAGTCGATGCGCTAATCGTTAATAAAGATGCTAATTGTTGAATGTGCTGATTTTTTTCTTGATAGTAATGCACTAAGCCATAAATAAAAGGCAATAAAAAACCAGCAAGCACTGCCAATACGACAGCTTGTATGACAGAACGCCAGATAAGTACGGGAATGGTTTGAGACGAACGGTTGTTCATATCACTCTACTGAGTCGCGTGCAGCTTTCATTTATAGTACAGGTATTTTGAAGATGTGATAAGTAAAACATTTGAGTATTTTTTGAGGCATTAAGGCTAAGTGAGATAGCGGCTTATGAATTCAAACTATAGCGTATTAATAGAAAAATGTCATCGCGCTATCGAACGCGATGACATTAGTCAAAAAGCTCAAGATATAAAGCCTAAAATACAAGAATTAACGAGGCTTTTTATCTTTAGTCGTAAATTTCTGTGACCTATTACGCTCACGCTGACGTAGTTGTTGGGCTTTGGCTTTAGTCGGCGTGTCGCTCTTGTTAGCATACGGGTTGTCATTTTGCTTCAAGATAACGTTCAGCGGTGTGCCTTCTAGTTTAAATACCTGACGGAATTGGTTCTCTAGATAACGCTGATAGCTCTTAGGAAGCGCACTGGTTTGGTTACCATGAATAACAATAACAGGTGGGTTGTGGCCACCGATATGCGCATAACGCAACTTGATACGTCGACCAGCAATGGTTGGCGGCGGATTGGCCGTCACCGCATCTTGCAAAATCTGGGTCAAACGGTTGGTCGATACTTCGAACATCGAAGATTTGTACGCACGTAAGATAGACGGATATAAATTACCGACACCTGTACCATGCAATGCTGAAATCAAATGTATTTTTACATAAGGAATAAAGCTAAAGCGGCGATCCATTTCAAGCTTGATATAGTTTCTTTGATCTTGTGTCAGACCATCCCACTTGTTAATCGCAACGACTAACGCTCGTCCAGCGTCAAGTGCATAGCCAATCATATGCAAATCTTGATCCACGATACCTTCGTGAGCATCAATGACAATCACGGTTACATTAGAGTCTTCAATCGCTTGCAAAGTCTTGATGACCGAGAATTTTTCTACTTTTTCATCAATTTTACCACGGCGACGTACACCAGCAGTGTCAATCAACACATAGTCTCGACCTTCACGCTGATAAGGAATGTAAATACTGTCACGCGTCGTGCCTGGCATATCGAATACCACTACTCGATCTTCACCAAGCAGGCGGTTTACGAGCGTCGATTTACCAACGTTTGGACGACCGATAATGGCTAGCTTCAAGCCTCTTGGCTCTACTATGTTATCTTGCTCAGGCATATCAGCCGTTAGCACTTCAAGCAAGTTACCCACACCGCGACCATGACTGGCTGCCATCGGATACGGCTCACCTAAGCCTAGTGCATAAAACTCAGCAGGTGCGGCATCATGTACGCCATCGACTTTGTTGGCAACAACATAAACAGGCTTGCCTAACGTATGCAAGAATTTACCAATTTCAGCATCAGCACCGATCATACCAGCACGAGCGTCAACAACGAATACAATAATGTCTGCTTCATGAATTGCTGTATGCGACTGCTCAGACATATAGTCATCAATATTGCCGCTACCGTCGTCAGCTTCACCAATACCACCCGTATCTACAACGATAAAGGACTTATCTTCATAAGTTGCATCACCGTACTGACGGTCACGAGTCAATCCTGAAAGGTCAGCAACCAATGCCTGCCGACTTTTTGTGAACTGATTAAATAAGGTGGATTTACCGACGTTTGGACGACCAATTAAGGCGACCACAGGCTTGATACTCATGGGTTACTCTCAGTGAAAGGCACAATGACGGGCAGTACAGTTATTCTTATACCAGTGACATAACAATAGTAATAGATATGCTGCAATTGACCGTGAATTAAAATGAATGATAGAACAATAGCAAAAATAATAGATGGCTATTTTACGATTAAAAATCGTATATAGGATGGCTTCATTATACATACTATACATAACTAAGTAGTATATATGGCTAGCACATCGGTCGCATAGAGTACGCGAAAGTCTATGTTTAAACAAGCAATTTACACAAGGCACTAAACGCTGACTAGGCAGCGTTTGTGTTTTATAAATAATGAGCAATAATTGGTCTAATAACTATATTGAAATACTATAGCTTATTAACCTATTACTTAAACGACAATTAACGAGCCAACTGCCAAATAGCAACTTGTCCTGACGTACTTTGAGTCATTAAACGACTACCTTGGACTTGCAAGTTGGTCAACGCACCTTTTGTCTCTACGCGACTAACGATGCTACCAGTAGCAGGGTCAAACAAATGCACTACGCCATCGAAATCACCAATGGCGATATAGCTTCCAATCATCACAGGATTGGTAAGATCACGATAAGCCAACTCATCACTTTCCCACAGCGTCTCACCGCTGTTGCGATCATAAGCAACTACTTTGCCATCTAGACTGGTAGCGATGACTTGCTGAGTATTTACCGCTAGTGATTTGAGGCTTGCAATTTCATTGACGAACATCACCTGACGTGAGGCCAAATCAATACCTAGTAGCTGACCACTATAGCTGATCGCAAACAACTGATTTTTATCTACGATAGGTTTGCCATCGACATCGCTCATGCGTTCAACTTCACTACTACCAGTACCTACACCAACACGTCTAGACCATAGTGGAAGACCGTTATCAACAGTAATTGCGTGCAAACGACCATCAGCTGTCGCTAAAAGTGCCGTCTCATTGTCTAATAAAGTTGGCGCAGCGCTACCGCGAACGCTGATAGCAGGTACTTGAGTTGCGAACTGCCATACTGATTGTCCGGTTTGCAGCGACAGACCATGCAAGAAACCATCATTTGCTGATAATACCACACGATTATTGGTAATCAGTGCTGGTGTCAAAACCGAACCTGACAACTGCTGCTGCCAACGCTTTGCACCAGTCGTGCTATCAAACGCCATGACCTTGCCACCACGAGTACTCACGATAGCTGTCTGACTCAATGCATCTAATGCAACACCGCCAGTGATTTGATCATCAACATTGATTGACCATACACGCTCGCCTACACTATTAAACCCTGACAGCTCACCACCGCGTGATGCAGTAACGATTTGACCATTGGCATAGCCAACTTGCAAATCTAGCGGATCTTTTTTGCTGGCTTTTTTGTTGCCAACATCTGTACTAAATACAGGCTGTAGTACGCTAATTGGCTGAGCGATTTGTACCAATTTTACTGGGTCATTAACGACCGGCTTAATACCACGATTACATCCAATCACTGCCGTGCTCATTAATGCCAGTACGGCCACATGCATAACTGTCTTTTTGATAGTTTTGGTGTTTAATATTTTGCTAGAGCGAATAGATTGAGTCATTGTATGTTCTCACTACAGATAAATTATTATTAATTGGTAAATTGGCCAACGGCAAATTAGTAATCATTAGGTTATATTAAAAAAGAGCTTTGGCTGATTACCAACTCTCAATACTATACTACTGACTTAATATCTGGCCTCCTGACTTACTGCCCTGCTTCGACAGCGACTTCATTTGAGGCATCCATCACTATCGACGGCTCAGGAACAGACGCCTCTTGAATAAGACTGGTTTGCTCAGCAATTGGTTCGGCCGTGATACCTAAGCTTTCCATCTTTAATGCCAATACTGCACGTGTTTCTTGGCGGCTACGTAATAGCTCCCACGCATTGTTATAGGACTTAATCGCTGAATCTTTATTGTCTTGTGCTAAGTAAATATCACCTAGTAGCTCCTGCTGACTTGCTTCAAACGAGCTTGGCATGTCATTGTTTGCTTCTGACAGTGCAGCATCTGTATCGCCTGCGGCCAATAACGTTTTTGCATAGCGTAAACGAGTAATCGCTTCTAGACCAGCATCACCCAAATCGATAGCCAATGCTTTTTTGAATGTCTCAGTCGCTGCTGCAAAGTCATCATTGTCTACTTGTTGACGTGCTTTTATCATCAGCGCTTGCCATGCATAAACTGACTCACCGTGCGTGCTGACCAAAGTATCAATATCTTTGTCTAGCTGGCTACGACTTTGGGTAAGTGCTTCTTGAGCTTCTGCTTCCAAATCTGGATTTTGCGAGGCCAAATTGACCTCCTCATTTAGCTGCTGAATATCAGCATATTGATCGGCAGCGACGGTATCTACTCGCGCATGATTGTTTTGCCAGTATGTCCAACCAAAGTAGGCGGCCAGTGCTAACAAAATCGCAGTGACGATATAACTACCATAGTGCTTTAGCGCTTGCATGGAGTTATCTGCATTTGGCGAATTAGGTGTCAGAGCCATATATATTTACCTGATAAAATTTACATTAAATTGCTAGTACTACAAACAAAGCTAATTAGTCAAAGTCGATTAGCGACGAGAAAAGTTATCTTTATTTGATAGCCAGTCTTGGGCGGCCGTCTTTTGCTCACCTGTCTGCATGTCTTTAATACTAATCGTATTATCATCCAGCTCTTGCTGTGCAATGATGACTGTCAATGCCGCGCCTGACTTGTCTGCCTTCTTCATTTGCGCTTTTAGACTCGTGGCACTGGCCATCTTTACTCGTACGTCTGGACGAGTGTGACGTAAGTTCTGGGCATAGCTTATACCAGCACTATATACCTCAGGATGGGCCACAACGAATACATCACAAGCAGGTATGTCAGCAATCGGCGCAACCGCTTCTATCAGTAGCAATAAACGCTCAAGCCCCATCGCAAAACCAACACCAGGCTCAGATTTTACTGGTTTACTGCCATTTGTACCGATTGATTTTAACTGCCCTACTAGCCCATCATAACGACCACCAGCACAAACAGTGGCTTGGCTTCCAAGCTTATCTGTTACCCACTCAAATACCGTTTTATTATAATAATCAAGGCCACGTACTAAGTGCGGATTGATTTCAAAATCGATATTAAGCGCAGTCAGATAGGCTTTGACTTGCTCAAAATGCGCCACACTCTCTTCACCCAAAAAGTCAGCAAGCTTTGGCGCATCTGCCAATACTGCTTGCGTGCTCGCCTCTTTACTATCCAAGATACGTAAAGGGTTAGTCGTTAGACGACGTTTGCTGTCTTCGTCTAGCTGGTCTTTTTTATCAGTTAAATAGGCAACCAATGCTTCGCGATAAGCATGGCGCTCATCCAGCTCACCCAAACTGTTTAGTTGCAAACGCATCTCATTGTCAAGACCTAACTCTTGCCACATCAGATGAGTCATCGCAATCAGCTCAGCGTCAGCATCTGGTAGTGCACTACCGAAGCTCTCGACACCTAACTGATGAAACTGGCGATAGCGGCCTTTTTGTGGGCGCTCGTAGCGAAACATCGGACCGATGTACCAAAGCTTGGGCGTGTCACCACGTAGCAAGTTATGCTCAATAACTGCACGTACTGCTCCAGCTGTGCCTTCAGGACGCAACGCTAACGGCGTTGGCGGCTCAGACTTATCAGTAAAGCTGTACATTTCTTTTTCGACGATATCAGTCGCGCCGCCAATAGCGCGGGCAAAAAGATCCGTTTGTTCAACGATAGGCAAGCGAATATGCTCGTAACCGTACCTACCAAGTACATCAGCCAATATCGCTTCTAAATGCAGCCACTTTGCTGATTGGTCAGGCAAAATATCATTAAAACCTTTGATAGCTTTGATCATGGTACGGTCGTATCCTTAAATGTTTAACAGGTATTCTATTATTGCTTTCTATATACTTAAATAAGCGCTATATCTAATTGATGCTATGACGATATGGCCTAACGTATCAATCTATTCTATGGCTTATTTTACGCGAATGATTTCATTCTCACGTTTTTTCGCCAAGTCTTCTGCATGGGCGCGAACCATACTTTCGATCTCATCAACCAGATTGCCTGTATCGATAAGGTGGCTTTTTTCACCCATACGATAGACCAGTGATCTAGGGGCAGCACCAACGATGCCAATATCGGCCTCTTTTGCCTCTCCTGGACCATTCACCTTGCAGCCAATCACAGATAGGTTCATCGGTTCACGAATATCTTCTAGGCGTGACTCTAACGCTGTCATTACTTTAATCACATCAAACTCTTGACGCGAGCAGCTTGGACAGGCAATAAAGTTTACGCCGTTCGAACGAATATTAAGCGATTTTAAAATATCAAAACCGATCTTAATCTCTTCTTCAGGCTCAGCGGCTAATGAAATACGAATAGTATCGCCAATACCGTCTAACAATAATCCACCTAGCGCAATGGCAGATTTGACAGCGCCCGTACGGTAGACACCCGCTTCCGTCACGCCCAAATGTAATGGATTATCAATTTGCGCTGATATCAAGCGATAAGCATCCAATGTCAAAAACACGTTGCTGGCTTTGACAGATACTTTATATTGGTCAAAGTTAAGACGCTCTAAAATATCAATGTGGCGCATTGCCGACTCTAGCATTGCCTCGCCAGTTGGCTCAGTATACTTACGTTGTATGTCCTTTTCTAAAGAGCCAGCGTTGACGCCAATACGAATCGGGATATTATGGTACTTGGCACAAGCGACCACTTCACGTACCTTAGCATCGCTACCAATGTTACCGGGATTGATACGCAAACAATCAGCGCCCGCTTCAGCAACTGCCAAAGCAATTTTATGATCAAAATGCACATCAGCGATCAAAGGCACGCTTACCAGTTTGCGAATTTCACCGAAGGCTTTGACCGTATCCATCGTTGGCGTAGATACACGCATCAAATCTGCACCTGCTTCGACACAACGCTCGATTTGAGCGACCGTCGCTGCTACATCGCAGGTATCAGTGTTGGTCATGCTCTGTACGCTAATTGGTGCATCACCACCAACCGCGACATCACCGACATAGATTTTTTTGGTTAGACGACGATTAATAGGCGATAGCATTGACATACATAAATCCTTGAATCAAAAATAGAAAAGCCCTAGGCCTTTGTACATATAATATAAACTAACTAAATCAGCATACAAATATGCGCTTTATTCAAACACATGGATGCTTCATCCAAACACATGAGTGCTTTATTCAAATTTGGCGCTTATGCAACTGACTATGGTGCCAATTCAAAAGCGGCTTGCTTATCTGTTGCATACGTATCTAACGCAACTGGTTGTTGATTGAGCATCAAGCTAACATTGTCGATATTATCAATTTGCACATTAAACGGTGGTATACCTGACAAGTCATAATTACCTGCAGACTGAGAACCATTTATCAGACTGTTTCCAGAAGAGTCCGTAATACTAACCACAGCGTCGCTTGTCAATACAAGGTTTAGAGTAGCAGTAGTTTCAGCATCACCTAGATTCAATGCAGAGCCAGAAGCGCCCACACCGCTCGCATCGCTATTGATAGCGGCACCTTGAGCTTGTTCTATCGCTGACATGTCTTCCACAGCTGATACAGGCTCTTGGGTATTTTCTTTACTAGCGTTACTCACCATACGAAATAGAAATACCGCTAAGATAATCAATCCGATAACACCTATGATCAATAGAGGGTTAAAGCGGATACGGTTATGAGTATCACGCTGCAAAGTCCCCATTGGACGCAGTGGCGTATCAATATTGCTGGCTGACTTAGCCTTTAGCTCATTAGGATAGGCGGCATCGAAGCTACTAGCGATTTCCGCTGAATCTAAGCCCAAATATTTGGCATAGTTAATCGCAAAACCACGAGCAAACGCAGCCTGTGGTAGCTCAGCGAAGTTCTCATTCTCTAGCGCTTCTAGATGGCGCTTTAGAATGAACAGCTCGGCTGCCGCTGTTTCTAAAGTTACTTGCTTGTTTTTACGGGCTTGCTGCAGCACGGCACCAAATGATCCCTGAGCGTTAGATTGAGTGTTAGATGATGGGGTAATCATTTCCATGGTGCCTCTGGATTGTTAAGCCAAGTCTTAAGTTGTTTTGCTTCATCACTTAGCGGATAAGCGGATAAAAGCTGCTGTGCCAATTGCTGGCGCGTTGTTATATTATTTTGAGCTGCTGCAAGCTTGATACCTTGTAAGAGCAAGCGCGGACTAATACCCTGCCCCTGCACCAATATCAGCGTCTCATCATACAGTCTCTGTGCCTGCGGTACACGCTGTTGGTCGAGCAGCAAATCTACCAATTCGATATGAGCAATAATACTATTACGATTGCCATCGAGGGCGCGCAAAAATGCTTTTGAAGCGGCACTATTATCGCCTAATTGCAGATAAGTACGACCTAGGTTTTCTAGCGCGCCAATACGGCCTTCATAGCCTAGCGATGCGCCTGCAATTTCAAACTGTTCTGCTGCTTCACGATAGCGCTTTGTCTGTGACAAATACACGCCATAATTATTGTGTGCTTGTATGAAATCTTTATCTAGCGCGATTGCTTTTTTAAAATACTGATCGGCTTTGGCTAGATTAATACGGCTGCCTTCTTGCTGCAACAAAACGCCCATCATATCATAGGCTGGCGCATAACGGCTATCGGCAGCAAAGGCTTTTTCAAGCTGCTGCTGCGCGGTATCTAGCTCATTTTTTCGGATGTATTGCGCGGCAAGTGAGGTGCGCACACGGGCGATTTCCTGCTGATCTAGATTTCGATCATTACTAGCGCGCGTAGATGTTTGATAAGGAGAGTTGACTAGCAAATCATTAGTCGGCGTGCTCTGGCAGCCACTTAATACAAGGACGCCAAATACTGCCGACAGCACTGCACACTTTGGCAAAGCAGTTCGCGCCGTATTAATACTCGACTGCTGATAAAATTTAGAAAATGATTTTTGATATTTGAACTGACAAGAATTTTTAGAAGTCATCATAGCCGCCATCATAAAACTGTGATTCAATGCGTTCAATCTTCGAAGCATCAGTTTAATAGATTTAACCCCTATAAGTACAATTTAGTTGTTATTAAATGCCGCGTTCTGCAATCTTGGCAGTCATTGCTACATTTTATTACTATTGCGACAGACAAAAGACAGCTAAAACGCTATACCTGTTAGATATCGCGCTTATCCTCTAAAGAACTACTAAACACTTTCACGATCTTTGATGCTCTGCTGCCACGCGGCTGAGCGTCTGGTACGATCAGCAACTTGTCCAACCAACTGACCACAAGCGGCATCGATATCATCACCACGTGTTTGGCGAATCGTACAAACAAAACCAGCTTCGCTCAATATATTACTAAAAGCATGAATACGGTTATTGCTTGATTTATCGTATGGTGCATGTGGGAACGGGTTAAACGGAATAAGGTTAATCTTACTCGGCAATCCATCTAACAACGCAACCAATTGATGTGCATGCTCATCGCTATCATTGACCCCATCAAGCATCACATACTCAATCGTAACGTGTTTCTTATGACGCGGATTGACATCATAGACATAGTTTTTTGCCGCAGCGATCAGCTCTTCTAGCGGATATTTTTTGTTAATAGGTACTAGCTCATTACGCAGCTCATCATTTGGGGCATGTAATGAGATTGCCAATGCTACATCGATATCTTGCGCTAGCTGATACATTTTTGGGACGACACCAGAAGTCGACAATGTGACGCGCCGCTTTGACAATCCATAAGCATGATCGCTTAGCATAATTTCCATTGAACCTACTACAGGTTTATAGTTCAATAGCGGCTCACCCATGCCCATCATCACCACGTTGGTGACGTTATTTTCCCATAGGCTATGATCAACATTTTCTAAGCTTTCATTTTCATCTGTCATATATGACGCATTAGCGACCCATAACTGTCCGATAATCTCAGCCGCACTCAAGTCACGCTCAAACCCTTGTTTGCCTGTACTACAGAAACTACAGTCTAGTGCACAGCCTACTTGCGAAGACACGCATAATGTCTTGCGGCCATTTAACTTGCTATCATCTGCAGGGATAAGCACTGTCTCAACTAGCGAGCCACCAGAGACTTCAAATACCCACTTACGCGTACCATCATCACTGTATTGACGATGAATTACTTTGGGCGGTACCACACAAGCATTAAGCGACAATTTATCTCTTAATGACTTACTCAGATTGGTCATTTGCTCAAAATCTGTCACACCATGCTGATATATCCACTTAATCACTTGGGTGGAGCGGAATGGTTTTTCGCCAATACTCTTGAAGTAATCAGCCAGTTGCGCTTGCGTCATACCCAATAGATTGGTTTTGGCATGTGCCTCATCTACTAGCTTGATGCTATCAGTAATCTTAGCAGGTACGTGCTGAGTAGGTGCTTGAACAGTTGACATAATAGGTAACCTTTTTGCAGAAGCTTAAATAAGCGGTGCAATTGTTTATATGGGCTTTGCCATACATACATGAGTGCATGAGCAATCCGCTATGAGCGCAGTTTTTCGAACCGACAAAAACATGCTGATAAGGGATTGATAACGCTAAGTAAAATTAATAATGAGGTAAGTCATCGACAATTTCAATGAATAATAGCTAAAACGGCCTATACCCATAAGATATAAGCCGTCTCGCAAACCAATCATAAACAACCAGTGGTGTAAATAATTCGTCTATAGTCAATCAAGTATAAAACTCATACAGGTAAGACCAGTTTAAACCATAGCTGTCTTATTATAACAGCTACCTCAAACAAATCGAATGCCGTAAAAGTTTATAGCTGGTTTACTATATTAGCGTGTACGTGCACAAACTTCATCATCACTGAAAAAGTAGCTGATTTCACGTGCTGCTGATTCAGCTGAATCTGAACCATGTACTGCGTTTTCGTCGATGCTGCTAGCAAAATCAGCACGGATAGTGCCTTCAGCAGCTTCTTTTGGGTTAGTGGCACCCATGATTTCACGATGCTGAGCGATAGCGTTTTCGCCTTCTAGTACTGATACCAATACTGGACCTGACATCATGAAAGACTTTAGATCGTTGTAAAATGGACGCTCAGCATGCTCAGCATAAAAACCACCTGCTTTTTCATCATCAAGTTGTAGCATTTTAGCTGCAACGATTTTTAGACCAGCTTGTTCAAAACGGCTGTAGATAGCGCCAATGTGGTTGCCAGCAACTGCGTCAGGTTTGATGATAGATAAAGTACGTTCGTTAGCCATGAGAAGCTCCTAATAAATGATAAATTCAATAAAATATGAAAAATTAATGCGTTGTTTTAGCTTTAGCCACAATGTTGACTTGGACTGTTTTACACAACTCATGGTATATCAGTGTATAACCATAAGTGCCAACATTGGATTGCTGCCTATTATAATGATTAAGACCATAAATGATAGGGCTAATTTATGACCATACCTTGCATAAAAGTAAATTTATTGTGCATTAGTCGTTGATAATGCTATAAGTTCTAGCAAAAGCAAAAACCCCAACGCTTAGCATTGGGGTTTTTTTATTCATACTAAAAACTATTTAATTAAGTTTATAGTAAAGACTAAGCGTCGTACGGATCACGCAATACGATAGTCTCTTCACGATCAGGACCAGTTGAGATAATATCAACTGGGCAACCGATCAATGCTTCGATACGTTTGATGTATTTTTTAGCGTTTTCTGGAAGCTCATCATAGTTAGTGATACCAACAGTAGACTCGCTCCAGCCTTGCATCGTTTCATACTTAGGTGTAACTGACTCGTAGAATTCAGCATCATGCGCGCCTGCACACTCAGTTTCAGGTAGGTTATAACCCACACCGATTAGCAATTCTTCAAGACCATCTAGTACGTCAAGCTTGGTCAAGCAGATACCTGACATAGAGTTAAGTACTACTGCACGGCGTAATGCTTCAGCATCGAACCAACCACAGCGACGGGCACGGCCAGTCGTTGCACCAAATTCATGACCGACTTTGGCTAAGTGAGCACCAACATCATCGAACAATTCAGTTGGGAACGGACCACTACCAACGCGCGTGGTGTAGGCTTTAGTGATACCAAGCACGTAGTCTAAATACAATGGACCGATACCAGTACCAGTAGATACGCCGCCCGCTGTTACGCTTGAGCTGGTCACAAACGGATAAGTACCATGGTCGATATCAAGTAGCGTACCTTGAGCACCTTCAAACATTAAGTTTTTGCCAGCTAGACGTAATTGATTTAGGTCTTCAGTTACATCAGTAACCATGCCTTTAATCTCTTCTTTCCATTCTTGGCAAAGCTTTAACGTCTCATCAAAATCAATCGCTTCAACTTTATAATATTCAGTCAGTTGGAAGTTATGATATTCGATTAGGTTACGTAGCTTTTCTTCTAGATCGTCACGGAACAAATCAGCAAGTTTAATCGCACGGCGTGCTACTTTGTCTTCGTAGGCAGGACCAATGCCGCGACCTGTTGTACCGATTTTACCAGAACCGCGCTTGGCTTCGCGAGCTTGGTCAAGTGCCACGTGATAAGGCATGATTAGTGGGCAGTTAGGAGAGATACGTAGACGCTCACGTACTGGTACGTTGTTATCTTCTAGCTCTTTCATCTCTTTTAATAGTGCGTCAGGTGCTAACACTACACCATTACCGATAAAGCAAGTGACGCCTTCACGCAAGATACCTGATGGAATCAAATGCAAGACAGTGGTTTTGCCATCGACAACCAACGTGTGACCAGCATTATGACCGCCTTGGAAGCGGGCTACTGCTGAGGCTTTTTCGGTAAGTAAATCAACGATTTTACCCTTACCTTCGTCGCCCCATTGGCTACCCAAGACTACAACATTCTTACCCATGATCAATCCTTACCTTTATGTATTGAGGTGTGTGCAACAAAAGCTGAAAAATTAAAATGATTTTCTTAGCTATATCTTTTTATCTCAGTGATTTATGAAATAGAAACACTGAGATATCTAACGAATAATTTTGCGTTCTCGTAATCTGTACTGAATAATTTTGGTTACGTGCGCCGCCTGCGCCATTCAATAGCCTACTGTCAAATAGTTAAACAGTTTGTAGCCGCCATTGACTGTCATCAGATATGCTCAAACGATGCGTAACATCATCTGGACTATCCTGTGCATCTAACGGCATAGTAACGCGATAACCTTGCTGACGTAGACTTTCCACTTGCTGCAGTAGCGTCTGCATCTCATCTGTATTTGCATTGGTCAAAGCAGCAAAATCAATCAAGACAACGGTTGGCGCATCTAACTGTGTATGAGCCAGCAATCGGCTGACATCCATACTAAAGCCCGTAGCCGCGCGTAACGCTTGCGTCTGGCTTTGCATACCATCAAAACGACCACCACGTACGAGTGGCTGCGTTTCGCTATTGATATAACCATTGAAGACGATGCCAGTATGATAGTGATAACCTGATAGCTCAGTCACATCAATACTGACTGGGCACTGCCATTGGTCTTGTAGATGGTTTTTCAGACGCTGTAGCTCATCAATCGCCGTCACGATTTGACTGTCTTGCTGCGCTGCCTCTGATAATTTGGCTAATAGGTTTGCGATATCATGACCAAAGCGTGCCAATACATAAAAATCATCACCCATTGGCAAAGCGCGACAAACACGTTTGAGCTCTGGTAGGTTTTTATTGGCATATAAGTACATCAATTGCTCAGTATCACTGTCTGACAACTCAGCCAATTCAGCCAAACGTTTGAATATCGCCACGTGACCCAAATCGATATGAAGCGCTGCACTCATATTGAGTTTATTCACCATCGTAAATAGCACATCTATCAGCTCAATATCTGCCGCTAGTGAGGCACAGCCAAATATCTCAGCACCCAACTGTAGCGGCGTACGAGAGCCAAACAGACCTGATGGTAAAGTATGAATCACGTCACCGACGTAGCAATAGCGCGCAATACCTGTACCGCCCCAATGCGCATCTATGCGCAAAATTTGCGGGGTAATATCAGCGCGTACGCCCATTAGGCGACCCGTCAACTGATCGATAATCTTAAAGGTTTGACGTTTCAGATCTTCTGACGCATCGCTTAGCAATGATTCAGTAAACTCAATCATCGGTGGACAAACCAGCTGATAGCCGTGAGTGATAAGCTGCTCGATTAACTGATGTCTAAGCACTTCTTGCTTATGCGCATCTTCAAACAGGACATCAACCACCCCATCAGGCAGCAGCCAACCATTGGCAACATCACTGCCAAAGTTACTCAAATATGGCATGCGATTGGGTGCAGCACTGTTTTCGGCAGGCTGAGACACTGTTTCGTTGGTAGAATTTTGCTGGGCAGGTTTTGCAGAATCAGAACTAACAGACACAATAAATCCTTGTTTGGCGTATCGCTTACCAAAAACGCGGTACTGATGCGGTACTTAAAGGGTGATTTGCCGGGTATTGACGCTGTGTGTATTTATTTTTAACGCGCAACATCATTGACCCAATTATTTATAAACAAACCAGGTAACCGCAAAAGGGTGAATAATAAGTATAATTTAGAATGATAAGACGAGTATCTTTATGCGCTAAAAAATTGCAACAAATAATCAAGGCACTTTATGCTTTAGTTTAGCATAGCACTCAAGGTTCGCCTAGTGACAATTAGCCACAATCACTATCTAATTACAGTTCAATTGCTGCTTATTAGCTTAGCAGATATAACAGTCATCATTGATATATTTAGCTCAATATTGGGCAAATAGCCGAGAGGTTTATTTTTTGTTAACCATAAGATAATGAGCATGATTACGGCAGCGTCATCAACACAGACTCATGATACACTAACACATATTTTTATCTCGGAAGCCTTATGTCATCTGATTACCACCCAAACCCTGCCATCAACCAAACCAATGTCTTGGGCACCGCACTTGCCAGCTGTTGTTTCGATCCAATTACTGGCTATTATCGCAATGGTTTTTGCCATACTGGCAACCATGATGTTGGTCAACATACCGTCTGTGCCAAAATGACCAGCGAGTTTTTAAACTTCTCTGCCAGTCGCGGTAACGACCTGATTACCCCACTACCTGAATATAACTTTGCTGGTCTCAAACCTGGTGACTACTGGTGCATCTGTGCGCTACGTTGGGTTGAAGCATTGGACTTCGATATTGCACCGCAGATAAAGCTAGAAGCATGTCACGAAAGCCTATTGACATTGGTAGATATCGATACGCTAAAAAGCTATGCCCTATAGAAAGCTATGTCCTATAAATAGTACTGGCACACGATAAAACCGTTGCCGCGTTCACAGCATGTTTGGATTATTGAATTTTTTTATTATATGACAGGAAAGTATATGGAAAATGATAATAATCAATTGATTAAAAAAACAGCTCATATTGCGCCTGATTCCAATATGGATCATATCTACGCCAATATGAATGACAAGCATCTCTATTTAGATGATGATGATAGTTATATCTATGGGGATGTGGATGCCACTACTGAAGACACTATCGAGACCATGACGGTCTACGATCCTGACTCTGAACGCTATGAAGATATTGACTCATCAAGTGCAGGCGAAGTGGTCAATTGCTACGCTTACTCACGTAAAACAGGTGAGAAACTTAATAGAGTGGCGCTCAATGATGTGAGTCGTACGTTAGGTAATAATGGTCAATTTATTTGGCTTGGGCTATATGATCCAAGCTTAGAAACCATGGTCAAAGTAAAAGAAGCCTTTGACCTGCATGAGCTAGCGATTGAAGATGCCTTTGCTGATCACCAACGTGCCAAAGTCGAAAACTACGATAATGACATGGTTTTTGTGGTGCTACGGACGGCCAAGCTCGAAGACAATGTCATTCGTTACGGTACTACTGCGATATTTATGGGTAAGAACTACCTCATTACGATTCGCAATGGCCCGTCAAACTCTTATGCGCCTGTCCGTGAGCACTGCCATCGTCGCCCCGAAAAGCTGCGTATGGGGCCTATCTTTGTATTGCATGCTATCCTCGATTTTATCGTGGATAACTATATGCCGATTACTGATCGATTAGGCCGTTACTTGCGTGAGCAAGAACGCTATGTATTCACTTCTGAGTTTGATAAAGGCACGCTAAAAAACCTCTACGAGCTAAAGTCACAACTGGTACATATGCGTGCCATTATTTTACCTGTGCAAGACATCTGTAGCTTTTTTATCAATCATAAAAAAAGTGAGATTGTCTCTGGGTTCTCTCAAGCCGCTAAGCCTTACTTTCGTGATGTCAACGATCACCTGTTGCACTCACTAGATGCTATTAATGGTCTCAATGAAATGCTGAGTGTGGTGATGAACACCTATATGGCGATGGTCAATATGGGTCAGAATGAAGTGGTGCGTAAGCTCGCTGCATGGGCAGGTATTCTAGCAGTGCCGACAGCAATCGCTGGTATATATGGCATGAACTTTGATTTTATGCCTGAGTTGCATTGGAAGTATTCTTACCTTGTCATCATGGCCATTATTATCGCCCTGTGTAGCTATCTGTACTACAACTTCAAAAGACTGAAATGGTTGTAATACCAAATACTTGTCATAAAACTAAGCAGCATAAAAAAAGAGCAACCACTGGTCGCTCTTTTTTTATGCTGCTATCTTTTTATATTGCTATCTAACTGTTCACAACGACTATTCACGGCGATGCTTGGTATGGCTATCGGGCGCTTGAGCATTATCAGGCAACAGTGCTTTGACCGTTAGGTTTGCATGCTGCTTATCAAGATTATCCTCTGGACGACCAAATGTTTTTGCTGTCCAAGTCAGGATTACGATAGAGCCGCTTAGTAGCATGATGGCCACAGAAATTGTCGCCAGCAGCCATAAATGGAAATAATCTGACACTGCTTGTACATCAACCACCAAATGTCGCGACAAGGCCGTTATGGCAATAAATATCAAAAACTGTACTGGCAGACGGTGGGTTTTAAAGTAGATACCTATCATAGCCAGCAGCTCAAGGTAAATAAACAACATCAATATGTCTTTGAGATCCGCTGAACCCTTTTGGACAATATAAATAAACTCTTTCCCAGCGGTCCAAACGACAACCACACTGATTAGAAATAAAATAACGTAATGACAGACATCGACAAACTCTCTACCAATACCTTGTAGTCGCTCATGAACCCCTACGTTTTTTTTAGCCATGTTTAGGTCCTATCAACTGAAATGTGGTTGATTTAGCCTGAGTCTATGTGACCTCAGGCCCCTTATATATCGGCAATCAGTATTCGTATGACTCTCTTTTTAGTCGTTATTCAAACCCGCTGACTTTTCAGCAGCATCGACCGTTTGGCGAATAAGCGTGTTGATAGTCATTGGGCCAACACCGCCTGGTACTGGCGTATAAGCGCTAGCAATATTTTCCATACCTGTCATTTCGATATCACCAACACCGCCATCATCTGTCGGATGGAAACCTGCATCAACGACAACCGCTCCTGATTTGATCCACTCCGCTTTAATCAGCTCAGGTACGCCTACCGCACCAACCACGATATCTGCACGCTTAATATGCGCTGCCAAATCTTGAGTTCTTGAATGGCAGATCGTCACTGTACAGTTAGCATTCAATAGCATCATCGCCATTGGCTTACCTAAGATAGCACTGCGCCCTACGACGACTGCTTCTTTACCTGATAGCTCAATACTATGATGCTCTAACAAGTGCATGATGCCCTGCGGTGTACATGAGCCATAGGCTGACTGCTGCATCGCCATACGACCAAAACCAAGACAAGTCACGCCATCGACGTCTTTTGCTAAGTCAATCTGCTCAAAACAAGCACGTTCATCAATATGCTCAGGAACAGGGTGCTGTAGCAAAATGCCGTGTACATCTGGATTGCTATTTAACTCATCTATCTTTGCTATGAGCTGCTCAGTGGTCGTGGCACTTGGCATCTCAACGCGTATAGAGTCCATGCCAACACGCTTGCAAGCGTTGCCTTTCATACGAACATAAGTGGCAGAGGCTGGGTCGTCACCAACCAATATCGTCGCTAAGCTTGGGGTGCGGCCAGTCTTTTCCTTAATCGTATCTACGCGCGTGCGCAGATCCTGTTCTATTTGTTTGGCAAGTGCTTTGCCGTCCAAAACGGTAGCGGATTCTTGGGCAGTAGACATAGTAACTCCAATAGAGGGTACGATATAAAAAAATAAAGACAGCGCGCGCAAATACTTTGCATGCCTGTCCTTTGCTTCGTCAATCTTTGACTAAGAGTAATATTGTACCTGTGTACGCTACAAAATCCTAGCGTAAGATAAAGCCTGCACACTGATAATTTTTTATAATAAGTTAATTAAACCGTATTGCTTATATATAGGCAAATGTATCTTATGCTTTCAGTAAAAATAGTGTTGATTGGGGATGAATTTCTAAAAATAATCATTCATTGCCACTTTATTCGACCATCGAACCAAACACGCTATCAATCGACTGTATCGTTAGTTCAATCTCGTTTGGCGTAAGCGTAGGATGTACTAGAAACATGAGACTACTCTCTCCTAGCTGCTTTGCCATTGGCAATCTGATACTTGGACGCAACCCTGTATTATCAAAGGCCTTCTCCAAATAGACCTCTGACGCAGATCCAGAGAAGCAAGGCACACCTTGATTGTTAATTGCTTCAATAATGCGATCACGTGTCCAGCCATCAGGTAGATTATCGGACTGCACATAGACATATAACTTATAGTAAGCATGGTTCGTATTGGAGAACTGCGATAGTTGCTCTAGTCTCGGCACACAAAGGTAGCCTTTGAACTCCCACTTGCTACATGCCTCTAGTATGGTTTGCGCATTAACAGTCCGTTTGGCTGTCCACTCACTCATTTTATTCAGTTGAATACGTCCCAAGACACCTTGCATCTCAGTCATACGCCAATTGGTGCCAAAGCTCTCATGCAGCCAGTTGTATCCGGGTGATTGCTCCGTTTCATAGACTGCCGCATAGCTCTTACCATGATCCTTATACGCCCACATTTTTCGCCATAGTAGCTCGCTATCAGTGGTCACCATACCGCCCTCACCTCCTGTGGTCATAATCTTATCTTGGCAAAAACTCCATGCCCCAACATGACCAATACTGCCCACGCTTCGCCCTTTATATCGTGCGCCATGAGCTTGCGCACAATCTTCAATAACATCTAAGTCATGCTCATCTGCCAGTGCCATAATACTGTCCATATCACATGGCCAGCCAGCTAAATGGACACATACGATACCTTTCGTCTTATCGCTTAATACATCTGTGATGGTCTCAGCGGTGATATTGCCAGTTGCTTCATCGACATCTGCAAATATGGGCGTCGCACCTGCATTAACGATTGATGAAATACTAGCGATAAAGGTACGCGGTGTGACAATGACCTCATCACCGGCACCTATGTCGAGTGCTTGCAACGCAACATCCAATGCCAAGGTGCCATTACCCAGCGCTATTGCGTATTTACTACCCGTCCAGTCAGCAAACTCCCGTTCAAACTGACGACATTCTTCGCCTGTCCAATAATTAACTTTGTTAGATAATAGCACTCGACTGACAGCATCAGCTTCGTGTTGCGTAAATTTTGGCCAAGGTGAAAAAGGGGTATTTAGCATATGTTCCTCTATGGTACTTATGTCTAATGTTGTGTCACGCTCTACGATAAACTGCTCACTATATTATTAACCTTCTTATATCTCATGATTTTTCTAAAACCTAATGTCTTTTAATTAACAACTGTATTGCATTCAGCAAAAAGTACTTTTAAAGCATTTCTTCATTAATACTATTGCCCATAAATTTGCTCATAGTCGCTTCACCCTCAGCACTGATACCATCTTTAATAATAACTTTTTTTACCGTTTTAAATAAAATCTTGATATCCAACCACAACGACTGATTGTCCACATACCATGTATCCAGTGCAAACCTCTCATCCCACCCGATAGCATTGCGACCATTGACTTGAGCATACCCTGTAATACCTGGATGGACATCGTGTCGGCGCGCTTGTTCATCATTATATAAGGGCAGATACTCCATCAATAATGGTCGCGGACCCACTAGGCTCATATCGCCTTTTATGACATTCCAAAGCTCAGGCAACTCATCAAGGCTGGTGTTACGCAGCGCTTTACCAAACGATGTCAATCGTTCACTATCCTCCAAAGGGTTACCATGTGCGTCGATATCATCTTTCATGGAACGGAACTTTATCATCTCAAACGGTTTACCATACAGGCCTGGGCGAATCTGACGAAACAAAACAGGCGCACCAAGATTTTTGCTCACTTTATATGCAGTTACAGCATAGACAGGAGACAGCACTACTAACGCTGTCGTGGCCCCTACAATATCGAATAGTCGTTTTATCATCTGTTAAGCCTGCTCTACATGACATAGATAGAAATCCAAATATCCCTGCCATAGTTCTTTTTGTTCGAAGTGCTGAATCGCCCAAGCTCTTGCTTTGGTATATTTATCTTTAAAGTTGGTATCAGTGATTGCTTGCTTGATGGCTTTTGTCACGGTCACAGTGTCTTTTAACTGGAACTTTTGACCGCTGACGTCTTGTTTTACACTGTCTTTTACACCCACCACATCATAAGCAAACGTTGGCACACCGCAACTAGCCGCTTCGATAGCAACATTCCCAAAGCCTTCTCGGTAGCTTAAAAATAGATGCAAATCAGCACATTGGATTACCTCTTCTACCTTTGGATTGGCTGGTATATATACGCCCTTATCCTCTTTTACTATTTTATCCACGACTGCTTTTCCGATATCATCTTCGAAATCTCCGATAAACATAAAGTGAATATTCTCTGACTTCAGGCTTTCAGATATATCACCAATATCTTTTAGGCCTTTATCTTCACAAATTCTACCGACAACGCAAATTACAAAAGCGTCTACAGGCACTCCATACTGTCGCCTTAGCCTTTGTTTTTCCATTTGCTCTACCGGTCTGAGCACATCAATATCAACTCCATTAAACGAACCATGATCGATAACACACGCCTTATTTTTTTTGAGGAGATTCTCTGACAAGCAGACATTTACTAAAGAATCAGAAACGAATAGAACCTCATGAGAAAGACCAAAGCTGAGTTTATCAAGAGCCTGAAAAACGCGCCTCTTTATGCCTGAAAAGTTCTCGTAGGCTCGCCCCACGCTAAAGGCAACCCTTCTCTTTTGCATAGTGAGTGTGCTGGCTATACTTCCTAACAATAAAGCCTTTGGTGTTAAATAAACCACGATATCAAATCGCCTAGTAAACAGGTATCGAGTCAATAGCACTAACGAATTGGCATCTAGTAATACAGAAGGCTTACGCTGAAAATTTAAATCAACCACTTCTCCTAAATTACGAGATCGCAAAATATCTAGCTGATCCCTACTGCCGCCACAGATTAAGGTAATCTCAAAGTTTGAAGAGTCTCTAATATATTCAAGCTGATTGCGATATAACACATTAAAAGAAACGGCATCCGTCATAATAAAGCATATTTTTGGTTTCATTTAAGCACCTCAGCATTACTTCATTGATAAATTTATTCGGCAACCAAACCATTAACAACCGCTTGATGGCTTTCTTTGAGTTCCTCGGACATCGTTATTTTGTTTCTTTTATTGGCTATTTTTTGCAAGAGCCCTAGCGAGTCTAATAACCTTACTGTGCCTACTTTTACTTCTAACTTAGCCCTGTCGACGATATTGGTTTTTTTATACTCCCTATATGTCGTAAGACTATCTTTGTAGGATCGCACGATTTTTGCCAATGACAGATTGCCCTCTTCTCTATAGTAATAGAGCAAGTCTGGGAGCACGGCTAAGCGCAAATCCTGTTTGGATATAGCCCTGCACCACAGGTCATAATCCTCAGATCGTGGATAGCTCTCATTGTATCTATTACGCTCATACCAACTTTTCTTTGCCAAAATAGACGCATGGACAATGGGATATGCAGTCTCTACACTCTCAAATCCTGTATATAAATCGTCTACATGACGACAGCCGTATACCTTGTTTTGAGCATCAATAGATACTACGCCAGTCGATACCAAGTCGTAACTGGGATTGTTTTCTAAAAAGTTTATTTGAATCGCCAATCTATCTGGATGAATAAGGTCGTCAGCATCCATACGGGCAATATAATCGAATTTTGATTCATCAATAAGTTGGTTCAGACGAGCAGGCAGTTTCTTGTTGGCACCATCAGATATCACTCTTATTCTGCTATCGATCTTTTCAAACTGTTTGGCTATTGCTAGCGAGTTGTCTGTAGAACCATCATCTATCAAGATAAGCTCCCACAGCTCGTGTGTCTGCGTCCATATCGACTTTATAGCTGTCGCCAAATAAGCTTCAGCGTTATAGATAGGAATGCCAATTGAGATATAAGAGTGACTTTTCATCAGAACACCTCAAACATAGGATTGATAATATAAGGACTCAGATCGCTGAACCTTGATGTTGTCAATATAAAATACACAAGGAAGATAAACACACTGATGATATAAACATAGATGTTATTTATCTTTTTCAAAACCACAGGCAGTAATAAAACCAAAGTCCATGTGAAATACGAAACGATTCGTTGCGGGCCTGAAGCGCTAGTACCCAACAGCGCTAGCGGTATGACAAAAACTACGCCTGATGCGTAGAACATCAATAGCTGTTGAAAGTTCTTGTCTTTAATTTTATATACGTAGCTTGCAATCATGATGAAAAGCATAAGCACGGTATAAAATCCAAGTGTCAAAAACCCGCCTGACTCTTCAGATACTTTTGCATAATCTTCATATCTATCGTTAGTAGATGAAATATAAGATACGAGTAATCTACTAACGAATAACGACCCAAAAAACGTCGCAAGTATTTTATAAGCTGGCTTCACTCTCAAATTCACGATGAAATAAAATGGGATGATAAATAAAGCCGTGATATGAAAAAATGATGCAATAGCACATATCAATAAATAAGCAAAAAGCCGTTTCTCTAACAGATAAGGAATGGCTAAAGTAAACAGAGCCATTGCGATTCCTTGACGCAATCCATTGAATGAAAAGGTATAGATGCCTAGCGTAATAAACAAAAATACAGAGAGCCAATAGTTCACGCTGTATCTTCTGATAACTTTTAGATAACAATAAACGATAACAAAACTGGTAAGTATTAGTAGCCAAAAATAGTTATTTGTCACATGCAGTAATGAATACTCAAATAGCTGATAACCATACTCAATATCTTCATTGAATCTAAAGGACTCAGGACTCAATTGATTATTAAAATTTCTTGTGTAGTTTGCGGTGTCAGCACCCACTCGATAGCTACGAACACCTGCAAATAAAGTCAACGCAATCAAAGGCAGCCAAAAAGACGTACGATTTAGAGATTTTTTCTCTAGCACTATCCAAAAAACAATAAGACTGAGGACCATCAAGTATGGAAACATTAATTCCTCTTTAGACCGTCACTAAAGCATCTGTTTTGTTTAAAGCAAAGTATTAATTACTGTCTTTTGCTAAACGCTTTATCGACTAATACGTTCCATTTTTTCATTACCGTACCTGTATCATACTGTTGCGACTCTATAAATCCATTGTCTGCTAACTCTTGAGCAAGCGCTTCATTATTGATGAGCCTTTCTAAAGAGGCTGCAAATTCATGGATATTGTTGTCTTCGATCAATATACCTGTTTTATAGTTATCTATAATGTTTCGAGGGCCTGTTGGACAGTCAAATGCTATTACTGCCATTCGGGCTTGCATCGCTTCTAACAGCACCATCGGAAAACACTCTGTGAGCGAGCTCATAGCATATATTCGACTATCTAGCATCTTTCTTGTAATGTCAGGGATAGAGCAATGAATAGACATACTCGAGGCGAGGTCGTTCTTAGAAATTAACAACCTCAATGATTCGATGTAATCTATTTCTCCATCTCCATATATCTCAAGAGACCAATCTGGATACTTCTTTGCGATTTTCGACCAGCTCTCTATCAATCGCTCGAAGCCTTTGATACTAACAATACGCCCTGCGGTTATTATGGTTTTTCTACGTTTCGATAACTCAACAGGATAATTTTTGGACATACTTACTGGGTTAGGTATCACTATGGAATTATTTATCGAATACAAAGCTTTTTCCTCCTGACTTAAAAAAACATGTGTGTCATAAAATCTGCTGTAATAACTCTTTAACCTGCCTATTATATTTTTTTGCTCAGAAAAGCTAGAATGGTATTCTTTAATAGAATAAATATTGTTCGCTATTAACGGTATAAAATAATAATCATAGCTATAGTTTGTCATAACGATTACATCAGGACTTATTTCATTTAACCTTTTCCTGAGTTTAAAAAAATATTTACAAGCCATTGCTAAATTAGTAGCAGAAAATAGTGAAAGCGATTTATCAAATCTGCCACATATATCGTGATGTCTCATTTTTGAATCATAAAAAAAATATGGATTATTTTCCTCATTTTCACTGGTTATCAAGTGGATTTCATAGCCACACTCAACCCAATGATTAATACGGTGAGAAAGAACCCTTTCTATTCCTCCACTCTTGTATATTTGATCCGCTATAACACATATTTTTATAGTCGTCATTGATCACACACCTTTGCAGAATTAAGGCGAAACTCATAAGGTATATCAAAGTATTAGCTAAATACCTTTCTAAGAATACGTAAGTTGTTTTTTCCTATTATTTTCTTTATTTTACTTTTTCTAAGGCTGCTAGCATCGGCCCAAGAATTACTAAAATGATGAACGGCATAAGTATTGGCGCTTGATCTATCGTGATAATTGATATAGTCAAAAGGAGAAAGCTTGTCTTGTTCTAAAACGATAATATCCTCTCCCTCAAAGCTTAGCTTTTGATAGCGACCATTTTTCTTTAGCCCAATACCTTCAAGCAATCTCGTAAGCACTTGCACATTGGTACTTGTATCTAACTCTCCTGTGCTACTTATAAAGCTTCTAGCATGATAGCTGTCTAAGAATTGTTTGATAAACGCACTAGATTTTGGTGCAATAAGCGTGCTGGTTGCAATAAAGTTTAATTCTTCAAAACCGAAAGTCAGCTTACCTGTTTCTAATAGAGGCGCTAAATTTTTACGTATCTCTACATCTGTATCTAAATAAACACCGCCATGATTATAAAGAGCCAATAATCGCGCATAATCGCTAACGAAAGCATACTTTTCAGAGTCATAAGCCTCTCTAACATATTTGCAAATATCTATATTAAAGTTAGTCTCATTCCACTCTATAATTTCATACTCTGGTAGCTTTTTTTTCCAGCCTTCAATATATTCTAGAACCGAATCTGGCTTAGGCTTTTTACCAAACCAGCAGTAATGGACTTTTCTATTAATACTCATCACTCCATACTCCTTCAAAAAACCTAAACATTTAATACCAATAAAGACCAACTCTTGTTTTTCAAAAAACAGTTAGTAGATTTATTATTAATTAGAAACACCATCATTCTTGATAAATTCCTGACACTTATCTTTCATAGAGCTTCTTAGTTTTTTATAAAAAACAGGGTTTACTACTCTTGATTTTGAACTTATTTTTCCTTGTATATTAAAACTGTTACTCACTTTACCTGTAGACCGGTCGACATCTACACGATTGAATAAGTCCGCTAGACCATCTAGTCTGCATGAGTCCACAAAACTGTCGAAACCATTGATATAAATAACTGGTGTACCTAAAGCAAGGCATGGCAGCGCACAGTGTATACGTGACGTAACAACCAATCTTGCACGTGCGTATTTGTGTAAAAGCGCTTCTGCCATGGCAAATTTTTGCTCTTCTGTATATGTTTTTGCCGGTAACTCCTGTTTGATGTAATGTGCTTTTTTCAAAAACTCTCTGGTGAATATTTTTTTGATATATTTCTTTTTGAGATGCATATTAAAAACATCGCCATTGCAAGTCGCTCTTAACAATGATTTGATATCGTAGAAAATGCGCTGCTTATTTGGGAAGCCATATAATGGATCAACGATATAAATATCATTGCCACGTTCAGCGTCATCAACCTTGTAATTGTCTAACGTCAATGTCAGACAACCCGAAAAATAAGCATCAATGCCTTTTTCTTGTAGCAAATGCATTGTGAAATAATCTCGGCAACCGACAGGCTCATGATTTTTTAAAAAGTTAATGCCCTTATCATTCAACATATTAGGTGCAGCCGTGTTATTTACATGGAACGATATAAGCAACGGTCTTATATTTTTCGATGGCACCCAATTGGTTGTATTGTGTGTGAACCAACCATTCATAATCAGTTTGGCCTCGCTGTCTTGATACTCAGCAAGCTTTTCACGATTGATAAAACAATCGACTTGCGGCAAGAACTGCTTAGCAGCAAGGCTTTGAATATAGTCGCCAATATTGAAAGTCTTCTTGTTTTCGGCATACGTCATCAGACCATATTTCATCTAAATAGCCCTCTAATTTTTAAGTAGTTTTTGAATACTTTAGGAAAGGTCGCAATTATTATTCTTTTACTTTTTGCTGTTTTAGAATCCTTGTGAACAATCTCTGATAGCAGTGCAGATCTGAGTTTGTCTTCCAATTGTTGTGTGCTATGTTCATGACCTGCAAACTGGTATAAGTTATTCGTTTTTAGCAGTGCTAGCATAGGCTCCCAGTCATACCGAATACCTTCACTAACAAACCCTCCTTCCCATTTTTTCTCAATATCTGTATACAAGCCTTTGTCGACATTGAAACCAAAATCGTTGGGGTTGCAGCCAAATAGCGTTAAGGCAAAAATTGTTCGATAGCATTTTTCGCATTGATTGCAGTTAAGGCCGTTATTGAATTCAGAATAGCAAACGCGGAGGTTTATTTTTTTGTTGAGCCGTTTTGTGTTTTTGACTATCGACTCTACTTTAACAGTGCGATGCATGTGGTAGCAGTCATGCACTACATGCGTATTAGCCCATTTCACGCTATTATCAATCTCAGGCATAGACCCCCAAAACACCTTAAAATCTGGCGTATCTGTAGCAGCAATATATACCGTTTCGTAGCCCAGCTTGTGAGCCAAGGGAGCAACGGCACAGGTCAATGTCAATCCATGTTGCACCTTACCCCACCAGCCTCCTCCAGAGATGAGCTCTTTTACTCTATAAGAATAAAAATCACGGCAATTCATGGCGATATAGTGTTTTTGATTATGACGCAACAGAATCTCATCATTGACATTGCTTTTAGCAGTCTCCCACTGCTTGGTGTCCTTCAACGGAATGTCTGCTCCTTTTATGAGAATCAAGTCCAAATCATCTTGTTGATGATTAAAGTAAGAAGCATAAGCATCTACGCCACTACTAAATAACATCGCATCTTTTTTGATCTCAGTATGGTTGCGCTCTAATTGATTAAAAATAATATTAGATTCTTTATTTGCTATCTCTGGAAACTCTTCTATAAAAACTTTCTTAATCTCTAATACCGCTTGATAAAACTGCTCATCAAGTGAGTCGACCGTTATATTGAAACCAACGAACCAAGATATTGGCAAGATATTGGCTAATAATGGGATAATCAAAATACTATCTGGTACGTCTTCGACACTGATGTCATAGTCAATGAAAAAGGGTTCTTTAAAAAACTTTTTTATACTGTCTGAGACTTCATAGGAGTACAAAACCTCCTTTCCAGAATCTCTTAGTTTGATACTGTTAACTATAAAATCAGACATAATCATATCCCTATAAAAGTAAACCAAACCTAGGCATGCTTAGCCATTTCCTTAAACTTCAGATTACGTACCACAAGCTCTTGATAAGTACCGTAATCAATAATTTTTCCTTGTTCCATAAAATAGATGAGATCGCATTTTTCGACAGTTTTTAGGCGATGAGCAATCATGATGATGGTTTTTTGACCACTAAACTCATGAATGGCATCCATCACTATTTTTTCTGTAATACCGTCTAACGCACTGGTTGCTTCATCAAATACCAGAACTTCTGCCTCATGATAGAGTGCGCGTGCAATACCGATACGTTGACGCTGACCCCCTGACAACTGAACGCCGCGCTCGCCTACTTTTGTATTGATACCCTCTGGTAGCTGCGCCACTAATTCAGATAAGTTGGCTAAAATCAGTGCTCTATTTACTTTGGTCAATGCAATGTCTTTTTTGGGAATACCAAAAGCAATATTTTCTGCAATCGTCCCTTCACTCAAAAAAATACTTTGCGGTACAAACCCTAACAAGTCCTGCCATGCCCGCTTATTTGTAGCGGTAATACGAGTATCATCTATATACACGCTACCTTGTTGCGGTGTCAGTAGGCCAAGTAATAAATCTATCAGAGTAGACTTGCCAGAGCCTGATGAACCTACTAAGCCAATCACGCTATTCACGGGAATATCCATGTTGACGCCATTTACTGCCACTCTATGTTTACCTGGATAACTGAACTCAATGTCTTTTAAAACGATGCATTTTCTAAGATATATTGGTGTCGCTAATGAACCACTATCTATAGGTTTTTGACTGTTAAATGCGCGCTCTAAATCTTCTTTAACCGCTTCAAAAGCCGCTATATTTCCTTTAATTTGGGAGACACTAGAATAAATTTGCTGTAACGCAGGCAGCAATTTAAACGCGGCAAGTGCATAAACTGCCAAGATAGGTAAAACCTCTCCTAAATTACCAGCATGTAGCTTTATTAATAGCAATACCAAAGAAATCATCGCGCCAAAAGCTATAAGCTCTATGAAGTAGCGTGGTACTTGGCTAATAGCAATATTGGTGCCTTGAGCTTGTGCAAACACTTTGCCACTGTTTTGAAAGCTTTTTATAAAATCATGACTGCGATCCAGTAGTAATACGTCTTTAATACCGCCAAACCCTTCATTCATGAGCCTAAAACGTTCAGTAGAAATCTCTGACAATTTATCTCCGTTTGCAGCGAGTTTTTCACGAACCAAGCTATAGAGTAAAAAATATGCCAATGAAAATATAACCAATCCCAAAATAGCTATTAGAGGGTCGTAGATGACGATACTAATCGAGATAAAAGCGGCCAAAACGATCTTTGCATTCATCTGCACAAGCGGCTGCATGATTCCGATACTGATTCGTGCCGCCTCTGTAGATACTTGCTTAGTCAGCTGTGCGCTACTACTACTTGCATGGAACTGCCAGCTTTGTTGCATATAATATGTATATAAGAGATCGGCAATCTCTGTACCAATGCGAGCACCAAAAATCGATAACTTCCAAATAGTAAACATCGAGACTATAGTAGAAACCGTCAACATAACCAGAACGAAAAAACCGCTATAAAACAAAAAATCTGTTGGATTGTTTAAGCCAGATAGTTGGTACATCTCAGCAAAAAATGTATTCGTCTCTAAGATACTAATATCACCGACCAACGCCATGAATGGTGCTATAGAAGCAATCCCTAATAGCTCCGTAAAAGCCATCACGACTACTAGCACTTGTAATATATAAAATTGTTTTAACTGCTTATCTGTTAGCAGTGAAAACAGCTGTTTAATTACTTTTAACATGATTTATCCAACTACAACCTGTTTGATAAAAAAGCCAAATATCAAGGTACTCATGTTCTAATTCCTTGGAAGATATGATGCAGACCAGTCCTCTCACTACTATTTAACACCCTTACTTCATACCGCGACCACTCTCTAACCGACCACCTCTAACTGTTCTACATCTGACTCTGTGACATCGGTCTGGTCACCTTCTCGGTAGCCTTCGACAAAGATATTAAACTGTGTTTTCAACCATTCAATATCGTGCTGTTTTGATCTTTCGATAAATTCAAACAAGATAGCTTCGATATCTTTTAATGGAAAGCTGTGTTCCATTGCTTGCATAATGAGTGGATGAAACGTGGTCTCTATGTTGTCGGCACCAATGATTAACTCTTCATAGAGCTTTTCACCTGGTCTCAATCCAGTAAACACAATTTCGATATCACCATTAGGATTGCTCGCATCTTTCAGCTCGCACCCTGTCAAACGAATCATACGTTTTGCAAGGTCCACGATTTTGACGGATGCACCCATATCAAGCACAAATACCTCACCACCAAATGCCATGGCCCCTGCTTGAATAACCAAACTGGCCGCTTCCGGTATGGTCATAAAGTAGCGCGTGATGTCTGGATGAGTAATGGTAATCGGACCACCCTGCTCAATTTGTTTGGTAAAAAGTGGTACCACAGAGCCTGACGAACCCAAGACATTACCGAAGCGCACCATACTAAAACACGTATGACTGTTGCTTTGACTCAATCCTTGGCAGACGAGTTCGGCTAAGCGTTTGGAAGCTCCCATGACATTGGTCGGCCGCACTGCTTTGTCAGTAGAGATCAGTACAAACGTATCAACGTGAGCCTTTATCGCAGCACAGGCACAATGGTAGGTGCCTTTAGTATTGTTGATTGTGCCTTCAAATGGATTGGACTCGACAATCGGCACATGTTTGTATGCTGCAGCATGATAAATCGTTTTTATATGGTATTTTTCGAATATATTGATTAATTTTTTTTCGTTACTCACGCTTCCAATGATGCTAACAATCTCGATATTTTGATACTCAATATTACTCGCGATACCGCTAGCCACGAAGTTTCTAAGTTCCTGATCGATTGTGTACAAAGCATATTCAGATTGCTCGTATAACACCAAACATGCAGGTTTGTTTTTTATGATTTGTCTGCACAGCTCACTACCAATAGAACCCCCTGCCCCTGTCACGAGTACGTTTTTCCCCGTAATATTTTTTTGGAGGAGCTCAGCAACTGGCTCGACAGTCTCTCTTTCAAGCACATCCAATATATCAACTGGCCGTATATGGCTGACTGTTACGATCTCATCAGCAAGCTCTCGTAAGCTCGGTAAATCTTTTAATTTGACAGAAACGCCTGACAGGCTATCCATAATCTGTTTTTTACGACCACGGCTCATAGAAGGCATTGCCAAAATCACTTGTGCGACATTTAATTTTTCTATTAACCAAGGTAGCGCATGAGCGGCATATATTTTTTTACCATGTAAGTAAGCCCCTATCAGCTGCGGATCATCATCGATATATGCCACTACATTGTATTTATGAGAATGTCTCAAGCTCTCTAATAGCTCTCTACCAGCCGATCCTGCACCATAAATAATCACGTTATCGCAGCAACTATCTAGGCTACTTTGATTGTCTGGTTTCTGTAATCGATTCAGCAACCCGCGAATCATTAGCCGACTGTTCCATAACCAAATAAAGAATAAGAACAAAAATATGATTGGCGCTGAGCGCGGCATCATTGACACTGGGTTCACATAAATGATGAACTGATAAACGATAATAAGTAATAAAAACAACTGTAAGACTCGACCCATCGCCGCATCGAAAAACCCTCTAGAGGCGCCTCTATAAAAGCCAATCAAATATAAGCTGACGACAGCTATCAATGCATAAAAAGCTAATGCCGTAAGGCCGATTTGATCATCGACATAACCTTGACGCAATGCCAATGCCGCTACCAAGCAAAGGACAGCAACCGAAAAATCGATACCAAATAAGATAGAGCATTTCGCAAAGCGTGGTAAGGCTAATAAAAACAGCGTCATACGCTTCGACCATCGATTGATATCGCTTGGCGTTTGATAAGCATTGTTAGACTCTGTTTCTATAAACATAGGATCCACCTACTTAAGTTATGTCGCTCATTTGCCATGGACAGTAACTAACTACGAATTGTGTCCATAAGCATAATGGTAGTGATAGCTGTACCTGTTCAAGATACTTTGCTGTATGTCATTTAAGATGATGCCATCGACTTGTACGTTTGCTTTGCTCATCTGTTTAATGGCATAGATCAACTGACCCTCTACTGAATGATCAAATTTGGTGACGATCAGTACTTTGTCTGCGTGTTGTGCCAATACCATGGCGTCTGATGCAGCCAATATAGGCGGCGCATCGATAACGATATAGTCGTACTTCGTTTTGAGCGTTGCCATCAAATGATCGAACCTCTCTCCTATCAATAACGAAGTCGGGTTATGCGATGGTCGCCCCCGTGATATAAGGTCGATATGCTCCATACCAGTCGGCTGAATAAAGCTTTCAAGGTTTGACTTAACCATATCACTATCTAATCGAGGCTCATCGGCTGATAGAGAGCTATCTTTGTCTTGCAGTAAGTAATCTGTGAGACCATTGTCTGGATTTATACCAAACATTTTGTGCAGCTCACCTAAACGCATATCTCCATCGATAATCAGTATTTTCTTATTAAGCTGTGCAAATACTTCAGATAAATTGGCCGTAATAAAAGACTTACCGACACCTGGGCTTTCTCCGGTGATTAATATGGTCTGAGCAGATTTTTCATCTGACGCCTTCGTCGTTTTACCGAACAAAAGGTTTGTCCGTAAATTTTTAATTGCTTCATAGCTCAAGCCATTGTGATCAACGTGCGCAAGCATCCGACCAGTATTTTTTTTGTTCCTACCTATCTTAGATATCGAGGACGAACGTGGAATCGTTGCAATAACAGGAATCCCCGTTTTAGACTCTAGATGTTCTGGGTCTTTTACGACATTTCTAATTAAGTTTCTGATTAAAACCAGCATTACCCCAAGTACAGTACCTACAAGTAGCGCCAGCAGCATAATTTGGAATTTGTTTGGTGCAATGGCATCGAAGGTACTGGTCGGTCGATCTAGAATACGGGCATAACCAACCTGACCAGCTCTAACGATTTTTAGTTGCTCATAATTTTTGAGCAGCGTGAGGTAAATCTCTCTATTAATGGCTGTATCTTCTGATAGCTTTAAGAACTCTCGCTGTATTTCAGGCAGTCCAGCAACGGTGCTACCTATCGCTCCTATTCGACTGTTGAGGATTTTTAATTGCTCATTTATCTGGATAACGAGTGGGTGCTCATTGGTATAGTAAGTCGTTAGATCTGCTCTCTTTAATTTGAGATCATTGAGCTGCTCATCGATTCGAGACTTTTCATTCAGTAACAGCTCAGCTTCTTTACCTACATCGATGGTGCCATGTTTTTTACGAAACTCATTGAACTGAGCTTCAGAGGTGTCTAATTTTTCTTTTAATGCTGGAATCTGCGTTTCCATAAAAGCTAATGTTTTGGTCGTTTCTTCCGTACCACGAGATTGATTTTGGTCGATATAAGACTGGACTATCTGATCAAGTGTGGTCGTGATTTGCTGTTGGTTTGTGCCTGTCATCGACAGCTGAATAATATTGGTTTTATCGCCTTTTTCTTCCACAGACAATGCGCTATTAATCGCATCTGTCGTGGTCTTTAAAGTCTGCTTAGTGATGCCAATAGGATAACCGTCTGTAGGTAGCTCAGTCACCGTAATATTAATCTCACCGTTTACCCCGTTGAACTGATGCGGCTGACCCAATTGTCCTTTGAAATCATCTAGTCCATTGCTCAGGACAAATCCTGTGTCAGACTGTGATAGCATAAAAGACTGGTTTAAATACGTTGGTGACACATCGAACTGATTGATTTGTACGGATCCGTTTTTTGTACTCAAAGACACACCGTCATTTGTGTTCAACTGAGTGTTAATTCTGTCGTTTGTTATTTTATCGAGATAGCCAATATTAGGATCGGTCAGTTTGATGTCTAGATGTAGCATATCGACGACTGGCTCTAGTATCATCCGAGACCGTATGAGCTCGGCTTCTGCTTCAGCTTTGCTCGCTTCTTCTCCGACCAACTCTGAGATATTTGCACCAAGCGCATCGACTCCTTGGGAGTTTTCTTCAATTTGAATCAGCGCATCAGATTTGAAGATTGGATTAATATAGCGTGTATAAAAAAATCCTATTAAGAGTCCGATTGCTGCCATGAGCGCTATGACTTTCCAGCCACGTAACAAAACCAAAACCAGCGCCGTTAAGTCGATGTTGTCATTGTCGTTGTCACCCTTAGGTGTCGATAGGTCTTTTGAATCTATATTATTCATAACCATATACCCATTATTCAATGTTAATCGCTTAATAGCTTCCGCTTAGCTCCAAAACCCTAACTGCCCTTGACTGCCCTTGACTGCCCTTGACTATAGTTAGATTGCTCCCTGCCTTATCGCACCTTATAAAATCTATCACTCTACTTTTTATTCTTATCTCACTTAATGTCAGTATTAAAACTCAAAGCACATCCAGTATTTTCACTAGCTATCATTTATAACCCTGATATCACGTTGATGGCAGAGGTTGATGGTAGTATCGCGCTAATCACACGATTCCAGCGTGCCAAGCCTGTTGGATCTACATAAAGAATGTCATTGGCTTGCATATCAAAGCGACTGGCTAATGCCAAGCTTGTGATGCTCTGCATGTCGACGTAATAAATATTGGTGTACTGGTACTGAGGGTTGTCGCGCACGATATATACTTTTGCTGCATTAGCTGTATTGGAATTTAGTCCATTTGACTCGCCCAATACATGCGCTAAGCTCAGCCCCTGTTCTGGAATCGCCACTGGCTCAATTTTGCCAAATTCACCCAATACGTAGACCTTATTGCGGCTTTGGCTATTGACGTGAATAGAGTCGCCATCCCGCAGATAGATTTGATTGGCGGACAGTCCCATTTTGTGTAGTGACTGCACTCCTAAGCGATAGCTGTTGCCGTGACGATTTAACACAATGTTATTCGAATCGCCAGTCTCAGTAGTACCACCTGCCATAGAAATAGCGCCATATACCGACACCGGCACATCAGCAATAGCAAACTCACCAGACTGCTTCACCGCCCCATCTACGAAAAACTTGCTACCACGGTAATTAATAATTTTGACTTGAGGGTCTGAGTACTTGAGATAGCGCTGTAGTTTGCTTTGCAACGTAGCGGTGAACTGCGGCACGCTCAGCCCACTGGCTTGAACTCTGCCTATCAATGGAAACTGTATATACCCTTGTTGATCTACCGTTAAGCTAGCAGTGGACGCATTAATATCCGGATAATTGGTAAGGATGATATTCAGCATATCCCCTTTTGCAATGTCGTAATTGACTCGTCCAGAGGTTTTGATTAAATGAGCGAGATCTTGAGTCACAATAGGCGGTGCTGTACGCGGTAAAGTTGCCAGACTTAAAGGCTGGATATGAAATTGAAGGCCGTTTTCTGCGGTAAAGGTGCCAGATTCAGGAAGATTTCCTGACTGAAGTCCTGAGTTGATCGTACAGCCACTAAACAACCCCATTAGAAATAAGCAAAATATGCTCATTACCAAGAAGCGTTTGTGTACAAAAATGAAATATTTATTAACCATAACAGTTACTCATATTTATATTTGTGAATCAAACCAATAAACCTCAACACAGTATTTATATTCGTAAAAAAGAATATATTTAATAAATATACACCTAAACTATATTCAGTGCAATACATATAATCTGTTATAAAATGATTAAGTGACTATTTTGCAATTTCTCATCAAGCCCTTTATTTACGGCTAATTACGAAAATTCATATCAATTTTTAAGTTGCTGAGCGATAAAAAAATGCAAGTGAAAACAGCTTCGTAATAAGTAAATTTTTTATTTTTAATTTGAAAAATTTCAACTTAATGAAGGATTATTTCAGTTGCATTTATGATTGGAACTGACCTTTTAATACCGAAATAGTGTAAGTGTTTGTATCTATGTATTAACTTATATAGTTAGTCACTAAGAGTCTTGGAGTCTATATTTCTTATACAACTAATAAACTTTTATTGATTGACCCCATGTTTGTTCATGCATTAATAACCAGTAAGGTATTGGTTTACGTGCTAAATTTGTTAAAATAGCGTAGAATAGTCAATCCAATTTTTTACATTGAGAAATGTAAACCCACCGACTCAAGGATATTATGATGAAAGATGAAAAATTACAGAAAGCACTCGCCCGTATGGGACTTGGTTCACGCCGTCAAATGGAAGAAGTGATCAAAGCTGGTCGCGTAACGGTCAATAATGGTCCTGCGACTATTGGTGATCGCGTCTCACAAGGTGATGAGATTCGCGTTGATGGCCGTCAGATTAAATATACCTCTGAAAACGAGAAACGTCGCCGTGTTATCGCTTACTATAAGCCTGAAGGCGAAGTTTGCTCGGCTAAAGATCCAGAAGGTCGCCCGACTGTTTTTGAACGTTTGCCAAAACTGACTCATGATCGCTGGGTGATGGTCGGACGTTTGGATATTAACTCAACGGGTCTGTTGCTGTTTACCAATGATGGTGAAATGGCGCATCGCTTGATGCATCCATCTAGTGAAGTCACTCGTGAATATGCGGTGCGTGTATTGGGTAAAGTAACGCCTGATATCGCCCGTGCATTGACCGCTGGCGTTATGCTAGAAGATGGCCTTGCAAAATTTGAAGACATCAAAGAAGGCGGCGGAGAAGGCGTCAACAAGTGGTATCACGTCCAGTTAAAAGAAGGCCGTAACCGCGAAGTACGTCGTCTGTTTGAATCACAAGGTCTAAAAGTTAGTCGTCTACTACGTACACGTTATGGCACGATTGTTCTACCAAAAGAGCTACGTACTGGTCGTTTCTTAGAGCTTGATAAAAAAGAAATCAATACGTTGACGGATTTGGTCAGCTTACGCCCACGTTATGGCACGGGTCTACATGGCGCAGCCAAAGAAAAACAAGAACGTATCAGAAACAAGCCGCTTAAAGCGCGGCGCTCTGATACTCGTAGCGACAACCGTAACAGTAGCGCGAAACCTAAAAGTAGTGCCAGTCCTGCCAGCCGCGGTACACGCAATACCCGTGATCGCAACGATAAGCGCTAGTTGATTTTGTTTAACACTATTCTAAAACTTTGATAGATTTGGAATGAATAAAAAGCGGTCAATGATAAATAGTCATTGACCGCTTTTTTATGTTTGGTTTTTATAGCTTATAGCCACTCATGGCAAATATCGCACTTTAGCTATCATGACTACTAATATAGTGTTTCATAACTCGTAGATCTTGTAGCTGCTGCTCATCCATTTGTGCAAGCAGTATATCTAAACGCTGCTCAATACTATCTAAAACACTCTGCAATAACTCACTAGCTTCTAACCTCTTTTCCCTATTCTCATTATTGGCATTTATATTTGTTAACTGATAATGAGTGGCTAGCATTTCGGGTAACCGTGTTTGTAGCATTTTATTTAATACAAACTGCGCTTCTGTTATCGCTGGTGTTTTATGTTGAGCGTGTATGGCTGCTTGATAGGTTTGATAACTGCTTACTTTTTCATCGATACGTTTTAACTGGCGCAGTTTCTGCTCAGGCAATGTTTTTAAGTGCTGTTTATTTAACGTTAACTGCTGCAAGCTTAATGTGGCTAATGACAAGGGCGCATCGTAATCCTGATAAGTGAGTACACCAGGTGAGATACCAACGGCTTTATGAAAAGCCTGCCAGCCTTTTCTACCTAGATAAAAGGTAGTGACGGTCGTTACAATGCCGATGCCTATTAAGATACTCATATACGCTTGCTCTTTACCCTTTCACCATTCAACTTTGTATTTATAGCTTAATGTCTTCAGCGCTCACACTTTCACCAGTTGGGCTTTCAATCGCTTGGATGTTTATATTACTGCTCGCATCACTACTGACATTGCTATCAGGCGTTTGAAACTCTGTGTTACTAGCAGGATTGTCAAAACGTTTTTGGAGATAGCGATTGGTCGCGAGTAGCTTTTGACCGTCTTGATGATATGACGCGTTGAGCAGGTCATCGAACTGTGTGTTAATTGTCTTAAGCACGTCTAACAACGCTTCTTTGCCCGTGACATTAGAGTGTTTAATTTTGGTAGTGTCAGCAAGCGAGTTCTCCGTCACATCTAAATCATGCAAGCGTCTATAATCAGCTACAGCAAGTGGTACGTGCCTATCCATTAGGTTTTGAATCATAATATAAGTTTCATTGACGGTGTCTTTGTCATCAATCTTGCCATCGTTATTGGTATCGCCATATATGACGCGCAGCTTTTCACCCTTTGTATTGATTTGCTCCAAAGCAGTTTTAACTTCAACGGGTAGGCTTTTTTCAGGTATATAACCCAGTTGCGGCATCGCCTTATACTCGAGCATTTTGGGTGCTGTGACTTTCTTAATGCCACGATAGCCTAGATATAACCCAGCCGCTGGCAACAGCCCATACAAAACAAACATTACGAACATCGCAGTCATTTGGGTCATCATATTGTCCTTATTGCTTATCAGAATGTCGTGGCAAATTTCTTATGGTTGTTATTATTAAACAAAAAAATAAGGCTCTATTAAAGCCCTATATTGTTATGCAGTGGGTCGATTGTGTCTTTTGATAATACCTAATCTTTGCGGGTGTACGAGAGAAAGTATCATCAAAGAACGTTTAACTTTGCGTACGGCTCTTAACATAACGATGGGTTGAGGCAAGGCGGTTCAAAACTGTCTGATGCAATTCATCCAATAATTCGTCAAGTTCATAATCAATCTCTAAGAACAAATCTGTCAGCATATCACCGGCGGTCATTTTGCCTTGCACCATGTTGTTTTTGGTACGATGCGGGCTGAATCTCTGCAACTGCTCATAATGATGTAGCGCTTCAGGGATACTCTCGGACACAAGCTTGTCTATAACAAACTGACGCTCGTTGTGTTGCTGCTGTTGCTGTTCGTTCAGCTCACTACTCCACTCACGATAACGCTTTAGCTTGCCGTTAATACGGTCTAATATCGCAACGGCTTCGATAGGCATGGCATTTAGGGTGGCTTCATCAACCACGTCAACAAGCTCAGTCATAATCGGACAACGTCCATGTTTGAGATACCATAGGGTATCTGGGTCAAAAGGTGGTCTGTTGGTCGGGCGCATTTGGGCACGGTTGGTCATATAACGATCGGTCAAAGGCGTTGATGACTGGCTATCATTGACCTGAGCCAATGCATCACATATACGGCTTACACGCTCAGGCGGCGTAAGCGTAGAGCGCTCTCGTGTGACTTGGTTACTAGTGTTATGACTTCTACTATTTTCTTCGATGTTGACACTATCTTCTTGGTCATAAGCGCTCATCTCCTGAGCGTTTTTGGCTGCCATTGACGGTAGGTCATCTGGGGTCTGTCCAAATGACTTTAGCATTCTTGTCAAACTTACTACCATGACTCGCTCTACCCTTCGTCTAGTAACTACGCATCGTGCGCTATTGCATACCGCTATTCAATAGCGTATCTTAACAGCTTTTTTTGACCCTGCCAGTAGGCAAAGTGTCAATATCTCTACATCCTAAGTGTGTCTACCCTTTACATATTAAGTATTTTGTTATGAATGCGACCGATTATACCTCCGGTTTTTTACTCGGCCTATCGCTTATCTTAGCGATTGGGTCACAGAATGCTTTTGTACTAAAACAAGGCATCAAGCGCGAACATATCTTTTTTATCTGCTTGTTTTGTGCCATTAGTGATGCGCTGCTGATCTCGGCAGGCGTTGCTGGTTTTGGGGCCGTGACTGCTCGCTACCCCCATGCTGTAGACATAGCCAGACTGGCAGGCGCTCTATTCTTACTGGTCTACGGCCTACAAAGCTTGTATGCCAGTATCAGACGATCACATGCAATGACTGTCGACGGTCAAGTGGTGACGAGCCTAAAAAAAGCGCTATTACTATGCTTTGGTTTTACTTGGCTCAACCCACATGTTTATCTAGATACCTTAGTGCTTGTTGGTATGGTTTCAACTGGTGCAAGCAGCAAGCTTACTTTCGCAGCTGGCGCAGTTAGCGCCTCGTTCTTTTTCTTTTTTGCGCTTGGTTACGGTGCGCGATTACTCAAACCTTTATTCGCCAAACCTAAAGCTTGGAACATACTAGATGCATTGGTAGGGTTATTGATGCTGTATTTAGCTTGGCATTTATATCAAAGTTAATCTAACCGCTAAGGTGGCATTTACAAAAAAACCAAACACGCTGAAACGTATTTGGTTTTCGATCTTTTTAGACAATACAAATTACTAGCAATGCTAATTATTTACGATGCTTTTTTACGCTTTTTAGGCTTCACAAGCGACATGTTCAAAAAATGCTCAAGCGAATCATCAAGAACATCTAACCAAGGCTCTGGCAACTCAGGGGATAATGTACCCGTCAAAGTCGAACGATAGCCTTTCTCTCTAAATGTCATAATATTGTCGGTTTTATCTTCTTGCCATTCTTTTAAGATATCACCTTGCTTTTCTACCGCAAACTCTGGGTAATCTGTCGCATTGGTCAAATCACGAATATAAGCTGCCTGAAAGTCAATCGAATCGCTAACTGTGACACATTTAGCATAGGTTGCTACCCATTCTTGCTCATCTGCTGTCCGTGTTGCCAAGTCAGGAACGTCAATATCGCCCATGATAACGTCACGTGCATACCATGCTTGTGCATCAAACATATTAAAGGTGAAATACTGATCCTGCATACCTAAATAAATAAGCTTAGGGTTGGGCTGCCAGAAGATACCTTTGTAAAGATTTTCTGGATACAGACAGTTATGCGTTTGCAAGCGCAACTCATCTGGCATAAATGGGAAATGGAACAAATAACCAGTACACATGATAATAGCGTCGAACTTTCGACTCGTGCCGTCAGCAAAGTGTGCAACATCACCTTCAAAATGAGTGACCAAAGGAATCTCTTTAATACCTTCTGGCCAGTCATAACCTAGGGCTTGTGTACGATAGCTAATGGTTACTGATTTTGTGCCATACTTATAACACTGCGTACCAATATCTTCGGCTGAATAACTACTACCAATCAGTAGAATGTCTTTATTTTTAAACTCTAGTGCGTCACGGAAATCATGAGCATGCAAGATACGACCTGAGAAAGTCTCTAAACCTTCAAAATATGGCATATTTGGCGTTGAAAAATGACCAGTCGCTACTACGACATAATCAAATTCTTCGACTTCTTGCTCATTAGTTTTATGATTCATCACCGTCACGGTGAATTTTTGTGTGTCATCGTCAAACGATACCCAACGTACAGGGCATTCGAAACGGATGTATTTTTGGATATCTTGCTTATCGATACGCCCCATAATGTAGTCTTTTAACACTTCACGTGGTGGGTATGAAGGGATGGCTTCACCAAAATGTTCATCAAATGAATAATCGGCAAACTCTAAACACTCTTTTGGACCATTAGACCACAAATAACGGTACATACTACCGTGGACGGGTTCACCATTTCTATCTAAACCAGTGCGCCAACTATAGTTCCACATACCGCCGATAGCATTCTGTTTTTCATAACAAACTATCTCAGGTAAGTCGGTTGCACCAGCCAATCGAGCCGCTTCAAAAGCGCGTAATTGTGCCAAACCACTTGGACCTGCCCCTAAAATAGCAATTCTTTTGTTACTCAAAATTAACTCCTATGATATTAGTTGTCCTTATACCTTAACATATTTTTATAATAGGCGTTTTTTCTAGATACTTTTGGTGATTGATACCATTATTTTAGACACAGCTATCTATAAAAATCGCTTTTAGCCATTTTTATAGAATACTTGTTTATAGAGTAGTTAGAAGTTGTGAGACGTTTTAGAAGTTTTTTAGCTGATAGTATAAGCAAGCTGTAAGCTTTCTAGATAACCCAAAACTGAGGAGTAACGCTAGATAAAATCGCCAACAGTACAGGTAACCAATATTGTCATCAAACTAAACTAGGGAATAAAGTACGCAGACCATTAACGATAATCTCGATAGAAACGGCTGCCAATAGCATACCCATAATTCGGCTCATGATGTTCAAGCCAGTATCGCCTAGTAAGCGACTGATTCGACCTGCCGCCATCAATGCCAAATAGCAAAACAGACTGATAAACAAACCAGCAATCAAGATGGCAGATACCTGCAAAATACCTGATACTTGTGAAGAATAAATGATAACCGTAGAGATACCACCAGGCCCAATCATCATTGGAATCGCAAGGGGAACCACGGCAGCTGCCATCGAGACTGGCGCATCTTTCACATGATCAACATCGAAATTCTCTTGATCAGGTTTAACTGGATTACCTTCACCATTCATCATATTTAGCGCAATTAAAAACACCAATATACCGCCTGCCAATTGGAACGAGCCGATAGAAATACCAAGGGTTTTTAGTAACGTCTCACCTGCAATCGTAAAAAAGCTGATGGTGATGAAAATAGTCAGACAAGCAACGCGTGCGACCTTACGTCGATTGTTCATCGAATAGCCGCGAGTCAAATCTAAAAATAACGTCAATGCGCTAAATGGATTGATCAATACCATAAAGGCTAGGATTATCTTGATAATTTCAGTATTCACTGAGCGCTCGCTTGTCTATTGATACAACTGCTGAAAAAAGTCAGGCCATCGTGCGAGTGCAACGATGACCCAGTATCTGACTGAAACAATATCTGATTAAAAATAGCATTGTAGCTTATATTGTAGCATAGGCAGATAAGCTAATAAAATCATTAACTTTGCGCCGTTACGCCTACACGTCACCTTTGTAAAGCTTCCATGTAAAAACAAGCATTTAACAGGTTGTTAGTACAAGCTATCGGTACAAATTGCCATTTTATCAAATCAGTGAGAGCCCTTATCATAAAGTCGAGCGTATATAACCCTGTTCGCCTTTAGTACATCTGTACTTATGCACTAAAATCTAGCCCAATATCCAAAGCAGTCGTACTATGCGTCAAATAACCCATCGCGATAAAATCAACCCCCGTACTTGCTGCCGCTTGTACCGTTTCAGGCGTAATACCACCTGAGGCTTCAGTCTTTGCGCGACCCTGACACATAGCAACTGCTTGCGACAACGTTTCAGGCGACATATTGTCTAATAATACTAAATTCACACCTGCATCCAACGCTTGCTCTAATTGCTCTAGCGTATCGACTTCGACCTCGATAGGAATTAAGTGCCCAGCAAATTGCTGTGCTTGCTGAATGGCTGTTTTTATATCACCAGCAATGGCGATATGATTGTCTTTAATTAAAATCGCATCATCCAATCCCAAGCGATGATTACGTCCGCCGCCGCAGCGTACGGCGTACTTTTGTACGATACGTAAGCCTGGAATGGTCTTGCGTGTACAAGTGATTTGCGCAGGAAACTCTGCCACGCTATCGACAATTTGACGGGTCGCGGTCGCAATACCGCTAAGATGGGTCATAAAGTTCAGTGCCGTACGTTCTGCTGTCAACAAGTGACGCGCGTTACCTTTTACGGTCGCTAACACTGCACCAGCCTCTACTGTTTCGCCATCCTGTACTTGCGCCACAAACTCAATCTGTGCATCGACTAAGGCAAAAGACAAACGTGCCAAATCGATACCACATATTACTCCTGCTTGCCGCGCCTTGATCTGTAGCTGCGCTTGCCTATCGACTGGGATAGTAGCTTGCGACGTTACATCACCACGCCTACCCAAGTCTTCAGTTAGTGCATTCTCAACTAATGGCTTAAGCAATATGTTATCCAATGCTGGCTCTTGTTCAATTGTCATTTTTGACCCTTATCTAGGCATGATATTGATAGAAACTGCTCATCATTTAAACTCAAAATGAGCATAAATATAGCGTAAAGTTGGTAGCCCTGCAAGGGCAGGTGACAAATTTTTCGTTTTACTAGCCATTTCAAGTACGAGAGATTATTGGATGCTCATCATTATTTGTACCCGCTTACTTGCGTTTGGGAAGCTTGCTATCCATCAGTAAACTCTGTAATTCGATATCATGGCGGAAGCGATATAGCTTGGCAGGACGACCGCGCTGAGCAGTACTACTCTCTCCTGTCTCCATCACTAGATTTTGCGAATCGAGCAACCGACGAAAATTTTGCTTGTGCAAACGCACGCCTGATAGTGCTTCAACACTCTGCTGCAACTGCGATAAGGTAAAGACGTCTGGCATCAGCCCAAAAATAAGCGGTCTATATTCAATCTTCGCGCGCAGTCTTGAGATAGCAGTAGCAATCACGCGTCGGTGATCGTAATACATTGGTACACCTATGCGTTGTGACCAGTCCTCTGGCAAAGCAACAGCCTGATAATTGGGCGGATAGTTAGGTGCTTCGGGTATCAGACCTGCTTCATAAAGCATTTCATAACGTAGTAATACATGCTCTGCAATCCATTCTCCACTTTCATTATCGTGCTCATTGACTGATTGACTGTCAGTGAGTTTGCCACTTGCTAAAAACGGTTCGTCCAGCCCCCAACATAAGCCAATGCGCTGACGCCTGCGCTGTTGAACGATTGAGTCGTTTGCAGTATTGGCCCATTCAAGCAGCGCAGGCACGATAAAGTCCATAATAATACTGGGCATACCATCCAGATGATTTTCCCACGGGAAATAGTCATACCAATCCCGCCAGAGTGCTTTGCTTTGGAGTGCCTGCGTTTGCGTCTCTTGCACCAAACCTAAATAACTCACATACACCAACGCATGGCCATCGATATTACGCCTGTTGGTATCGACAAAGGTATATAACTGCTCCAAGTATCCAAGCGGTTGCTGCGTTTGCTCTTCTACCCACTGACGTACGCCCGCTTGTAGCGAGCGATGTAGCGGCATAAGTGGTCCGTTTGGTAACAGCTTACCTTGGTCAACGGTTAGAACGCGCGCGATATGATCGGTGATAGCGACTAAGACGGCGACCACTTCTGTCGTTCCGCTACCTTGCTGGTGCGCATGTGAATAAGACAACGTCATAACTTTGGGAATTATCCTTTTTTCTTTTAAATATATTGGCAGACTATTGATGTCAATAGCTCTCGTACGGCCTAGTATAGCTTGAATCTAAAACTATCATAGTCTGTGGTTGTAAGTATGAAAAATCAATATCGATAAATAGTTATAAAGGGCATGAATTAGCACTATTTTCAAGCTCAGTACGGCTTAACTGCACGTCACTTTGAGCACTAAAACCCAATCCTTTGACTTATTAAGTATAAAAAACCACTTGTAATTATGCTCAAAATGAGCATAATTAAGACAACTTATAAATTTTACTATGCCCAATTACCTATTTTTTAGTACACACATTTATCGTTATCGCACCAACAAAGGCTGCCATTATGAAAAAATATCCTTACGACGCCCCTATCATGAGTACAGACAATCGCATAGCCACTCAGATGAACATTGAATATGCTAAAGCTAAAATGCCAGCAGACTTGCCCCGCGCTGAACGCATTGTGGTCGAAGAAAATATCAAGACGCTACTAAAAGAGAATAATGCCGTACTGGTAGCACACTACTATGTCGATCCTTTTATACAGGATTTGGCATTGGCAACCGGTGGCTGTGTTGGTGACTCACTTGAAATGGCCCGCTTTGGCCAAGCTCATGGCGCTCAAACATTGGTGGTCGCTGGTGTGCGCTTTATGGGTGAATCAGCAAAAATATTGAGTATGGAAAAGACCGTACTCATGCCAGATTTGGAAGCCGAATGCTCGCTTGATTTGGGCTGCCCTGCTGATGAGTTTTCAACATTCTGTGATGCTCATCCTGAGCGTACTGTCGTCGTCTACGCCAATACCAGCGCCGCAGTAAAAGCAAGAGCTGATTGGGTGGTTACCTCATCTGTCGGTATCGACATCGTCCGTCACTTACATGCCCAAGGCGAGACGATTATTTGGGGCCCTGACCGTCATTTAGGTAAATATATCACTCAAGAGACTGGTGCAGATATGCTGCTTTGGCAGGGCTCTTGCTTGGTACATAACGAATTTAAAGCCACTGAACTTTTGCAACTAAAAGAGGAACACCCAGAGGCTAAAGTTTTGGTACATCCTGAGTCACCTGATAGCGTGGTTGAACTCGCTGATGTGGTCGGGTCGACTAGCAAACTATTGCAATCAACCTATGAGATGGATGCTGATACCTTTATCGTTGCTACTGATTTGGGCATATTGCACGAAATGCAAAAACGCTCACCAAACAAGCGATTCTTGGCCGCACCAACTGCTGGTGAGAGTGCAAGCTGTAAGAGCTGTGCTTTCTGTCCTTGGATGGCAATGAACGGCTTAAAAGGGATTGAACAGTGCTTAACCAATCAAAGCGGTGAAGTGCTAATGACACCTGAGCTAGCGACTGCAGCAAAAAAACCATTACAACGGATGCTCGATTTTGCTGAAGCACAAAAGCAACGCGTGGCGGCCAGTGGCGATATTGTAAAAGACCGTGCGCTGTTCGCTAACGTTGGAGCTGCCTAGCATGAGTCAGTCGCATTCGGTTGACCACACTAGCACCACTAGCTATATAAATAACAGGAGTAGCAGTGATATGAGCAACATTGTAAAAACTGATGTTCTTATTATTGGGGCTGGTCTGGCAGGTTTGAGTACCGCGCTATCTCTACCGAAATCGCTGAGTATCACTGTTTTAAGCAAAGCTGCGCTTGAGGTGTGCTCAAGTCACTACGCTCAAGGTGGTATAGCAGCCAGTTTAGACAAAGAAGACTCTGTGACTGATCATATCGCTGATACCTTAATCGCTGGTGCAGGATTGTGTGCGACGGATAATACTGCTCGTATCTTGGGCGCAGGACAGCAAGCAGTGCAGTGGCTATGCGAGCAAGGTGTGCTATTTACTCAAACCACTTTAACTAAAGAAAATGATAGCACACCTGATTTTTCAGTCTTAAAAACCAGTGACTTGCACTTGACCAAAGAAGGCGGTCATGGCTGTAGACGTGTGGCCCATGCGGATGATGCAACGGGTCGGCATGTGATGAATGCTTTAACCACCAAAGCACAGGCTGCGGCCAATATCACTATCTTACCTTATCATGAAGCGTTAGAGTTACTGACTTCACCTATTATTAGCAGCTCTTCTTTTAGTATGGACGATAGCGAGATTAAACATTGCCGAGGGGCGCTGGTCTTTGATCATGTCAATGAGCGTCAACTCACCATTCATAGTTCAGCTGTCGTACTCGCTAGTGGTGGCTTAGGGCAATTGTTTAAGCGTGCCAGCGCACCTAACGTCTGTGTCGGTGATGGCGTTATGATGGCATGGCAGGCAGGCTGTCGTTTGGCAAATTTAGAATTTTTACAATTTCACCCAACAGGTCTGGCATTAGATGACAGTAGCTTTTTGATATCTGAAGCATTACGCGGTGAAGGTGGACGACTCTATTGTCCAAAGACTGGTGCGCGCTTTATGTTAGACATTGATGAGCGCGCTGAATTGGCGCCACGCGATATCGTCGCTCGGGCAATAGCCAATCAGATTAGTAGTAACGGACTTAGCTACGTACACCTTGATGTCAGTCACTTGCCAGCCGCATTTATACAAGCTCACTTTCCGCAGATTTATCAGACGCTGCTAGCACTCGGTATCGATATGGCCACAGACCCTATTCCGGTCGCTCCGACTGCCCACTATAGTTGTGGCGGCGTGGTGACTGATGCCAATGGATTGACCGATGTCGCAGGGCTGTATGCAGCAGGTGAAGTTGCTTATACAGGGCTACATGGAGCCAATCGTTTAGCAAGCAATTCATTGTTGGAGTGCGTAGTGGTTGGTCGCAACATTGCCGCTAATTTGCCTCGTTATTTGTCGAAATTGGAAAACTTGAATAACTTAGAAGTTTTAGAGAAAACGGCTGAAGATTTAGAAATAACGGATCAGCAACATACGACTGCCTGTTATGAAATAGCGCAGTTAATTGACGATATTTGGCAATCTCCGACACCAGAAAACACGCAATTTGTTATTTTACCCTCTTTCAAGCAGTTATCGTATCCAACTTATAGGGCTGATAAAGCATTTCATTCTGACGTAGATATTGCAGAGATAACGATAGCGTTGAAAGCTCTTCTGACAGCCAATATGGGCATCACACGTAGCGACGAAAAATTAGAGCAAGCGTTGCGACAAATTGAGCAGTGGCAAGAGTCAATCGAACATACTGAAACCGTGCTGTCCGATATGAGCAGTAAAGCCCCTACTACTGATAGTGAACTTGCCATTTTTCAATTAGCGAGGCAATTAGCGTTAGCAACGATGATTGTTCAATCGGCTTATCAGCGTTTTGAAAGTCGCGGTGGGCATTATCGTGAAGATTATCCTGACTTAGCTGAAACGCCTTTGACCAGTATCATTTTGCCACGGAGAGACGCTACGCTTAACTCCTTTTCCCATATTATAGAAAGCGAGCGTTATCCGATACCTGTTACTGACCATACTTAAGCGTACGACAGAGAATAGCCAAACCCATAAAGGGCGATATCTAACACTATAGTTTCTAACACTATAGTTAAAGAAGCATTTAAGCTATCATTATGGATAGATTTAAAATATTACCTCTTCTTTGAGTGTCCACGGTATGGCTTCTGATATTGTGTTTGTGATTGCCCTGATGATAACCGTCAGTTTGGCTTGGAGTGTGCTTGCCGTACCTCGTCTGCGCAAACGCTTGCCAAAAATCTACCTGATAGCCCGCTCGTGGTGGTTGATGTTAGCCGTGCTTTGCACTTGCTATGTAGTTGCAAAAATAACGGACGATACGCAAAATTTTCACTCTCAAATGCACCCCTATCAATGGCTGCTCATTCTATTTTTTATATTGATTGGTCTGCGTGGTAGCTACGAGATTAAACGCCTATGGTGTTTACGCAGTAAAGCCGCACTCATTCATAAACTCCAAGCGCAAGGCTTACAGCCAAGTATTCTCCTGCTACCGAAAGCCCATGTCAACTCGACTCAACACTATACGCGTCTCAATTACTTAGACCTACTATTGAGTGTTGCATTCCTCTCGCTCATCATTAGCCTTATTGTCTTACAGCAATTGACCTGGCAACGCGAACAATATGGCGTTTTACTCTTCGTACTATTCGCCAGTCAGTTCAACGATATTGCCCAATATCTATGCGGGCGACTGCTTGGACGTAAGCTGTTTAAACGAGGTCTAGCGCCGACTATTAGCCCGAATAAAAGCATTGAAGGGGCTATCTTTGGCAGTTTAGTTGCGGCTATCTTGGCAGCAGTATTAGGTTTTTGGCTCACTCCTTTTGATTGGTGGATCTGTCTATTAGCTGCCTATGGCTTGGCTGTGAGCGGTATATTGGGAGACTTATTAGAATCAGCATTTAAGCGCCAACATGGGGTAAAAGACACCGGAACGATGCTCGCTGGTCATGGTGGGGTATTAGATCGGATAGACAGTTTGCTGATTGGAGTGCCCTTATTTACCCTACTCTACTGGTTATTTGGTTAAACCTGATCAAAATATTGATAGCCATACTATCTGGCTTTATCCAGTTTACTGCGCAATATCCAATTGAGCACAGGTTTTGGTAAATGATTTAAGGCACTCGTGATATAGCGCATCGAGCGTGGAAATATCGCCAGTGCTACATCATCGTCAATTGCTTGCATAATGTGATCAACCGCTGCTTGCGTGCTTATGATAAATGGCTTATGGCTAGCATCGCCATCGTTTAAATCACGCAATGCTTGGGTATCAATATAGCCTGAAGCAATACAGTTTACTTGTATATCATAAGGTACAAGTGCTGCCCGATAAGCGCTAGCAGTCGCAATCATTGCGCGCTTGCTTTTTGCATAGAGGCTGGCATAAGGATAATCCATCGTGCCTGCGATAGAGGCAATACAGATGAGGCTAGGGCTATCACCTTTAGTCATCTGTATTGCCTGACATGTCTGTTTTAACTGCTGCTTTAAATGACTGCTTGCCCATCTAAAAACTTGCTCAAACGCTTGTAAATTGATCGCTAGCATTTGGTCGCTATCTAATTGATTTAGATGATGGATACGCTCATTGGTATAGCTACCAGCACTATAAATCAATCTTTGAAATGGAATACCTGACAAATTGTCTAACAACGTTTGCGTTTGACTTGGGTCAGTTAAGTTGCATGCATAAGTTACGATAGTAAGATGCTGGCTGTTGATATCAGCTATCTTTGCGGCGCTACTTCCAACAACACTTACTTGCCAGCCAAGCGTCTGATGATGCAACGCCAAAGCTAAGCCAAGACCACTCGTACCACCGACGATAATAATATGTGGTGCATGGTTTTGAGTGACACCTTTTGCGAGGTTTTTCATAATTTATGCTGCTGTATATAACTGGCCGTTCTCTGATAGCCATATTGCCATTGCGCCTGCATTTGCTTCACAAAACCGTCATAATCGCTATGTATTAGCTCGACGGTCATTTGCTTTAGGTTAAACCGTTTTTGCACATTTTGCCCTCTCAGTTGCTGCTCGTTATCTGCAAATGGTAACCAATGTAGCTGACGTTTTTTATCAGTAGTGTCATGGCGAGACGACACGCTGATTGGTTGATAACCGTGTACTGCAGCCAATCGCTCATTAGGATTAAAACCAAAGACGCGCTGAATCGCTGGAGCAGCCAGCAATGAATCGTAGCCTGCTTTAGTCTCTGCAAATACCGTCTCGGCCAACTGATACGCTAGCTCAATCGGTGTGAGGTTGATCACACCTCCCAAACACCAGCCAAGCTCTGCGATATGTGTGGGCGGTAGATAGTACATATCAGCCATAGAAGCACGAATCACTGGGGCAAAATCCCATTGCGTCTGCACTTTTACAGACGGATGTATACGCCCATTAGCGAACGTGTGTGCCGGCGATGTCATTTGCTTGTCGGTCAAACCTGATATAGAACTTGCCAAATTTTCCAAGCGCGGTGGCGAAAACAATAACTCTTGCAATACTGGCTTTTCATTATATAAGCCATCAGCAGATACTTTATATAATCGACTGGCAATAATGGCTATCTCTGGTGCTGCCTTATTGGTAGCACTACTACCATTGCTGCTATTACTATTATCAAATCGCGACAGTTCATCTAGCCAGTACTGTTCGTTATCGATACGAAACATCGCCAACTGCTGTAACTCATTTAACAGTCGCTCGTAGCTGTCTGCTTGACGTTGTCCTTGTCCATTATCCCTTTGCTTTGATAACCGCCAACGTTTGAGTGCATGGGTCATATAACGCAGTTTTAGACGTTTATTGGCTTCATCTGGCGCGATATGTCTGATCGCAGTAATGACACGATACAACTCACGGCTGCATATCAGCGCTTGCAAATCTTTAGGGTCAGGCGCAAGTTGTACTAAGTAGGCAGACAAACTACCACCGCAAGTACCGACGATAATGTCTGGTGTCAAATCATGCGCTGCTAGCGCTGCGTAACTACCCAAGTAATAGCCAAAACGTGAGCCTCCTCCTGAGAACAGCTGCACACGCTCGTAAGGTTTAACCTGCTCATTGTTCATCTGTTACTCATCGTCGGCTGGTAAAGTTTTAATCGCTAACGAAACAGTAAAGATACCAAAGCGATCGATACGCATCGCGACCTTTTTAAAGCCTGCGCGCTCAACCAGTTGATCCATTTCCGCTTGTGAGCGACAACGCATTACCCAACTACTGCCACGGTGGTTATTTAATGTTTTACTGATAAACTCTTGCTCAGGATGCCAAGGTTGGTTGGTATAAATCAGATAACCGCCCGATTTTAAACTGTCATAAATACCTACTAAAGCTGTCGCCGGTAGCGCATTATCAGAGAACAGTTCAAATAACCCTGAGCTGATAGCGATATCAAAATCTGTATCAACCGTGCTATCACCTGCCTTTTCTACCTGCTGATAACTGGCTGCGTCAAACGCATCCTTTTGACAGGCAATGACTCGATCAGTAATGTCTAATTTAGTGGCTTTCGCCTGTAGTGCTTGAATATTATGCATCTCATAATCACGTAGCTCAGCATGTAGATCTGCAAACTCTGTCAGCAGATCAAACGCATAAAAACCATGTCCACTAGCGATATCTAACAGTTTTGGTTGATATGGTTTAACGCTACTTTGGTTTTTATCTTTAATATCTGCAAGTGCTAGACGTGCTAACTCCAATATGTGCTCACGGCGAATACGAATACCCTGCCAGCCGATATTATTTAAATAAAATTTATCGACCGCCTGTCCAAATTTATTCTGACCGCTAGGCTTATTATAATAAACATGATCCAGCGAATGACCAGAGTCAAACCCATGCTCAAGCCCTATAGCAATTGCAGCGCTGACATGACCAAATTTCTGCATCGCAAAACGGGTAATCGCAAAGTTCGGATTGAATGGTTTAATCGCCAAACGATCCACTTTGTCTTTACTGGCACTGTTTAAGTGAGCCATGCTCAGATCAGGGGCTTGGACTGGTGTGTTAAATACTTGCTCAGCAAACTCAATACAGTCAGCAAAGACATCAGCTTTATTGGTCTCATGAAAGATTGCATGATAGCTGTCTGGATATAACTGCCAGCGTTTGGTCGGTGTGTTAATCGATTCATAAAATGCGCGCTCAGCTTGCTTGTTGACCACATAGTCCTTACCCGCGCATAAAACAAACGTCGGTACGGTGATAGCACCAGCATCGTCAAGCAGACGCTGACCCGTTGCATGAGTATCGATGAGTAAGTCAGTCGAGATACTGTTCGATATTAGCGGATCAGCATTATAAGCTTGCTGCGCCTCTTTATCATGGGTCAGTACTTGTGCTTTGACATAGCTGCTGACCCGTGACATTAGACCTAGCGTACGTGCCACCTTTAGTGACGGTATGGCAAAAGGCAGATACAGACGAATACTCAATGCAGGCGTGCCAAGTATCATGCCGCGAATATTGGGCGCATAATCATGTACCCATGCTGCTGCCAATACCGCGCCGATACTGCTAGCGACAATCAGCGTATCTTCGATAGCAATACCGGTTTGTCCAATCACCAGTTGTACAAAACCGTCTAAATCACGCTCCAGTTCTGTGACGCTCTCAGCATGATCTTTGATGCCCCCTGAGCGACCATTGCCGCGCGCATCCCAAGCAAATACTTGATAGCCAGCTGTTGCAAACTGCTCTCCTAGCTCTGCCAATCGTCCCGAATGCTCATGTCCTCGGTGCAATAAAATAACTTGGCGCAATGGTTGGTTGGGTTGGTTGATATCTGCTAAAGGTATCGTTAGCCAATAGCGATAATAAATAGCGGTGCCGTCGTAAGCGTTATAACAGCTTTCACCATTGATGATTTCAGATGCAGGCAAATCAACACCAACATTGGCCTGTTCTTCGAATTTTTGACTATCAACGGTTGTGGTTGGCATTTCTTTGAACTCCAATGGGCGAGCGTTATCAGTAGAAGTATTTGGCAAAACAACAGTAAGAGATAGTGAGTTGTTTGTTGACTTACCCAGTACGGATCGCAGCTCAGGTGGGTTGTGCATCAAGTATAACTCTGTCATATAACGTAGTCGATTGAGACAGGTCTTTAGTAGCATTATCTCTGTTAGTATAAATAATTGACTCATTCTGATAGCAGGTAAAGCTACCTGCCCTTTAATACTTACTGGCACTTTGGCTCTGCTACCCATCAAGGCACCAAGCACCCCTAATAAGAAAGCACGGTCGCTTTTGCCCAAAGGCCCTTGGTTAGCACGAACACCTAACATGGTACTACTAGTAATGCCTAACAGTTCGGTGCCAATACTAAGCGCGATCAGAGCAGTGATATGATGCTGAGAAGTTGCTATATTCGTTGGCAAGTTGGCTATTGACGTTTGCTGTTCTTTATCATTGATATGATGAGTCAGAATATAAGGGGTCAGGCTCGCTAATAGCGCCGTATCGGCAACCATATCACCTACCTCGTTTAACACGGCTCCGAGCCTTGATGCCTGCTCATGCTCACGCGCCATCATGCCATCGATGGCATTGAGTGCCATACGTAAAAACAATGATGATGGCAACAAAAGCCACAGCCGCTGCTGTTCAGCCGCTGGTTTGGCAATGATATAGGCAGTACCGATACTTAATAAAACAGCGGATACCGTCACTTGGTTAGCGGTAATATTTTGCTCAACCAGCGTATTGCTTATCGGGCGTAGTTGATTTTGAAACTGAGTTTTGAGCTGATATAGCGACATGAGTCTAGCCAAATATTTTCAGTACTTTAATGTAGCAACAAAAGTTTATAAGGTAAAGAATTACAAAGCGCTCAAAAATGGTCAAACATTTTGAAAAAGATATTTATTAACATCATTATAATCGTCCAGTTTTTTCCATTTTAGTCAACAACGACCAATGATTTGCAATGAATCTCAGTAGCTCATATCAATACTGTTAACCTTATATGGTACAATCTTCAGCTTCTTAAAAACGCCTTATTAAAAATGCTGCGAGCCCTTTATCATGGAAAGCCTAGTCACCCTTGTTCTGGTATTAATGCCAATGTTTATTGGCTTTGCCATTCCATCTAACCCTACCATGACAACAGTGGCCGACAAAGGTCTATCATACCTGGTATTTATCATCCTAGCGTTGATCGGCATTGAACTGTCTCAGGTAGAAGGTCTAGGTAATCAGCTGGGTGAAATTGCGCTGTATGTCACTGTATTATCAATACTGACGATTGGTTCAGGATTGTTTGCGCTTATGGTGTTTGACCATCTGCGTCCGTGGCATGCCAAAAAACCAAGTGTAAAATCTAAAGAGCATCGAGTGAGCATTCGAGGTAGCTTGGCGCAAGTGGTTTGTGTGGTGATTGGGATGGTGATTGGCTATTTCTTGCCTGCTGATTATATGCCGCCTGAAAATTCTATGACCGTCATGCTGATGATTTTGATTTTACTGGTCGGTATAGGCTTAAAAGGCTCGGGCATCACTTTAAAAGAAGTACTGCTCAATAAACGCGGCGTAGAAATGAGCATCATCTTTACGCTAGCGGTATTGGCAGGCGGGCTTATTTTCGCGCTACTATTTACGGATGTGTCATGGACGAAAGGCTTAGCACTATCGTCAGGGTTTGGTTGGTACTCACTATCAGCGATTGTCATGACTGATGCTTATGGTGCTGTTTGGGGTAGTGTCGCGTTGTTTAATGACTTGGTACGTGAGTTCTTTGCGTTGATCTTTATTCCAGTATTTATGCGTAAATACCCCTCCGCCGCGGTTGGGCTTGGTGGCGCGACCAGTTTAGACTTTACCTTGCCTATTATTCAGCAGTCCGGTGGTTTAAAAGTCGTGCCACTAGCGATTAGCTTTGGCTTCCTAATTAATATTGTCTCGCCAGTACTGATGGTTTTTTTCTCGGCGTTGGGGTAGGCTATATTTTGTAGATCAGCTTATTCGTATTTGATATTATGATTATTTTATTACTAACCATCTGCTTAACTAGCTTATCAATTGCTTTAGTATCTTCATTGCGTAGATGGCTTTTAAGATAGTTTATTAAACTTGACTTTTTGGATGGTCGAGTACCTGCTGGTCTACTTTTTAGCTGTGCTATTGCACGTTGATATGTTGTAGCAGAGTCTTTGCTCTTCTTATTATCATCTTGTGAAACTTTACTCGAATTTCCTTTGATATTATTGAAAGGTGAGTAGTAGATAGCTTTATTATCCTGTTTTATTATTTCCTTCTTTTTGAGGTAAGTTACAACTAAATCAATTTGATCCTGACTATTTGCTTGGCGATAACTTGCAAGTTTTTGCTTGATCACATTATTCAATCCATCAATTTCTTTTGCCTTACTTTGTAAAACTTGATCAGTGACTAAATCTAATATTCCTTGACTGTCTACTTTATAACTTAATTTTTCTTCATCTTCATTAAATCTAATAAGTCCTGCTTTAATGAATTTTTCAAAAACCTGTTCAAAAATATAATCTTGCTCAGTACTATTAAATCTCTCTAGTACTGTCACTGGAACGTACTTCTTTATCGAGTACAATAGGTTAGATTTATAGCTCGGTAAAAAAACCTTACGATTGACAATGCTATCAAAAATCAATACATAACACTCATGTATAACCGATTTGGGAACGCGCTCTTCAAGGCTTTGCGCTAAAGATTTCTTATTGTCCATGGCAACGCTAGTAACGTCATCACACAAAACATGATGACTGTCTTCGATGACAAGTTGTCTTCTTTTTATATCTGATGCACTTTCTATGTTTGACTCGTAAGCCACAGTTAGCTGATTAGCATTTTCTAACCGCATGATACTCATACCATCATAGGCACTATTGAGATGCTCAACCAAGATATCGTAACCACTATCTCTTGCTAAAATACAAACATCAGCACCAGGATCAATTTCAGAGATTTTGCCAAGATAAAAAGACAAGTAAAAATCTAGCGCATTCTTGCCTGCATGTTGCATCTTAATAATATGCACATTTTCATTATCAAACCTGAGCAAATTTTCAACCAATTCAAGAGGTAAACTATTCTGCTGATTGATACCCAAAAACAGCCATACATGACATTCATCAACCTCTACATTATCGAAGCTTTTGGGCTGAATGTTTTCATAATCAATTAAAATATGCTTCATCAAAATATTCTTATCATTTAATAAAATTTACGATTACTTATACCCCACTCGCCTGCTTAGCAAACAAGCGCATCAACGGCTTGATTTTGCTAACTCGGTACATGCCTTCATTACGTATCTGCTGCACAGGACGCATTTGGGCAAGCGACCCTGCAAATAACCAGTTAAGCGCAGAAAAACTGTGCATCATCAGGCTATTATGTGGACGGCGCGAACGCTCATAATGACGTAGCGTTTGATTTCTGCCCCAAAGCGTACCGCCACTACGGGCAAAATCACGGGTTAGCTGTACACATAATACTTGCACATCGAGCATACCAAGGTTCAATCCTTGGCCTGCCAGCGGATGTACGCCATGAGCCGCGTCTCCGATAAGCACTAAGTTATCAGCCACGTAGCTTTTCGCTTGTTGTGCTGCTAGTGGAAAACTTGCGATGGACTCAATCTGATTAATTGCACCCAGCTCATAATTACTGGCAGCGGCTAGCTTATCCGCGATAAAGCGATCATCTTCCTCTATCAATGCCAACGCTTGATTGCGCGGCAATGTCCATACGATCGATTGCCAATGCTGCGGATTTTCCTTATCGGCATCGGTTATATCCGCCAATGGCAGCAATGCTAATGTACCTGTCGGTAGCATAGCTTGACGTGCGGTTGCCTGATGCGGTTTCTCAGTCTGAATCGCACAGCAGATGGCAGTTTGATTATAATCAAGCATATCTACGCCAATCCCTGCTTGCTGACGGACAAATGAACTGCGCCCATCAGCGCCAACCAACAAACTCGTATCAATCGCTTCGCCATTGTCTAGAGTTACGCGGTAGCCTTGCTGCGCCCCTAGCCAATCCATATTGACAACTTTGTGACCAGCGATAAGGGTCAGATAGTCACTGACATCAGCTTCATGCAAGCGTTGCCATAATGCGTGCTCGATGACAGCAGGCTCTACCATACTACCTAATAATGTAGGCTCATGTTTTTTATTACTATTATCCTCAGCGCTGTTGTCTTTGCTTTCGCCAAACAGTAACTCACCCATACCATTTAGCTGCCATACTTGCATTTGCGAGTAGTCTGCTTTGCGATTGGATATGGCAATATGTTGCCAAGCACCAATATCTTTGAGCAAATTGATACTAGCCATACTAAGGGCATAAACACGCGCATCACGTTTGCTAAGTACGTTTTGCCAAGCTGATTCATCACGTGCAGGGCGGGCATCAATCAACGTCACTGGCATTTTTTCCTGTGCCAGCTTTAGAGCAAGCGTAGCGCCAACGATACCACCACCGATAATCAGCGTATGATTGTTTTTCATAAGGTGTCTCTCAATATTGCTCAATATTAGAATGCTTATTATCAATCTTAATTACAGTTAGTTGATTCAGTTTAAAAGAGAGACAAGGCAACCGAGTGCAGATGTATAGGCAATACTTCAAGCGAGGTTAACGCTGTCACTCTTTTAAAGAGGATTAACTATAGCGCTATGATTTGAGACCCATCGCGTAGGTCGCAACCAATGGCTTGATATTTGGCAACTTGTCAAAGGCCAGCAACGCCATATTTCGAGCCAGCTTAATCGCTGGATTGGGATGGGTAAAACCATGTACTACTGCATCACAGAAACGAATGACTCGCTTTTGGTCGGTTTGACGTGCTTTCTCATAACGCTTTAATAATTGTGCATCACCGATATCTGCGCCTTTGAGTACTTGTGTATTTAGCATTTGCGCCAATACATGGGCGTCACGCATACAAAGATTAAAGCCTTGACCAGCGACAGGATGTAAGGTGTGAGCGGCATTGCCCATAATCACGCAGCGACCGTCTACTTGTTTGTCTGCCAGTACGCGGGTCAATGGATAAGCCCCGCGGCGACCAGCAGCCGTAAACTTGCCAGCGCGTTGACCGAATGCTTGCTGCAGAGTTTGCAAGAAGTGTGCTTCGTCTTCTAGGTATCTGGTTTCTTCACCTGTTGGGCATACCCACACCACAGAGCGCCTATAGCCGTGTTGATACTCATCATTGCCATCCCCCTCTGGATCAGTCAGTGGCAGTACGGCAAGCGGGCCAGCTGGACTAAAACGCTCAATCGCTGCATGCTCGTGCGCTTTATCTGTCTCTACCACCCCGACGATAGCCGTTTGCTGATAGTCATAGGTAGTTGTACCTATATTCAATAGTTGGCGTACGGTAGAGTCGCGCCCATCGCAAGCGACTAATACGCTGGCTTGTAGCTGCTGCTCGTTTTCGGCTTCATCATTGTAATTAAAGCTAAGCGTCGCACTATCGGCCTGCTGCTGGACAGTTGTCACATTGGCATTATCTATCAAGGTAATTAACGGCTCTTGCTGTGCGGCTAATAACAGTTTGCGCCCTAGCCAAGCATTTTCGATAACTTGTCCAAATGACTCAACGCGCTCTTCTGCTTTGTTCAGCTGCGCGCGACCAAAACTGCCTTGCTCACTAATCTGTACGGTATCGATACGACAAGCATGACTTTGCAACTCATCCCACAATCCAATCTCTTGATATATCTGTACCGTGCGCCGTGATAACGCCGTGTTGCGACTGTCCAAATAGTGGGTGCGAGTACTATCATCCGTTGGACTAATCGTTGGATAGCTGTTTTTTTCTAATAAGGTACTCGCGATACCGTGGTGCGCTAATAGCAATGCAAAAGACAAACCAACATGACCACCGCCTGCGATAAGCACCTGCTGATCGGTTATCGCTTTTTTGTTTTTAGATATGCTGTCGAACTTTTTAGGTATGCTGTCAAAGTTGGATAAATGTGAATCAGTATCTTGCATTGTTATTTTCCTATTATATTTTTTAAATGAGCAGTTTATGAGTGATAGAGAGCCACTTGCCACTGACTTTATTCTATAATTTTTATCATGTTGCTGCTCTCTATAGCTCAATCGCTAAGTGCTATGATATTGCCCATAGATTACCATAAATTGTCTATTATGCCGTGGTCTTAACCGTAGACAAATCGTTGATGCACTCTCACCGTAAATAAGACTTATATTAATAGCATGCAACAGTTTTAAGTTTATCAAAACATCATTATATGACTGGTAACAAAGTCTTGTAGCATTAATAAGTAAATTTACGCGATGTATTCTAAGGAATGACTAAAAATATTGAATCAATCTCTAGAGAACTGGTACAGAGGTTGCAATCAGCATACAAAAACCGCGTCATCTAGCTAATGTATGGCTTGAATTTTAAAAATTCTCTACCATAATGAAAGCAAGACTATTCGTTATCATTTTTCATAAAACCAATAATAATTTTACCGTCATTTTTATCATCTAAAATTGCTTTATCATCTAAAAACTACTTATCATTTAAAACACTTGTCATTTAAAACACTTATCATCTAAAACATAGTAACGCTACTAACCATTTTATCTACTAACTACTTTATCTCTTAACCTGTCATGCTATTAAAACCAATCATAGCGTCGGGTACACAATAAAAGGATAATCGCTTGACTGATTCCATGAGCCGCCGTATAAAGTTTGAATTCTTGACCCCAGCACAGCTAAAAACCGTGCTTGGTGAATACAATAACCACATGAAATATATCCAAGAACGCCTCGATATCAAAATCATTCAGCGCCAAGGCGATTTTTGCCTGAGTGGCGATGTGACCAATGTCGAACGCGGCGAACGTATCATCTATAAAATGGTAGATGAAGCACAAAACACCAAGGACATCAGTGCAGAAGAGCTTCATCTCATTATCCAATCTAGCATCTCTCGCGATGAAGATATCGAAGAAAATGAGCAGGATGAGACAGAATACGAAGAAGATTCTGAGGCAGTGAGCGAGTTTACGCCCATCAGTCTACGCACACGTAAAGGCCGTATCATTCCGCGTGGTGGCAATCAGCAAAGCTATGTGAGAAACGTCCTAAGCTCTGATGTGTCATTTGGTATCGGGCCTGCTGGTACAGGTAAGACCTATCTAGCAGTCGCTTGTGCAGTGGATATGCTTGAGCGCAACGAAATTGAGCGCATTTTGCTGGTACGCCCAGCCGTAGAAGCTGGCGAAAAACTGGGTTTCTTACCAGGTGATCTGACCCAAAAAATCGATCCGTATTTACGTCCATTATATGACGCACTCTATGAAATGATAGGCTTTGAAAAAGTTGGCAAAATGATTGAGCGTCAGATTATTGAAATCGCGCCACTTGCCTATATGCGTGGTCGTACCCTCAATAACTCGTTTGTCATCTTGGATGAGGCACAGAACACCACACCTGAGCAGATGAAAATGTTTTTGACACGTCTAGGCTTTGGCTCACGTGCGGTCATTACTGGTGATATTACTCAGGTCGATTTGCCACGTGGTCATAAGTCAGGTTTGGCGCAAGCGATGGATATCTTAAAAGACATCGAAGAGATACATATCACAAAATTTGATTCAAAGGATGTGGTACGACACCAGTTGGTTCAGCAAATCGTTGAAGCTTACGATGTATTTGATGAAGAGCAACTGGTTTTAGAAGAAAAGCGTAAGTTTGAACGTATCAAAGAGCAAGAGCGTAGACAAGCGATGGCTAATGCGGCTGCAAGGTTATAACTTGAGCAGACATGATTTGAGCTAATATTATTTATGTCAACAAACGTTTCAGACAAATACGAAAAACCGGATAGCAATTTATCCGGTTTTTTATTGTCTAGTATTATTCAACCGGACTACTTATTGAGCAACATTATCTCTAATGTCATTTATGAAATAGATCCTTCATCGGACGCGTTTATTAAGTAGATTAATGATTATAATATCATGCTTCTACATAACTATAGCCTTATACACCTATGGTTCTGCACAGACAGACGTTATGCTTTCTCCAAAGACGGAACTTTCAAAGGCTTGTCTGCCCTCATATACTTGTTCGGACGTGAGGCTTTGTTTGTGATGATGCGTATTTAGACAATTATGCCAGGCATAACCGACCAAATTTAATTTGGCATAACTGACCGCATCTTCTGCTTTTTCTGAGCGATAGCGCTTCATGCCAATGGTAGAATAACGCAAGTTGCCAAGCTGCTTTTGATCATCAATATGTTCTAGCGTTTGAGACCACCAAGCCTCTTGCAGCTTTTCTGGACTTTGATTCAGCGGTACTAGATACGCTTTACAATGACTAGGAGCGATTGACAACGCCTTATCAATATCTAAATACGCCATCAATCCCACATGCTTTATTTGATATTCGTTTGCGATATTTTGTTTTAGTTTGGCTTTGAAGGCCTCTAGATTAAATGATGATTGTCTTGATGGGATGCTCAGATTGTCTATATGCTGAGTGAGCTGTCGATAATCAGCTTCCAATTCGATGACAGAGTCGTTATCTAGAACCTGCAACTGTACGGGTTTACGTGGTGCATAACTCGGTAGATTGACTTGTGTTAAGCGATCAAGAATCTCAAAACCATCTGCAATATTCTGTGCCGAGAACTTGCTACCGTCATAGTAGCCTTGATGATCGCAAAGCGCATCTGACCATTGATACTTTTGCATGCTGACTGTTTGAGGCTTGGCCATACTCGTCTGAGTAAATGCTAGACTGCTTGCTATGAGTGCAAGAATAACTGGATACATTTTCATGGCATACTCTTTTTATTATTGGCAAGAGTTGAACTTCGCATTTTTACTAAAGCATCATCATAGCATGTATCAGGCGACTGATTGGGGCTGGCAACGACAGAGCCGTTGGCTATCGTCAAATCTATATAAGCTTCCTAACGTGTAGGCCACCTACCATATAAGCCGCCTACAATCCATCCCAACATAGTCATCTTCGCTAACCATACTAATATATAGCTTGCACTCGGTTTCGCTGTATCACAATCATCTGAACTTAGTTATATAGTAAAATTAGCCATCAAACCCCTCATCCGTAGTATGATGCGGATGAATGCTTTAATGGCTAATTTTTGAAGCGTGTTTTACGACATAGAAGGTGACTTATGAGCCAAGATAATAATCAGTTTGATCATCAAGATAATGATGAGTTGAATGACAGTAGTGATTTGAATAGTAGTAGCGAAATAAGCAAGAATATAGACGCAGCTACTGGCGAATATACCAGTCTAGCGGCTCTCGACATCAATGCAGCCGATAGTATTGGTGATGAGGTATTGGACACGTTTTATCATCGTGAGCATTTACTACGCGTCATGACTGCCACTTTAGATTATATCAACGAGCGTATAGATGCTGGGTTGGCGCTACCCTACTTTGCCGATATCGATTCTGAGCTCTGGCAAGAAAAATCTAAAACGTTGGATATATATATCACTGATGACATTGAAGGCCGTGCTTTAAACTTAGAAGCACGTGGTAAAGACTACGCGACCAATATCTTGTCTTATCCAAGCGAGTTGCCTGCTGCCGTCATTGAACTGATGCCAACATTGCCTCTTGGAGAGCTGATTATCTGTCATGAAGTGATGGTACGTGAAGCGGCTGAACAGAACAAAACAGTGGCGCAGCATATCAGCCATTTGTTGGTACATGGCATGCTGCACCTATTGGGTTTTGATCATGAACTTGGACAGGCTGAGCAAGATGAAATGGAAACGTTTGAGATTGCCATTCTAAAAAATCTTGCGCTGCCAAATCCTTATCTATGATTGTGATGATTTATTGTGGATTAGCTTAAAACAACAGCTTGTTTTTATAATTTGGATACAAGGAAAATAAGTAAAAGTACTACAAGTAATAGTCTAAGCGAGACTGACACCGTATCCAATTTATAGAGAATTGACGATATTAATTCACAGGCTTCGCGTTTTAGGCATTATTATCTTTATCTAAAGAAGGCAATGGCGCTGGTGTCTGGTCTTTATTACCCATTAACATATCCAATCCTTTAACATGTACACTGCGCTGCGGGAATGGAATATCAATTTTGTTGTCATCAAGGGCGTATTTGAACTGCTCCAACAAGTCACACTGCATGCTCCACCAGTCGTCGTTGGTCGTCCAAACATTAAGCGTTAGATCAACTGAGTTGTCGCCCAAGTTGGTAACGCGCACAATAGGTGCTGGATCAGCAAATGACAATGGGTTGTCAGTAGCCAGTTTGATCATAATATCTTTGGCAGTTTTGATATCAGCGTCATAACCAATACCAAGGGTAATATCGACACGGCGATTGGGCAGTGAGCTATAGTTGATAGTCGCACTGGTGGTGATATCACCGTTCGGAATAATAATATCGTGATTGGTAGTGGTGGTCAGGTGTGTATTAACGAGGTTGATTTCTCTTACCGTCCCTGTATGACCCAATATCTGCACATAATCACCGCGTACAAACGGACGGAACGTCACAATCATAATACCAGCGGCAAAATTTGACAGCTGGTCTTTTAATGACAAACCAACAGCAACAGCAGCACCACCTAAGATCGCGACGACAGAGGTAGTCTGTACACCGACTTTGCTAAGTGCAGCTAGGATTACTACGACCAGTAGCACGCCATATAATAGACGACTTAAAAAGCTAGCGACTGTCGCATCTAAGTGACTACGCGTCATCAGTCGATCAGAAAACGCGACCGCCTTTTTGGCAAGCCAACGTCCGACGATAAATATAAGTATTGCTAAAGCAACTTTAATAACAATCTCTAAACCGTGGCTCGTGAGTTCGGCAATATCTATAGTAAAACCTAAAAATTCCATACTGACTCTTTGTTTTATAGCGGTGTGTTATGAGTTTAAATAGCTGTAATTATAAAAATAGTGCGTTAAACGTTATTCTTAGTAGTTGTGTTTTCTTAGTGCTTGAATAGATTAACCTTAGTACGTTACTTCGACTGTATCACTATAGCGATAAGTACGTATCAAACGCAGCTCGACGATATCGCTCATGTCTTCGGTAAATTTACCAAAGGGTGCTGCTTGTCGTACCGACTGCTTGGCCGCTTCGTCCAATATCGTAGAGTTCGAGCTTTCAAGCAAACGAATGGCTTTGATATTGCCATCATTACTGATAATGACCATTAAGCGTACTTCACCCGTAATGCCCTGAGCGCGCGCTTGAACGGGATAATGCAAGTTACCCACTCGCTCGACATGCTCACGGAATGTATTGATATAATCTGCTGCTGCACCCCGCGTAGTCGAGTTACTATCCATGGTAACGACTTTGGATTTGGTCGCGTAGACCTGCTGACGCTGAGACAGCTGAGCTTCTAAGGTTGCTATCTGCTTACGTAACCGCTCTTCTTGAGCCATCGCATCATCTTGCGCTTGCTCGCTATCATTATCCGACTCTACAGTAGCCTGACGCCAACTTAATGTCGTACGTAGATAACTCTCTTGATATCGCTGTTGACGTACTTTACGCTGCAAGTTAATGACGTCCTGAGTCTCACTCATTTGCTCAGTAGACATTGCACTTAGCTGATTATTTTCTTGTCTTAGCTGCTCTTCTATTGTACCGCCGCCCTCTTGCGACGCGTTAGCAATAAAGTGCGCATCTTCATTGGGCTGCATGTTATCAGTCAGCGCCTTTGCCACATCTTGCATCATAGCCGCTGGGTCTTTTCCCATAGAGAAGCTAATACCGAAGATAATCAATACATGAACAGCCACCGCAATAACAATAGCGACAGGCAAGCTTATATTGCGCTTGGGCGCTTGCGCCGAAAAATGATAGCTCTGTGAGTCTTTTATATAGGCCACAATGAATCTCAGCTTGTGAGCACATCAGTACAAAGCACTATTTAATAAGTGTTGTAACGATAGGCATGATTTATACTGGCGCTATCATAACACGACATAGAATTGTGTCGCCAGTATAAGCACTGAGACGGCATTTTGACATCTGCTATAGAGTATTGGTAACCTTATCCGCTGATTAAAAAACGTGAATTTAAGAATCCATAGGACAGACGCAACACTGTCTATACCAAATGAATTGCTATAAAACGCATGTGTTCATTTTGAAGCCACTGTATTTGTTATATACTGCTTTAGCACAATAGACTGCTTTAGCATAATAGATAGGATTAGTAGCATTGTGCGTTGCAGCAATCAGAACTGTGCATCGTGGTTTTGATTAAGTAGCTTAATAGGCTGAGACGCACTAGTATCAGAGATCAGTTTTTCGCTTTTGCTACCTATCAGTATAGAAATTACTATCGAACGTAGATGTTTAGAAGTTATAGATAACTAGCTTTTGTTTAAATCAACGATAAACTGCAAATATTGTTTAGCCATTTTTACGTCGCCGATTGAATGACGCGCCCTATAAGGATAATAAGTTTGAGTGACTTTGATAACGTGAATAATTCAGACAATTTCGATGAGTTTTTCGAGAGTATTGGCTATCGTTTTGACGAGTCATTCGGCAGTGGTTGGGAGCGTATCGCCCAATCGGTTAAAGATATCTATAATAAGACGACGGACAAGTTCGAAGATGAGTTGTCATTGCCAGTGGCACAGACTTACGTCAATGATGCGCTACAAACATTCGTCACCGACAATGTCAAAGCCATTTTAGAGCTACGCGTCGAGTTGCATGATGATTGGTTCCGCCTGTATTGTACGATCAATGCTGGCGGCATCTATGCCGAGGTAGCAAGTAACTTTAGCCTAGTTCACGTTCAGCTTGACCGCAATGTGCAGCGCTTTGTATTTGGTCAGCAAACTTATACCGATATATTAAATCTGCGCTGCGAATCTTTCGTGAAACGCCAAGGTGTCAAACTTGCGATTTGGTTCTATCATAGCGTCCTCAAAAAAGACCCATTGGGCTTTATTCTGTCGTATATCAATATTGCTCGCGCAAAAGACGAAGTGATTTATCTCGATATCCATCGTTGGTTAAAAAACAATAAGAAAATCATAAGTACCTTGCATAAGGTACAGATAAATTATGGCGAGCTAGAAGAAGAGCAAATGATCTTGAAGGCTCAGATTAATTATCGTGATTTACTGGCTGCCAGCAGTAACGAAGATATCATCGGTGATGATGATGATCCTGAATTGATGCAAGGCCCTATTAACCCTGTAGACGATGCGACTGAGCCAAGCCAAGAGTAAGTCACTAATGTCTTATCCCATAAGGCAATGTTTCATCCCATAAAAAACGCTGCACCTTAAAGGTTATTGACCTTATAGATGCAGCGTTTTTTATTAAAATCGATAACTACCAGTAGTTCTCTACAGCAATATTACCCTCACCGCGGCGATTCATTACCAGTCCCAATGTCTTTAATGCCTCTTTGGTGTCTTCTACCATATCTGGGTTACCGCATAGCATGACATGCGTAGTATCAATATCTAATGCGATACCTGCACGCTCTTGTAACGTACCCTCTAGCAGTAGCTTCGGCAGACGCTCTGACAATGCACCTTCGACAGGCTCACGAGTAACGATTGGGATAAAGATAAGCTTTGCTGGATTATCAACTAGCGTGCCGAAGTCTTCTTGCAGGCTTTCTATTTTCTCAACGTACGCAAGTTCTTCGAGCGAGCGTGCGCTATAAGCCAATACAATGTGCTCGTAATCTTCCCATGTCTTTAAATCTTGTAGCATTGACAAAAACGGTGCTAAGCCAGTCCCTGTTGCTAGCAGCCATAAATCTTTTGGCAATGGTTTTTGGTAACGTGCTAATGTCAAAAATCCAAATGGCATGGTGTTGAGCAGTAACTCATCGCCTACTTGTAAGTGCTGTAATTGCGACGTAAATGCACCATCCGGTATCACAATAGAAAAGAACTCTATCACTTCATCAAAGGGCGAAGAGACAATCGAATACGCGCGAAAGACATCTTCATTCAATGCGGCATCAGCAGTTTCATCACTTACCTCAGTCTGTTGATAATATTTTAGTTTACTAGGATTGACGCCCAAGCGTACAAACTGCCCCGCTGTAAACTTAAAACTATCGGGACGACTGACGGTAAAGCTAAATAAATTTGGCGTCCATGTGGTTTTGCTGAGCACCGTTACGGTTTGAATATTATCACTCATAATTATTCGTCACTTATACTTTATTAAACTGTATTTTTATAAAATACCCTTGATAGGCAAAAGAAGATAAACATCAAAAAGGTAAGCATAAAAAAGATGCGCCAAGCTTATCATAAAGCTGGCGCATCTTGGTTTTTTAACCGTAACAACAGATAGATCGCAGCGACTTATCTGTTGTATTAATTAAGCGACATTACCAAATGCGAGCCAAACTTGCCCACTCAATCATACTGTTTGGTAAGATACCAAAGAATAGAATAATCGCAGTCACAGCAATGACCATGATACCACCAGTACGAATACCCCATTGTCCAGACACGTCAAACTCGATGAACTGCTTAGGACGTTTGAACAGCGTGAGTAACACACGTAAGTAGTAGAATAGACCAATCGCACTACCCAAGATAATCATCGCAGCCAAGAACCAGTTGGTGCCTTGTACAGCGGCTAAGATAGCAAATAGCTTGGTGATAAAGCCTGCCGTCAACGGAATACCAGCCAATGACAACATCATGATAGTCATGACAGCAGTCAGTACTGGACGACGCCAGAATAGCCCTTGATAATGCGTCAACTCATCAGCTTCACCAGACAGACGGTACGGACTTGACATCAATGTCACTACACCAAAGGCACCGATAGAGGTAAAGGCATAAACCGCCATATACATACTAGAGATACTATCAGCAGCTGAACCAATGCTAACAATCACGATCATCACGTATCCCATATGGGCAATGGATGAATAACCGAGTAGACGTTTGAGACTGGTTTGACGTACTGCCAACAAGTTACCTACCAAGATAGATAATGTTGCCATGACCATTAATAGCATTTGCACTGATGGCAGTGCCAATAAAGCAGTATCGATTAAGAAACGCACAGCTAGTGCCATCATCGCCACTTTTGATACGGATGCTAAAAAGGTAGCGATAGGCGCTGGTGCACCTTCGTAAACATCTGGCGTCCACATATGGAAAGGAGCAGCCGATAATTTAAAGGCGATTCCAAACATCATCATTGCCGCGCCCAATATCAGTAGTGGCGACTCAAAGATATTGCCTAGCACCATGCTGATTGGCTTAAATGCTAGTGAACCTACTTCTGCATAAATAAAGGCCATACCCATTAGCAACGTCGCTGATGCAGTCGCCGACAATACCAGATACTTCAGTCCCGACTCAAGCGATTGGTTACGCATATAAGTATAAGCAAGCAAGCCATATAACGGTACTGACAGCATCTCTAGGCTCATAAAGAATGACGCCATATGTTGCGCGCTTACCATTAGCAATGCACCAATGGTCGATAGCAGCATGAGCAAGTACAGCTCTTCTTTATTATCTTTGAGGTTGGCCAGATACGCATAAGACAGCGTACAACAAGCCAAAGCACAAATAAGAATCACCACCATATTAAACTGGGCAAAGTTATCAATAACAAATAACTGCTCAGCGTTTGGCGCGATAGACCCGCTGTCAATCACACCGACCATCTGCCCGATCAGGGTAAATAGACCAATGTTTAAGCCTGCCACTGTAATCGTACCAGTGACCATGTGCGAGCGTTTAAAGGTAATCGCGATCATCACCGTCAATACCGTAATCACTACGGCGATAATCGGCGCGTAAGGCAACAATCCTATCAAATCATTCATCGTAATATCATTCATGACTTAACGTGCCTCCATTACATCAAGCAGCTGCGACGCATCTACCTGTGTCACTTGACTGTATATATATGCGTTATTGATCCACTGCATAGCGTGACTTGAGGTATCAAGGAACGGCTGTGGGTACAGTCCGAGCCATACCAAACCAGCAGCTAACATCAGTAGTAATGACAGCTCGCGCTTGCCCAAATCTTTTAGTTTGCGTGCAGGCAGACCATGTGACTTAGTTTCTCGCTCTGCTACTGCTGCGATATTGTTTTCACCAAATAGTGCGCGGTGAATCAAAATCAACGAGTAAAGACCTGCTAATACCAAACTGAACGTCGCAAAAACCACGAATACTGGATACTGAGCAAATGAGCCGAATAAAATCATAAACTCGCCAATGAAGTTACCCGTACCAGGAATACCAAGCAACGCTGCACAGAAGAACATCAATATCGGTGCGTAGTAGCGGAACTGTCCCCACATACCACCCATCAAGGTCAAATCGCGTGTATGCAGACGTTCATATAACTGCCCTGCCATGATGAATAGTGCGGCTGAACTCAAACCATGGGCAAGCATTTGAATCATCAGACCTTGTAAGCTGAGTAACGTTCCCGCATAAATCGCTAGTACCACAAAACCCATGTGTGAAATACTGGTATACGCCAATAAACGCTTCATATCGGTTTGCATAAATGCCAACCAAGCGCCGTAGAAGATACCAATCGTACCTAGGGTAATCGCTATCGGCGCAAACTCTTGTGATGCTGCTGGAAATAGCGGCAACACAAAACGAATCAAGCCATATGCGGCAGTTTTAATCAAAACACCTGCCAAATCCACCGAACCTGCCGTTGGTGCCTGTGCATGCGCATCTGGTAACCAACCGTGGAAAGGAATGATTGGCAACTTCACCGCAAAACCAATAAAGAAGCATAGCATGATTGGATATTCCCAGCCGCCAAGTGACGTACCGAGCAAGTCATTATAATTAAAGCTCACTACCCCTTTTTGGGCATAGCTGATAATGACCAATACTAAAATACCGATGAGCATGATAAGCCCAGATGCTTGGGTATAGATAAAGAACTTGGTTGCGGCGTATTCTTTGGTTTTACCAACCACGTCATGACCCCAAATTGCGATCAAGAAGTAGATAGGAACCAGCATCATCTCCCAAAAGAAGAAGAATAAAAATAGATCAATCGCCAAGAAAACACCGATGACACCGCCCAAACTCCATAGCAAGTTTAAATGGAAGAAACCAACACGGCGCTGAATCTCATTCCACGAACAAGCAACAGCTGCCACACCAAGCAAGCCTGTTAGGGCTACCATCATCAGTGACAAACCATCTAATGCTAAGTGAAAGCTAATACCGAAGCTCGGTATCCATGGCACACTAAATTCTGCTACCCAAGGCGCGGCAGCATCTGGCGCAATGACCTGCTTACTCATACCGCTAAAATCGCCCTGCTGCCAAAGTACCAATGACAAAGCAAAGGTCAACATCATACCGATCAGGGCAATCCAGCGCGGCAGACGTTTGTTAAATCGTTCTACTACCCAGCATAGCAATCCTGCAATAAAAGGAATTGCGATTAATGCTGGTAGCATCCACGTTTGTTGTAACTCAATCATCTTTACACCACCGTCATCATTACCAGCACCAGCAATACAGCCATACCCAAGCCAAAGCTTGTGGCATAACCTCGAAGAGACCCTGTTTGCGTCGCAGACAATACTTTATTACCTGCTGAGGCCAGCTTAGGTA